>Ga0065701_1008353_pt1 | contig 18155 bp, 12 predicted proteins | sample Biomet1_FD_59088 | JGI IMG/M metagenome (GOLD analysis project Ga0065701, IMG submission 59088) | Microbial communities from bioreactor (seeded with anoxic lake sediment) at LBNL, California, USA - Biofuel metagenome 1 version 3... | ecosystem: Engineered > Bioreactor > Anaerobic > Unclassified ...
GATTGGGCTGGGTACTATTCTGGCTGTAATTGGTGTCGCAGAGTTATTGCCCTGACTAACATAATATTACGAAAAAAACAAGTGGCACTTGCGTTCTAAAGGGAATCGCAAGGAAAATACATGCCAGAGTGCCTATGATCTGANNTTCCCAGTATGAATAGCAAATTATCCGAGCAAAGGCGCGAAAAAAGCAGTCGAGAAGAAATATCTCAACTGCCTTTGTTTGGATAATTTCATAGCACGAAACCGCCACCTATGGGGAAAGTATAATTTATCTTGCCCGATTTTTGACAAGTATAGTATCCGCAAAAGCCTTGCAAATCAGAGATTTCAACGAATAGGAAAAAGAGAAATTATACTTTCGGGCGCAACAAATAAACCTCCACTGGTATCGTTCCAGCCGTTTTTCTTTAGAGGCAACGTTGTTTATGTTGTGTCGCTATTTTATCAGCAGTCGAAATTCATGTCAATACCACCGCCGAAGGCGGTTTAGTGCTTTGATTAATAGGACAAGCCCAAGGGGCACCCCCTTGGGCTTGCCAACAGCAAATTGCAATGATTCGAAGCTTGACCAATGGTACTCCATAGCAATTACAAGAAGCTCGTCCAACGCGTTTCGTTTCTACAGGAGCAAGCGTAGAATAGCCCCAGCAGAGATAGAGCGGAGGTGTAGAAAATGCTACAAGCCTTTGATACAATTATGCAGTGTGCAGTTTCTGCTCAGGAAATATCAAAAAGCAACATTGCTGAACCTTTCCGTTATGAGTGCCTTTGCTGCGGCGAAGAAGTTCATATAGCCGCGGCAGAAAGCAAAAAGAAAGCTCCGCACTTTCGGCATTTGCGCGGAAATAGTGACAAGGATTGCGAACTATATTTGGGCAGTATGGGTATTGAAGGTGCCATTACAGCTGCGAGAAGACGCTCCCATAACCATGCGGAAATTTTCTTTGATATTGCTCAAAAGGCATTTTTTATTTCCATTTCTTTTTCTGAAGAGAAACTAAGTGAATACGAAAGCAAATCCTGTATTCTTGAGTTTCATGCGAGTTACGGAGAATTAGCTTATGAATCTGTGAAAATCAACCAATCAAATTTTGCCCCGGATAATCCTGTGCTGTTCCCATTACAGCTTACATCAAATGACTGCATAATCTCGATTATTGGAGCCGGTATTAGAGCACATTACGAAATACTAAAGCAGATTGATTTTCCAACATTCTTCAAGATACAAACAAGTGGTGAACATTCCAACAGAGCAAAACGCCACACAGACGGAATCATCTATACTAACACGCCCTATTTTGTTTTGGCACAACAGAAAAGCTATGTTGAGAAACTGCACCACTATACCCCAGAGGTTTTTTTAGGAGATATAGAAGAAATTAATGCTTTTGGAGAGACTATTTTTGGCGCTGAGGTTGTTATATCCTCAATTTCGATCGACTTATGGGATACACTGCAATATTTCGGATATTCATTGGTAAAGTCAGAACAAGTGAATGTCCTATGGCCTCCGGTTTTTTCCGTGGATAATGCCTTGTGTTGCAATGCTAGACAACTATTCTTGTCTTCTTCCTTCGAGCTTTGTGCAAAGAGCAATATTTCCTGTGAGCCCGATGCATTAAAGAAAAACGGGGATGTGTTCGTCCTTGATATCTCAAATCCCGTCCGCTTGTATCAAGGCAATATAGATATGCAATTATCCTTTGACGATGATAATCCTGCTCTTGAGGAACCGGAGCAGACCACTATTCGAGCTGCTCTTGTAGACGTGACTGAAGCTAAGAACTATTATCTTATTGACAGCAACGGCTATCGGGAACTCCCAAGTGGAAGATATCATCTGACAAAGGCAAGTCAAATCGTCTGTTTTTCTGGAAACTACCCTTCTGTAACTTATCTTCCCCCTGAGGAGCTGCAGACAAATCGTGTCGGAAGGCTGAGAGATATCTTAAAATATTATAAGGTATCCGTTCCTTTCAAGGATCAGTTGGTAGCTAATTGCCAACTCAGTAATGTTGCAGAGACCTATATAGAGGATTGCAGGATTTCCGGAGTCATCAACAATAAGGCTCTGGCATACATAAGGGCGGGAATGATATGAAGTATTTTATTAAGCTATCGGCTGACGAAATCAAAGAAATTTGCCTTGCGTATCCCCTCAAAGAGATTAGTAGTGGTTTCAGAAAGTTCTCAAAAGATTTTTCTACTCTTATGCCAGGGCATAGACCGCAAACCGTAAACGGAGAAGCAGGACGAAAGTTGATTTTCAATAATCTCCGGTCAGATTTGACTGCAAAAATGGTCGAAGCCCTGTTATGCACATGGGTTCCGAAGGTGACAACTGCGGCAGAGCAGCAAATGAACAACGGTAGATCCAAAGATATTGCGTATATCCTCACATTTTCCGAATTAGGTATGCCTGAGTGTATTCCGATTTACTTTCGTCTTGTCGGTGAGGAAATAAGCGAGGAACGGACAGCCGCCATATGCTCTGGTGTTGAGGCATTGCTTATTGAGAGAACGGAAGCTGCAGGGAAGGCCGATGCCGGAGTTGCTCTGACATATCTGAAGGAAGAACGAAGCAAGCATGAGGAAGAGCTTCGAGAGAAAAATCTTGAGTTTAAAAGCAAGGTAGAGGAAATAAAAGCTCTTTCGGCAGAGTTGACTGTAAAAGATGAGCAGATAAAGAGTTTGTCGGTGGAAAATCTGCAAATTGAGAAGCTACATCGGTTGCTGGACGCGGAAGAAGAAAAGTTGAGTTCTCTGACCGCCGAGAAAAAGAAACTTGAAAACCGGCTAACTGAACTTCAAAAAAAGAATGAGATAGCTCAACTTACAATTCAGCAGCAGTATGAGGCGACTGCAGAGCTTCACGCACAGTCGGAGTCTTGGCGCTTACAGTTGGAGGAGGTAACCAGAGCCTCCAAGGAGCTGATGTTTAAAACCTACCGAGATAGCAGTGAAGAACTGCGTCCTGTAGATACAGATGATTTTACCGAGCATCTGACGTACAACTTGAAGAGCTTGGGTATAAGTGATACCAGTGATTTCTGGGCCCCATTAATTTGCTTTCTCACCGAAATTTTGTTTCAAAATAAGCCTATAATCTGTAACCAAGAAGCCGGGATGGCTCTTGCCCATTGTATTTCAAATACTCTTTGCGGAAATTCCGAGCCGGTGGTACTTCCTTATAGCGAAGGCATCTCTGGGGACGTACTCAGGGCTTTTCTAATGCTGGATAGTCGTGTGGTAGTACTGGATTCCTTTCTCGGAAACTACAATGATATGGAATTGCTGTCCATATTGAAAAGTGTTAAGCGAAAGATTGTATTTGTCACGATAGAATATGACCGGACCATGGCCTATCTTCCGGAAGAACTCCTCTGCCACTGTACTTATTTGAATGTAAATCGAATAGGCGAATTCTTCCTGATGAACGGCGTGGCTGAGGAACCGTCTGAAATACAGGAAGAGCTGATTACACCAGTTCTTAAAGGTCCAAATCAACGCGCGCAGAGGTTATGTAAAGAGATTATGCTTCAGCTTGGCTTCTCTGCTTTTTTGGCAGAGACCATCTCTGCACAAATGGCCTCCGAAGAAAAATTGATTGGGTACCTTGCTTTTTCCATTCTTCCCTATTCACTTGAGGTATTCGAAACCTCTCCCTATGGGGTGTCGGAACGGTTACAAAAATATGCGGGAACATTAGGAAAATGTCAGCAAAAGGAACTGCTTATGAGGTGGTTTGGCGATGAATGATTTATTGAAAGTCATGGCCGAAGACTTATCCATAAGTGCCTACGCTGGTGAATCTGAGGAAGAATTCTGCTACCGTGTGTGTTATTCCGCCCTCGCATATTGGTTGCTTTACACTGGCAAGGGAATTGAAAACGGTCGGCCCGGTGTCAGCAAAAAGACGCAAACCGAAACTATCCAAGTACTACTTCTGCAATATGGCAAACTCTTGGGGCTGGAACCCTCCTACTTCTCAGAAGGAATCGATACCTTTTGCCAACACGCCCGAAAGGTGTATGAAGAAACAGGCTATCTTACAGTGGACAAAAGAAATTACAGCATAATTGCCAACTATGGGCGTTCCATTCAAACGGATGCTGGATATTTGTTTTTTGGATGCCCAGACAAGCTCCTACGAGTTTGCGGGTTGGGCATGTTTACGGATACAGCTGGGTATGAGGTAGGCCTTTTTGACACAATGCTTCGTGACACACTTTCAGTGGATGAGTATATTGCTTCCATGTTCAACCCTCTGGATTTTGAAGAGCGTGACATAGAGTTGGCAGATTTGGAATTTTTTAACCCCTCTTTGCGAAAGGCACCATCCTCTTCGTGGGGAAAAACTTTGGTCACAAAGAGAGCTCTGTCAAGGACGATGAACCGGAGCGTCTACTTCCGTGTAATCAAGGAAGAGGGGGACGGGTTGCTGTTTGCTGAAGAGCCTTTGGATTCCGATAAGGAAAGACTTGTTTCCTTTGATACCCGCAGACTGTATATAGCACTAAAGGCAAAATATGGGGCACCGGTAATAGCATGGGTAAACCGTCTTGATGAACGATTTTTTGAGATTCGATTGTCCGCTCAGCTTCCCACCAGGGAGTATTACTTCCTCCTGTTTTTTGCTTGGCCAAAGGGTGGCGCTTTTGATAAAACTCGGTTTATTGCCGATTTGGATATGCTGCCAACCATAGAGAAAGTATTGAAAAATATAGGAGTAGAAGTCTGGAGGAATAAAAATGCCTGATGTAAAAGGAGTACACGAGTACTACGCTGCTATAAGAAGTAGACTTTCTAACTACATAAAGTCTGATTATTTGGCTAACAGCGAGACTTTGCTTTTATATGCTGATGATTTGCTGGGTGAGGCCAGCGGGGCAAACACAAATATTGCCCGTGAGCCTTACATAGAAACATCAGCATTTTACAAAAAAATTCCTGATGGAATCAAGAATTTGAAGCATATTGATGTTGGTGTAAAAAGCACCCTGCTCAAACTGGTAGATGCCAACCTTGGAATCTTTTCAACTCCCTTCCAACATCAGGTCCAAGCCTTGGAAGACTTTGCTCAAGGAAAAGACCTGTTCGTATCAACAGGAACTGGCTCCGGTAAAACGGAATGTTTTCTTTGGCCTATTTTGGCAAAAACTATTCAGGAGGCGCGTAATCGTCCAGAGCAATTCCAGAAAAATGCAGTAAGGACTTTAATCATATACCCGATGAATGCACTGGTATCGGATCAGTTGGCTCGATTCAGAAAAATAATGGGTGGAGAACAGTTTCTTAGGATTTTCACTGAGGATACTCACGCCGCAAGAATCCCGCATTTTGGAATGTATACGGGACGCACGCCTTACTCTGGTGAGCCAAAGTCTGATAAAAGCAAGACGCTCGCACAAGCCTACAGGGAGCGTTTTTTAATTCGCGAAGATGAATCCGAGGAGCAAAAAAAAGCACGAAAAGCTAGAATTGAAGGACTCCAGAAAATTAACAAATACCCCGCGCGCTATGGCGCTGACGGTGTAGAGCATTTTATCGAGCAGCTTGAGCAAAACGAGCATATGCCTTCTCCATATGATGCTGAGCTGATTACCCGATTTGAGATGGTAAATTGTCCTCCAGATCTTCTGGTTACCAACTACTCTATGCTCGAATATATGCTTATGAGAAAAATGGAGTCCAACGTATGGGTGGAAACAAGGAAATGGCTTCACGAGGCACCCGACAATAAACTGCTGATTGTTCTTGATGAGGCGCATATGTATCGCGGCTCTGCTGGTGGAGAGATTGCCCTTTTATTGGACAGGCTGATGGACAGACTGGGGATTTCTGTTGATAATGTTCAGTATATTTTGACAACGGCTAGCATTCCGGATGACAAAAAAGCAAGAAATGATTTCTATCACGGGCTTACAGGGAAAAATCCTTTGGGCTGTAGTTTCCTTACTGGCGCAGAAGAAGACGCAAAAGAACCAGTTCCGGAACACGATCTGATTCCCACTAATGTAAGAGCTTTAGCTTCTCTGGAAACATCGCAAGTGTACGGTGATGAGGCAGTAAAGCGAATAACAAGTTTCACCAAAGCTGTGTTTGGAATTGCGTTACCGCAGAATACCAGCTTGCTGGATGCTCAAGCATGGCTCTATGATAATCTTCCCCATTATCGAGCGTATATTGACTTAAATAGAGCGTGCCATGATGGGGCCAAATCTTACACTGAATTAAAATGGGATATTTTTCGCAACGAGGAGCATGCAGACCAAGCTTTGGATGCACTTCTTATAATGGTATCCTTGGCAGAGAAAAATGGGAATATTCTTTTCCCTGTTCGACTCCATATGTTTGTACGCGGTGTGCAGGGGGTTTTCGCTTGCTCTAATCCCAACTGCACTTGCGCCGATGTGAAGTACTCCGAGCGTGAAAAACTCCGCTTTGGTAAAGTGATTTCAATTCCAAAGGAACAGTGTGAATGTGGCGGCAAAATCTACGAGCTTTTGAACCACACAAAATGTGGAGCCTTATACCTCAAAGTATATATAAAGAAAATATCCGGAACAGGATATTGGTATGTGTTTCCCAAGAAGGGAATCAGCGGTAGTGGTGATGATCTTTCTGAAATGCTACTGTACATTACCCCTGAAGACTATAAGCCGGAAAAACATGACAAAATTGGCGCGTTGGATCCCTTTAGTGGCAAGCTCTTCATAACTCCAAAAGATGATCCATCATTACTCAGGGTGCTGTATTCTGAAAAAACGGCAACAACAGGTACTTCCTTTGAGTTTGGAACTTGCCCGAAGTGTCGTAAGGCCATGCCTGTAAAAAAGCCCACCGACCTAGCCACAAAAGGTAATATTCCTTTCTACAACCTTACAAAAGCTCAGTTTGAATTACAGCCACCGAAAACAGACTTTGTGAATCAGGGTAAAAAAGTGCTGCTTTTCTCAGATTCTCGTCAAAACGCAGCTAAGCTTGCACTGGACTTGTCAAAATCCTCTGATGCAGACACTTTTCGTCAAATTGTTCTCATAGCTAGTGAGAACTTGAAGAAACAAAATCTTTCCATGCAAGCACTATATCCAGCCTTTCTAGAAATATGCATCGACCGGAATCTATCCTTTTTCTCTCAGAAAAGCAATGAAAAATTTGAGCAAGATAAGTCTACATTCCTCTTGAAAAAAAGGGGTGGAAGAATCGTTGATTATGAAAGATTGGCTAGTAGGTATTTCTCCTCTCCACCAGAGGAATATTATGAGCAGCTCCTAACTTTCTTTACCGAAAGTCCGCGCTCATTTAAAGATATCGGTTTGGGTTATCTGGCTCCCATGGACGACTTTTTGGATGAGTTCTTATGTGATTTGGAATGTGATGATATTACGTTGGGCAGAGAAGTATTGTACCAAATTTTGTCTTTACTTTTCTGGGATGTTATGGATGGGCATGCTGCTTTAGGAAATCAAATTCCGGATGATATCAGGCGGCGTCTGCCCGGCAGAAGTAAAACAGACTCTGACGGCTTTGGAATAGGCACAGATTTCTCACGCACTCTTGATAAAGATTGGATTGCGGGTGTAAAAGCTTCATTGACATTGAATGACGTGGAAATGAAGCAATTACTTGAAGTAATTAAAGCCGAATTTTTTGAAGCATCCTCTACTGGAAAATACTATCTGAAGCCAGCTGCTGTTCAAATTGTAACGACGGATAAAGACTTCACATGGTATCGCTGTGGAAAGTGCGGGAGAATATCGCCCTTTATGCTGGGCCGAGTTTGTGGTACCTGCTTCAAGGCAGAGAATGTTCACAAAATTCCCTACGAAGAATTGTCCCGGTTCGATTTTTGGCGCCTACCAGTACTGGCAGCTTTGAGTAATGAAGATGTCATTCATCGCATTGACACGGAGGAACATACCGCTCAGCTCTCTCATAAGGATACTAACGGTGAGCTTATCAGCCGGACAGAGGATTACGAAATTCGTTTCCAAGACATTGATGCTGGTGAACAAGGTGAAAACTCCATTGATGTATTAAGCTGTACCACAACCATGGAGGTCGGTATTGATATTGGATCTTTGACGGCAGTAGGGCTAAGAAACATCCCTCCCATGCGAGAGAACTACCAACAGCGCGCCGGTCGTGCTGGCCGAAAGAATGCGAGTATTTCTACTATTGTCACCTACGCATATGGTGGAGTGCATGATAGCCACTACTTTCAGAATCCAGATGAAATGATTTCCGGAGAACCCAGGCGGCCTTGGATTGATCGCGATAACCCTAAGATTCAACAACGCCACCTGAACATGAAAGCCCTCAACGCTTTTATGTTTGGGGATTTGATGACACGCTATGATAGCATTTCCGATATCGGCATTGTGGACTTCTGCGAAAAGTACGGAACCGCTTTTCTGGATTATCTTTACATACTCTCTTACCCAACAGAACAGACAGCTGCAATGTTCAAAAAGATATGTGATAAAGTATTGGATGAGCAAAATAGAAAGGAGTATATTCACGGAGATAAGCAGACTTCTGCCTTTGATGTATTCTATTCGGAAGGTTTCATTCCCTCATATTCTTTCCCAAAGAATGTAGTTCGGTTCTTCGTGGAAAAGTCATCCCCATACGGTAAAAATCATCCCTATCAGATAAAGTACGCTCCTGAGCGGGATATTGCTGTGGCCATCAATGAGTATGCACCTGGTCGCGTTGTGACCATTGACAAGGGGACATATAAAAGCGGAGGCATATATGCCAATCCCAGACCCCATGGGTATGATAATAACCAAGCGGAGTTTTATTTTGGTAATGCGGAGTACTACAGTGATATTTTCGTTTGTACGGAGTGTAACTGGTTTGGTCATAAAGAAGATAATATTGACTCCTGTCCATACTGCCATGCACCAGTTGAGGTAAAGAAAATGCTAAAGCCTTGGGGCTTTGCTCCTGTAAGAGGCGACAATGTGGAGCCTGAAGACGACAATGAAGATAAAACTTATGCGGAGGCGCCGTATTATTCTCATGTTCCCGAAGAGCACCAGATGAATTCCTTCAAAGGACAGATCAAGTTTGCCAAACTGGAGGATCGCCATGTTCTGACTGTGAATATGGGGAAAGAAAAGCACGGCTTCAATATTTGCCGCCGTTGTGGCGGTGCGGAGGTTGCTGACCCAAAGGGACTGAAAAAAATAAAAATATCTCAGCCATATCATAATAACTCCCTCGTTTGTAGGCATGAATTTGTTGAAAAAGGAGTGTTCCTGGGTTACGAATTTTTGACTGACATGTTTATGCTTGACGTTGCTTACGACAGCAGCAAATTGGTTGGGAAAAATACTGCTCAAGAGCGAATTATTTTGAAGGTTGCCGCCACTACCCTCCTTGAAGCATTAAAAAAAGCAATATCCCAAGAACTTGATATTGACTATAACGAAGTCAACGGCGGCTGGATGTCACGGACAGACAATGAAAATATGCTTCATTTGGAGTTGTTTTTCTACGACAACCTCACCAGTGGTGCTGGCTACTCCTCTTTAATTGGCGGTATTCTTGAAAATGTCTTGAAGCGTGCAAGAACCGTTCTAACCGAGTGCGACTGTTCCCGTGCTTGCAAAAACTGTCTTGATAACTACTATAACCAAAAAAGTCACGATTTCTTTGACCGCTTTTTGGGACTGCAGTTGCTGGACTACGCTGAAAGTGGACTGTTGCCGGAAGAATATGACTTGCCGGCACAAAAGCGTTTTCTGATTCCCCTAAAGCGTTTGATTTCTGAGGAGACTGGAATTAATGAAGATAAAATCACTATGAAATTTGAGGTGCTACCAGCACTTTATCGGAAACCCCAAAACACTCTGGAGAAGATGTATGTAAATCCGTACGACCTTTCTGACTGGTTGCCCAATACATTTTTGGACTATCGCTCATTGACAGCAAAGAGGTGACCACGTAATGGGAAAAACTCTTTCGCCCCTGCGATACCCAGGAGGAAAATCTCAAATCATTAATAACGTTCGACGGGTCATTGAGATAAACAATTTTAGGCACAGGACTTATATTGAGCCTTTCGCTGGAGGCTTTGGTGTTGGGCTTGCATTGTTAACTCACAACGATATTGATCAAGCAGTGATAAATGATTCTGATCCACATATATATCACTTTTGGGAGTCCGCCCTCCACAATGCTGATGAACTGATTGCTCTTGTAAATGCTACCCCGATTTCTCTGACAGAACGCTTAAAGCAAAAGGAGATTTATTCCGCCTCCGATTCTACTGTGCTACAGGACGGCTTTGCTACTTTGTATCTGAATCGTGTGAACTATTCCGGTGTTCTTTTTGCAGGTCCCATCGGTGGCAAAAAACAAAGCAGTTCATATTCCTTGGGGTGTCGCTTCAATAAGGACGGTATAATTCAAAGAATTCAAGCTGTTTCCGAGTTGCAAGACCGTATCCGGTTGTTCAATCTTGATGCAAGTGATCTGATAATCCATGAAATGGCTCAAGAGAATGGCAACGCATTTTACAACATTGACCCACCCTATGTTAAGAAGGGTAAATCCTTGTATACCAAATACTTTACCGAACAACACCATCGAGCTTTTGGTGCCATAGTACAGCAGCACATGACGGATATTCCTTGGATAATTACTTATGACAGTTGTGAACTTGTGCGAGAAATTTATCAAGAATATCACATTCAAGAATTTGAACTATACCACAGTGCTCACGAACGTGCTATGAGGGCAGAACTGGTAATTACAAATCTGCGCCATAATATGTTTGAGTGGTAGTCCCAAAAGTTGTGAACTGGACAGCGTTTACTTATTGAATATTCATAGTGTTTGAAGCTCCTTAGTTAACACAAAATGATATGGCGCTAATGTATGCAGTTTTGAGCTTCATGTATGTTTATACCAATACCGTTATTATCCCCGGAGGCCATCTATGTCGCACACATACCTCACCGCAAATGTCTATTGCCGCCGGCTATTTGGCGGCAACGTCTATAAGTTAGCGCTGTCCGCCGCGGCTGGCTGCCCCCACCAGGACGGCTCGGTGGGCGTGGGCGGCTGCGTGTTCTGCTCGGCGGGCGGCTCTGGGGATTTTGCCGCGTCGGCTGTTCTTCCGGTTTCCCGACAGATCGAAGAAGCGAAGCGGATGATTTTACCGGGCACCTCTCCACTTGATGGGCGACCGTCAATAGGGGAAACATACCATAAATTTCCTATACTTATGGTATAATATAATGGAATTTGCCGCAAACAGCGCGGCAAGGGAGGGAAACTTATGTTAGCAAATACGGACAAGCCAATTTCAAAAGTTGAAGAGGATGTGCTGGGTGTACAAAAATACATAGATGGCCTGAGCAAGTTTATCCGAGCCTGTGATACGCCATTGACAATCGCCATACAGGGCGACTGGGGAAGCGGAAAAACCAGCTTTATGAACATGATCCGCCAGCAGGTTGGTGAGGATGTCGTCTCCGTCTGGTTCAATACCTGGCAGTTTTCTCAGTTCAACCTTGGAAATCTGCTGACCATCAACCTGCTGACGGCACTGGTGGATACGCTGAACGCTGGAGAGAATGAGGCGTCCAAGGTCAAGGAATGCATCGGCCACATCATGACCGCAGGGCTGAAGCTTGGAAATGGCGTTTTGAACGACAAGCTTGGGCTGGATATCATTGACGCGACAAAGAGCAACGAGAATCTGGTGGAGACAATCGCCAGACTGAAGGGCGAATTCCAAAAATGCGTTGACCGCTCGCTTGAGAAAAAGAAGAAGGACCGTCTGGTGGTGTTCATTGACGATTTGGATCGCCTGCCACCTCAGCGTGCGGTTGAGGTTCTTGAAATTTTGAAGATTTTTTTGGACTGTGAAAAGTGCGTGTTCGTGCTGGCCATCGACTACGCAGTGGTATGCCGGGGTGTCGGTTTAAAGTATGGAGAAGATTTCGACGAAAAGAAGGGCCGTAGTTTTTTTGATAAGATCATTCAGGTTCCCTTTAAGATGCCCATTGCTCACTATGAGATCAAGCGGTATATTGAAAAAGCCATTCGAGACATGACGTTCGACACACAGTATCTTGACGTGTACATTGAAATGGTAACGTGTTCCATTGGCTATAACCCCCGCAGTATGAAACGCTTGCTCAATTCCTTCTTGCTAATTACCATGATCTATCAGAATTCCAACATGGACGATCCAGAAAAGCAGGTGATGCTGTTTGCGGTGCTGTGTCTCCAGATGTCCTATGAGCCGCTTTACAACGCGATGGTTCACAATGAAAATGACGTATTTACCCCCCAACTGCTCGATGCACTCTGCGGCAGAGACGAGGATGACTGTGAGGCGCGTCTTCAGGAGTTTGACGCGCTGCTTGAGCAGCTGGAGTTGAATCAGGAGGATCAGGAAATCAGGCAGTTCATGCGAGCGTTTTGCAACGCCGTGGCCATCGACGGAAAGCGTATAACGGCAGAGAGATTCGAAACGTTACAGGGCATTCTCACCATTTCCGGAACCACCTCCAGTGCTGAAGTCCACGAGTCGCTCAGCAACGGCGTTGAGGGGAAAGGCGTCCGATATACCAATCAATACGACGCGGAGTTTAGGTACATTCCTATCAGTGAGCCGGTAGCAAAAATCAATAGTCCCACCGGGTGGAACGGATGCATTATAGATGGATTCCGCCTCTGGGACGAGGACGTGCACGCGCAAAACTTGCAGGAGGTTGTTCTGGAAGCGTTGGCGCGGATTTATCGAAAAGACCCGCACCGCTTTCAGACGTTGTACAGCCATGCAGAGGAATACGGACTACGGACGCTGTTTTACGGAAGCAAAAAGCAGAATCAGATGGCCGCCCCGCGGCAAATTCCGGGAACAGAGATCCGAATTGAAACCAAAAATGCCTACAACGACAAGGTGCGTTTTTTGAAGATCATCATGCAAAAGATAGGTGATCAGCCGCAAAACCTACTGATTCGGTCAAAGCTTGCCCACCGTGTGACTGTGGAACAATGAAAAAAGAGGGATTGGCTCATCGTGAATCAATCCTCCTTTTTATAATTTCAATGCCCGGTCTGCCTTTCAGCGTGCGCATTAGCGTGGTAAACAGCTGGAGGGAACCGGAATGTTTCTCCATAGCGCTATATCCTCAATGCCAAAATCAAGGAGTGTGCACAGATGAGATACCGATCCATGCCGCCTTCTACGTCAACTGGTCAAAAGCGTGGGCTGCCATGTGTGGTAAAAGAGGTATACAAAAGAACTGCCCTTTAAATTAAATTATCGTATTTCGTCCAAGCGGACTATTGAGAAATATTGTAGCCATGTAAATCGCTTGAATAGATTGCCCTCCTAAATTAGCCTTCTTGTCCTAAAACGAACTCATAAAATTCGGGTTTGTCGAGTTTCGCAGTATGTTTACACCGTAAAATAGGGCATAATAGTTCGTGTTTTTTCGCGCAATATAACGAATTTACAAGAGAGAAAGATATGGAATGCGTAAGCGTAAAACAGCTATAGAAAAGGGGCCTGTCAATGGCAGCCCCCAGGGGGATTAGGATTGTGCTCTGGGCTGTAAGCTGCGACAGGATGCCGGAGCAAATTCCGGTGTCAGCGATTCAGCCCAGTCAGGATCGGACAGAACCAGCGCCGGTGCGGTGCTCAGAATATGGATCAAATACCGAAAAGGGTCCAGCCCGTTTTCCTTTGCGGTTTCAATAATACTGTAGATGACAGCACTTCCTTGCGCGCCGCCGGGTGTGTTCGCAAACAGAAAATTTTTCCTGCCCATGACGAAGGGCTTAATACTCCGCTCAGCGCGGTTGTTGCTCATCTCCAGCCGTCCATCCTCCAAATAGCGAACCAGATACGGCCACTGTTCCTGCAAATAGTGCAGTGCTTTTCCAAGAGCAGATTTTGGCGGTGCATTTTTTGTCTGAGACCATGCCAACAAGGCGTCTAAAACAGGCCTTTCCTGCTTCAGCCGCTGTTCATATCGTTCTTCGGGCGTAAGCTTTGCAAGCTCTTTCTCCAAGGCAAACAGCTTCGTACAATACTGCTGCCCCTCAAGGGCGGCGGAGCCAGCCTGTTCCGGCTTTGGCAGAGCGTTCACGGCTTCATCAAATTTTCGCCGTGCATGGGCCCAGCAGCCAACCACCCGGATGTTTTCAGGCAGTTTGTGGTAGCCCTGGTACCCGTCCGCGTGCAGCCAGCCGGAAAAGCCCGTCAGAAAAGTCTCTGCATTCGTGGCCTTTCTGTCCGGCTTGTACTGGTACAGGACAATGGGGTGCTCGGCATCGCCACCGGTTCGGTACAGCCACATATAGCTCTTGGACTGTGCCTTTTTTCCCTCTTCGCGGAGTACCTGCAAGGTGGTCTCGTCGGCGTGAAGCACCTGCCGCTGCACAAGCTGTTGGCACAGGACTTCATAGATCGGCGTCAGCCAATGCTCCGAAGCCCAGATGAGCCAGTTGGACATGGTGGGCCTGCTGAGCATGACGCCGGCACGGTTCCATTCCTGCTCCTGCCGGTACAGCGGAGACCCCATCACATATTTTTGTACCGCAATATGGGCAATGGCCTCCGCAGAGGCGTAGCTGCCGGGAATCACGGGTGGTTCCTTTTCTGCTTTCAGAATCGGCGTTTCCATGCCTTCCTGCTTGCATTTCTGGCAGGCATACGTGAAATACCAGTCCTCCCGAATGGATACCTGCGCCGGAATCATCACCAGAGTACGGTGGACATCCTTCCCAATCTCGGTCATAAGCGTGCCGCATTCCGGGCACTCCAATTCGCGTTCCGGCAGACGGTGCTCTACAACCTCCACCGGCACATTCTCCGGCAGAATTTCCTCCACAGCGCCGGTACGTTTTTTTCGAGTATACCCGACAACAGGGACAGCCTTCGTGCTTTCGGTAGAAAGCTGCAATTCGGGCTCATTAAAAAGCAGACTGAGCTGCTCCAGAATCTCTTCGCTGCTTTTCTCGGAGGATGCGCCAAAGACCTTCTTCTTCATTAGGCGCATCTGCTCCATGAACCAATCCACCTGTCGGGAAAGGTTCTCGTTTTCCTTGCGGAGCGTATCATTTTCCGCGCTCAAAATGGAGACCATTTCGGCGTTACTTGTACCTTTTTTCTCTGTTATTTCCATGGTTAAATGATAGCACAAAATTCGCTGTAAAACCAGCGTTTTCAAGCGTTTACCGACGTTATATCATACTCAATCCGGCCACGGGACGATGCGCCCTTGCCTGCTCAATTTGGAGCCCTTCCATAAGCCATCGGTATTGCTGCGGCGTCAGAGTTCGGACTTCACTTTCACTGCGTGGCCACTGGTACGTGCCTTGTTCCAGCCGTTTGTAGAGAAGAATGAAGCCATCCCTCTCCCAATAGAGGCCCTTGATGCGGTCTCGCCTCCGCCCGCAAAACAGAAATAGCGTATTGGTGAATGGGTCGAGCTGAAATTGCTGCTGCACCATGCTGGCAAGCCCGTCAATCCCTTTGCGCAGATCTGTATACCCGCAGGCAATGTAAACTCGGTCGGCTCCAGTGAAGTCATTCAGCATGATTTCAGTGCTTGGCAAAGGGCCTTCACCACGCTGGCATCTGCTCCGGAATAGAGATCCACTTTGGCTTTTCCAACGCGAATGCTGGCAACTGCATATTTCGGCAACACTTGAACACCGAATCCGGAGGATTTGAACACCAAAACGGAAACACTTGAACACGAAAACGGCGGACTTGAACACCATGCCGGGACGCTTGCCGCGAGAAGTCGTAGGAATTAAACTCTCGTTATAGAAATAACGGGAGGCACGGCAATCATGAGGAGGACCGACGTGGAAAAAACAAAAGAGATACTCAGACTACATGATGAGCTGGGGCTGAGCCAGCGGGAGATCGCCGCGGCAACGGGCTGCTCGCTTGGGACAGTGTCCAGTACTCTGTCGAAGGCGAAAGCGGCTGACATCACATATCCGGTTGAGATGACGGCAAAGCAGTTGGGCTCGGCCCTGTATCCGCCGAAGGACGGGACCGGCGAAGAAAAACATTTCGAGCCGGACCTGGAGAATATTCACCGCGAAATGCAGCGCAAGGGCGTGACGCTGACGCTGCTTTGGGAGGAGTACAAGACAGCCCACCCGGACGGGCTCATGTACACACAGTTTTGCCAGCGGTACCGGGATTTTCGGAAGCAGAACGACGTTTATATGCGTAAGCAATACAAAGCCGGCGAACGGCTGGAAACAGACTGGGCCGGACTGACGCTGCCATACGGCGAGGGACAGAAAGCGTACTTTTTTGTTGGCAGCCCTGTCGGCCAGCGCGTGCCTGTATGTGGAGCCGTTCCGAGACATGGAAAGCCATTCCTGGATCACCGCCCATGTGAACGCTTTTACATACTTCGGCGGCGTTCCGAGGATTCTGGTGCCGGATAACTGCAAAACGGCCGTACAGAAAGCGGATTATTATGACCCCGACATCAACCGCACCTATGGGGAAATGGCCCGGCACTACGGCGTCGCGGTCATCCCGGCACGGCCGCGCAAACCGAGAGACAANCCTCACGCGGAAAACGGCGTGCAGATCGCGGAGCGCCGCATCATCGCAAAGCTGCGGAACCGCCAGTTCCTCACCTTCGAGGAGATGCGCGAGGCGACATTGGAGGAGCTGGACAGGCTGAACCGCCAGCCGTTTCAGAAGCTGCCGGGCAGCAGGCTGTCCGTGTTCCTGGAGACGGAAAAGGATGCCCTGCGGCCCCTTCCCGCCTCACGCTTCGAGTATGCCGAGTGGAAAACCGTGAAAGCNGGGATGGATTACCACGTNGANTTTGACGGGCGGTATTACAGCGTGCCGTATCAGTACGCGGGCAGGCAGCTGGACCTGCGGGCCACGGCAAACAGCATCGAAGTGTTCTGTGAGCACGAACGCATTGCCTCCCATATTCGAAGCTATACCAGGCAGATGCGCTATACAACGGACGAGGGGCATATGCCGGAGAACCACCGTGCGGTGGCTGATTGGACGCCGGAGCGCTTCCTGACCTGGGCACGCAAGTTTGGGCCATCCACAGAGGACTACATCGGCTGGCAGATGAAGCAGCGAGAGGTCCCTGAGCAGGCGTTCAAGACCTGCGCCGGCATTCTGCGGCTTGGGACGAATCTTCCCGCAGGCCGGATGGAAACGGTATGTACTCAGGCAAAGACGCAGAATATTTCCAGCTACAAGTATTTCAAAATGCTGCTGCAAAGCCTCCAAAACCAGCCGACGCCGGCCAAGCCCATCGAGCATATAAACCTCCGCGGAAGTAGCTACTACGGAGGTGAGACGCATGCTTGACCACGCGACAGCCGCGCGGTTGCGGGAGATGAAGCTCAACACCATGGCGGAAAAGCTGCTTTGGCAAATGGAGCAGCCGGAAATCCAAAGCCTGAGCTTTGAGGAACGGCTCGGCATGCTGGTGGACGCCGAATGGACGGCGAAGCATGCACGGCGAATCCAGCGATATATCCGGCAGGGGGAGTTCCGGGTACCGGCCGTGGCCGAGGATGTGGAATACGTTGGGAAGCAGGGAATCACAAAAGAGGACTTCCTGCGGCTCTGCGACGGCGGTTATCTGCAAAATAAGCAGAACGTGATTCTCTCCGGCCCCTCCGGCGTGGGCAAGACTTACCTCGCCTGCGCGCTGGGAAACAGCGCCTGCCGCCAATGCATTCAGGCAAAATATCTGCGGGTTCCAGACTTGCTTTTCCTGCTCTCCGCGGCTAAAATGGACGGCAGTTACATGAAACAGCGGAAGAAGCTGGCCGCCGTTCCGCTTCTGATCCTGGACGACTGGGGCCTGCGGGCTTTTTCGCCGGAGGATACGCAGGAGATGATGGAGCTGACCGAGCTACGGTACGGCAGGGCCTCCACCGTGATTGCCGGGCAGCTTCCCTGTGACAAATGGTACGATCTGTTTCCGGACCCAACTCTGGCGGACGCCATCCTGGACCGGCTCGTCCACAACGCTTACAAGTTTAACATTACCGGGGAATCCATGAGGAAAACGCTGGCAGAACGCCAGTTTGAAAAAGACAACGGGCCGGGCTGACGCCCGCCCAAACGGCGTCCTGCGGACGCACGACTCTCTCGCGGC
>Ga0065701_1012723_pt1 | contig 18104 bp, 15 predicted proteins | sample Biomet1_FD_59088 | JGI IMG/M metagenome (GOLD analysis project Ga0065701, IMG submission 59088) | Microbial communities from bioreactor (seeded with anoxic lake sediment) at LBNL, California, USA - Biofuel metagenome 1 version 3... | ecosystem: Engineered > Bioreactor > Anaerobic > Unclassified ...
AAGGAAGAGATAAAAATTTTACTGAAATAAATAAAATGGATTTTATGAGCGCAGAGGCAGTAACATCTTTAGCATAGGCAGGAGCTTTTTCATAAGGCACTTAAATGAACAAAGCCAAAAAATTTGGTAAAAACATCCTAAGGCATGATAGCACAAGGGGGCAGGAATAGAGACATGTTTGTCGTATTTTATTCTTAGGGATAAAATGAGTAGAGGGACAGGGATCAAAACGTATTTCTGCTTAAATGTGCATGGGAGAAAAGGAGTTGTTTATTTTGGATCATACGGATAAAATGCTTCATATCAAATATGTTGAGGCTTTAAAACTGATGGCTGCGCTTGAGACCAATGTAATTCCCGGGGGGGCAGTATTTTTGTTTGTGGAAGGGCGGACGATAAAATGGAAAGCTGCTTCCCCGACTTTTGACTTGTCCATATTTAGTGTTGGCTCAGATTTGAAGGAAACCAGTATTGCCGTCAGGGCGATGAATGAACGGCGAATTCTGACCGAAAAAGTACCGAGGTCAATCTATGGAATGCGTTTGACTACCGTGGCTATTCCTTTGGTGGATGATGCAGGAATTCCGGTAGGGGCTTTTTCGGTAGTTTTACCGCGCCTGCATCCGATAGCAAGTGGTTTCCCTGATTTTGCGCCGATCATTGTTGAATTGTTTCCTGAAGGGGCATTTTTATATATGTCAGATTTAACAAAAATTGCGTATGTGCAGTCATCCAGGAAATTTACTTTGCCAGGGATGGCCGTTGGCTATGAATTGAAGGAAACAGATATTGCCTATAAAACAATTCATTCTGGTAATGTGCAAATCGTAGAGTTGGGTTCAGAACGTTATGGTGTGCCGGTTTACATTGCAAATTATCCCGTATATGATGAAGAAAAAGCCATTGTAGCCACACTAGGTGTCGTTATACCAAAAGAACATGCCGCGAATTTAAAGGATATGTCCGAAAGTTTATCAAATAACCTGGCGGGAATATCTACGGCAATTGAACATTTGGCAAAAAGTGCTACCACGATCAATGAAAATGAACACGATTTATATAAATACGTTCAGTATGTTACGACTGCCATTGATAAGATCAACACGATCACGGAATTTATTTCATCTGTATCAAATCAGTCAAATATGCTGGGGCTCAATGCTGCGATAGAGGCGGCTCGTGCAGGTGAAATGGGCCGGGGCTTTGCTGTTGTAGCTGAGGAAATCAGAAAATTAGCGACACAATCCGGAGAAACCGTGTCTCAGATAAAAGAGCTGACACTCGATATTAAGAAAAATGTAGGCGAAGTGGATAAGCGAAGCAGTACTTCTTTGACGACGAGTCAGGAACAGGCAGCAGCAACACAGGAAATTTCTGCTAGCATTGAAGAATTAATCAATGTAACGCAAAGACTGAATACATTGGCAAAAGAACTATAATTTATGAAATGCATCCTTTATAGTAGATTCATATCTAACTATAGGGGATGTATTTTTTTCATGTATTGTTCTTTTAGATGGATAAAAAGTAGCTTATCAAGAAATATTCGCAAACACCACCGTGAATACCAACTGGGTTGGATGAAATCGTGTAAAGCAACAATTTTTATCTTTGCAAAATCTATGTAAGTTTATTGCATACTTTAATGTTTTGTGTTATATTACCTATTCGTGTACTTTATTATGTGCATTAGGAATTATAGAATGAAGGTTATTGCTATGTTAAAAACAAAACGTGAGATCAGCCAGTCTGTTGTAAAGATGAGCTGGCCGATCTTTATTGAAGTATTTTTGCAAATGTTGATGGGCAACGTTGATCAGTTGATGATCAGCCATTATTCGCAGCAATCTGTGGCGGCTGTGGCGAATGCAAACCAAATGATGAATGTTTTGATTCTGCTGATGGCTGTTATGACGACAGCGACGACGATCCTGATTGCCCAATACCGCGGTGCGCAAAATCGCGAGAAAATTGCTGAAATCTGCACCGTATCATTATTTTTCAATGGGCTGTTCAGCTTTTCGGCCAGTATGCTGCTGCTGTTTTTTCATCGCGATCTTTTTACATGGATGCAGTTGCCGACGGATGTTTTTGAGGAGGCCAGCCTATACCTGCGCATTGTCGGCGGCGGGATTATGATACAAGGGCTTTATTTTTCCTTAGTCGCTTGCTTTCGCGGGCATTCGTGGACGAAAACGACGATGTTTGTTTCTTTGGGGATGAATGTATTTCATATTGGCAGTAATGCCCTGCTGATTTTTGGCTGTGGCATTATTCCTGCACTCGGTGTTCTTGGTATCGGAATATCAACCAATTGCAGCAAATTGCTCGGCCTTATCACCTTGGCTTATATTTTTAAGCGTTATTTGAAAGTCGAAATATCCTGGAAATATTTACACCCGTTTCCATGGGATTCCTTGCGGCAGATTCTTCGAATTAGCATACCTTCCGGCGGGGAAACGTTATCTTACCAATTATCGCAGACGGCTATTATGAAAATTGTCAATATATTTGGTTTGACAGTCATTACAACGAAGGTTTATGTTGCAATCATAGCGACATTTTGCTACATGTATGCGATTGCACTTTCTTCGGCGTTGCAGATTATCGTCGGGTACTTAATTGGCGCTGGTCGTGAAGATTTGATTAGCCATAAAGTCTGGCGGACGGTATTGGCTTCGGTAGTAATTTGTTCAGGACTCACTACATTTTTTTATTTTGGCAGCGATTACATACTGCGAATATTCACGGATGATCCCCAAGTGCTGGCATTAGGTAAAATCATCTTATGCATTGAGATTTTTCTTGAAATTGGCCGGGGTGTCAATATCGTCATGGTTTGTGCCCTACAGGCCGCCGGAGATATCACTACCCCTGTAACCGTTGGCATAATCTGCATGTGGAGTATGGCGGTCGGCTTATCTTATTTTTTTGCCGTCGTATTAGATCTTGGCCTTATCGGAATTTGGATCGGAATGGCCTGTGATGAATGCGCTCGGGCGGTAATCTTTATTTTTCGTTGGCGCAGCGGTGCTTGGAAAAATCGACACTATATTGTTAATTAGAGATTTTCGAATTAAAACATTTGCAGTATTGAGATAACAGCTGCTTGTTAAACAGGAGCGTTCATTTAGATAAATAAAATTTTATATTGCAGGGCTTTAATAAGGCGGTTGAACAAATAGGCAAGAAGCATTCAATCGTCTGTTTTCGTTATCGATTTCAGCAGATTGCTGTGGAGGCCTATTTTCTGAGCGTCTTCGAGTTGGAAGCTGTTTTTAGGGTGAATTGCAAAGCATTTTTTTGCAGCAGCAGGAATTTGCCTATTGCTTGGGAAAGTTTACATATAAGAAAGATGTCTGTTTTCTGTGGGATAATACACAGGAAGGAGGGGGTTATATGGCATTTTTGCGCAAATTGGTGCTCTTGTTAAGCTTTATAATTTTCATGAGCTGTATTATACAGTTTATGATTTTTGATAAAGTGTTTGTGAAAAATATAGATGCACTGTTCTTGGAAACCAATGAGCAAGCTGCTAAAAATATGAGTGGTCAGCTTGTTGAAAATTTTAACAAAATTGAGGCCGCTTTAAAAGGCGTGGCAGCGGACGCCACGATAAGAGAAAATGGGAAAATGCTCGATAAGATAAATTCGTTTATTCCCGAAGTGGACGTAGTTCTCGTACTCAACGAAAAAGGAGATATCGTTTTAGCTTCTGGCAACAAAGAGGAAATTCCTGTTACCAACGTGTCGGGTAGAGAGTATTTTTATCAGGCGATGCAAGGGGAAACGTATATTAGTGATGTGTATGAAACTGTTTCGGGAAATAAATTTGTTGCCGTTTCTGTTCCTGTTTTGAAAGACGGGAAAGTAAGCGGGGTTGTTGCGGGGATTGTCCGCCTGGATAATAGCACACTGGGTGGGTTGTTCGACAATAAAATTTTTGGCCGTGATGGATATATTTCTGTTGCGGATCGTCAGGGTAATATTGTATATCATCATGATAAGCAAAGAATTGGGAAAAAATCATTGGTGTTCAATTCTTTGGAAAAGTCAAACGGTTCAGAGATAGCGAAAGATTTGTTGGGAATTGAACAGTTTGTAGGATATTATAAAGTAGAAAAAATTGGTTGGATCATAACAGTAAATACGCCGACAGAAGTTATAAAGGCAAATAGAAACATTATTATGTATGAACGGCTGCTACTGTCTGTGACTGGCAGTATCATATTTCTTATCTTTGCTATATATACTATCAAGCAGTATACAAAGCCGTTGGAACAATTAGTAGATGCCTTTAACCGAACCAAAGCTGGCTCGTATATGAAACTGGATGAAAAAAAATACAATCAGGAATTTCAGAAGATTGTTCATGTCTACAATAAAATGGTACAGCGATTAGAAAAGGATTATAAGAGTCTGGCAGAGGAAGCTAATCTTGATGGTTTAACTGGTGTGTACAATCGAAGAGCTTTTGATCAGCTTTGTTCCATTGTGTGTAAGGAAATTGAGGACGGATATATCGAAAGCGTCGGGCTGTGCTTATTGGATCTTGATCGCTTTAAAGAAATGAATGATCAATATGGTCATTTATATGGCGATGAACTATTGCGATCTTTTGCGCAAGTTTTGCGGAAGGTAGCGGGCGATGAAGCGGTTTTTCGCTTCGGTGGTGATGAATTTGCTATTGTGCTACGGGATGTATCTGTGGAAGAACTGCAAAGCATAACAGAGGAGATTCGTGCAAAAGCAGAGGCGAAACTCCATGGCTGTACAACAAGTATCGGGGTAGTGCTGTCTTCAGAAAATGCAATCAACATGGAACCCCTTTTTGATGCAGCAGATCGTGCCTTATATTGTAGTAAAAAAGAGCGAAATTGTATAACTTTTGCGAAAAGATAACTTTGAATGAATTCTCCGGCGGTTTAGTAGTGTTGATGGAAATAAGGGCATAATAGAACAGTATATAAAAAAATAAGAGCCGTTGATTTATAATCAGAAGATGAATATAGATCAACGGCTACTTCTTTTAACGGCAGTTTTCTTGAATGTTCTGGTTTTAGGGCAAATATGCTTCGATAAGTTTTGACTCTCGTTGGAATTCCAGATTTATTCCTGATGTTTTCCGGCGAGGCATCAACAAAGTCTCACGGCATATATGCGACCAGCAGAAGCATCTTGTTACATCGGCTGTATTGTTGTTGTACCGGCCAGCCATTATTCCTAAGGCTGGCGGAATTCCTATGCGGAGAGTGCACGTACTTTAACCATTCTTAGTGTTGAGTCAGGAATGAAGGTTAAATATCAACCTTCATTTGCTGACCAGCTTACACGAATATAGCTTAATTTATTTTCGGTATATTCCAGAGAAACCCCCATATTGTAAAAACTACCTGTTTTATTTAATAACATACACGATAATTTTAATTGATTTTCATCTTGTAAGCTGAAATGCTGTGGATTTAAATCAATATCAAAGCTCAATGACAATATACCTTCTGCGTTTTTGAGCTGAACTAAAGTGCAATTAAAAACACCATGATCTTTAGGTAAAGTATGCAGTAATATTTTAAATATTAATATTAAATAATTGTGATTTCCTTTAGTTTTCAACTCATTTTTTGCTATAGTATTAATTGCTAAACGATCGTCGCAGCTTCTCATAATTTCATTGATTACCTTAGATAAATTTCGACTATCGATTACGGCGGGTAATTGGTTCAAGTATGTTAAATAAATTATCTCAGCCATACGAATTACTTCAGATTGTCCTAGTTGTTGATCAATAGATTTTTCAGAGTTCGATATAATGTTTTTCTTCCACAAAGTAAATAATAATAAGCTGATTTTATACAAATGGCGAAACTCGTTTTTTTCTTTTGATTTTTTTTCTTCCATGGCTCGAAATATATTTTGGTATGCGATATTTTTCGCAGCTAAAGTATCACGTAAAGTATCTCTTTCAGCTTGTAGATTATAGTAATCCAGTGCTTGCTGGATGATAGGTAATAATTCATTTTCATTAGTCCAAGGCTTGGTAATGAATTTAAAAATTTCTCCTTGATTTATGGTTGCAAGTAGTTGAGATAATTGCGTATATCCTGATAAAACAACACGAACCGTTTTTGGGCTTTTTTCTTTTACTATCTTCAATAGCGCTAAACCATCCATAACTGGCATACGCATATCCGTTACAATAACACTAAAACTATTTTCGGCTATAAGCGTAAGTGCTTCTGCCCCACTTCCAGCAAAAAAAGGGGTATAGTCTTCATCGGAGACGGCTCTTCTAATGGCGCTTAAAACACTGGGTTCGTCATCAACAAATAAAACTTTGTTTTGGCCCATATTGTATCCCTCCATATTTTGGATCATCAGAAATAATGCGTTTGTTTTTAAAAAACTTCGACAGTGTAATTAAGTATCCTTTTTCTTAAACAAAATATCTTCATATAACACCAATATATGTTTTAGCAGGAATTAACAAATGGACAGCGAAGTGATAAAAGCATATTGATATGTTGATGAAAATTCATCGGTAGTGTAATTCAAAGGCGAAAGTCATGTAACATTGAGGGGCGGAGAAGGAGTTTATGCAAATTGAGCAAATATTATATGATAATGCAGGAAATAAGCAAAAAAACGCAACAAATATTTTAAGGGATAAGGCACAATTTGTTCTGATTTTTGGTGCAAAAAAACTTCTGTTGAATAATCAGATTTATGATGAATTAAGATCCTTATATCCAAAGGCATATTTAATCGGCGGAACGACTGCTGGAGAAATCTATAATAATATAGCTACCGAAAACACCATATCTGCGACAGCTGTTTATATGGAAAAAACTGAAGTAAGGTTTTCTTCTGTATTTATTGAAAAAGGCAAATGTTTTGATGCTGCTGCTGAGTTAATTGCAAAATTTCCCGTTGATGATTTAAAACACGTTTTTATTATTTCAGAGGGGATAAATATTAATGGTAGTAAACTTGTGGAAGGCTTAATAAACAGGCTGCCTCCCAATGTTACTTTATCAGGTGGTCTTGCAGGTGATGGAACGCATTATAAAGAAACCTTCATTATTGCAAATGATTATCCAAAACAACATTGTCTTGTTGGAATAGGTTTTTACGGGAAAAACATCCGTTTTGGCTATGCTTCTCGGGGAGGGTGGTCTCCTTTCGGAATTGAACGTATAATTACAAAGTCAAAAGACAATATTTTATATGAGCTTGATGGAAAACCAGCACTAGATCTATATAAGGCATACTTAGGCGCCTATGCGGCAGGACTTCCAGCTGCGGGTCTGTACTTTCCTCTTATGGTTCGTTCTAATGATCATTGCCGCACTTTTATTCGTACAATTCAATGGGTTGATGAGAGTCAAAACGCACTAATATTTTCTGGTGATGTGCCAGAAGGGTATTATTCAAAATTAATGAGAGCCAATTTTGATAATCTTATTGAGGGGGCACGACAGGCGGCACAAATAAGCCTCATGTCTCTAGGGGCGGGGCGAGCTGACCTTGCCATCTTGGTAAGCTGTGTTGGGCGGAAGTTGGTACTGGATCAACTGACAAGTGAAGAAATTGATGCGGCTCGAAGTGTTTTAAAACCCGATACCGTTTTTACGGGATTCTATTCTTATGGTGAAATTTCTTCTCCTGAAAAGAATAAAATATGTGAACTACACAACCAAACAATGACGATTACTCTAATTACGGAGGATTGATATGATGGATAAGTTACATCGGCTTTTGAAACGGCAACTTGAGAGTTGTTTTGCTAATATGGATGTTCCCGAAGAACTCCAACCTTTTATATTGGCTGTAAATCAAGCTTATATAAACCAAGATAAAGATCGTGAATTATTGGAACGGAGTATAGATATTAGCTCTAAAGAATACAATGAAAATATGGAAAAAATAAGAATGCTACAGAGCCAGCTTGTCCAACAAGAAAAAATGGCAGGAATCGGACAACTTTCGGCAGGAATTGCCCATGAAATTAATAATCCGCTGGGGTATACGCAAAGTAACTTGGATACTCTGAAAAAATACTTAGTTAAAATTAAAGGTTTTCTTGATACATTGAAAAATATTGAGGACATACTAAAAACGGAACCTACGGAAGAAGTACGTAATCTATTAGAAATTATTGAAACTTCTCAAAAGAAAAATAAAATTAATATAATTATTGATGATATTGATGATATTATCGGTGAATCCATTATAGGGCTTAACAAAATAGAAAAAATTGTAAAATGTCTTTTGGGTTTTGCTAGGAGCAGTGCTTCTGAATTTGAAGATTATGATTTGAATAAAGGCATTATAGATACCCTTGCAGTTGCCGATAATGAGATCAAGTACTTTGCGACGGTAGTTGAAGAATTAGGGGATATTCCTTATATTGAAGTTGCTGGTAGCTCCATCAATCAAGTGCTGTTAAATCTTATCATAAATGCAGTTCATGCTATAAAAGAAACATCACATAAAGGCCTTCTTACCTTAAAAACTTTTGAGGAAAATGATTCTGTTTATTGTTCAATCGCAGATAATGGGAGTGGGATATCAAAAGAAAATATTGATAACATATTTACGCCGTTCTTTACGACTAAACCTGTTGGGATGGGAACAGGACTTGGTCTAAGCATTGCCTATGATATTATCGTAAATAAACATGCTGGTGCGATTAAAATTGAAAGCGAAGAAGGTAAAGGAACAACATTTATTATTCGATTACCTATTCATCATAAGGGTGAGGTAGCAAAATGAATATATTAGTCGTAGCCGATGGAAACTTTAATCTAAAAATGGCGCAAGATATTATTGAAACAAATATTGACGATAGCCAAGTCTTTTTGTGCAGTTCCTCGGAAAAAGTGATTCAAAAAATAGATGAATATGATATCGATATCGTTTTACTGGATATTATTATGCCGAATATAACAGGAATGGATCTTTTGAAAAACATTCGAAGTCAAAAAAAATATAATGATGTTCAGATTATAATATTTACAGGAATAACAGATAAAGAGAGTTTCACATTATGTTTTGAACATGGTGCAAACGATTATATAAATAAGCCTATCGATTTTACAGAATTTATAGCCAGAATGAAAGCTTCAGTAAAAGCAAGGAAAAACATCCTTTTCTTAAAGGAACAGAATAATATCATAAAGGAACAGTACAATAAACTTCAGGTAATAACACAAGAACTAGAAGAGAATCAATTTAATATAATACAAAAAGAAAAATTTATATCACTTGGTGAAATTATTGCAGGAATTGCCCATGAAATTAATAATCCTATGGGGTATATATCAAGCAATCTTGCGACAATGAACAACTATATCGAAAAAATCAAAAATATAGTTAATGTTTACAGAAAATTCATTCAACTTATTGATGAGAAAACAATAACATTGGCAAAACTTATCCAAGAAAAAAATATGATTGATGATATAGAGCGAAAACAAAAAACGGAGTTCATAATGGATGAGTTAACTACAATAGTTTTAGAATCTAGTGAAGGTGCAGATCGAGTAAAAAAATAGTGCGAAGCTTACAGTCTTTTGGAAAAAGTAGTACGGAAAACGAAATGACATATAATGACTTAAATCAAATCGTCGAAGACGAGTTGATGCTAGTAAAAAACGAAATACAATTTGTTGCAGAGATTAATAGACAAATGGAAGGACAACTTTATCTATTATGCAATAGGGAGGAAATTGGACAAGTTATTCTAAATCTTTTACTAAATGCCATTTATGCAGTAAAAAAAATGCGGCCAACTTTTTTAGGGGAAATCACAGTAAAAACCTATAGTTCTGAAAACTGTGTGAGCTGTCAAATTAAGCGATACAGGCACTGGCATCAAAGATGAACATCTTAGTCGGATCTTTGACCCTTTTTTTACNACAAAAGATATTGGTGATGGATTTGGACTCGGACTTAGTATTGCATATGACATTATTGTAAAAAAACACAGAGGCGAATTTTTTGTGAATAGTGAGGTTGGGAAAGGGACAACTTTTACCATTAAATTATCTAGAAACGGAAGTGATCAGTAATATGCAAAGGAAGGATGAAGATAAAGAAATATTATTAGTTGATGATGAGTTACAAATTCTTAAATCATTGAAGCGCCTTTTTGTGGATACAGACTACGAAATTTTTACGGCAAATAGTGGCAAAGAGGCGTTAGATATTCTTGCAAATGAAAAAATAAATCTAGTTATTACCGATATGCGAATGCCTATAATGGATGGATTGGAGTTATTACGAAAAATTCAAGAATCCTATCCCCATGTTTTAAGAGTTATATTAAGCGGTTATTCCGAAAAAAATACGATTCTTACCGCATTGAAAAAAAATCTTGCAAAACTTTATATTATGAAGCCATGGGATAACAGTTCGTTGCTACAAGCAGTTAGTCAAATTTTTGAAAATGAAAATATTTTATGCGATGATAAATTAATGGAATTAATTAATAATACGGAGGAATTACCTGCGTTTAAAAAAAGTTATCACCGAATCATGGACTTAATTGATAACAGCGGAGATATAGAAGAAATTGCAAATGCTATTGAAAAAGATCCTGCGATAACAATAAAGATTCTCCATATTATTAATGCGGCTTTTTATGAACTTAAAACAGGCGATGTTAGACAGGCAATAGAAATTTTGGGTTTGTCAACTACGAGAAATATTATATTAGGAACCGCTACTATGGATTCCTTTGCTATGGATAGTGATAATGTATCGCGATTGGAAATGATAAAGAAGCATTCTTTTGTTTGTAACCAAATTTTGAACATCATTTACGAAAAATTATTAAATAAAAAACTATCTGAGACTGAATCCTCAGCAGGGCTGCTTCACAATATTGGAGTGGCACTTTTCTTTAAAATTTTCTCCATCCAATACACTGAGATTTTNCAAGAAATTGAAAAAGAAAAATGTGATTTATTAGAGTTGGAAGTGGATTCTTTAAGTGCTTCACATCAGCAGGCAGGTGCGTATTTGTTGAAATGTTGGGGAATCCCCTCTCCGATTGTTGAAGCGGCATTATATCATCATACCCCTTTTGATGAAAGAATTAGTAATCATGAATTAATTTATGCTGTAAATATAGCTCAGCACTATGCCAAGATTCTTATGGACAAGCAATTCTCAGATGCATTTGATCTCAATGTTTTTGATGCATTAGGCATTTGTCAAAGTCAGCTGGAAAAAGAACTATTACTTTTTTTTGAAAATAGGAATTAAAGTGCGTGTCAGAATGTTTGCTTGTTTTGAGCGGTGGTGGTGAAAATAAAAATATTAATATAAAATGTTCTCGATTTCGGATGGCAAGAATAAGCTATTTGATTTATGGTTCAAATATGGATAGTTTATTCCAGCTGCGCCATGGATTTACTAATTATGTAAATCCGTTTCATAACGATAGAATTCACATGTACTCTCAAGTAATTAAAACCCGAGAACTTTTTTAGATAAAAAAGCTGTCGCATATTTCTTGTAACCTGCGACAGCCTCTCGTGTAGAATTTATTGCTATGTAGATGATTCTAATGGATAAGTACCTGCCCGAAATAGACAACACATCCCATGACAATGATGAAAGAGATGTAATATTTGACGGCAGACTTTAACAATTCACTGTCGTGTCCAGGACTCGAAATTGCCGCAGTGGCAATGGCGATACTTTGCGGTGAGATCATCTTGCCGGCACAAGCTCCTGTTGCATTGGCGGCTGCGATCCAGTCTGCGTTCGCGAAAATCGCAGAGGCGGAGGCTGTTTGCAACTTGCCGAAAAGGACGCTGCTTGATGTTGCTGAACCTGTGATAAATGTGCCGACGGAGCCGATGAACGGGGCAATAGCTGGATAAAATATGCCCGTTGTATTGACGGCTGTCTCGGCGATTTCATGCGTCATGCCGCTGTAGCCCATGATTTTCGCGGTGGCGATAACGGTGATGATCGTAATGATCGTGTTGCGCAGACTAACAATGGTTTTGCGGAGAACAAGCAGCATTTCCCCGAATGATGTAGATTGTACCCTCCCGCCGATGAAGGATGCGAGCAGGATGAGAACTCCTGGGGTGGCAAGCCAGGTGAATGTATAAGGCGAGGCGTCAGCACCGCTGTAGATAAGCACAGAGGTCTTGACGAGGTTGAGCGGTTGGTTAATTGCCGGAATAAGCTTAGAGGTAGCAAGCAGAAAGATGAAAATCAGGATAAATGGCAGGCAGGCCAATAAGCCTTTTTGGAAGGGGACAGAAGCTTTGCTTATATCCATGCGGTACGTGTCGTCATCCACTTTTAATGTTTTTGCGCAGAGGATAATGGCGCTCATTGTGCAAATGGAGGCTGCGACGACTGCGAGCTCGGGACCCATGAAAAAGGAAACGAGCATTTCAGGAATAAGAAAGCTGATCCCTGCGATAAATGTGAGCAAGAACACGCCTTTTAGTGCACGGATGGATCGCCCAGTAGCAATGACGATGAGAAAGGGGCACAGCAGATTAAGCGGCGCAAGTTGTAGGCAGACGTACTTTGCGAGCTGTAAGGGAGCGATGTCGGTAATCTGTCCAAGGGTCACAATGGGAATGCCTATGGAACCATAGGCTGTCGGCACAGAATTGGCGATGAGGCATACGAGTGCTGCCAGCAGTGGATTTATGCCGATTCCGACCAGCATGCTCGCAGGGATAGCAATGGCTGTGCCGAAGCCGGCCATGCCTTCAAGAAAGGCACCGAAGCCCCAGCCGATGAGCAATACGAGAATGCGGCGATCTGTGCTCACGGAGGTGAGCATTTTTTTGATGGTATCCATGCTTTTTGTGTAGAGTGATAGGTTATACGTGAAAATTGCCGCGATGATGACGAGCAGAATAGGCCAGCAGGCAAGTGCGATTCCTTCGAGTATGGCAGTGGCTGTATGGAGTAAAGGCATTTGATAGATGAGAAGCGCTGTGATCACAGCGATAGCCAGTGCAATAGGACAGGCTTTGTGACTGGACATTTTCAATATGCTGAGTGCAATGATAAGCCAAATGATGGGGGAAAGTGCGATGAAAAACAAGGGAATCATTCCTTTCCGTAAGCAGATATTAATTCACAACGGTTATGAATTTTTGTATGTTTGGAAAAATTCAATCAATTTATAAGAAACCTAAATATCGTGAAGATGATCAACTTTAACGCAGCTGCTCTGGTGAAACAGCTGCGCGTTAAAGTTGGATCTGTCAATGGGGCAGGTTTTCGGCAAGGATGTCGGCGATGTGCTTGACCTGAATATTGGGTGCTTGCTGGTCGAGTCCTCCGCGGAGCTGCATCATACAGGCTGGGCAGGCCACGGCAACCGTATCGGCACCTGTGTTTTTGATGTTGGAGATCTTTTCCTCAAGCAGAGGGAGTGAGATATCGCTGTATTTGATGCCGAAGGCACCCGCCATGCCGCAACATTTGTCACAGTTTTTCATTTCGGTAAATTTATAGCCGGTAGTTGCATTGATGAGGGCGCGAGGCTGCTCAAAAATCCCGAGCCCGCGCTTCATGTGGCAGGAATCGTGATAGGTGATGGTGCGCAGGGCTTTTTTCTTGGTGGGAACTAACCGACCAGCTTTTTTGTATTCATCAGCAACAAAGCTTGTGAATTCACGGACTTTTGCCGCCATCGCTTGTGCGCGGGCAAGCCATGCGGGATCATTTTGGAAGAGTTCTACATAGGTCTTGTGAAGGGTTTCGGTACAGGTTGGGCACGCGCTGATAATGACATCCACCTTTGCGGCTTCAAAAACTTCGATGTTCTTTTTGGCAATTTTACAGCCGGTAGCGCGATCTCCCATTCCTAATACCGGTTTTCCACAGCAGTTTTGCCCTTCGGGGAAGATTACCTCAACGCCAAGATTTTGCAAAACCTTGACGACGGATTCACTTGTATCAGGGAAAACGAAGTCGAGATTGCAGCCGCTGAAGAACGCTGCGCGGATAACAGGAGCTTTCGGATTTTTCTTAAAGAGGCGTGTTGTGCGATCGCGAAAAGGTTCTGCAGCGAGGGCGGGCAAACTACGATCTTTCGTCATGCCAGCAAAAAAGAGCGGCAGATGGCGAATGAAATTCCCTGACTGAACTGGTTTTTGTGCTACAGAGGCAATGCGCAGCAGGGTATGGAAGACCTTTCGGTTGGAAAGGACGTTTTGGAAGACGGCTTTTTCTGGAAGACGGAGGCCTTTCTCTTGTATGGCGCGTGATCGCAGCTCGTCGATGAGATCGGGGATGGGGATTTTTCCTGGACAAATGGATTCACACTTGCGGCAGCCGATGCAAAGGTCGCTGAATTTTGAAAAATCATCCATGCTGTTTAAGAGGCCGGTGAGGATGGCGCCGATGCCGCCGGAGTAGATATGACCGTAGACGTGACCGCCGACGAGTGTCCAGATCGGGCAAACATTTAGACAGGAAGCACAGCGTACGCACTGGTAGACCTCCTTGAGCTTGGGGTCGTGGGCGGCTTTTAGTCTCCCGTTGTCGAGTAAAATAATGTAAAGTTTGCGGTCTTCTTCGATCCATTCTTCCCCTTTTTTGTAGATGACTGGTGTCGGACCATCGATCATCGTCATATAGCTTGTCATACGTTGACAGGTTCCGTTTCTAGGCAAGAGGCGCAGGATTTTCGATGCATCCTCAATTTTTGGAATGAGCTTTTCATAGCCCATGATGACGACGTGAATCCGCGGCAGGGTAGTGACAATGCGAGCGTTGCCTTCGTTTGTTACGAGGCCGATCGCACCGTTCTCGGCGATGCCAAAGTTTGCGCCACTGATGCCCATGTCTGCCTGAAGGAATTCTTCGCGCAATACGCGGCGGGCGGTCTGGATCATAAACGGAATATCACTCGGGATTTCTTCGTTGAGTGCTTGTGTGAAGAATTCCGCGCATTGCTTGCGGTCGAGATGAATTGCCGGCATGACCATATGAGAAGGGCTCTGGCCGGCGACGGAAAGCATCCATTCGCCGAGGTCAGTCTCGCGCACATGTAGATCATGCTGTTGGAGATATTTATTGAGGTGGATTTCTTCCGTGGCCATGGATTTGGATTTTACGATACGATGGACATTGTTTTCACGGCAGATTTGTAAGAGGTGTTGTTTGAGGTCATCACCGTCTGTGGCCCGATATACCTGGCCGCCACGACTTTTAACGGAGCTTTCAAATTCATTGGCGATTTGTTCAATGTTGTCGACAGTCTTGCGTTTCATATCACGGAGATCATCACGCAGCACCTCGATATCGTCGACATTTGCATAGGCTTTGCGTCGGGCTTCCGGGTATTGGTCAGCGAAACGCGAAAGTGCTGTTTGCATAATGTTGTTGTTGAGTTTTTCTTTGATTTCTTCACGAAGATTTCTGTTTTGTCCTGACATCACTGTACCCTCCTGTTTTCCATCTTATCGACAGCAATAATAAAAAACCGGCTTGGGCCGTGAACACCAAGGCTTAGCACGCGTTCGATGTCTGCGGTGCGGCTCGGCCCGGTGATGAAGCCCATGTAGCCTCGCTTGAATACGCGGGAAATGACCTGAAAGGCTGTTGTGACATTTTTTACCGTATGATTTTTATTGAGGATTATGATGTGAGTGGGTGGAAGCATGCCAACAACGCGGGCCTCGTAGGAATAAGCATCCACGCAAACGCTGCCGGTTTCTCCGACACAGAACTCCGCCGTTGAGATGCCAAGATCAGCTGTTGGTGCGTGCTCGGCAATAGCAAACTTATTTGTATAAATCGGTGTACCCATTGTTTCAATGCCTTTATATACCGATGCGAGTTCAGGTGAAGCCTCGTCACCTGTGGCGATGATGCTTTTTGCCTTTAGGGTAACAATGAGATCTGCGATGGCTGCTTGTGCAGAGGAAAGATCCTCTGCGTGAATAATTTCAGCGGAAGCGTTCTTGGCATTTTGCTCGAATGCCTCCCAGTAACTGCCATTTACGAGGTTGTCGTCAAAGGCTTCAGTGGCCCAGTTTTGACATACTTTTTTCATAACATATCCCCCTAAAACTAAAATTCGTATGATGAATTTATTGTTTTTTATTATATTGATATACTCGGAAAAAGTCAATGGGTTATATTGGATTGATAATATCAGATAAGTATGATTGGATAAATAAAAATTATTAAATACATCAAAAAGTCATGAAATTGCTCTAAAATGGCTTGAAATTAGTGGATGTGAGAGGAATATCACTTGGATATATAAAGTTTATGATAAATTTTATATATTGTATCATAAAATAATAGAATGATAAAAAGAGAGAAAATAATGATTTTTTGCGTTTTTAGTGTTGCTGAGAAGAAAAAATACGGCATATTCATCGGACGTTATATGTTTATTGCTATTTATTTATATTGAATAAAAGAATAAGATGTTAGGAAGGTAAAACCTTTACCTTTTGCGCTGGTATGCGCTATAATTTAAAGTACCGAAAAGATATGATCTGTTATTCGGGCAAAAGCAGTAAGTACGAAGGGAGAATTTCATGGCAGAGAAAAGAAATCCGACGCGTGTAGAGAAGACGTCGGAAGAGATCATTCGCTTTATCATAGAGAATAAGATGCTCCCGGGAAACCAGCTTCCTACGGAAGAGGAATTCCTTACCTGGCTGGAGGTTAGCCGAGGTACATTGCGAGAGGCGATCAAGGTGCTTGTTGCGCGGAATATTTTGGAGATACGGCAAGGCGCAGGAACATTTATATCACATAAAAAGGGTATACCAGATGATCCTCTTGGACTTAACTTTATTTATGATGATCATCGTCTTGCCCTTGATATGCTCGAAGTTCGTCTGATGTTTGAACCACACACGGCTGAACTCGCGGCGGCTAATGCGACATCTGAGCAACGCAAGGAAATAGCGGAACATCCGAAATATATCGAATCGCTCATTCGGCAAGGTTTACCTTATGTGGATGAAGATTGCCGATTCCATCGCATGATTGCAGAGGCGAGTGGCAACCGTGTCATTGGGCAGCTGATGTATATTCTTCATTCTTCGGTTTCGAAGAATATTGAGATCACATTGGATACCTTGCGCGAGAAGAATACCGTATTTTATCATCATAAGATAGGGCGTGCTATTGCCGAAGGGAATGTGATCAGCGCACATTGGTTTATGGCCACGCATTTGAACCTCTTACGGGAATTTGTGCTCGACAAGATGGAAGCAGATGGTGTGGCAACAAATAAGAGACAGGATCCCGTGTGATAGGGGAATCTTGAAATGTAAGTTTTGTTGACTTTAAGGTCATAGCAAGAAGTAGTAAAACACTTGAAGTTTGAAGTTGTGCGACCTTTGTAAAAAAATGCGCAACTGGAAGTTATTTGTAGATTGCCATCGTGTAGTGGATCATAAATACAGGATTTTTAGAGGTGTTTAGCTTGAAAGATGTTATGGAAAAAATAATAAAAATAGCGATTTCCCTTTTTATGGCAAAGGGGTTTAAAGCAACAACAACTCGCCAGATAATTAGTGAAGCTAATATAAGAAATGGTACACTTTACCATTATTTTAAAAACAAAGATGATATTTTGAAATATATTTTGGTTGATGCCTTTGCTGAAATTACCAAGCGAGCCGAGCGGCTTTTAGGTGAGGAAAATAATCTTGTAATGCATTTTTCTCTGCAAATTGCATTGACTTTAAAAATCGTTGATAAAGACCCACGCATAGCGGATCTTTACACAGAAGCATATAGATCTTGGCTAATTATGGAAAAATTATTACCTGATTTGGTTGAGCAGAGTGAAAAATCTTTTTTAGAATATTCACCACAGATGACAAAGGAAGAGCATTATACCCGTGCGTTGGCGATACTTGGCTGTATGTATGGATTTATAGCGGAAGGTCATTATCATAAAACCATTGATTTTGAAAAAAAAGTATATGTACTATTGGATATGGTATTGTCTTCCTTTAATGTTGAAAAAAAAGAGAGGGTGCGTTTTATAGAAAAAAGTTTATGTATTCTGTCAGAAATAAAAGATAATGAAATAGAATTGTTTTCAGAAAAAATGATTTAAAAAAGAAGCCCCAAAA
>Ga0065701_1012895_pt1 | contig 17914 bp, 15 predicted proteins | sample Biomet1_FD_59088 | JGI IMG/M metagenome (GOLD analysis project Ga0065701, IMG submission 59088) | Microbial communities from bioreactor (seeded with anoxic lake sediment) at LBNL, California, USA - Biofuel metagenome 1 version 3... | ecosystem: Engineered > Bioreactor > Anaerobic > Unclassified ...
CTGCTTATAGCCCCCATGAAGAATTACGGTAGAATCAGCAATCAACGGCAGCATTTCTTTTGTTGCACCAAGTTCTTTCAGCTTGGTTACGATGCCACATTCTTTGGCAAATTTCTCCAGCGCATCAATTCCCGCGAAGGCAAGTTCTTCTTTGGATTTGTTCATTTCATCAATATCCCATACGACTTTGGCAAATCGTGCAAATTTATCCAGCCCGTATTTAGAGATGTACCGATAATAGGGCAGGGAAATGGCCGCCAGTCCCATTCCATGCGCGCAGTCCGTATAAGCGCCGAGCTGATGTTCCATCATATGAACTTCCCAATCCTGCGTTTTGCTTAAGCCCAGCAGCGGATTCATGGCCAGTGTCGAACTCCACATCAAATTGCTTCTCGCTTCATAATTTCCCGGATCCTTTATCGCAATTTTAGCACTGTTGATAATAGAACGAAGCAAACCTTCAATCATATAATCCGTCGTAACATCATCATTTCCCGAAAAATATGCTTCCATTAAATGTGACATCATATCAAATATTCCACTTGCCATTTGATATACCGGCAAGGTGAAGGTATATTCCGGGTTCAATATTGAAAATTCAGGATTTATATTGGACGGAAAAACGCGGCCCATCTTAAGCTTCATCGCCTCGTTCGTAATAACCGACCCCGCATTCATTTCCGAGCCGGTTCCCGCCAACGTAAGAACCGATGCCACGGGCACAGTTTTATGATCTACTGGTTCAAACTTCACCCAATACCTAGTCCAGGCATCTCCTTCACAATATGCAGCTACAGAAATTGCCTTTGCACAATCAATTACAGAACCGCCGCCAACCGCTAAAATCAAATCCACGCTGTTCTCACGTACAAGCTTTGCACCCTCCTCAACTTTTTCATACGTTGGATTTGCCATAATGCCCGATAATTCAATAATATTTTTGCCATTCTCTTTTAAAATTGCTACAACTTGCTCATAAAGGCCACTCTTCTTGATTGCCCCTTTTCCATAGGCAAGCATTATCGTACGACCATAGCCTTTTATTTCACTGCTTAAATGCTCCATAGCCCTCTTACCAAAGTATATGGTTGTTGGGTTTTGATAACTAAAATCTAAATTCATAAAATCCGCTTCTTTCTGTTCTTTATTCGAAAATCATCCTTGCGATTATTAACTTTACCATCTGGTGTTAACTCCAAGTCAATGGTTTGTTGAAATCCTTATATTTTTAGCAACAACAAACAGCCCGCTGTTCCTTGTATTTGAGCTGCATCCATAAAATCCACTGCTTGCTTTAGAAAGCTCATATTGTGTCCAATCGTTTTTTCAAAGGACTGTATGGCTTTTATCATATGGCCTTCATGGAAATCTTGTTTATAAGCGCCGGCCATTCCGATTAAAAGCGTCCGCAAAATCGTATATTTTATGATAAAAATCATGTGAATTCGCCGTATGCTGTATTCGTCAAAAAAAGCATTAATCTGCGGACCAACAGGATATACATCTTTAAATGCATTATTGACAAGATAATTTTCCAGGATGTACATGTATTTATCGATTTTCTGCTGATAATACTGACTATAGGCTTCTCCATACTTCTCAACAACTTCTTGCATCGAAAAAGCACCCTTCATATCCAGCCCTGCCTTACATTTCTTCACACAGCTTCTAAAAGCATCTGTAGTGCTTCCTTTTAAGCTGTAATCGATCAACAGGCTCATCGCTTCAAATTGTGTTCCGATATCCGGTCTGCACTTTTCCATAATACTGTCTAAGGCTTTATTTTTTACCTCAGCTTCAAAAGCCAGCAAATCGTCGGTGAATTTCTGCTCTGATACTTCCAGCTCCGTCAAGCGCTCTAATTTTTCACAAAACATAGATATGAGCATCAACCTTTGATCAATTGAATAGTTACGATTCTGCAACAGTCTTATGACCATTTGCTGCACAACATTAAAATACCGATAAACCTTACTGCCGCTTTCATCCCCTCCCTTAATTTCTGGCAGCAAAGCATTCCGAACCGTTGCATTTATTTGGCATGCTTCAAATTGTATTCCCTGTTTATTCAACAAAACGAGTTTTGCCGCCGTAGGACATGATAAATCCAACGCCCGCTGAAGGACCTCGTTCACTTTATTGAAATTGCGCGGATACGTATCGCATGTGATCGACAGCGCTTGTTCTCCCAGCTTTTTTTGTATTTGGCAAAGCCGCTCCCTTGTAAGAAATGGACATTTTCCGTTCTCTAATCTGATAAATGCATAGGGTTGACCGGTTTTTGTTTCATCGGCTTCTGTATTTTTTACAATATTCCTGCTAAATTGCTCTACTAAATCCAAATATTTACATTTTTTATAACACTCATAGGTACTTTTCTCAACAACAACATTTCCCCAGCCCGCACAACAGGTTTCTATACAATTCGCTGCCGTGCACTGAAATTCTGCATAATAGCCTGGCTGTAATACGCTAGAAAAAGATTCCATTTGACCTCCATTTATTTGCTTGATTTTCTGCAGCTTTACTTCCCCCTCGCAGCAAGTCTATCACCTGTAGTTAACTCCATGTCAATGGGCTGTACAATCTTTTTTTCAAATGACGCTTCGCCTATAAAGGTACAAAAAAGCAGACGCTGCTGTATTCTGACGATACATACAGCGACTGTGCCAGGAACAAAATGCCTGTCTTTTCCCTTATTTTAGGTATTTACCAAAAAACTCCACAAGCTTAGCAAACGGAATGACATCCGTACGATCATAGAGATCTACATGTCCGGTATTTGGAATGAGATACAATTCTTTTGGCTCAGCGGCTTTTGCATAAGCATCTTCACTGAACTCACGCGAATGCGCCTCTGTACCGGCAATAAAAAGCAACGGCCGCGCTGAAATCATCCGCATAGATGTCCGGCGAAATACTATTGCGTGGCGTTCCATTTTTGTATAGCCGCCATGATAAAGTGCATGAACTTTACGAATCCATTAAAAACAAGGCTGCTTACCGAAGAACGCCCACGTCTTGGTAACCAGCCTAAGGATGATCGCTTTACTATTACTGTTGAAGCTAAAAAAAAATCAATATCCCGCAACATATTCATAATTTTCAAAAAATTTATCCCACACTATACATCTTCCACAAAATAATCGAGGTCAATATCGCCTACCTGTGGTGCAGTTTCCTAGATTTTATTTTTTGCTTTCCATAACACCATAAAAATGTTTTAGATTTTCAGGCATAACGTATTCCGGCTCATCTACGCCAACAGCTGCATCCCCTCCGTATACTGCCTTGAGAATCCCTTCCATAACCATAGCCTTAGGAGGTACACTATATTCTTTACCTTGGTAAATCCAAACGCGACAGTCAACTTCATCGCCGCACAAAGCACCACAGGATTCGCATATACTTTCTTTAAAAGACAGCTGAATATCGTGACCATTAACGCGGATTGTAGGCGAACTCAGAAACTTATGCGTTATTGCTAATTCCTTAGTATTCACATTGATTTTATTTACATGTACATCTATTCCCGTAGCTTCAAGTACCTTCCCAACGTCTTTTAAAGCTTCATCCAAACTGTTTTCTGCGCCCTGGCAGCGAATGCATACACTCAAATCCAGATATAAAAAATCAATGGTAACTTTATTTTTATCAAATTTACTTTGTTCTTTGTTTCCGCAACACACTTCTCCCCCGGTACAACATCCTGCATTGCTTTTTCCAGTCATATTGAACACCCCTTCATTTAAACATCGTAGGAAGAAAGTTCAATTAAATTTCCATCCGGATCATGAAGATATATACTTTTCATTTTCCCCAATGCACCTATTCTTTCCACAATATTCGTTTCTAAAATAATGTCTTTTTGTTGTAAATCATATAAAACACTTTCTATGGAATCATTAACAATGAAACATATATCTAAAGATCCTTGCATTGGTGTCTTTGCCGCAGGCAAGTATTCTCTTGGTTTTGTATGAATATTGATTTTCTGATTACCAAATTTTAGTGAGTATCGATTATTTTCCTTAATAAGAGACATATTTAAAATTTGCGTATAAAAATGAATGCATTGTTCCACATTTTTTGTCGTGATAACGAGATGATCAATATGTGACAGGTTCATAAATATCTCCTTATGTTTTATCTGATTTCTATCTTAGTATCTTTGAATTAATGGTCTCCATTTAATAAATTTCTTTTCCGGTAATAACAAGTTAAACGATCTGCACTCATACAATCGTTATCTGGCAACTGCGCATTGCCTTCAATGCATTCTCATGACTTTCGGGTGTAACCCCGGCGCAGCACTTGCTATCGACTATAATTGTCTTTTCCGGATAGAACGCCTTGAGTAGTAGCGCATTGGAAATGATACAAATATCCGTACAAAGTCCGACAAGCGTGATGGAATCATAAGGCTCTACGGCCTGGATCAGTTTCGTACAGCCGAAGGTCGGTTTTTCGAAAACATTGCTTTTCATTACATATGGCTTGAGTGGATCACAAATCTCCCAACCTTTTTCTGGTTTGATGCAATGCTTGACCGGCAGATTCTTTCCCTCTTGTGAAGCCAGGTAATCCTGCCCGTGCGTATCTTGCGTAAACATAATGGCACTCGCCGTAGCAAGCTTTTTTTGGACGCGAGGTACAATAGACTGTGCCTCTTTGGTTCCCAAACTTCCGTCAATAAAATCGTTTTGCATATCTATAATCAAAATCAAATCCTTCATGGAAAACCATCCCAACTTTCTGATCGGCTCGAATCACATTTTTATTAATACGGTTCTGCTAGCTGTTACTACAAGTTCATGTCATTTAAGTAATCACCGGTATATAATCTTTTATGAAATTCTATACATTTCCTCAAAAATCCTCTATTTCATTCGCCAGCCCGCAAAGAAGCTCCCCTAAGCCAAACTCTTATAAAAACATAAAAGTTTTTATAAGATCCATTGGCGAAATGCTGCTGGCGTGATACTTCAACAAGCCGTGAATTCTATCATCATTAAACTACTTTACATACTCAGATTCGTTACGCTTTACGGTTACTTCATCGTTGTAAGCACTTCTGGCTATATTCAAATACCGGCCCATCAGTGCTATCGAGTATTTGCGGGCATTTTACTACCTAGCTGACAATTACTTTGTCCTTGCAGCAGCGCTGCTTGCTTTAAAATATCATTTTCCAAATTCAACAGTACTAGTTGCCGCGTTCTTCCCATGTACAAAATAATATAAAAAGATAGATAAAAATACCGCAACAGCCATTAGCATATACATCCCCCGAAACCCAACGATAGGAATTATATTCCCTATTAAGAAAGGCCCCATCCCTACGCCTACGTCAAGACAAAATAAAAAGGTTGCCGTAGCAAATCCAATCCGGTACTGCGGTACTTTTTTTGTGGCAATAGCTTGTGCACAAGACATAATCGTCCCAAAGCCAAGACCAATTAACGCTCCTGCTAGCAAAAGGGCGAAACCAGATTCGGCTCGACTAAGCAATACTAGACTTATCGTAAATAATAGCAATGCCGGATACATGACAATATTATCCCCTTTAACATCCAGCAATCGTCCAGTAAATGGTCTTGAAATTAAAATAAAGGCAGCATATACAATAAAAAAGAAACTTGCCGCACTTGATAAATTAATATTTATTGCATACGAATTAAGAAAGGTCAATATACTTGAGAAAGCTATTCCCGTGATAAACATAATAATTGAAATAGGAATAGCACTTTTCTCGAAGAAATCTTGTCCTTTAAATTTCTTCTTAGCATCCATCTGTTTGCTGCTGACACTTGTTTCCGGTATCTGTACAAACAACATGATGATAATACTCACTACGGAAAAGCCAGTACATACAGCAAACATCATGTTAAAATCAGCATGTTGCATGATAAAAATCCCCAAGAAAGGCCCAATGGCCGAAGCCATCGTCATACTTAACGAAAAGTAACTTATGCCTTCTCCACGCTGCTCAACCGCAACAATATCCGTTATCGCTGTCGGCATGGCTGTGGTGGCAAAACCAAAAGCAGTGCCATGGATAAAACGAACCAATAGCAATAAGCCTAAGTTATTTGCTGGAAAATATAACAGCGTAGCGATTAAAAATAGAAATAAGCTTCCACAAAGCAACTTTTTACAACCAATTACCTCCATATATTTTCCCGCAAAAAGACGTGCAATAAGTCCACCAACGACAAATATTCCCGAAGCTAAACCTGCTTGGCTTTGTGAAGCATTAAATTGTTCAATAGCATACATTGTCATAGCCGTCATTAATAAGTAAAAAACCAGAGAAACAAACAGCATGATTGCAAAAATAAGGCTAAAATCTTTTGTCCATAATTTCAAATTACTCACCATACCAACCCCTATTTTATTTTGTGAATACCAGATTTTATTACTCCAAACTTTATAAATCTGCTGCTTAGCCTTTGTATATTCAGAGCAACTATAGGTTAATAAATTTTCGCTAACTCTAGCATCCGGTTGTAAACTTGTCTACCGGGTAAGCCGCGATTCTCTGCAATTTGTATCCTTAAATCTATTCCCGGCTGCATTTGACATATACATTTCTTCACATCGGCAGGATCCCACATGCTTACATGCCCTACCTCTTGAACGTATTTTAATGCCCCTTCTGCAAGACTTCTATCGTACTCAGTTCCCCAATGAGTCGCAACCCAGCAATTTCCGCCTACCGGGCCCAATTCGTCTATTGCTTTTTGGGCAGCCGCAGGAAGCTTGTGCCACGATTCCCATTTCATAGCCAAACGCATACCATGGGTTGATATATTCCGCTCAGCATCTAACATGCAGTATGGTGCTACTTCCTCACATAAATTAAACACCTGCGCGGGAAGCATCCCCACTACCGCAGCATCCATTTTGCCATTTATCATATCCTGTTTAAGCTCAGAATAATTGACATGAATTGGCTCTGCGCCGATTGCGGCAAGACATGCATCAAAGGGTAAAACCGATCTGACACGCATGCCCTTTAGATCCATTGGATTTTTAATCGGCCCTACTCTCTTACTTGTAAATAACCCCATAGTCGATCCAGTTCCCAAACCACATATTTTAAACTCACTGAATTCTTGACGGAATTCCTCAAATTCTTCATACAATTGCGATAGTATCCGGGTGCCATCTGCCGAGTTACGGGTTAAGAAAGGCATTTGAATCAAATCCATAAGAAAGAATTTGCCGCCTGCAGCAGAGGAAATCCGAAAGGCATCGGGTTCTTGACCTTTTGGCAATTCTTTGCCAACATATTTGGTAAAATGGACTTGCCCCTGGCATCTTCGCTCAACTTCCTTAATCCAGAAATCACTAATCATGACATTATGGTTATCGACTTCGTGAAATACAAGTTCAACCGGTTTACTTGCGGCAGAAGCCGTAGGTAATAAATTTTTCTGTCCAATACCAGGCGTAATTCCAAATGCTAAACCTGCGGCACCGAGTACGGCACCTTTCAAAAAATCCCGACGTGATAAGCCTTTTATTTCCTGGTTTTGAGTGTTATCTTTCTTTTCTAAATCCATAATATAATTCTCTCCTTGAATATGATGTCCGTTTCGTTTTCAGCTGAATACGCTCATCATTGTAAAAATAAATAGAATCATCAACGAGTTGCCGCGCATCCTCCAATGTCTTTGACTTATGTCTTAATACATTCGGTTTTAAGAATCCGCCATAACATTGTCATAGCAGTTTCTGCGCCTTGTAACATGGAAGGTGTTATGCGCCTCCCCCATGCTTCGCCAGACAGATCCCCGGCAGGCTTTACGCATAACTATGCATGCCTCGCATTAGAAAATTAACGCCAAAAAATGTAAACAATACGACAATAAACCCACCTATTGCAAAGGCTGCCGCCATTTTATCGCTCCATTGCCTAGAATTCCGAAAATGAAAGCATAGTGCATAAGTTCCCCATGTAATGAGTGACCATATTTCTTTCGGATCCCAAGACCAATAACGCCCCCAAGCCTGCTCAGCCCAAATGGCTCCCAAAACAATGGTTACAGTTAACATGATAAAACCAAACACCATAATACCATAAACGGTGTTTTTTACATTTAATCCTTTGAAGCTTTTGCTTGCATAAAATAAATATGAGGCCGCTACAACAGCGGCTAAAGCAAACGCGCCGTACGCAAGTACTGCCGTAAATACATGAGAAGACAGCCACATACTTTTAAGTACCGGTGGCTGAAAAGTAACCATAACGAGTCCACGCGGCATGACAATAGCAATAAACAGTAGCAATACTCCTGCTAAAAACATCATGAGAAATCCTGCTGACTGGGTCTTACAGCTAAATTCAAAGACCAGATAAAATAGTACACATAACCAAGCCAACAAGGTCAAAAACTCCACATTAGTGGAAAACGGCCCCTGTCCTGTCAGCATAGCCCTAAACAGTAATATCATTGTATTGGTAACAAAACCGGTAACGGCAAATGACGCAGCAATTTTCCCATAGGTCTTGCCAGGGTTTTTGGCATGTACATAGTAAAATATAGAACTGAGAAAAAAAGTGATTATTGTACAATAAAAAGCAGCTAGAATTGCCATTTTAATCATTGTTTTGCCACATCCTTATAGACCTCTTTAAAGCCAATAGATTTTTTGTTCATAAACAGAAAGACCCCGACAATTCCAATTACCAGCAAGACCGCCCCGGCTTCAACGCAGGGCATTCCCGGGCTGGTTCTTACCTTTAGAACGGTAAATGCTTGCTTATCCGTAAAAATGAGGTATTCATTGTCGCTAATCTTCATTTTTTCTCCCTGTACAGCTGCTCTTGTCTGGTTTGTAGCCGGACTAAAATATATAACTGCCGGTTTACCAAGAATACCCTTTTCCCTCATTTCCCTCTGAACAAAATTCGGTATATACTGGATCAGCTCTATTTTATTATCCCCAAACGTTACTTCTTCGCCTGGATTTACAAGATATTTTTTCGCGTTGTTATCATTACCTATTTCAATATTCAGACTCACCCCATAGCTTTCCTGATACATTTTACTGCCGGATATTGCAAGCGGATGATTTACGGTAATCTCATAGGGTACCTCTATATTATTTTCAGTAACTAAAACCTTAGAAGTATACTGGGACGGGCTGCCGTCCTGATAATAATCAATAACAAAGTCTTCCAGCCTTAGTGTCGTTTCTGAAGCTGGCAGTGTAAACATATCCCCCGGTTTCAGTTCAACTCGCTGGTTATAACCAAGGCTTAAATCTAACATATTCCCTAAAAAAAGCAAGGCAATCCCCGCATGAACGGCAAACAGGCTTACCTGCAGGCCTAAGCCAGTATGTAAAGTACGTCTAACTTCTGTACTCATTTTCAATAGTTGTATGATCCTTGTAAACTTATTCACAACGTATATACCCAGATTCATCACAAATAATATAACCAGTACATAAAAACCAAAAAGATGATACGTTGCGTCAGAATTCGACAAATCAACAAACGACGCAAAAAGATTTATCAGCAGCAATAAGCCGAATCCACTCTGCATTGATTTAAACGACTTAAAAATTTTCAAAAGTTCACTTCCTTATATAACATCATGGGATTCGCGCTAAAAGGCTGTCAGAATACAAAAAAATCATTGTCACCGCAAAAACTTGCTCGATATACCAAAATCAAGCTTTGTCTACCGCCGCGTTCTGTCCTGCTAAACGTCCAAAAGTAGCAGCCCGCCCTACGCTGACGGCAACAAGCGCAAAGGGGTAATCATTAGCACCGCTAAAAAAGTCTCCCGAAGCGTTGCCCGCTGCATAAAGTCCCGGGATCACTTTTTTCTCCTTATCAAGCACCTGCATTTTCGTATTTATTACAAGTCCGCCCAAAGTGACCGATAGACAGCATAAACGGGGAATTGCATAAAACGGGGCTTTTTTTACCGGCGTCAGGTCACAAGAAAGTTTGCCATAATCCTCATCTACACCTTTATCCACCAGTTCGTTATAACGCTTAACCGTAGCTTTTAAGTTTTCCGCAGGAGCTTTTATCACTCTTGCCAGTTCCTCAAGCGTATTGGCCTTAAAAATCAACCCGTCTTTTATGCCTTGCTCGAAAGCTTTCTCGGGAAGCGGCGCTGCTGCTGTACGCGGCGAAAATTGTTTTGGATTACTTGACCAATCCGCATCAATTATCTGGTAAAAGTACCCGTCTCCACCAGGCTGCCGTAAAACTTGGTTTCCCATAATGGCATATGGCATATCCTCATTAATAAACCGTTTCCCGTTATGATTTACCGCCAGCCAAGGATAAGCTCGTCCCGAAATATCACCACCCACCCCAGGTTGCGGCGTGGAATGAACGTGTGTCATTTTACAATGCGGTGCATCTTCCATGGCCGCACCTACCCACATCCCCATCCTATGCCCATCCCCCGTATTGTACCTTGGCGTATAATAGTTTTGATAGCCTACCGCAGCCGGACAGTATTTCTCTACCATTTCAGGATTACTACCATAATCGCCGGTACATAAAATTACGCCCTTCGCAGCATTAAACTGCTTATATTCGCCTGTTTCCGTCTTCGCAACAACACCGGTAACCCTGCCATTTTTTTCTCGAATCAGTTGCACAGCCGGCGTTTTATAGTAAAACTGAACACCAGCGTGAACTGCAGCCTTACCAATCATGGTAGCTACTCCAATAACCTTGCCTTTCCAGACGTGAGCCGTCGGGAAGCTGTTAAACCAATATTTTTTCCCTTGATCGGTGCTGCCCGTAGCATCAAATTTTCCGATTCCCCCTTGCGCGGCAGTAATTTCGTTTATCCAATCCAGAGTCTCCCCGCTATGCTGTGCCCAAGTTCTCAGTAATTCAAAATTGGGTTTATTCGCACACTGGTATTGAAATTCGCTGATAGCATCCACGCTATTTATTTTAACGCCTGCCGCCTTCTGCAGCTTAGTGTCGATTGCACCAAAGGCTGTCCCATGCGTGAGAATGCATGGTCCTTTTTGCAAAACAACGGTATTTGCACCGGCCTGCTGTGCTGACAATGCTGCAATAACTCCGGATATACCTGCACCAACAACTACCACATCGGCAGTAATCCTTTCTTTTATACTTGCAGACGGTATTGACGACGGTATTTTCTCGAAATTCAGCTTTGCCTTCTCGGCTTGTCCGCTTGCCGATATATCTGAATTCTTACCACAACCACCCAATAGCCCACCGGCGGCCACGCCTATAGCGGTCAGTGCACTTCCCTTTAAAAAATCTCTTCTAGAAACTCCTTTACTATCCACAGTTGCCCCCCCTATAAAACATTTATTTTTTGGCAATTATGGCACATCAGCTAATGCCGATATGCCATAGCACTCTTTCTCCTGTAATCATTTCGTAGGCGTTTCCGGCGTGTTCCAGTCATCAGGCAGCTTATTCATCCATGGCTGTATGTGACATTCTGAACACATTACCGTGGACTGCCGATGCATGCTGTGACATTCCGTGCAATTTTGCTCACCGGGATGAGCATCGTGCGGATTGACCTTCTCGCCTTTATTGTCAAATACGGTTTTTGCTTTTATTTTATCCATATCGTTATGGCACTTCGTACACATCTCATTAGGAAATTTGCGCTTAGACATATCATACGTACCCGTAATATATTTAATGCCTTCCGAAATCTTTTTTTCCATAGACTCTTCATGACAAGAATGACAATCAATATGGGCATCGGCATGCTTTTTAGCCAGCAAATTACTGTCATGCCATGAATCATAATAGGGTTTTATATTGTGGCAGCTCGCGCAAAATTCTGGCTTATCGGCATTCTTTGCCATCGAAAGCATGCCACCGACGCCAATAATTACTAGCACAAAAAGTGCACCCATCACTTTCTTTTGAAAAAATATTTTTTTTATCGTTTTTCTAAATTTGCTATCCATTCCATCCTCATTTCTAAAAGCCCAATATATTAAATGATGTATTCTTTCAACCCATGGATCAAACAGAACTACTATGATTAGCTTTTGTATAATTCTATTCGGCAGCACCCGGTTGAACTTTATACCAAGCAGCATACATAACGGGCAATACCAGAAGCGTTAATACCGTAGCCCCCAATAGCCCTGCCGCAATTGCCACAGCCATAGGGCCCCAGAAAACACTCGACACTAAAGGTATCATGCCTAAGATGGCGGCTGCCGCCGTTAGCAAAATGGGTCGAAACCGGATAACAGTTGCGTTAATAATGGCATCCCACAAGGATTCTCCAGCTTCCACCTGCTGATCAATTTGATCCATTAAAATGACTGTATTACGCATAATAATTCCGGCTAAAGCCAAAATCCCTAATTGAACCACAAATCCCATCGGCTTGCCTGTTAATAACAGTCCAATCGATACACCAATAATCCCAAGCGGAGCCGTCAGCAACGTTAACACCATCTTCGGGATATTCTGCAGTTGAATCATCAGTAGAATCATTATCGCAATAATCATCATAGGTAAAGGTTCGAAAATAAACTTGGAAGCCTTAATGCTGGATTCTTTAGAGCCATCGTATTCAATACTGTAGCCCGCAGGCAAAGAAGCACGTAACTCGGCAAGATTATTATATACTTGTCCTGCGACATCATCACCGGTTAGTCCAGGATTAATTTCTGCCTGTACAAGAATCATTGGTTTTAGATTGTAGCGGTAAATCAACCCATTTTCCGCATCGAAACTAATTTTAGCAATCTGATCAAGCGGAACATATTTGCCGTTACCAATGTTGATATTGAGATCTTTAAGACGCGAAAGATCATTACGATCATCGCCAGCAAAGCGAAATACCATATTAATCGTTTTATCGCCTTCTCTAAATTGGGAGATATTTGAACCTGATAATTGAGCTTGCAGAGATGCAGCTAATGATTGAGAAGCAATCCCTAACTTTCTGGCCTTATCCTGATCAATTTCTAAATGTATAACTTTGCTTTTTTCATCCCAATTTAAATTTGTACTTTTTACACTAGGATTAGCCGCCATCACCACTTCGACTTGCTTCGCAATTTCCCTGACTTTATCATCATCGTAGCCTCTTACCCGCAGCATTACCGGATAATCTGCACTCGGTCCGTTCGCAATGACTTTACTATGAGCTTGCACCTCCGGAAACTCATCATTTAACAACTTATTTAACTTAATCCGTAATTGGTTTCGCGCCGCATCATCTTTGGCCACAATGACAAATTCAGAAAAGTTGGTTTTATTAAAAGTCGGCTCAAAGCTCAAGACAAAGCGGGGCGCTCCTTCACCCACATGATAAGTATAATAATCGATTAATGGATCGCCCTCCAGTTTTTGTGCGAATCGATGCGCTATTTCATCACTGTTGTGGACAGAAGCACCTTCCTGCAATTTTAATTGAAGAATAAGCTCTGGCCGCGTAGAAGACGGAAAAAATTCGTGTCTGACCAATCCCAATAAGCCGATGGATGCGATAAAGCAAACTACAGTAGCCCCTAACACTAACTTACGGTGCTTCAGACACCAAATCAAAACATTCTTAAACAGTACATAAAATTTAGAATTATGTAACTTTGCTTCTTCATCGTTATTGGCTTTTGGTTTAATTCTGATAAATAGATAACCTAACAAAGGCGTGGCTGTCCCAGCTACAATCCAGGAAATAAGCAGTGCAATTGCGACTACCGAGAAAATAGTCGCGCAAAATTCCGATGCGCTGCCAGGGGCGAAGCCAACCGGAATGAAACTGGCACAAGTTACGAGTTCTCCAGTTAAGCGTGGATAGGCAGTAGAAGTATAAGCAAAACAAGCCGCATCGAACCTATTCCATCCTTCTTCTAGTTTTACCACCATGGTTTCAATCGTAATAATCGCATCATCAACTAACAGGCCTAATGCGATGATGAGAGCTCCCAGCGAAATTCTTTGCAAATCAATACCGGCTAAGTTCATAAAGGTAAATACTGCCGCGATTACCAAGGGAATACACAAAGCCACAATAATGCCGGAACGCATGCCGAGGCTTACAAAGCTGACAATGAGTACAATCAGGATGGCTTCCGCCAACGACTCGACAAATTCATCAATGGATGTTTCTACGACTTTTGGCTGGTTGACCGTCTGATGAATTTCTATACCTGCAGGCAGTTCCTTTTTTATCTGCCCGATCGTCTTCTCCAGATTTTTCCCAAGTTCAAGAATATTGCCGCCGGGTTCCATCGCCAGAGAAATCCCCAGTGCCGGTACCCCATTATAGTAAAATTTCGGATCACTTGGCTCCGCGTAAGCACGAGTTACTTTGGCGATATCACCTAAACGGAAGGTGCGTCCGTTCGCCTGAATGGGCGTATTGCTGATATTATCAAGATTTTCAAACATACCGGTGATGCGCAGATACACATTGTCAGCAGCTGTTTCAAACACACCGGCTGCCGCCATGTTATTCTGCGCCTGAAGCGTGGAAGTGATCAGGCTGGGGTCTATTCCCAATTGGGCAAGTTTGCGATTCTCTATTTCAATATATATTTTTTCAGTTTGTACCCCCAGCAACTCTATTTTTCTCACACCAGGCACATCAAGCAGAATACGGCGAATCTTTTCGGCTTTTTCCCGCATTTCTTCATAGGAATAGCCATCACCGGTCAAAGCATATACATCACCGTAAACTTCGTCAAACCGGTCATTGAATTGAGGCGGCATGACTCCCGTTGGTAATGTGCTGGCCATATCATTAACCATATTACGAGCCTCTAGCCATGAACTGCGGACATCTTTTTTAGGTATCGTTTCTTTTAAATTAACGTAAATCACAGTGAACCCGGGAGTAGAATAACTCTTTAAAAAATCAATACCCGGCAGATCTTGAAGTTTTTTTTCAATTTTATCAGTAACCTGCTCCTCCATCTGACCAGCGGTAGCTCCCGGCCAAGCAACGGTAACTACCATTTGTTTGATTGTAAAATCCGGGTCTTCCATTCTGCCTAATTTATTATAAGAAACAATACCTGCAATGAAAAAAAGCACGATGAAAAAATATATAAAGTGTTTGTGATTTAGCGCCCACTTCGTTAGATTAAAACCTTTCATAATGTGTCACCGCCAACTTTCACCTTTTGCCCTTCTTTAAGCTTATGAACACCGGCAATTACAATCCGGTCACCTTGTTGAAGCCCACTAAGCACTTGGACATCTCCATTGCCAAAGCTGCCGGTTTGAATGGGACAAAGTGTAAGTACATCGTCTTTTACCACCCATACATTAGCTACATCGCCTTCTTGATAAACTGCTGCCAACGGTATCACTACGGCTGGTTGTGCATTACTGGCAGACAGATTAACTGAAGCCGTCATGCCCAGCTTAATTTCCGGCGGCGGGTTAAGTAAGCTGATACGGACTTTAAAGGTACGGGTAGTCTGATCTGCCATCGGAGCGATTTCCCGTACATTACCATCTACCATTATGTTAGGCAGTGCCCAAAAAGCAACTTTGATCTGCCCTGCTTTACGGAATTCTTGGATGCGATTTTCCGGAACAGTAATTTCCACCTCACGTTCACCATCTTGCACTACCGTAACGACGATTTGCCCGGCACTCACCACCTGGCCTATTTCAGCCGATATAGTGGAAACAACTCCCGGTTTATCCGCGATCAAAAGGCTATAATCTAATTGATTGGATCCCTGTGCATACTGGGCAGAAGCCTGCCGGACGCCAGCAAGCGCCACTTCATACGAACTAGCATACTGATCGTATTGCGCGCGGCTAACAGCACCTGTTTCTAACAGTTGACGGTAGCGATTCAGGTTGCTCTCTGCAAGTCGAAGCTGTGATTCCGCAGAGAAAACTTGTGCGGAACTGCTGTTTACGGTTTGTTGAAGATCTCTGGCATCTATTTGCATCAATATATCGCCAGCATTCACTGCACTCCCCAGTTGAACATTTCGTTTAATAATTTTCCCAGTGACCTGAAAAGCTAATTGACTTTCAAAACGACCCCGAACTTCACCTGAATATGTATAGCCTTGAGCCATTCCCTCATTACCAATAACAGCAGTCCGCACTATTGCAATTTCTTCGACTACCGGTTTCGTGCTGTTATGTTTTGCCCCCATTAAGCTGCCTACAGCGATAACTATGCAGACCCCTGCAATCAAACTGCAATATAGTTTTTTTCTGGGCACTTTTGCCAAAAAATTTAACTGCATCATTTGTATTCTCCTTTTGCTTCGTTATAGTTCCATACTATACGTTTAAAAACCGCCTTTTCATCTGTTAAGAGCTTCAGCATCGATCCAGCGCAGATGATTTTTATTCTTCCGATCTCTCAGCCGTCCCAAGTCCAGGTATGCTTCAATTCGGGCACAAGTTGACTAATTTGTGCCTGTGACAGCAATGGCTCCGCTGCAACCGATGTTTCTTGAATCCTTGCTGTATACATTTTTCTCCTCCTAAATAATAAATTGTTGATAGTTATGGATATAACCCATCGACTCCAGTAATTAACTGACAAAAATCAATTAATCATTAAAAAAATACACATTTCGATTTTATGAAATGCGTTTTTTATTTTTATTAAAATTCCTTTTTTATAGCAATATGTATGCTATCCTTTTCTGCACCTAATGCAATCTCAATAAGCTCTTCTGCCAATTTAAATTGATAATGAAGTTGTTCTGCCGGTATCTTTTCATAAATCCCTTCAATCAAGGAATCAAGAATAGGTAAAACTATATTCATTACGACTTGTGGATGTGGCGCATTAAAATAGTGATTCCGGTTTCCCTCCTCGATAGCTTCCAACAATATTGGTGATAATAATTTATTACCTTGTCGGGATAACTTATCGATGAAATGTATCGATCGATCATTATGAAGAAATTCAAATAATAAGCCTTCATCCCGATAGAGCGATTGAAATAAGGTCTGTATCAGAAATTGGAATTTATTACGCACAGGAATATGCTCAGCATAAATCTTCATTCTGATTTTTGCTATAAAATCAGACAGTTCTCGATTAATTAAAGCTTCTAATAATTCCTCTTTGGATTTGAAATAATAATAAACCACACCATAGGCAACGCCCATCTTTTGAGCGATGTCACTAATTGCCGTTTCGTGATAACCCTTTGAATAAAACAGTGGCTCTGCGGCATTTAAAATTTCAGTGATACGTACCTGGGGATCTTGCGGCGGTCGAGCCATTTCTATCACCTCATTAACTGATTTAAATCAAATTATAAAATAATTGGCAAAAATAGTCAAGTTTTTTTGCCAATTGATTTCTATCATGGACTTATCTTTGATTGAGTACCGTGAAGAATGGTCCGTACTCCCATTGGTCAAGCGGACGTTCCTATATAAATAATACTAAAATTATTACGGATCGTATATTAGCAAAGACTACTTAATCCGATTCAAAGATTGATGGCTTTTGCGAACATAGTGAATTTGCTCAAAACATTATACGTTATCCTCCAATATTTCCATCACTTGTTGTTCTTCAATTCGTCGCCTCCACATCTCAATATTTTCCAAAAGGAGTTTCTTATGTTTTAATAATTCTAATCCGGTAAAATACGGTAATAAATTTTCGTAAAATGTGACTCTTTGCTCCATATAAGGAACCATACTCCCCATACCACCCCAATGATTTGGCTCAAGATCAAGCTTTTTAAAGAATTCATAATCACGGTTCAATTGGATAAAATGAACAATGCACTCCTTACGCACATCAAGACTTAATTCAGAAATAAGTCTAAAAATAGCAATAATTTTTTCATCTCGACAATTTTCAGAAATTAGATGTTTTAACCAATTCACTTGATTATTTACCTTATTATGTTCATTTTCTTTATGCAATAAAATATTAAGAATGAATTCTTCTAATCTCCATTTGTA
>Ga0065701_1040476_pt1 | contig 17811 bp, 13 predicted proteins | sample Biomet1_FD_59088 | JGI IMG/M metagenome (GOLD analysis project Ga0065701, IMG submission 59088) | Microbial communities from bioreactor (seeded with anoxic lake sediment) at LBNL, California, USA - Biofuel metagenome 1 version 3... | ecosystem: Engineered > Bioreactor > Anaerobic > Unclassified ...
ATTTATTCTTTTCGCGGTTGATAGCTGTCCCGGGCGATCAACAGGGGTGGGAAGATTGTTTTTGACGGGATTAGATCCACATCCCCCGTTAAAATTTTTGTCAGCGTTTCAACAGCTGCCGGACATAGGACATCCAGCCGGTTATCCATGCTGGTAAGCGATGGTGTAGAGCACTCGGCGAGAACGGAATTATTGCAGCCGATGACGGGGATGTGTTTGCGTTTATTTTTGCCAAAAGCTGTTAAAGCCTTTTGCGCTCCTATGGCCAGAAGGTCTTCGGACGCGATAATTGCCGAAAACGGGATTTTGTTTTCAATCAGCTGCTGCGTGATGTTTTCGGCGGCAATTAAATCGGCCGCGGTCAATGTGCGGGGAATGCGCTGAACCAGGGCTGGATTTTTATCCAAGCCATACGTTTCTACGGCTAAGTGATAGCCTTCCAGTTTTTGTTTGCCGCTGTAGGTCAAGGAATCATAGAGATACAGGATGGATTTGTGCCCCTCTTTGGCCAGAAGCTCAACCGAGCGCCGAACGCCGTCTTTTTCATCGCAGATGATGGAATAGATATTAGGCCGTTCGATCAGGCCGTTGATGGTGATGATCGGGAGTTTTTTTGCGGCCTCTTCGAGATGGGAATTGTCCATTTCTTCCCGGAATGGCGAGCCGATCAGTATAATGGCGTCTACATGTTTGCTGAGAAGCAGCTGCAGGTATTTCTTTTTGTGGGAAAGCTCATTGCCCGTGCAGCTGAGAATGACGTCCAGACCGCGCTTCCGGAGATCTCGTTCCACCAGGGAAACCGCTTTGGCAAAATAGGCATCGGATACATCCGTGCAAAGTATGCCGATCATTTTCATCGAATTCAAGCCTAACCCGCGGGCAAACGGATTAGGCGTATAATTTTGTTCGTTCATCGCACTCAAAACTTTTTCACGGGTTTTTGGACTGACTTTTGTGCTGCCGTTGAGTACCCGGGAAACTGTAGCAATCGATACATCGCAGGCCTTGGCTATATCGTAAATAGTCATAAGTCACCTCCAAAGGAAATTTTTATCATCATTTTTAAGTATAACGTAAAATTTTTCAATAGCAATAGAAAATAGAAAAAATGCAAGGGCTTACAGAATCAAATATTTAAAATATTGTGCAGAATACAGGGGAAATGAGTAAATATTTGAAGTTGTCTAAAAAACAAGCCTTTGTTTTGGCAGAAAGATAAAAGCAGCTAAAAATTTTGCAAAAATTAAGCTTTAATTATGTTGACATATATTAAATAAATGCCTACAATGTAATTGTAAGTATTTACAACGATTTTTATTTTGTAACCGCTTACAAACTGTTCGAATGAATCTGGCAATCTGTAGCGGAAAAAAGTGTCGTGGTTTTTAGTTATTAATGCAATAATTAGAAAATTTTAAAGCTTTAAGCAAAAGTGAAAAGTCATAACGATAATAGATGGATTAAGATGCCAGAAGAAAATTGTGGAATTTGACCGATAGCAGGTGGGGTTGGACTTATCTTACCGACTGCGGGGAAGCTTGCTGAATAAATTATGGGAAGAGGTTGTTTTTTATGAAAGAATTTATGGGGAAAGATTTTTTATTGGAGAACGAAACGGCAAAGAAATTGTTTCATGAGCATGCAGCAAAGATGCCGATTATTGATTATCACTGCCATATCAATCCACAGCAGATTGCGGAGAATCATGCATTTAAGAATATCGCCGAAGCCTGGCTGGGGGGCGATCATTATAAATGGCGCATGATCCGCTCGAATGGCGTAGCGGAAAAATACATTACGGGCAAGGAGTCGACGGACCGTGAAAAATTCCAAAAGTTTGCTGAAGCTTTGCCGCGGGCGATCGGGAATCCGCTCTATCATTGGACACACCTCGAGTTACAGCGTTATTTCGGTTGCACAACACCGCTTAATGGTGAAACAGCTGAAAGCATTTGGAATCTCTGTAATGAGAAAATTGCGCAGCCGGATATGTCCGTCCAGGGAATCATCAAGCAATCCAATGTCAAAGTGATTTGCACAACAGATGATCCGGCGGATGACCTGCGCTGGCATAAAAAGATAAAAGAAGATGGTAACTGTGCGGCTAAAGTTTTGCCGGCGATGCGCCCGGATGCTGCCATGCGCATTGAAAAACCGGGGTTTGCGCCTTACATAAAACGTCTGAGCGAAGTGGCTGGAATAAAGATTCAGACGATGGCGGATATTCGCGCCGCGCTGGAAAAACGCATGGATTTCTTCGGGGAAATGGGTTGCAAGGCTTCGGATCATGCGTTGGAATACGTGTTTTGCCGCGAAGTCAGTGAAGCTGCTGTGGATGCCATCATAAAAAAAGCATTGCATGGTGAGGCTTTGAGTGTTGCAGAAGTCGAAAGCTACAAGACGGCAATGCTCTTGTTCTTGGGCGAATCCTATGCCAAACGCGGTTGGGCCATGCAGATTCATTATTCGGCGCTGCGCGACAATAATGCCCTGCAATTTGCGAAACAGGGTCCGGATACGGGTTTTGACTGTATCGCTTCCTATAATTGCGGCGAAGGTCTTGTGCAGCTGCTGGATGCACTCAATAAAAACGGCAATTTGCCGAAACTGGTCATTTATTCGTTGAATCCGAATGATAATGCCATGATTGCGACGATTATCGGCTCCTTTCAGGGACCGGAAGTCGCCGGCAAAATTCAGCACGGGGCTGCCTGGTGGTTCAATGATACAAAGACGGGCATGATCGAACAGGCTGTCAATTTAGCTAATCTTTCTGTTTTGGGGAACTTTATCGGCATGCTTACGGATTCGCGGTCATTTCTTTCTTACACACGGCATGAGTATTTTCGCCGCATCCTATGCAATCTGATTGGCACTTGGGTCGAAAATGGTGAATATCCGGCAGATATGGAATATTTGGGGAAATTAGTAGAAGATATTTCCTATAATAATGCAGCGGATTATTTTAAATTTTAAAAGCAGCACGCAAAAATACTGGGGCTAAGGTTCTCAGGTAGTGCATAAAAGATAGAAGGAGCATGGGTATGCAAAAAATCAATGAGGTTTATAGCAGAAGTGAACGTCCGATTAAAGTTTTGCAGTTTGGTGAAGGAAATTTCTTGCGCGGGTTCGTCGATTATGGAATTGACGTAGCAAATGAACGCGGCCAGTTTGACGGTGATGTCGTCATCGTCAAGCCGCGTCCGGGCATTCTGGCTAAATTCAAGGCGCAGGACAATCTTTATACGGTAGCGTTGCGCGGGATAAAAAATGGCAAGGTTTACCAGGAAGATCGCGTTATCACCTGCGTGCAACAGGTATTGGGTGCGTATGAAGACTATGAAGCGTTTATGGGTTTGGCAAAACTCGAGTCATTGGAATTTGTTGTTTCCAATACGACGGAAGCCGGCATCGTATTTGAAGCCGGGGATGCTTTGGCAGACTGCCCGGCTAAGTCTTATCCGGCCAAATTGACGAAGTTTTTATACGAACGCTTCCGCTTTTTCGGCGGAGCTGCTGATAAGGGATTGGTTTTGCTGCCCGTAGAACTCATTGAAGACAACGGGATAAAGCTCAAGGAATGCGTCCTGCAATACGCTGATCTTTGGCAGTTGGGAGCGGCATTTAAAGACTGGCTGGAAGCGGCCAATGTATTTGCCGGAACTCTGGTTGATCGGATTATCACCGGTTATCCACAGGATAAGATTGCTGAGCTCAGCGAAAAATGGGGCTATGAAGATGATCTGGCTGTTATGGGAGAGCCTTTCGGCCAGTGGGTTATCGAAGCGCCTGACAGCGTGAAAGAACGCCTGGCGATTTCATCGGAGGAGCTTTCAGTCGAATTTACGGAAAATCTCAAGCCATATAAGGAACGCAAGGTGCGTATTTTAAATGGGGCACATACTTCATTTGCCTTGAGTTCTTATTTGGCTGGTAAGACGTATGTGAAAGAGTGCCTAGAAGATCCGATCATCCGCCGGGAAATCGAGGCGATCGTCCTCGACGAGATCGTGCCGACGGTTCATCTGCCCCGGGAAAATTCGGAGCAGTTTGCCCGCTTCGTATTTGAACGCTTTGAAAATCCGTTCGTCAAACATGCCCTGCTTTCGATTTCATTGAATTCCGTATCGAAGTGGCGGGCTAGGGATTTACCTACGCTCAAGGATATTTACGCACGCGATGGGAAATTGCCGGAACTGCTGACATTCTCTTTTGCGGCACTGCTCGCTTTTTATCGGACGAGTGAAATGCAGGAGGGTTTCTTGGTTGGCCGACGAGGGGCAGAAAGGTATGAGATTTCGGATGACGCGGCTGTTTTGGAGTTTTTCCGGGATAATTCGGCAAAGGCGACAAGTGCGTTCGTCAAGGCAGCAACTGCCAGAACGGATTTCTGGGGAGAAGATCTTGGCGCTATGGCTGGTTTTAACGCACAGGTGACAGCGGATCTGGAGCTTATTGAAGAAAAGGGTATGCTGCAGGCCATTGCTGCCATGCTTGAGAAGAAATAAATTTGAGGGATACTGATATGCAGAAGTTATATAAAATCCATGATAAAGATAATGTTGCAGTCGCCGTAGAGGCGTTGCAGGAAGACGAGAAACTGGCGGTAAATGGGACTGAAATTGTGCTCACCGCGGCTGTTCCAGCAGGCCATAAAGTGGCTCTGCGGGCGATTGCTGCTGGCGAAAACATCCTGAAATACGGCTGCCCCATCGGCACAGCTAAGGAAGATATAGCGGCCGGTGCCTGGGTGCATACGCATAACGTCAAATCCCGTCTGGGCGATCTGCTCGATTATCAATATGAGCCGGAAGCGTTGGTAGAGCCGGCAAAAATTTCTCGTGAATTTATGGGGTACAAGCGGGCTGATGGGCGTGTCGGCATCCGCAATGAAGTCTGGATTATTCCGACGGTCGGCTGCGTCAATTCGATTGCCCGCTGCATCGAAACGGCTGCCCAGCAATTCAAGACGACAACGATTGACGGCGTCTATGCCTACAGCCATCCATACGGCTGCTCACAACTGGGAGATGATCAGCTCCATACGCAGAAATTTTTGCGCGGACTGATCAACAGTCCCAATGCCGCCGCCGTTCTGGTGCTGGGACTTGGCTGTGAAAACAATCAGATCGAGTTGATGAAAGAAATCATCGGCCCATATGATGAAAAGCGCATCAAATTTCTCGTCTGCCAGGAACAGGAAGACGAAGTGGCTGTGGCTTTAGAAATGATGGAAGAGCTTTGCGAATATGCTGCAGGTTTCCAACGGGAAAAGTGCAGTGCAGCCAATTTGGTTATCGGCTTAAAATGCGGCGGTTCGGATGGGTTTTCCGGCATTACGGCGAATCCGCTGGTCGGCGAAATTTCCAACAAAATCATCGCGGCCGGTGGAACATCGATTTTGACAGAAGTGCCGGAAATGTTCGGGGCAGAAACCCTGCTGATGAATCGGTGCCGCAATCAGGCTGTATTTGAAAAGACCGTGCATTTGATCAATGATTTCAAAGCGTATTTTATGCGCTATGGGGAAAAAATCAATGAAAACCCTTCACCGGGCAATAAAGCTGGCGGCATCACTACGTTAGAGGATAAGTCGCTCGGCTGCGTGCAAAAAGGCGGTTCGGCAATTGTCGAAGATGTTCTTGCCTATGGCGACAGCGTTAGGGTAAAAGGCCTGAATCTGCTCGAAGCACCGGGCAATGATCTGATTGCGGCCAATGCCCTGGCAGCGGCCGGGGCACATATGGTACTGTTTACAACGGGGCGTGGCACACCGTTTTCTTCGCCGGTGCCGACGCTGAAGATAGCCAGCAATTCTGAACTGGCCGGTTTCAAAAAGAATTGGATTGATTTTGATGCCGGGCAGCTCTTGCATGGGCGGACGATGGAGGATTTAGCCGAAGAATTTTTTGCCTTCATCCTGGCGGTCGCCTCGGGCACGCAGCGGGCAAAATCAGAAGCGTTGGATAAGCATGAACTGGCGATTTTCAAGGACGGAGTGACCTTATAAGCTGTTTCCGGGGGGATGCGAAAGCTTGAGGCCTATACGCAGGCGCTAGATAAAGGGGAAGGTTGGTTGCAATTGAAGAGCAGTATGGCAGAACGGACTGCTCTTTTTCTCTGAGAAATATTGTAAGCGGTTTCAAAAAATGGTGGTTTTTGCCGAAAACATTATTTGGTAACGAATAAGATTTTTCCGATAGTGTTTTCAGTCCCAGCAAGAGAGAGGAGCAAGTGGATGCAGTTCGTATGGAATGAAGAACTCTATCAAGAGATTGCGGCGGCGGTTCAGTTTGGCACAGTGGTTGACGGATCGACTCGTGTATATGATATAACTGCGGCGGATTACGCTCCGTTGATTCGGCCAGTGTCAGAAAATTATTTCATCCATCCCGACGGCCCGTACCAGGGCGAAAAAAAAGAGATTGGACACGATGAGACTTATAAAAATAAAAAACTGCGGCGGCAGGAACAGACCGTCAGCTTTTACGGCAACGCCATACAACAGGCGATTGATGATGCCTTCGCAGCCGGAGGCGGAAGGGTCCTGGTTCCGGCGGGAACCTATTATACAGGGGCGATTGAGCTCAAGTCGAATGTTGAAATCCATTTGGCGAAGCAGGCAGTGCTGCGCTTTGTCCGCAATAAGAGCAATACCTATTATCCTTTGGTTTTTAGCCGCTGGGAAGGCGTGGAATGCCTGAATTTTTCGCCGTTTATTTATGCTTTTGCGGCAGAAAACATAGCAGTTACCGGGCCGGGAACATTGGACGGAGCCGCCGATGAATTCAACTGGATGCCTTGGAAATTCGGCTATTTTGGCGAACGCAATCAAGAAGTCCAGCGGCAAAGGCTGTTCGCTTTTGGTGAAGCGGGCGTTCCGGTAGAGCAGCGCTTGTTTGCCGATACGGTATCGACGTTGCGGCCACCATTTATCCAGCCGTATCGCTGCAAAAACGTCCGGATTGAAGATGTTCATATCATAAACTCACCGTTTTGGGAGATCAATCCGGTGCTTTGCCAAAATGTAAAAATCAGCCGCGTGCAGATTGCTACGAATCTTTACAATAATGACGGGGTGGACCCAGAGTCCTGCAGCAACGTATTGATTGAGGACTGTTCGTTTTTGACGGGGGATGACTGCATTGCCATCAAGTCTGGCCGAAACAATGATGGCCGCCGCATTGGGGTGCCCTCCCAAAACATCATCATCCGAGGCAATCATTTCGGCGATGGGCATGGCGGAATAACCATCGGCAGTGAAATATCCGGCGGGGTGCAGAATGTTTTTGCCCATGATAACTATTTTGACAGTGCGCAGCTTGACTACCCGATCCGCTTTAAGACGAATTCCTATCGGGGTGGTAAATTGGAAAATGTTTACATCAAAGACAGCGTGGTCAATAAATCAAAACTGGCCGTTGTTCACGCGGACTTCTTTTACGAAGAAGGCGACAGCGGGCCGTATCTGCCGAAGCTGCGCAACATAACTTTGGAAAATATCCAGACGGCGCCTGGCGGCCTGATTGATGCCGAACATGCGCTATACCTTAAAGGTTTTACGGCAGCGCCGATTGAAAATGTCACGTTGCAGCATGTCAGGCTGAATGGAGTGCAGGGAGAAACGGTCTTGCGCAATGTCAAGGATTTGCGGCTGATTGATGTCAGGATCAACGGCAAGCAACAGAAAGATCAGGTTATTTGCGCGGATGATGCCGGAATAATAAGCGTATAAATTGAATCTTGGTGAACCGATACCCAAAAACGGTTCTAAGATAAATAACAGAATATATATATACTTAAAACAAAAGAGAATCAGAAGAATTTTCATAATCTTAAAAAGATACGCAAGATAAAAAACATACGATCAACTGAATGGGAAGGTGGAACAATGGACGAATTGCAGACCTGGAAAAATGAGTGCAAGGCTCATAAAATGGTGGATATCCTGAATAAGAAGCATTTTAAAGCTTCTTATGCCGAGGATTTAGCGCAGGCTAAGCAGCAGCTTCTCGCTATGCTTGGGGAAGGTGCCAGCGTTGCGATCGGCGGGTCGCATACTTTGGCGCAGATGGGGATGGTAGAAACCTTGCGGCAGGGAAATTATAGATTTTTCGATCGTTATCAAAAGCTGCCGTTTGATCCGGATATCGTAGAGATTCACCGGCAGGCACTTACGGCAGATTATCTGCTGACGGGAACCAATGCGGTCACCGAAAACGGTGAACTCGTCAATACGGATTGTACCGGTAACAGGGTTGCTCCGATGATCTTTGGGCCAAAGCATGTGATTGTCGTTGTCGGTGTCAACAAGCTGGTTAAAAATATCGAGGCGGCTTTTGCGAGGATACAAGAAATTGCTCCGATGAATTCAAAGCGGATCCATCACGAAACTCCATGTGCTGAGAGTGGCTTTTGCCAGGATTGTGACTGTAAAAAACGAATCTGTAACTTTACGACAATCATACATAATGGCATAAAATTTGAAGGCCGTATTTCTGTAATTGTTGTAGCGGAAGAACTTGGATATTGAGAGGAGAAAAATGATGAAGAATTATGCAAAATGGATGGCGGATTCCGTAATCGCGCGCAATACAAATCTAACGGATCACTGGGGTTATGAATACGGCTTGACTTTGGATGGCATTTACCAGGTTTGGCAGGAAACCGGGGAAAAAAAATATTTGGCTTATATCATAAAAACCATGGATTCCTTTATCGGTGAGGATGGAAGCATCAAGGGCTACCGAGCTGAGGAGTACAATATCGATCATTTGAATAACGGTAAGATTCTCTTGCGGTTGTTTAAAGAAACCGGAGAGAAAAAATATAAAATAGCCGTAGATCATCTGCGCGGCCAGATTACCTCGCATCCGCGTACTTCAGAAGGGGTTTTCTTTCATAAGGAAATTTATCCGCATCAGATATGGCTCGATGGACTTTATATGGGGGCAGCCTTTTATGCCGCCTATGCTACGGACTTTGCTGAAAAGGAAGCTTTTGATGATATTGCAAAGCAGTTTGTTATTGCTGAAGCACATCTGCGCGATCCGCATACCGGTCTTCTTTATCATGCTTGGGATGAAAAACGTCAGCAGCCTTGGGCCGATCCTGAGACCGGATTGTCCGCCCATTTTTGGGGTCGTTCGGTTGGCTGGTATGTGATGGCTTTGGTTGATGTGCTGGAACTGTTCCCGGAAAACAATCCGCATAAGCCTGAAATCTGCGCGATTTTGCAGCGGGCGGTTGAAGGTCTGCTTAAGGTGCAGGATAAGGCATCGCATGTATGGTATCAAGTGCTTGATCAGGGCAGCCGCAAAGGAAATTATTTGGAAGCTTCTGGTTCCAGTATGATCGTTTATGCATTGCTCAAAGGCGTACGTCTGGGGTATTTGCCAGCAAGTTTAAAAGAAACGGCATTGACGGCTTTTTCTGGTCTTGTCGAGGAATTTATTGCGGAAACGAAGTCCGGCCTGATCAATTTAAATAAAGTGTGTTACGTCGCCGGTCTCGGCGGCAAAGATAAACGCGATGGCAGTTTTGCTTATTATATCAGCGAACCGATCGTCAGCAATGAACCAAAAGGGTTGGGCCCGTTTATCATGGCAGCACAGGAAAAAGAAAGATTGGCTAACGCATAACGGCTAAGGCCGAAGGTGCCAGAAATTGGGGTTATACAGCACGCAGTGAAAGAAATGGGCAACATGGCATAAGCATGGGGTATATTACGAAGGAGGAGTAAAAGAATGGCAATACAGAAAAAAGTAACACTAAAAAACATCATAGGGTATGCTTCCGTAAACTTCCTGGGTAGTGGTTCGCAATTATTGATTTCACTTTGGCTCATGTATTTCTACACGACGATGTGCAATTTGAATGCACTGGAGGCCAGCGCCATCTTTACGACGGCAAGAATTATCGATGCCATTGGCAATCCGATTATGGGATTTGTTACGGATAATTTCCTGCGCACGAAGCTCGGCCGCAAATTTGGTCGCAGAAGATTTTTTATTCTGATGGGGATACCTGTCATCACGGTTGTCTTCCCGATGCTATGGGTGACGGGGCAGTCTTTGACCTACTATTTTGTCATGAATCTTTTGTATGAAATCTGTTTTACGATGGTCATCGTACCATGTACGACTTTGCCGGCAGAAATGACGCAGAATGCAGCGGAAAAAGCAAAGTTAACCGGAGCGAAACAGTTCTGCGGCGTTATTGCAAGCACAATTGCTGCGTTTGTACCGGGACGCTTGTTTGTCATCTTTGGCAAAAGTTCCCCGGACGCTTTTCTCTATACGGGCCTGGTCTATGGCATCATGATGGGCTTGTCGCTGGTTTTGGTATACGCGTTTACCTTTGAGCGCGATCAGAAAGATGTGCACTATGAAAACAAAATCAAGTCGGTTTGGAGTATTTTCCCAGCTATTTTGTCGGATGTTGCCTCCAGCATGCACCTGCGCACATTCCGCTTGCATTGTGTGCTGATGTGCGTCGGCGGCATTTTCAAGAATCTTACGACGGGGGTATTCACGTATTTTGTCATTTTCGTATTGATGCTGGATCCGATTGTAACGTCCAATATTTCTGGTATCACGAATTTAACTTCTTCGCTGGCTTTGATGGCTTTCATCATGACCTGCTATAAATATGGCGGACCGGCAACCTATAAGATTTCTACGGTTATGGTATTTCTTTCCCTTGGTGGTTACTTCTACCTTGTTCATAGCGGTACGGACAATATAACGATTTTGCTGACGCTTTTAGCTGTGGCTAATATGGCTGGGCGTGCCGGCATCGACTATGTTCCGGTTTTTCAGCTGCCATTTATGGCTGATATCGATGAAGCTGTTACCGGTCAGCGCCGCGAAGGACTTTTTACCGGTGTTAATTCGCTGCTGTCCAAAGTGGCAACTGCAGTTGAAGCTGCCCTGTTGGGCGCAGGGTTGCAGATGTTTGGCTTCGTAAAAGGCGTATCGGTGCAGACTGATTCAGCGATTTTTGGGATTGAGATCCTGGCAATTGGCGCGCCATTTGTTCTGCTCGGCATAACCTGGCTAGCTTGCAATCGGTTGAATCTCACGAAAGAAACGCATAAAACCCTTGTTGATGAAGTACATCGTCTGAAGGCCGGCGGTTCTATGGAAACAGCTACAGCGGAGGTCAAAAAAATATTCAAAGAACTTACGGGTTATGATTATAAAGATTGTTGGGGAAAGAAAACCGGTGCGGCAGAACTGCGCGACATTCCAGCGCAGCAGGCTCATTGATTTTCAGCTGCTTATTTTAGTGGAGTAACCATAGGTAGAGCAATAGGGGATTTTCCGGATTTACAGGGACTTTTTAAGCAAGTGTTTTAGCATGCATTATGAAGTAAGGAAATCGCCGTTTGCTCTACCTGAATTTTTGTCTCGGATGGTTTCACTCATTAATATTTGACTGAGTTAATATTTGACTTGGTTAAAATAATATTTATTAAAAAGGGGATAAAAAGATGAAAAAAAGAAAATTGGCAATGAGTTTGGCATTTTTGGTTACTTTTGGTATGGAAAGCGCTGTTTTTGCAGCCACGGACAATCCTTTTGCTACGGTTCCGACCCAGCATTGGTCTTATCAGGCCGTGGATGAACTCGTACATAATGGCCTGATTGACGGCTATGCGGATGGCGATTTCAATAAAGACAGACCGCTGACCCGCTATGAACTGGCGGTACTCACAGCCAAAGCCATGTCAAATACGGCTAAAGCGGATGCTGTGGAAAAAGAACAGATTACCAAACTCCAGAGCGAATTCAAAGATGAATTGACCGATATGCATGTCCGTATTCCGGGCGTAGCAGTTCCGGCGGCCACTGTAGCCGCTCCGGCAGCGAAAAAAGCCGATCCAATTCAGTGGAGCGGGAACATTCGCGTTCGTTATGATCATAAAACGGATAACAGCAAAACCAAGGGCGATTATACGGGAACGGGTGTCAAGGATACATCCTATTATTATGAATTGACCGGTAAAACGCAGTTTGGCGGCGGCTGGAATGGCTTGATCCGTTTCCTTGGTGCCAGAGACCGGGATGGGCAGGACCGCGGCGGCCAGGAAAATACCAACGGCCAGTTCGATATGTCACGGCTCTATGTTTCCGGCCCGGTCGGCCCTGGTACATTGCAGGTCGGTCGCGATAAAGCCAATGAAATCAACAGCATGATCATGAATGAATACTATACGGGACTTAAATACAGCTTCGGCAATAAACTGAAAGTGAATTTTACGTATGGGCGGCCGGATTCTGCATCGACTACGCGCAACACATGTACGAAGGACAGCACGTGGATTGATGACCGCGGCATCAATATTTCCAACATCAATCCGCAGGACACTGGCATTGATTATCTGCAACTCGATATGGCTTATCCAGTGACAGATAAGACGACTGTTTATGGCGGTTATTGGCATACTATGGGCAAAGGGCAGACATGCCTGCTGGATACGAAAGGAAAAACGCGTGGCGAATATGAAGATACTAATATTTGGGAAGTAGCGGTTGACCATGAACTTGCACCGAATCTGCAGCTTGGCTTGGACTATGCGAGATCGAGCCGGGATACGGAAAATATGGCCTACAATACAGGGATTACCTACCGGGTAGCCGATAAAAATGTAGGGCATTCCTGGTCAACAGAATTTGACTATGTTCATTTGGAAAAAAATGCTTACATCAAATCGACTTTTGATATCAAATCAAACGATTATGGCCGTGAAGGCTGGCAGTTTATCGCCAAATACGTTCCGACCAAAAACGTACTGTGGACGACCCGTTGGTTGCAGAGCAAGGATTTGACGGGAACTGAAAATGTCCATGAAAAATGGCTCCGTACGCAGGTGGAATACTTCTTCTGATCAAAAATTTCAGTGCGGATAAAAAATTGAAGGAGAATGATCCATAATGAAAAAATATGCATTACGCGTATTGGCAATGCTCTGTCTGACCTTGTGCGCAAGTGTTAGTGCATTAGCGGCTGCACCAGCAGCTAATGTGCCGCAGCACTTGAAGGTTCCAGCGCTGTCGGCCGATGAGCACAGCATCACGCTGGTATGGGAAAAACCAGCCGATTACGGCAAAATTGCGGGCTATCATCTTTATATGAATGGCAAGCTGCTCGGTGATGTCCAAAGTGATAAGGCATCCGATGCCAAACGTAGCATTGTAGATTTTTACCAGCAGAATCCTAAGGCACAGGTGATAAGCAAGCATATGTATACGGTGAGCGGTCTTGCGCCGGCTACCACATATGCCTTTACCGTGCGATCGGTAGATGCTAAGGGCCTGGAGTCAGCCGACAGCAACCTTGTTCAGCAGGCAACCACGGCAACTCCTAAAGTATATAATATTCAGGCCTATGGTGCTGTAGGAGATGCGACAACACTGAATACAAAAGCGATACAAGCGGCGATTGATGCCTGTACTCCTGGCGATAAAGTCCTTGTGCCGGCTGGTGTATTTAAAACCGGTGCGATTTGGCTCAAGAGCAATATGACATTGGAGGTTGGCAAAGATGCCACCTTGCTCGGATCGGCAGACGCTGCCGACTATCCCTATCATTTCAAGCTGTATCCGTATTCCAGCGATGAACGCTTTTATGGCTTGATCAATGCGATGCCAAGGGGAAAAGAAGCGGCGTTGGAAAATATCCGCATTGTTGGCGAAGGCACGATTGATGGAAATGGCTGGCAGAAAAATGCCGAGGGGACTTCCTATTTATATGCGCATAATACGACGGATAAAGAGGGTGTCCTGGATCCGAACCATGTGCTGAACATCGGCATCGCGGCCAAAGCACAAGTAGAAAATCTGATGCAGTCCGGCCAGACCTTTAAGTCTGCCTATCCAAGGCGCGCCAATCTCGTCACGATGCGCGGGGTAAAACAGGTCTATTACGGTGGCATTCATGTCATCAATCCGGCAAACCATACGCTGGTCAATATCAAATGCGATGATGTGACGGTAAATGATGTCAAATTTCACACCTATGATTGTAATAACGGTGACGGAATAGAATTTACGCATGGCAACGGGCTGACCGTCATCAACAGCTATTTTGATACAGGTGATGACTGTGTGAATTTTGCCGCGGGACTCGGCGAGCTGGGGCAGAAGGATCCTTCAACCAAGAATATATGGATCTTCAATAATTCTTTCCAGCATGGTCATGGTGCCGTAGTGACGGGCAGCCACACGGCGGCTTGGATCGAAAATATCATAGCAGAAGACAATGTCATTGAAAACACGGATATTGGTTTTCGGGCAAAAACTGCCCCACAAATTGGCGGCGGTGCCAGAAATATTCTGTTCAGGGACAATGCGATGAAAAATATCCGCTTGCAGGCATTCATTTTTACTTCCGGCTATTCCGATCCGAATGCGGTAGTAGAATATCCTAAATCCAAGACGCCGGGACAGTTTAAACATATCACAATTAAAAATTGCACGATTGACGGAGCTGGCGGTGCAGCCATAGAAATACAAGGGCTGCCGGATGCTTTTCATGAAGATCTCTGTTTTAGTAATTTGTATTTCCACAATGTAAAGCCGATGAAGATAAACTATCTGAAAAATGGCAGCTTTGAAAACCTTGTCTTTGAAGAAGACAAGGCGGCAAAGACAAAAGTAGCAAAATAAGACTGCCGCTATATTTTATCCTTCTAAGGCGCATATAGAATAATGATTTTCTCTGAATCGACCGGTTCTGCTGTTATGGCGGAACCGGCTTTTTGTCTGGGGGGATATGAGCGGGCAGGTAGCTTTTATGCTTATTTTGGCCTTTGTGGAAAATCATTTGAATAAATTGCGTTTTTTGTATATCATAGAGAGTAGGCATTTAGGTAAAACAAGAGGATGCTGAATGAATTATTTGATAAATTGACGATCAGAAATGGATGCATTATGAAACAATATCGAGATGATTCAAAGAATTTTTTGGCGAACAGCCGCGTTTTATTTGATATTTTAAAACAGACCTGTGAGCAATATATTTTTGCCTGCGATCTTCAAACGAAAGAATGTATGCTGTCACCGAATTTGTTTGCAGATTTTGCCTTGCCGAAAAATCTTTTTTTTGATTTGGATAAGCACTGGCAAACATTGCTTCATCCTGATGATCGCGGAGGCTACCGGCAGGATATACAGCGCATTTTTTCCGGCAAAAGTGATGAGCATGATATGGAATACCGGGTGAAGAATCGCCAAGGGGAATACATCTGGGTGCGTTGTCATGGCAGGGCGATTCGCAATCTGTCTGGGCAGGCGATATTTTTTGCCGGCATGATCGCAAAGCTGGCACAAAAAAGCAAGGTGGATGCTCTGACCGGGCTTTTGAATAAATACCAGTTTGAACAGATGGTCAAACTGAGCCTGGAGGCATACCGGGCGACAGGACAGGGCGGTGCGCTGATGGTCTTGGGATTGGATAATTTTAAGATCATCAACGAAACGTATAATCGTTTTTTTGGCGATGTGGTATTGCAGGAGATTGCGCAGCGTTTGGAAAAGATCCTGCCGCCGGAGCTGTTGCTGTATAAACTCGATGGGGACGAGTTCGGCATCGTTTATCCGGGGGCAGGCGAAGCTGAAATCGAGGAACTCTTTCAAAGCGCGCAACGCTGTACGATGCTGCCACAGGAAATTGACCGAAAGATGTATTTTTGCACCTTGTCGGCCGGAACGGTATTTTTTCCGCAAGGCGGTAAGGACTATCTTGTACTGCACAAGCATGCGGAAGCCGCATTGGATATGGCCAAAAAGCAGGGAAAAAACAAGAACTACCTGTTTTCCAAGGATCAGTACAATCGTTGGGTTCGATCTATTTCGATGCGGGATGACCTTAAACGGAGCGTGGAAAATGGCTGTGAAGGTTTTGAACTGTTTTTTCAGCCGCAGGTGATGGCCGCTTCACGCACGCTTTGCGGGGCGGAGGCGCTATTGCGCTGGCGCAACTATAAGGGGAAAATGGTGGCGCCGATGGAGTTCATCCATTTGCTGGAAGAGACGAAACTCATCATACCGGTAGGAAAATGGGTATTTGAAAGAGCCGTTGCGATTTGCAAAAAATGGCAGGCGTTGCTGCCAGACTTTCATGTCAGCATCAATGTGTCTTATGAACAGCTCAAGGACAGCACCTTCAAGGAATTTGTGCCGCAGTGCCTTTCACGCTATGGCATCAGGCCGGAGTCCATTACGCTTGAACTTACAGAAAGCTGCATTGTGGCTGATTGGAGTTTTGTCAATCGGACGTTCGACTTTTTCCGCCAGCAGGGGCTGATCATTGCAATGGATGATTTTGGTACGGGTTATTCTTCGTTGAGTTATTTGAAGAATTTATCGACCGATATCGTCAAGATCGACCGGGAATTCGTTCGCAAGATTTTATTCAATGCTTTCGATAAGAAACTGGTGAAATATACGGTGCAGCTTTGCCACAGCGTGGGAATGAAAGTCTGCATCGAAGGCGTGGAAACGCGCGAGGAATATCAGCTGCTGCATGAAGAGTGCGAAGCGGATATGATACAAGGCTATCTGTTTGGGCATCCGGAGTCAGAGGCGGATTTTGTCCAGAAATTTATCATAGACAAAGAAAATTTACGAGTTGAGGTTTAAATAATGGCAGAAAAAACAAGCAAAGATACGATCACTTTATTAGGGAAAAAAAATGTGAAATACGGCTATGATTATGTGCCGGAAATACTCGAAACATTTGGCAACAAACATCCGGACCGGGATTACTGGGTCAAGTTCAATTGTCCAGAATTCACCAGCCTTTGCCCGATTACCGGGCAGCCGGATTTTGCGACGCTCTATATTTCTTATGTGCCGGAGCAGAAAATGGTGGAGAGCAAATCCCTTAAATTGTATTTGGTGAGCTTTCGCAATCACGGCGCTTTTCATGAGGATGTTGTGAATATCATCATGAAGGATTTGATCGCCTTGATGGATCCACGTTACATTGAAGTCTGGGGTAAGTTTTTGCCGCGGGGCGGCATTTCCATCGACCCTTATACAAATTATGGGAAAAAAGGTACAAAATATGAGACACTGGCTTGGGAAAGATTTAAGCAGCATGATCTCATGGGGATGGATAAAGTCGATAATCGCTGAGGGCAGACAGCAGAGCGGCGGCGTTTTTGCCGGGAGGAGAATTTTATATGCTGCAAATCTATACGGGAAATGGTAAAGGGAAGACGACTGCGGCTTTGGGTTTGGCCATTCGCGCTTTGGGGGCGGGAAAAAAAGTTTACATCATGCAGTTTATGAAGAGTCTGGCCTACAGCGAGCAGAAAATCCTCAAGCTGCTGGCGCCGGGAATCGTGCTGAAGACGACGGGCAAACCATTTTTTATTGCGGAGGCGGGAATGCTGACACCGGCCGAAGCGGCGGCCTGGGGAGACGATGTCGTGATCTTTCCACCGGGAAAGCCGCCGGCGGATTACGTGGCCCTGCTGCAAGCCGGACTCATTGAGGCGGTCAGGGCAGCGGAGCAGGGAGCCTATGATGTGCTGATTCTCGACGAGGTGAACGTGGCCTTGTTTTTCGGATTGCTGACGCGGGCGGATCTGGAAGATTTTTTGCAAAGTGCCGGGGCCGCCGAAGTCGTTTGTACGGGCCGCAATGCGCCAGCCTGGCTGCTTGAGCGGGCCGATCTGGTCACGGAAATGCAGGAGATCAAGCATTATTATGCGCAGGGTGTAGAAGCCCGGCAGGGGATTGAAAACTAAAAAGAGCTGCCGCAGCCGGAGGGGAATGTAGTGACCCCCATAAGTTAGAC
>Ga0065701_1000042_pt1 | contig 17721 bp, 9 predicted proteins | sample Biomet1_FD_59088 | JGI IMG/M metagenome (GOLD analysis project Ga0065701, IMG submission 59088) | Microbial communities from bioreactor (seeded with anoxic lake sediment) at LBNL, California, USA - Biofuel metagenome 1 version 3... | ecosystem: Engineered > Bioreactor > Anaerobic > Unclassified ...
CACTGATCACTCAATGCAATTTGTATCGCAGATTGACCGGCAATACAGAATTTCTTGAAATGGAAACAGCTATGCGAGATTGGTTGTTTGGCTGTAATCCGTGGGGAAAATGTATGATTGTAGGATTGCCTTCTAATGGAGATTATCCTCTTTATCCGCATTCTGCTTTTTCACAACTTTATCATTATCCTATTGACGGTGGATTGGTTGATGGACCGGTTTATACTGCTATTTTCAAGAATTTGAGAGGTGTTCATTTAGGACAAGAAGATAAATATGCTGCTTTTCAATCAGATAGAGTTGTTTATCACGATGATTATGCAGACTATTCCACGAATGAACCAACGATGGATGGAACAGCTTCTTTATGTTATTATCTAGCATACTTAGCATCTGAATCTCCCCATCAAGGCTCGAATAAGCGAGTTCTTGGAGGAGTTATTCAGGGAGATACTTCGAAAAAGAAAATAGCTTTGGTTTTTACCGGGCATGAATTTGCGGATGGGGGTAAGACGATTAGTCAGGCTCTAAAGAAACAAAACATTAAAGGATCTTTCTTCCTGACTGGTGATTTCTATCGTTCTTTTCCTAAACTGACAAAGTCATTGCAGAAAGATGGTCATTATTTAGCTCCACATTCGGATAAGCATTTACTCTATGCCGACTGGGGTAAGAGAGACTCTACTTTGGTAACCCGTGAAGCTTTTCAGAAAGATCTTAAAGATAATTATCAGGCAATGATTCAGGCAGGCATTCATTTACCGAAGAAACTTTATTTTCTACCTGCCTATGAATGGTATAATAATGATATATCTTCCTGGTGTTCAGAATTGGGAGTGCAGCTTATAAATTTTACGCCAGGAACCGGATCAAATGCAGATTATACTGTTCCGGAAATGAAGGCATATCGATCTTCTGAGGATATTTATCAGAAGATTCTCAATTATGAGCAAATAAATACGCTAAATGGCTTTATGTTATTAGTCCATATAGGTACGGATGAAAGACGAACAGATAAGTTTTATAATTATCTTGATAAATTAATTGAGACTTTAAAATCCAAAGGATACGAATTTACTTCTGTGGATAAGTTACTATAAATTTTAATATTAATTCAATTTGATACAAAAAAGAATAGTATCAATAATATTTTGATTTTATTATTGAATAAAACGTGTCGTTTTGTAGTTTATATTTAAAATGTGAATAAAACATTAAAAAATATAGAATTTATGTTTTGAATCCTAAAATTTAAGTTCTACTTTTGATGCATATTTAAACTAGTTTTATTCTAAGATTGGCCGATATTCAATGTGCTAATACGTTTTTAATAGATCATATTTTAATATATGATTTGAATTATTGAATAAATGAATGATGATAATTTTAAAATCAATACTTCTGATATTATTAGTTCTAGATAGAAATTTATATAATTTTCAACTTTAAATTATTGATCTTTTATGAGCACAATTCAACTATCTCGAGGAACTTTCTCAAAGAAGTTTCTTACAGCTTTAGCTGTTGCTTTCCTTTTCTCTGCAGTGGGAAGCACTAAGGCTATTGCAGGTGTTTGGGCTGTTAATGCTACTCATGGCATAAGTGAGTCGCAACAACAGACTATTATTCTAAAAGGTACAGTGACCGATTCTAATGGAGAATCGGTAATTGGTGCCAGTATCACAGAAAAGGGGTCACCTAAAAATGGCGCCATTTCTGATATAGACGGACATTTCTCTTTAAAACTTAAATCAAATGCAACTATAATAGTTTCGTATATTGGTTTTCAAAAGCAGGAAATAGCTGTTGATGGTAAAGCAATTATAAATGTTGTACTTAAAGACAATTCTGAATTACTTCAGGAAGTTGTTGTTGTTGGTTATGGAACACAGAAAAAAGTAAACCTAACCGGTGCCGTTTCAAATATTAATGTAAAAGATGCTATTGCCAGTCGCCCAATTACTGATGTTGCAAAAGCTTTGCAAGGTATATCTCCAGGCTTAACAATTACTAATAAAATTGGAGGTGTTGGAGCTGAATCTACAATTAAGCTCCGTGGTTCAATTGGTTCGTTAAGTGCAACAAGTGGAACTTCCCCTCTAATCTTGGTAGATAATGTTGAAGTTCCTAGCTTGAACTTAGTTAATCCGGATGATATTGAATCTATTTCAGTCTTGAAAGATGCTGCTTCTGCTTCAATTTATGGAACACGTGCTGCCTGGGGTGTTATTTTAATAACCACTAAGACGGGTAAACTAAATGATAAAGTTAAGGTTTCTTATTCAAATAACTTTGCATGGAATACTCCTACTAAGATGGTTAGACAATCATCTGCGTATGATAATGCTGTTTATATGATGCTTTCTGCTGCTAGAGAAGGAAAAGATTTTATTACTTCTATCGGCTATAATGTAGATAATGAAGCTGTTGATAGAATGAAAGAATGGCAAGATAAGTATGGCAATATGTCTCAGTCTGAATTAGGTGAAATGCAATTAGGACGTGACTTTGAAATACGAGGAGGAAAAACTTATTTTTATCGTTCATTTAATCCAGTTGATGAATTTACCAAAGAATGGGCTCCACAGCAAAATCATAATCTATCTGTTACTGGAGGTAGTGATAAAACAACATTTAATATTAGTCTTGGCTATTTAGATCAGACAGGGGTAATGAAATTTAATTCTGACGAATATAAACGTTATAATTTTAATTCAAATGTTACGACTAAAATTCGCGATTGGTGGAAGGTAAGAGCTAATGTATTGTTTACTCGTTCTAACAATTCACAACCATATAAATATACCTCTGGGCAATATGATGCATGGTATTATTTACTTCGTTGGCCTGCATTTTATCCATATGCAGCTTATCAGGGAAAGGATTTCAGATCTGCCGTAACTGACATTAAACAAGCTAATAGAGAAACTTATACTTCAAACTTCACTCGTGTAAACCTTGGTACAGAGTTAAATCCAATTAAAGATTTGTCGATTAATTTTGACTACACATTTTCTATATTGGTGGATAATCAAAAACGCAATGGTGGACAAGTTTGGGCATATGATATGTTTGCGGCTAACCCAACTACTGCTTACAAAAATATTTATGGCGATGCTCAAAATCGAGTTACTCAACAGAGCAGCTATACTATGTCGAACATCTTTAAAGCATATGCTACCTACAATAAAACAATAGCAAAGAAGCATAATTTTAAAGCTATGGGAGGTTTTGATGCTGAGACTCGTGAAAGATTAGGTCACTATTCAGAACGTAGAGGATTGGTTAGTCTGGATCAGCCAGAAATTGCTTTAGCTGTAGGTGATCAGTATGTTGACGTTGATGGCACAAGTGATGCTTATCATAATGAATTTGCTGCTGCAGGTTTTTTTGGACGTTTAAATTATGATTACAATCAAAAATACTTATTAGAAGTCAACGCTCGTTATGATGGTTCATCTAATTTCCCTTCAGGAAAGAAATGGGCATTGTTCCCTTCAGCATCTGCAGGATGGCGTGCATCTGAAGAAGCATTTATGGATTGGGCTAAGCCAGCTCTTTCTAATCTGAAGATTAGGGGTTCTTGGGGAACAATCGGTAATCAGGATGTTGCTGCGAATTCTTTTCTTTCAACAATGGCTATAAGTCCTTCATCTTCATGGGTACAGAACGATAAACAACTTCCTTATGTAGGTTCTCCTTCTGTTATTTCTTCTTCGTTAACTTGGGAACGTGTAACAACCTTAGACTTTGGTCTTGAATCAAGATTCTTTAATGATGAATTTGGAGTTACGATTGATTGGTATCGTAGAACAACTACAAATATGCACTCTCCTGGAGCTACTTTGCCTTCTACTTTCGGAGCAAGTGTACCTAAAATTAATTATGGAGAAATGAGGGGAGATGGTCTTGAATTAGCTCTTGATTATAGTCACTCATTTAAAAATGGACTCGGTCTTAATTTGAAAGGTACATTCTACAAAAATAAAAGAGAAACTAACAAAATATAATAATGCTACTAAAAATATTTATAGCAATTATGAAGGCAAAGAGCTAGGAGAAATCTGGGGCTATGAAACAGATCGCTTATTCCAGAAAGATGACTTTAATGCTGATGGTACGATGAAAGCAGGTATTGCAAGTCAATCATTATTTGAATCTGGTTTCTTCAAATATGGTCCAGGTGATGTGAAATACAAAGATTTGGATGGTGATGGTAAAATAACTTATGGATCAAACACTTTGGAAGATCATGGCGATTTGAAGAAAATAGGTAATACATTGCCAAACTTTGAATATAGTTTTTCTATTGGACTAACATATAAAGGATTTGACTTTAGTACTTTCTTCCAAGGAGTTGGTTCTCGTGATTTATGGGGAATTGGAAATGTCGCTATTCCAGGATTTATGCCTAGTGAAGCAGCATATCAACATCAAATGAATTATTGGACAGAAGATAATACTGATGCTTTTTATCCAAGACCTACATCTCATAGCTGGGTGAGCAATGGACAAAATTTCTTGAGACAGACACGTTATTTACTGAATATGTCTTATTTGCGTTGTAAGAATATTACACTTGGCTATTCTTTGCCTGCATCATTGTTGAAAAAAGCAAGTTTCCAAAATGCCAGAATCTATGTTAGTGCAGAAAATCTATTCGAATTTGATAATATAAGTATTCCTATCGATCCAGAGACAACTGAAGATAAATATGGAAATACACAAGGTTATTCATTTGGTAGAAGTTATCCTTATTCACGTACAATCTCATTTGGAGTACAGGTTGGATTTTAATCATAAAAAAAAGAATTGTTATGAAAACAAAAATATTTGGTTTACTATTATTAATAATAACCTTTGGGTCGTGTGATGATTTTCTTACTCGCGCTCCTTTGGATTCAATTGAAGATAATTCCGATTTCTGGAATAATGAAAATAATATTAGAAACACTGTTGTAGGACTTTATGATATATACTTTGAAGGGTATCGTATAGGTTGGAATCGAAGCGATTATTTTTATGGAACTTCAGTTGCTGACTGGACTGATGATTTAGCGCAAACATCTGCTACTTTCTTCACAAAAACAGTGCCTGCTACAGATGCGACTAACTGGACATTTAATAATGTAAGAAGGATTAATCTTATTATTGATCGTGTTACTAAATCTAATCTGCCAGATGAAGCAAAAAATCATTGGTTAGGTGTAGGTCGTTTCTTCAGAGCTTTGGAGTACTCAAGATTAGTCTCTAAGTTTGGTGATGTGCCCTGGTACGATAAAGTAATTGAAGATAATGATGTTAAATCTCTTTACAAGGCAAAAGATCCAAGAACAACTGTTATGGATAATGTACTTGCTGATTTAGATTTCGCATGCAAAAATATTCGTGAGAGCGATGGTTTGGTAAAAGGACTTAGCGTTACCAGAGCGGCTGCTATGGCTTATACTTCCAGAATAATGCTTTTTGAAGGAACATGGCAGAAATATCGTGCCAAAAATACCGATTTTGCTAAGAAATATTTAACAGCATCTCAAAAAGCGGCCAGTGATTTGATGGCGACAAACACATACTCTCTTGCTTCAAGTTATAAATCTTTGACTAACTCATTAAGTTTAGCTTCAAATCCTGAAATGATAATTTATAGATCGTATGTTGCTGGAGTTTTGACTCATAGCCTTATGTCTTTTCAGGTAGAACAAGCAGAAGTTTGTTCTCCATCAAAGGATTTAGTTGATTCTTATTTGTCAATAAATGGCTTACCTATACATCAAACCGAGAATACCTTGTTTAAAGGGGATAAATGGATTTCAGATGAAGTTGCTAACCGAGATTCTAGATTAGCAGACAATATTGATGTAACGTCTTTAAAGTTAGTGGGTGTTGAGGCTTTATATGCAGTTTCTGGCTATATGGGTAACAGATTTGTAAATGAGTCCGTGCGTAAATCTGCTGATGGTCTTAGTAATACTAATGTAACTGATGCTCCAATCATGAAGTATAATGAGGTTTTAATGAATTATATTGAAGCTTCAGCTGAATTAGCTCAATTAGGAGCCTATACTCTTTCTCAAACAGATTTCGATAAATCATTTAATCTTATTCGTACTAGAGCAAAAATGCCTACTGTTAAGCTTGAAGGAAATAACTTATCTGTGAATGGAGTTATTGTAAATGATCCGGACAGAGATCTTGATGTTCCTTCTTTAATTTGGGAAATCCGTCGTGAACGTCGTGTAGAGTTAGTGTTTGAAGGCATCCGTTTTAATGATCTAAGAAGATGGAATAAACTTCAATATGCAGATATGATTTTAAACCAAAAACTTAACCTTGGCGCATGGCTAGATAAAGAAGCGTTTGTAGCATGGTATAATGCTAATAATAGCACCCCAATTACTATTGATAAATTGAAATCAATAAAATTAGATCGTGAAGGAAATGCTGGATATATTAAACCCATTCTTGGTGCTCAGTATTTGAGAACATATGCAGAGAAAGATTATTTGTATCCTATCCCAACTGATCAGATCAAACTTTATAAAGATAAAGCTACTCAGTTAAATGATCCAACAATTACATTGGAACCTCAAAATCCAGGTTGGTAATATTAAAACAGATAATGGGAGGAGTTTCGACTCCTTCCATTGTTAAACTCTTGGATGAATAGTTCTTTCTGACCTTAAATTAGAACCATTATATAACTTCCTTCAAAAGCATCTTAATATTTATGAAACGCTGTATATCATTCCTTGTTATTTGTTGTTTTTATATTATTGCATATTCTCAAACTTCATCAATAATAGTGGGCGCAGAATGCACTAATGAGTATTTTCCACTATTAAAGAATAAACGTATTGCTGTTTTTTCTAACCATACAGGGATGATTGGAAAAGAACATTTGGTAGACAGACTTCATAGAAATGGTTTTAATTTAGTTTTAATCCTCTCTCCTGAACATGGATTTAGAGGAAATGCAGATGCAGGAGAGCATGTTGAAAATTCTGTTGATGAAAAGACAGGAATACCAATTTATTCCTTATATCAAGGAAAATCAGGGAAGCCAAGTGATGACATTATGAATTCTTTTGATTTGCTTATTGTAGATATCCAAGATGTTGGTCTTCGCTTTTATACCTATTATGCTTCAATGGTACGCTTGATGGATGCTTGTGCAGAGTTTAATAAGAAAGTCTTAATTCTTGATCGCCCAAATCCTAATGGGCATTATGTTGATGGACCTATTTTGGATATGAAATATAAATCCGGAGTTGGATGGCTACCAATTCCTATAGTTCACGGAATGACTTTAGGAGAATTAGCTATGATGGTAAATGGAGAAAAGTGGCTCACTGCATCTCGAATTTGCGATGTCACAGTAATAAAGTGTAAAAATTATACTCATCATACTTTATATAACCTTCCAATATCTCCATCGCCAAATCTTCCTAACATGAAATCTATTTATTTGTATCCATCTGTTTGTTTATTTGAGGCAACTCCAGTTAGTTTAGGAAGAGGTACTTCTTTACCATTTCAGGTTTATGGACATCCTAATATGCTAGGTTATACTTTTAATTTTATGCCTAAAAGTGTTGTTGGAGCAAAGAATCCTCCTCAACAAAATAAAGTCTGCTATGGTATAAATCTTAGTAATATGGCAGATTCTATTATATGGAAAAATGGTGTGGACTTAAGTTATTTAATAGATGCTTATAATAATTTGAATATCGGAGATCATTTTTTTCGTCCTTTTTTTGAATTATTGATTGGAAAAGACTATGTTCGAAGAATGATTGAGGATGGTAAATCTGCTAAAGAGATTAAAGAAATGTGGAAAAGTGACGTTGGAAATTTCAAAAAACAACGTAAGCCATATTTGTTGTATTCTGAATAATATAAAAATTAATATATATGAGTCCAGTTCTAGTCCTATCAACAATTTTTTGTTATTTTATTATTCTATTTGCAATATCATATATTGCAGGAAGAAAGGCTGATAATCAAGGCTTCTTTGTTGGAAACCGGAAGTCTCGTTGGTATGTGGTGGCTTTTGCCATGATAGGTTCCAGCATCTCAGGAGTAACATTTGTATCTGTTCCAGGTATGGTTGCCGTAGGCAATTTCTCTTATTTACAGATGGCGCTTGGCTTTTTGACTGGGCAATTTATTATAGCTTTTTTACTGATTCCTCTTTTTTATAAAATGAACCTGGTTTCTATTTACGAGTACCTTGATAATCGCTTTGGCGTTTCTACACATAAAACAGGTGCATGGTTCTTTTTTATTTCAAAAATGCTGGGTGCAGCAGTTCGCCTTTTTCTTGTTTGTGTGGTTCTACAATTACTGGTTTTTGAACCATTGCATCTTCCTTTCTTATTGAATGTGATTTTTACCGTTTTATTAGTGTGGCTTTATACTTTCCGTGGAGGGGTTAAAGCTTTAATTTGGACAGACTCTTTGAAGACTCTTTGTCTGGTAGGCTCAGTACTTTTTTGTATATATTATATAAGTTCTGATCTGAATTTCTCTTTTAATGGGGCATTTAGTGCTATTATTGATCATGATTATTCAAAGACTTTTTTCTTTGATGATGTTAATGATAAAAGATATTTCTTTAAACAGTTTCTTGCAGGTATATTCACGATGATTGCTATGACTGGTCTTGATCAGGACATGATGCAACGAAACTTGAGTTGCAAGAATTTTAAAGATTCTCAAAAGAATATGATTACCAGTGGTATTTTCCAGGTTGTAATTATTTTATTGTTTTTAATGCTGGGTGTACTTTTATATATATATGCTGCGAAATCTGGGATTGCAATTCCTAAAAAGAGTGACGAACTTTTCCCATTGATAGCTACTCATGGTTATTTCCCAAAAATTGTAGGTGTTCTATTTATTGTTGGATTAATTTCTGCTGCTTACTCAGCTGCAGGTTCAGCACTGACAGCTTTAACTACTTCTTTTACTGTGGATATTCTGGGAAGTACAAAGCATAAGACGGATTTAGAAGTTGTAAAAGTTCGTAAGCTGGTTCATGTGATGATGTCTGTAGTAATGGGACTGGTTATCATTGTGATAAACTCATTGAATAATACGAGTGTAATTGATGCTGTATATATTCTGGCAAGCTATACTTATGGCCCTATTCTTGGAATGTTTGCCTTTGGTATTTGTACAAAAAAGCAGGTTCGTGATAAATATGTTCCTTTGGTTGCCCTTATTTCACCAATACTTTGTTTTGTTCTTCAAAAGAATTCGCAAGCTTGGTTTAATGGATATACTTTTAGCTATGAATTGCTAATTTTTAATGCCTTATTTACTTTTATTGGCCTTNCTTTGATAATGAATAAACAAAAATAGATGTATATGAAACCTATTCGTATTTTTGTATTAAGCTTATTCTTTCCTGGATTTTTTAATCAGGTAGCTGAAGCTCAGGAACTTTCTAAAGAGCTGCGCTCAACAATTGGTACGTATTTGACTCAAGTTTCAAAAATGACTATATCTGTAGGACCAATTTATATTGATTCATTTGCAGTTAGCAAAAGTAAGTTGGAATTATACGCTAATATGAACTGCTCTTATATCCCTTTTAGGGAAGATAATGTAGCTGAAATATATAAGCATATTCGTCAACAACTACCCCCAGAATATGCAAATTATGAGGTAACATTGATTACTGATAAGCACCCTATAGAAGAACTTATTCCTCTTGCATTACGTAGTAAGAAAGATAAGAAAGCGAAAACTTTTGTAAATGACATTGATAAACCTTTAATCAGCCGGATTTCGGTACCTTACAGACCAACAAAAGGTCTTTTGAACAGGCACATTGCCATGTGGCAAAGTCATGGGTATTATTATGAGTCAAAGCTAACACGATGGGAGTGGCAACGTGCTCGTATCTTTCAGACAGTTGAGGATCTATATACTCAGAGCTATGTTTTGCCGTTTTTGGTACCAATGCTTGAAAATGCCGGTGCTAATGTACTCTTGCCTCGTGAACGTGATACAAATACAGCAGAAATTATTGTTGATAATGACGGNTCTTTAAGTNCTAAGCTCTCGTTATATTGAAAAGATTACTGATAAAAAATGGAATGATGGTGCTGGTCNTGGTTTTGCNCAGAAAAAGGACTTTTATATAAACAATGATAACCCTTTTCATGATGGAACATTCCGTTTGATAGAAACAATTAAGAAAGGGAAAGAGAGTACAGCAGAGTGGATTCCAGATATTCCTAAAGCTGGTACATATGCTGTTTATATTTCTTACAAAAGCCTTGAAAATAGTGCTGATGATGCTTTGTATACGGTTTTTCACAAAGGTGGAACTACTCAGTTTAAGATCAATCAGACAATGGGCGGAGGTACATGGATTTATTTAGGACATTTCAGCTTTAGTGCTGGCAGAAATTATGATTCTAGAATTGTACTTACAAACAAATCGTCCAAGACTGGGAAAGTTGTTACGGCAGATGCTATAAAGATTGGTGGTGGTTTTGGAAATATTGCTCGTCGTATTGCCGATAGTGGTACCACAGAAAATGTAAAGAGCTCAGATACTAAAGCTCAGGAAGAAATAAAGCCATTGCCTAAAGTTGACTATCCTTACGAGACGAGCGGATATCCTCGTTATACAGAAGGGGCTCGTTATTGGCTACAATGGGCAGGTTTCCCGGAAGATGTATATTCTCCAAGTAAAGGGGTGAACGATTATACTGATGATTATAAATCGAGAGGTCTTTGGGTTAATTATTTAGCAGGTGGATCGAGTGTAGATCCAAAAGCAGAAGGATTGAATATTCCAATTGATTTGTCTTTTGCTTTTCATACCGATGCTGGAACAACAATGAATGACTCAATTATAGGATCTTTAGGTATTTTCTGTACTAATACCGATGATACCAAATATACAAATGGCGTTTCCAGATATGCTGCCAGAGATTTAACAGACCTTGTACAGTCGCAAATAGTGAACGATATTCGTTCATTATATGAGCCTAATTGGTCGCGTCGTGGAATGTGGAATCAGTCTTATTATGAAGCGCGTGTTCCTAAGGTCCCTGCTATGTTGTTGGAACTTCTTTCTCATCAGAATTTTGCTGATATGCGATATGGATTAGATCCGAGATTTCGTTTTACTGTAAGTCGTGCAATTTATAAAGGAATACTTCAATTTGTTTCTTCACAATATAAACAGAAATATGTTGTTCAGCCATTGCCAATAGACCATTTTAATCTCCACTTTGTTAATACAGACGAAGTTGAGCTAAATTGGAAGCCAGTTATGGATCCATTGGAACCAACTGCTGTAGCAAACAAGTATGTTGTTTATACACGTATTGACGACGGAGAATTTGATAATGGTGTTGTTGTGAATGTAAATAGCTATCGTGTATCACAAAATGAAGGTCAGATATATAGTTATAAAGTTACTGCATTAAATGATGGAGGTGAAAGTTTCCCTTCTGAAATTCTTTCAGCCAGTAGAGTAACAAAAGAGAAGGGGATGGTTCTGGTAGTGAACGGCTTTGATAGAATTAGTGCTCCGGCTGACTTTGTAGCTGATAGTATTGCAGGGTTCTATGATGTGCTTGATCATGGAGTTCCTTATAAGCAAGACTATAGTTATATTGGAAGACAGACGGAATTCAGACGTAATATCCCATGGATGGATGATGATGCTGCTGGTTTTGGAGCGAGTCGTGCAAATTATGAAAAAATGGTTATTGCTGGCAATACTTTCGATTATCCTTTAGTTCATGGAAAAGCTATAACTAATGCAGGATACTCTTTTGTCTCTTGCAGTGACGAAGCTGTAATGGATGAGAATGCAGATCTGAAAGAATATAAATTTGTAGATCTAATCTTGGGGAAAGAACGTGAAACAAAGATGGGACGTGGAGGTGTTTGTCCAACTGAGTTTAAAACATTTCCTGATAAATTGCAGGCTGCAATTAAAGAATATTGCGATGCAAATGGTAATATCTTTATTTCGGGTGCATTTGTCGGATCGGATTTGTGGGATAATAAAGCATCCCGACAGGAAGATAGGACTTTTGCGATGAATACATTGAAATATAAATGGCGTACCGGACAGGCTGCTATAACAGGTAAAGTTAAAGGCGTAGCATCTCCTTTTGTGATGTTGGCTGGTAATTATGACTATTACAATGAGCTAAATGCTGAATCATATGCTGTAGAATCTCCTGATGGAATAGAACCATCATCAAAAGATTCGTATACAGTATTTAGATATTCTGAGAATAATTTGAGTGCAGGTGTGGCGTATNATGGAAAATANAAAACCTGCATACTAGGTTTTCCTTTNGAATCTGTTAANAAAGAAGAGGANAGAAATCAGTTGATGAAGTCTGTCTTATCTTTCTTCTCAAAAACTGAATAGTTGATTTTTAAATGGTGAATAATACCTCTCTATTTTATCTATGATGATAAAGAAATATTATTTATCTTTGAGCAATTTTTAATAAGCAAACAATAAATGAAACTGATAGCTGAGAGTGGTTCAACAAGAACGGAATGGGCTTTGATTGATGGAGATTGCGTAACGGAGCATATTTTTACAGAAGGAATAAACCCTTTTTTCCAATCAAGGAGAGAAATAAGTCGCAGTGTACGCTTAGGTCTTCCGGAACATTTCTTTAGAAAAAGATTTGAACAGGTTTTTTTCTATGGTGCAGGATGCTCTTCTCCTGAAAGAAAAGGTATTATTGGTGCTTCTTTAGTTGCCCAATTTAAGTCTCCCATTGAAGTTGAGAGTGATTTATTGGCTGCAGCACGTGGCTTATTAAAAAATGATGCAGGTATTGCCTGTATTTTGGGAACTGGATCTAATTCCTGTTTTTATGATGGGAAAAATATAACTCGCAATGTAAGATCTTTGGGTTATGTTTTAGGAGATGAGGGTAGTGGTGCGGTTTTAGGTAAGCTTTTTTTGGCTGACTGTTTAAAAGGATTAGCACCTGCATCTCTTATTGAAACATTCTATGAAAAGTTTCGTATTTCGGCTGATGATGCTCTTGAGTCTGTATATAGTCGCCCATTCCCAAACCGTTTCCTATCAACGTTTTCTTATTTTCTGAACGAACATCTTGATAGTGAATATGTCTATGATCTTGTTTCGCAGAATTTAAGAAGCTTCTTTGTCCGTAGTGTTACTCAGTACGATTATCAAAATTATCCAATTCGTTTTGTTGGCTCTGTTGCATATAATTATTCCTCTGTTTTACATGAAGTTGCAAAGGAATTTGGTCTAGTAATTGATAATATTGTTGAGTCACCTATGAATGGACTGGTTGAATATCATACTCAAAACATTTCTTCTATTTCGCATTTTTAATGTTCTTACTTTACATAAGTAAGTTGTTGATGTTGTTTCTTTAAATGTTATTATTTGCAAATAAATGATTCTAACTCGTAAAATAAACGCTCTTATTTCTACAATTAAAACATTTACTTTACATTTGTTTTTATAAGGGCCTAAATAGATCTAGTTATGAAAAAAGTCTTTTTATCAGTTCTTTTTTGCCTAATAATTAACTCTTTACAAGGTGAAAATTTCCGCTTTGCATTATTAACAGATATACATGTTAGTGGTGATTCTCTTGCTTACAATGATTTGAAGAAATCTGTTGAGCAAATAAATAAAGCCAAGGATATAGACTTTGTAATTGTATCTGGTGATGTAACTGAAGAAGGGGATCGCGCATCTTTGAAGAGAGTAAAGTCATTGCTTGACTTGTTGAAGATGAAATACTATATCACTTCCGGAAATCATGAAACAAAGTGGAGTGAATCTGGAGCGACTGATTTTGGCCATATTTTTGGTTCAGACAGGTTTAAATTTGAGTACGATGGAATCCTTTTTCTTGGATTTAATTCAGGACCGGTTATTCGAATGGCTGATGGACATGTTTCTCCGCAAGATATTTCCTGGATGAAAAAAGAACTGGAAACCTTTGGAAAAGACAAGCCGGTTATTCTGGTAACTCATTACCCTTTACAAGATGGTGATGTAGATAATTGGTATGATGTAACAGATGCTGTTCGTCAATATAATATCAGAGCGTTCCTGGGAGGACATTATCATCGTAATCTATTGTTTAATTACGATGGCATTCCCGGTATTATTTGTCGTTCAAACTTGCGAGGAAAAGAAAAAGTTGGAGGTTATTCTATTTTTGAAGTGACTCCAGATTCATTATTGGTATATGAGCAGAAAATTGGAAATGAACCTGAAAAGTGGGCATCATATTCTTTAAGAAAGAGTTATTATAAATTAGACGATTCCGGGTATAAAAGACCTGATTATTCTATAAATAAAGAATATGATCGGGTTAAAGAACTTTGGATTGTAAAGACAAATGCGGGGATATATTCATCTCCTGTTATTTATAATAAGAATGTTTATGTTGGTGATGATTTGGGCTTTTTAAGTTGCTATTCGTTAAGTAATGGTAAGAAAAAGTGGGAATTCAAATCAGGAAATCGAATTGTTGGAACCCCGGCTGCATCAAACGGTGTCGTTGTTTTTGGGTCTGCAGATAAAAATATATATGGTGTCAATGCTAAAACAGGAAAACGTTGTTGGACATATCCAGCCAAAGAAGCTGTGCTAGGTGTTGTTACTATTGAAAAAGGGATTGCATATATTGGAGCAAGTGATCATACTTTTCGGGCTATCGATGTGAAGACTGGAAAGCTTTGTTGGGAATATACAGACGTTAAAGGATATATTGAAACAAAACCATTAATTTACGATGATAAAGTTATTTTTGGTGCCTGGGATAATAATTTGTATGCATTAGATAAAGAATCTGGGCGAGAGCTTTGGAAATGGAATGGAAATCTAACTCGGATGCATTTTTCTCCGGCAGCTGTATGGCCTGTTGCTGTAAAAGGGAAAGTTTTCATAACAGATCCACAACGTGCTATGACTGCGATTGATGCTAATAGTGGCAAAACAATATGGAGAACGTTTCAGTCTACTGTTAGAGAAACAATTGGACTTTCGGCAGATAAGATGCGGCTGTATAGTAAAACTATGCAAGACAGCGTGGTTTGTTATTCTGCTGAAGGAAATGTTCCAAAACAGATATGGGCAACCGATGTGAAGTTTGGATATGAACATGCGCCATCCATGTTAGTCGAGAAAGATGGAGTTGTGTTTGGTAGCACTAAGAGTGGAGTTATTTTTGCTCTGGAAGCTTTCTCTGGAAAACTTCTCTGGAAACATAAAATAGGGAATTCACTTATAAGTACGGTGGTACCATTGAGTGCTACAGAATGTGTGTTTACAAGTACAAGCGGTGAAGTAGGGATTTTAAAACATTCAAATTATAAACGATAAGAATAAAAAGTAATACGATATTAATATGAAAACTACAGTTAATTGTTTTATTCCCTATATGGGAGCTGCACAAGCAGAACAGACTATAAAAAATTTAAAAGCCAGTGATTTGGTAAGTAAGATCTACTTACTTGTTACAGATAATGTGGAAGATTCAATTGAAGGTTGTGAAAAACTTCAGGTTCCATCATTGAACTCTACTGTTGCAGCCCGCGAAATTGCATCTCACTCAGATGCAGATTACAGTTTGATTTATACCAAATATACCACTCTTGAATTAGGAATGTTTGCATTAGAACGTATGTTGCATATAGCAGAAGATTCTGATGCAGGAATGGTTTATGCAGATCATTACCAGGTAATAGGTGAAACAAGAACTGCTTGTCCGGTTATTGATTGTCAGTTTGGTAGTTTGCGCGATGATTTTAATTTTGGATCAGTATTGCTTTATAAGTCAGATGTATTAAAAGCTGCAGTGAATGAAATGGCTACCGAGTATTCGTTTGCTGGATTGTACGATTTGCGCCTGAAAGTATCTCAAAGATCTTCTTTGGTTCATATCAATGAGTATCTTTACTCTGAAGTAGAATTCGATACACGTAAAAGTGGAGAAAAGATCTTCGATTATGTAGATCCAAAGAACAGGGGAGTGCAAATTGAGATGGAAGCTGCTTGTACAGATCATCTGAAAGTGATTGGAGGATATCTTGCTCCAGAATTTAAAGAGATAGAATTTAATGCCGGAGATTTCGAGTTTGAAGCATCAGTGCTCATTCCTGTTAGAAATCGTATCCGTACTGTTGAAGATGCTATTCGTTCTGTTTTGAACCAGAAAACAAACTTTAAATTCAACTTAATTGTAGTAGATAACTATTCTACCGATGGTACAACGGAAGCTATTGATAAGTTTGCGTCAGATGAACGTTTGATTCACATAATTCCGGAACGTCAGGACTTAGGTATAGGTGGTTGTTGGAATCTGGGTGTACACCATCCAAAATGTGGTAAGTTTGTTGTTCAGCTAGACAGCGATGATGTTTACAGTGACGAGAATACATTGCAGAAAATGGTNGATGCTTTCTATGAGCAAAATTGTGCAATGGTNGTTGGTACTTATATGATGACTGACTTTAATATGAANATGATAGCTCCCGGAATTATTGATCATAAAGAATGGACTCCAGACAACGGACGAAACAATGCTCTTCGTATTAATGGATTAGGGGCTCCACGTGCTTTCTATACACCAGTACTCAGAGATATAAAAGTACCTAATACAAGTTATGGTGAAGATTACGCATTAGGATTGAACATTTCTCGCAAACATCAGATTGGACGTGTGTACGATGTTGTTTATATGTGTCGTCGCTGGGATGATAATTCTGATGCTTCACTTGATATTGTTAAGATGAATGGTCACAATACCTATAAAGACAGAATCCGTACCTGGGAACTTCAAGCCAGAGTTGCTTTAAATAAGAAGAAATGAAAAGAATAGTCACATCATCGCAAGTTGCAGAACTGCTTCAGGAACAGCTCAATGTATGGGAGCTGGCCCGGGATAATTATGAAGCACTGAAACAAGTAAAGGTTAAAGAACTGGTTCTTGATAATTTGAAGATCAAAGTTCAGTTTAATCCGGCCAGGATTGCTTCTTCTTCAGCCAAAGTAGATACAAAGTCTATTCAGGAACGGAAGTGTTTTCTATGTGAACAAAACCGTCCGGCAATACAGAAAGGAATTCCGTTTGGAGATGATTATAAAATACTTATCAATCCATTTCCGATATTCCCAAAACATCTAACAATTCCTTCATGTAAGCATGTAGATCAGCGAATTGCCGGTAGACTGGGAGATATGTTGGATCTGGCATATAACATAGATGAATATACTATCTTTTACAATGGTCCCAAGTGCGGTGCATCTGCACCTGATCATGTTCATTTTCAGGCGGGAAACAAAGGTTTTCTTCCCATAGAGAAGGAATGGAGGCAATTTGCAATTAAGCCCGTTTTAGAGTTTCAATTAGCAAAACTTTATATTTTACACAATTATCTGAGAGGAACTTTTGTTATTGAATCGGAATCAAAGGAAAATGCAGTTGAACTGTTTGAACAAATATATGCTTTATTGGAAGTTAAGCCGGGAGAAGATGAACCTATGATGAATGTTCTTGCCTGGTATGATGAAGGTAAATGGATAGTTTGTGTTTTTCCCCGGTCATTGCACCGTCCTTCCTGCTATACAGCAGAAGGTGAGGATAATATTTTAATCAGTCCGGGTTCCGTAGATATGGGTGGTGTCTTTATAATTCCTATGGAAAAAGACTTTGATAAGATTACAGC
>Ga0065701_1012701_pt1 | contig 17701 bp, 14 predicted proteins | sample Biomet1_FD_59088 | JGI IMG/M metagenome (GOLD analysis project Ga0065701, IMG submission 59088) | Microbial communities from bioreactor (seeded with anoxic lake sediment) at LBNL, California, USA - Biofuel metagenome 1 version 3... | ecosystem: Engineered > Bioreactor > Anaerobic > Unclassified ...
AAACCAAGCTCCAGACATGGGGTGCGGATAACGGTCAAAAAGAGAAAATCGTTTCGTATCTTGTTGAACAAAAATATATTGATAATGAGCGCTTTTGTCGGGCGTTTGTCAACGACAAATTACGGTTCAATAAGTGGGGAAAGCTCAAAATCGTGCAGGCTCTGCGAATGAAGCAAATTCCCGAAAATATCCAGCAGGAGGTTTTCAACGAAATGGATGTACCTTTGTACGAGCAAATACTCAACGAACTGTTGCATAAAAAAGTACCGTGAAATCAAAGCATCAAGCCGTTACGAAAGACGAGGCAAGCTGCTGAATTTTGCTTTGCAACGAGGTTTTGAATATGCTATAGCAGAGCGTTTGATAAACAAAAATGAATTTGTGAGACGAAACCGGAACCATTTGCATCTTTATTTCAAATATAGCTATCAAATACCCGGTACGTTGTCACAAGAATTAAACCGAAAACAATTGAGCGATGAATGAATTTTTAGCATTGGAAGAGAATATCGTCAAGATGTTGCGTACGGTTTTCGATCCCGAAATACCGGTTAACGTATACGATCTTGGTTTGATTTATAAAGTGGATGTTTTGGAAGATGGCAATGTCAATCTTGATATGACGCTGACGGCTCCGGGATGTCCGGCCACCGATTTTATTCTGGAAGATGTCCGGATGAAAGTAGAATCAGTGGAAGGTGTTAAGGGAGTGAATATCAACCTTGTTTTTGAACCTCCCTGGGATCGAGATATGATGAGCGACGAAGCAAAACTCGAGTTGGGATTGCTTTAAAATAGATGATTAAACATCTTGTTTGTTCTTGGGTCTAATATATATAAAGACTCAATTCGACAATCTTTTAAACACACAGCTATGAAAACTCTATTGAAACTGTTTGTGGGATGCATGCTGACTGTAACATTTTCGTCATGTTACGTTACAGATGGGCTATCGGACGATTACGGAGAAGCTTATGTCAACTATTATCCATACTATTTCTGTCCGGATATGAACTTCTACTATAATCCCGATTTGAATATATACTGGTGGCATCAGGAAGGAATGTGGCTTTCGGGTTCCCGGCTTCCGTATTCGTATCACGTAAGTTACAACACCACTTATTTTATCGTATCGGTGTCTGACCGTAATCCTACTCGATATTATTCCCAGCATATCAGCGAGTATCGCCGTGGAGACTACAACCGCTCCATGTACCATTATGGAGACAGACCGATGCAGAGTTTGAGAAGTTATCGTCCGGACAGAGCTCCTTCCGGATACCGCAGAAGTGGCCGAAACGACGATATTTACTCTCCCCGCAGGAGTTCGGGTTATGATAATCGTGGGACACGGAGCAATACGGTACCGCAAAACAACGGAAGCCGTTCGTCGGATAACTGGCAAAACGGATCGCGCAATAATGGAGTGCAACCAGCTAATCGACCGACCGTCGATAGTAACCTGCCTGACAGAACACAGCAAAATAACAGGAATACCACCAATCAGAATCGACCAACGACACGCCCGTCGTCAAACGATAACAAGTGCGAGTAGACGGTACCCGACAAGGTGGCTGGAGACAACAATCCGGATCGGATCAGTCGACCACGACCCGACAACCGGCAACCAACACCCGGCAAGAAAACAGCACAACCGGTCAGCCCGACAGAGCCCGGCAAACCAACAGGGATAGCTTCAACCAAAACAGGCCAACGACACGCCCTTCGTCAGATAATAATAACCCGACACAAGGTAGCCGACAAGAAGGTTGGAGACAACAATCCACCCCGGATAGGCCGACTACAACCCGGCAACCGGCAGCCGAAACGCCACAAAGACAGCCTCAGGCACAACCGGCCAATAACGAACAGAGACGATCGCAGAGCAGAGATGCAGAGCAACCGCGCCAGCAAAATAGCCGTGTGCAGAGCTCCCAACCACAAAGCACTCCTTCGCCAGCAACCAGAAGAGAGGCTCCTAAAAAAGCGGAAGAAACACCAAATAAATAACGGGTGGGGCTTGCCTTCCTTATTCGAAAGTAGCAACATAACGAGTGAAACCAATCTATTTTGTATCAGATGCCCATTTAGGGTCACGACTTGTAAAAAATCCACGCGAGCACGAACTGAAACTTGTCCGCTGGCTCGATTCTATCAAAGAGAATGCCTCGGAGTTATACCTGTTGGGCGACATGTTCGACTTCTGGTATGAATACAAAACCGTTGTTCCCAAAGGGTTTACACGGTTTTTGGGTAAGCTTGGTGAGTTGTCGGATAGGGGCGTAAAAATTCACTACTTCACAGGCAATCACGATATGTGGACGTTCGGTTATCTGGAGCAAGAAATCGGACTGACGGTGCACCGCGAGCCTGAAATCGTAGAATGGAGTGGCAAGCGGCTTTACCTGGCTCACGGCGACCGGCTTGGCGATCATTCCTTGATCGTAAACATTATTCAGGCTATCTTTCACAATAAAATCTGCCAGAAACTTTTTACGTATGTACCTCCCCGATTGGGGCTCGGATTCGGACTGGGGTGGTCAAAGTCCAACCGCAAAAAGCCCAAGCGGGATGACTATGCCGAATATCTCGGCGAAGACAAAGAGTGTTTGGTACGTTATGCCAAAGCATTTCCCGAAAGCGAAAAAATCGATCTTTTTGTGTTTGGGCACCGCCATATCCTACTCGATCTGATGCTGAAAAACGATAGCCGGGTCTGCATTATCGGCGACTGGTATACTCAATTTACCTACGGCATTTTTGAGGATGGCAATTTTTACCTCGACCATTTTGAAGCAGAAAACTAAACAGACTTACCTGCATGGAAATTATATTTGCAACCAACAACGATCATAAACTACACGAAGTATCGCACTATTTAAAGAATCGATACAAAATATTGAGCTTGAAAGAGATCGGCTGTTTTGACGACATCCCCGAAACGGCCGACACACTGGAAGGTAATGCACTGCTGAAAGCCCGATATGTTTACGAACGCTTCGGGAAGGATTGCTTTGCCGACGATACCGGGTTGGAAGTGGAAGCGTTGAATAATGCCCCCGGGGTTTATTCGGCTCGTTACGCCGGTACCGATAAAGACTCCGGAGCCAATATGCGCAAGCTATTGGACGAACTGTCGGACGAACCGAACAGAAAAGCGCGTTTCCGGACGGTCATTGCCCTGATAAAAGAAGGGACTGAATATCTATTTGAAGGTGAAGTGCACGGCACCATCTCACGTGAACCAAAGGGAATTAACGGATTCGGATACGACCCGATTTTTGTACCCGAAAATTACGACAAAAGTTTTGCCGAGCTCGATCTCTCGGTCAAAAATACGATTAGTCACAGAGCAAACGCGGTGAAAAAATTGGTGGATTTTTTGCAAAAAGACAATTAACTAACCTATTCTCAGCAATTTATATATTGGATTGATTTTTTGTTGAAATTGCTTACATTTGTGTTGAAAAACATGTTTTTATGGCACCGAAACAGACAACGGATTTGTCCATCCTGTCTCTTCCCGGAATTTGGGATGTGTTGACCGGAGAACAACTGGATTATTTACGAAACAATTCGAAGATACAGCAGTTCAAGCGCAATGAAATGATCTACTGTGAAGGAGAAACTCCAACTCATCTGCTTTGTTTAGTCAAAGGAAAGGTAAAGATATACAAAGACGGAGTGGGAGGACGCAGTCAGATTGTCAGGATGATTAAACCGATCGACTATTTTGGCTACCGCGCTTTCTTCGCCGAAGAGCCCTACCTTACGGCTGCTTGTGCTGTCGATGCCGCTACCATTTTTATGGTTCCTTCCGAGGTGATATTCAAACTTTTGAAAGAGAACAACGACCTGGCTCTGTTTTTCATTAAGGCGATGGCAATCGATCTGGGCATTGCCGATACGCGTACCGTCAACCTCACCCAGAAACATATCCGGGGTCGTTTGGCAGAGTCGATACTCTTTCTGATTGACAGCTACGGACTCGAAGAAGATGGCGCGACGCTCAATATTTATCTCTCGCGTGACGATTTGGCCAGCCTCTCCAACATGACCACCTCAAATGCCATTCGTACCTTATCCAACTTTGCAATAGAAAAAATCATTGCTGTCGATGGTCGGAAAATCAAGATTATTGATGAAGAAAGATTACGCAAAATCAGCAAGATTGGGTAACTCGGAAGGCAAGTCAGATATCCCGCATACTGCCGTCAATCATCTAGAAAACAGCAGTTTTATCTTTACACTCCTCTTGGTTTTCTGTGGCTTGTTGTTGGGTTGCAGTAGCTCCGACAGCGATATAAAAGCGATATGGAGTTACGAACAGAATCAGGTCTCCGACCCCGATTTTCAGTTTTATCCCATCGAAACCAAAACGCTTGGACAAATTACCGTTAAAGACAGTCTCGTTTTTATAGAGAAATCTTTGGAACAACCGGTGAACTCTCTGCTGAGGCAAAATAGCCAATCACTGAAAGAGTTGTTGCAGATGCAGACGTTGTATGTAAAATACAACATGGAGACTCTGCGCGAAAATCTATCGCTAGAGATCGGGCAGTTGGAGTCGAGCCAGAAGTGGCTGAATGGCATGAAAGAGCGGATAGAGAGTTACCGCAGCATGTCGCCGGACAAGGTATTGATTCGCCGCGTGGAGTGCCGTTTTCAGTACACCATGCCACTCTCTTCTCAAAAAACCGAAAAAGACAAAATCTACTTCATTCATGCCACAACCGGCCGTGTGGTTCTGGCGCAAGACAAACCTTCCGGGAAAACGGCTTCCGTACATTGAAACAGAACCGTGGCACGGTTTTTGCGTCTGATTAAGCAACACTTTTTATCGAGCTGAAAGAGAAAAAGTGCCGTTTTATATTACCTTAGCAAACAGATTAATCCATTACCCGATATGACGATAAACGAGATGCAACATACTGCCACCGAAATTTTGGTATATCTCAAAAACAGGCAGCTTAAGCAAGCCATCGATTCGTTGTCGAAACTTAGGCTTCAAACCGTTCATCTTGTTGAGTATGTCGATCAGGTTGACGAGTTGGAAAATAACTACCGCCTTATGCTTCAGTATGCTGTGGATGGAGTAAATGACCCGCAGCGCGAACTGGTCTATCACAACCTGGTAAAAAAGGCATTTTTACTGACCGATACGATCAAGGAGGAGCTTTTTACAAAATTCTCCAACGGCTACGACTATTCGCAAATTCGATATCACCGTTTGCAGCTGCGAAGCCTGCGGGCAATCGTATCGGCTCTGGAAGAACAATCAACCAATAAAGAAGTTGCTTTCCTGATAGAAGAAGGGTTGAATCAGCAGGGAAACAAACAGGAACAAATTGCGTTGCACGAACAGACACGCCTCGAAATGTTCCGGTCGTTGTGGCTGATACAAGAGGTAGATGGCGACAGTTTCAATTTACTGCTTGCCAGCGAGGTGATCGGCCCTGTCGATAAGTCTTTTGCCATATCTGCCTTAACACTCAATTTATTGCGTCAGTTTAGCGCCGAACGGATAGTCATGCTTGCTGATGCGTGCATGCACCAACAACCCGAGGTCCGGCTTCGTGCAATGGTCGGTCTGGCAGTGGCGTTGGCCATTTACAATGCCCGCCTCCCGTTTTACGACGGCATTCGCCAACGGCTTACCCTGTTGAATGATGACCCAGATTTTGCCAAAACGCTGGTGACTATAATCATCCAGTTTGCCCGGACGTCGGAGACCGATAAGATTTCGCAAAAAATGCAGCAGGAGATACTTCCTGAAATGATGAAACTGGCTCCGCAGGTGAAAGACAAGATTGATTTGGAAAATATGACTTCTGCCGAAGAGTGGGAGGATAAAAATCCGGAATGGCAGGATCTGATTGAAAAAAGCGGCATGGGCGACAAGCTCCGGGAGATGAGCGAACTTCAGCTGGAAGGTGCCGATGTCTACATGAACACGTTTGCCCAATTGAAACACTATCCGTTTTTTAACGAACTACCGAACTGGTTCTTACCTTTCAACTCGGCTCATTCGGCTATCATCGACCTTTTTGAGGAAAACAACCAGCTCATGGCGCTACTGCTGAATAACGCTTACCTCTGCAATTCGGATAAATATTCGCTGGCAATCAGCATGAAACAGATTGCTCAAACCNAGACGAAACTCGATGATGCAGGCTTTTAAAATGGAGTCGGAGCAAATTGAAGAGATGAAAAGAGCGGATCTGAATGTCGGGTCGGAGGTTCGTGAGCGTCAGATCTCAAATCAATATATTCAAGATTTGTACCGTTTCTTCAAGCTCTTTGCCTACCGGAATGATTTTATGCCGGTATTTAACTGGTCGTTACGCTTTCATTCCTGCTGGTTCTTCGACATGCTTCATTTGTCGGAAGAGCAGCAGCTACAGATAGCCGAGTTCTATTTTGCCAAAGGGTATTACAACGAAGCATTTTCGTTGTTTGAAAAACTATCCGCTACCGATGTCGCCGCCGATTTGTTCCAGAAAATGGGTTACTGTAAGCAACAGGCGGGTGATTTCGGACAGGCGCTCGAATACTACCTGCGCGCCGAAGCGCTGTTGCCCGAACAGTTGTGGCTGACGCGGAAAATCGCTTTTTGCAACAAGATGCTTCGTAACTACGAAGAAGCTCTTAATTACTACAAACGCGCCGAAGCGCTCGACCCCGAGAACCGGAATATCCAGCTACAAATCGGGCATCTGTTTGTGCAGGAGAAACGTTACCCCGAAGCGCTGAATTACTATTTCAAGGTTGAATTGGCAACCTCTACCCCCAAAGTGTGGCGCGCCATTGCCTGGTGCTCCTTCCTGAGCGGGAAATTCCGTCAGGCAGAGAATTACTATGCAAAAATTATAGACCAGAAGCCTACGAAACTCGATTACCTGAACGCCGGACATGTTGCCTGGGCGCAGCAAAAGCGCAACGATGCACTGCAACTCTATGCCAAAAGCATTCAGCTTTTCCGGCAGGACGATGACGATTTCTATCCGGCCTTCAATCAAGACATCGCCCAGCTGTGCGAATCGGGCATCGTTAAGGAAGAAATTCCGCTGATGATGGACAAGCTACGGTATATGGTATAAGCCCGGATCTTTAGACGTAAGGCTGCTCTACCGTCGGATAAATTTGCATCGCATCGCGCAAGAATAGACAAGTTTGTTTGCAAAATAAACGGTAGATTTGCGGGATATTATTACCCCATTCAACCATGATACAGGAGCAAAGCCGCGCCGAATATATAGCGCGTATCAACCATGTAATGGAATATATCGACGCCCATTACGACGAGCCCATCCGGCTCGAACAAATGGCCGATATTGCCCATTTCTCGCCGTTTCATTTCCACCGCATTTTTACCGTCCTGACGGGCGAAACCCCAGCCGATTTCTTCGTCCGCATTCGTACCGAGAAAGCCGCTCTGCAATTGAAAGATTCTCCCCGGAAAAGCATTTCGGATATTGCCTTCGACTGTGGATTTAGCAGTATAGCCTTATTTTCCAGAACCTTTCGGAAACACTACGGAATCAGCGCAAGCGATTTCAGGAAAACTGAAATGCCATTGGTGGTAAAGAACGGTATTTATTATAGCAAGAACGGACAATTGCTGAGCAAGAAAAGTAAAGTTTTTGTGGCTGCAAATCAGGAACTTTGTGTCGTAAACTTAAAACAACTTATAATTATGGACACAAAGATTATTGTAAAAGAGTTGCCCGACATGCAGGTGATCTATTGCCGTCACACCGGAGCCTTCGACCAGATTCACAAAGCGTATACCAAGCTGATGCAGTTTGCTGCTCCCCGGGGATTGGTTGGTTCCGATTCGCACACGATCACCGTTTATCACGACGATCCTTCAGTCACTGCTACCGAAAAGGTACGGCAGAGCGCCTGCCTGCTGGTACATCAGGAGGTGAAAGTAGAGGGCGAAATTGGAAAGATGATGATCAAAGGGGGAAAGTATGCTGTAGGGCATTTCGAAATTGATGTACAACAGTTTGAAGAAGCCTGGAATACGATGTGCGTCTGGTTTACCGAGAGCGGATATGAACCGGGAGAGGGAACCCCGCTTGAATATTATTATTGCGATCCGGAAAATCATCCCGAGCATAAATTCGTGCTGGACATTTGCATCCCGGTAAAGAGTCTGTAAATAAAATCATCTTGATTTTTTATTTTTTGACCTCCCATTAACTCCCTTCGGTCGTTGACCGTTGGTTCTTGTGATCCGAATAAATTCTCCTCAATTTTGCGATCAAATTCCTCCCCTTGGGGGAGGTTAGGAGGGGTCGGTAGGTAAAATTGAAAACAAAATATATTATCAAAGAAAGGTCAAGACGACTTCAATAACAATTTAGCGCATATAAAAAGCCGCTGCAACAAAATAGTTGCAACGGCTTTGATGTATAAGCAAAGATTGGGTTTTATTTCATCAGATCAATGCTGCGTTTTACGAAATTGCTCAACGACTCCCCTTTCAGCAGGTTGTTGGCAAGCAGAGCCAAATCGATCAGCTGACGTACTTCCGGATTGGCCGAAGCATATTTGGACACAATTGCCTTTTTGCTTTCGGTGGCTTCGCTGCTTTGTTTGTCGAGGGCCTCGAGCTCTTCTTTCTCGGCCTGAGGAATCTCTTCGTCCTTTTTGCCTTTGTGCGACTCCTTCAAGGCATCGCGACGAGTTTTCAGCTCCTGTAATTTAGTTTCAAAAGGAGCAGTTTCTGAAGTACATTTGCTCTCCTCTTCTTTCAGAACCTTGTCGACCAACGGGTGAGCCGTGTTTACCACCAGGTTGTAGCTGTCGGGCATCTCGCCGTAAAAACTCATCATGCCGCCGCCTTGCATGGCCGACATCTCTTTCATACGACGCATAAACTCGTTTTGAGTAACTACCAGCGGTTGCGCTTCGGCACCGATGTTTTCGAAGGTGACGATAAATTCTGTTTTATCGAGTTTTGGCAGCTGAGAGCTGAACACTGTGGTGAGGGCTTCGCGCTGCTGATCGTTCAGTTCAACTTTCGGTTCGTCGTTTTTGCGAATCAGTTTCTCCACAACGTCGCTGTCGACACGCACAAAACGACTCTTTTCGAACTTTTGTTCCAACTGACCCACCCAGTGGATATCGAGCTGTCCGTCCATCAGCAGTACGTCATAGCCCTTGTCGCGTGCAGCCTGGATGTAGCTGTGTTGTTCAACGGCATCGTTGGCATACAGGTAGATGAGGTTGTCCTCTTTGTCGGTTTGGTTCTCTTTGATGAGTGTTTTGTACTCCTCGAACGTAAAGAATTTGTTTTCTGTATTTTTGAAGAGAACGAATTTTTCGGCGCGTTCGTAGAACTTTTCGTCGGAAAGCATTCCGTAGATGATAAACAATCGCAAGCTATCCCATTTTTCTTCAAACTGAGCGCGGTCATTTTTGAAGATTTCCTGCAAACGATCAGCCACTTTTTTGGTGATGTGACTCGAAATTTTCTTCACGTTGCCATCACTTTGCAAGTAACTCCGCGATACGTTCAACGGAATATCCGGCGAGTCGATCACACCGTGCAACAGCGTAAGAAACTCGGGTACGATACCTTCTACCGAATCGGTTACAAACACCTGATTACAATAGAGTTGTATTTTGTTTCGTTGTAGTTCGATGTTGTTTTTTACCTTCGGGAAATAGAGGATACCGGTCAGGTTGAACGGATAATCGACGTTGAGGTGGATATGGAAGAGCGGATCTTCCGACATCGGATAGAGCGTCTGATAAAACTTGGTGTAGTCTTCCTCTTTCAGATCCGACGGCTTTTTTGTCCATGCCGGAGCCACGTCGTTGATGATGTCATCTTCTTCGGTCTCAACCTCTTTTTCGTCTTTCCACTCTTTCTTTTTGCCAAAAGCGATGGGAATAGGCAAGAATTTGCAATATTTGCTCAGCAACCCTTTGATTTTTGCCTCTTCCAGAAAATCCTCGTTATCGTCATCGATGTGAAGCACGATATCGGTACCGCGGCCTTTCATTTCAATCTCTTCCAGCACGTATTCGGGATCACCTTTGCACGACCAGTGTGCTGCTTTAGCACCCTCTTTGTGCGATAAGGTATAGATTTCCACCTCTTTGGAAACCATGAAAGCCGAATAAAATCCGAGACCGAAGTGCCCGATAATGGCATTAGCGTCATCTTTGTATTTGTCGAGAAACTCTTCGGCACCGGAAAAAGCAATCTGGTTAATATATTTTTCAATCTCTTCAGAGGTCATCCCGATACCACGGTCGCTCACCGTGATGGTTTTCTTCTGTTTATCAATCGAAACAGTCACTTTCATTTCACCCAGTTCGCCTTTGAATTCGCCAACAGAAGCGAGTGTTTTCAATTTTTGAGTAGCATCAACAGCATTCGATACCAGTTCGCGCAGAAAAATTTCATGATCGCTGTACAAAAACTTCTTGATTACCGGAAAAATATTATCCGACGTTACTCCGATGTTTCCTTTCATAAAGCACTTATTTTTTAGTTTATTGATTTCAATAATGTTTGTCCCTGCAAATGGGACACCGGCTTGTAGTTATCAAAAAAAGTGCCAGTGCAAATATTCTGACAAAATGACAAATTAGTTTGCTTTCGTTTTTCTTCATGCAACGATAGAATACGAACCACAAGAAGGAAAGGTGGTTTTGTCCGATTATCGGCTGAATTGCTTTGTCAATGGTTTTTGTTCATTGGGTATTATCATGTAACTTTGTAACGTTAGGGTTAACCATCAATTTTCAAACGATTATGACTGTAAAAATTGCATTTTTCGATACCAAGCCTTATGATGAAGCTTCTTTTAATGAAGTAAACTGTCAGTTTGGCTATACTATTAAATACCATAAAGAGCATCTGAATATCGACAATGTTGCGCTTACTAAAGGAGCAGATGTTGTCTGTATTTTTGTAAATGCTGTAGTGGACGCAACTGTGATTGATGAATTAGTGAATAACGGGGTGAAACTTATTGCCCTCCGGTGTGCGGGGTTCAATAATGTTGACTTGAATGCTACTAAAGGCCGCGTCAAGGTTGTGCATGTGCCTGCTTATTCTCCTCATGCTGTAGCTGAACATACGTTGGCGCTTATGCTTACTCTGAACCGAAAAATACACAAAGCATATAACCGGACCCGGGAAGGTAACTTTGCACTGAATGGATTGATGGGGTTTGATATGTTTGGTAAAACGGCGGGAATCATCGGTACAGGTAAAATTGCTAAGATTTTAATAGAAATTCTTCGGAGTATGGGGCTTCGCGTTCTTGCCTACGACCTTTATCCCGATAAAGCGTTTGCTGAGAAAAATGGAGTTGAATATGTTTCACTGGATGAACTCTATAGCAATGCTGATATTATTTCGTTGCATTGCCCTCTCAATAAAGACACAGAATATATAATCAACAAACATTCCATCAGCAAAATGAAAAATGGAGTGATGATTATTAATACGGGGCGTGGTAAGCTGATTAACACACACGATTTGATACAAGGCCTGAAACACAAAAAGATTGGCGCCGCCGGATTGGATGTATATGAAGAAGAAAGCCATTACTTTTATGAGGATCGTTCCAATAAAGTGATGGACGATGATATACTGGCTCGTTTGCTTTCGTTCAATAATGTAATAGTTACTTCGCATCAGGCTTTCTTTACCAAAGAAGCATTATTCAATATCGCCGAAACCACCCTGCAAAACATTAAGGACTTTATGGATGAAAAAACACTCGTCAATGAAGTAACCATTTAAATTCAGTGGGATTTTGGAGGGATGACCCGTTCGTGGAATGTATATTGCCTCCTTCACGGTTAGAATAATAGAACTTTTGTAAATATAACATATCTTATGGCCAGTTGCTTACAAGTAGAAAACCTCACTAAATCGTTTGGCGATAATCTCCTTTTCGAAAATATTTCATTCGGCATTGCCGACAGCCAGCGTGTTGCACTGATTGCTAAAAACGGAGCGGGCAAAACGACACTTCTCTCTATTTTGGCCGGAGATGAGGATTACGAAAGCGGAACTATCTCATTTCGCCGCGATTTGCGGGTTGGGTACCTGCGTCAGGATCCGTCATTTGCTGCCGGACTGACGGTGCTCGAAGCCTGTTTCAGTACTCAAAATGAGATAACAGATGCCATAAAGGAGTACGAACAGTTGACCCGCCATCTCGAGGCAAATCCGGCATCGGTCGATGAAGAGGTGTACCAGCACGCGTTAGCCCGCATGGACGATCGTGAAGGCGTGGGATTATGAAACACGCATCAAGCAGATTCTTGGCAACCTGAAAATTACCGATTTCGACCAGCAGATCGGTCACCTGTCGGGCGGACAATTGAAACGGGTGGCACTGGCCAATGTATTGATTTCCGAACCTGATCTGCTGATTCTGGATGAACCGACCAACCACCTCGATCTGGAAATGGTGGAGTGGCTCGAGAACTTCCTCAAGGGCACAAAAATGGCTCTTCTGATGGTGACGCATGATCGTTATTTTCTCGATCGGGTCTGCTCCGATATTCTCGAAATCGATCAGGCAAGCATGTTTCAATACAAGGGAAACTACAGCTATTATCTCGAAAAACGGCAGGATAGGATCGAAAATTTCAATGCCGAAACGGAGCGAACTCAGAATCTTTATAGAAAAGAGCTCGACTGGATGCGCCGTCAGCCGCAGGCACGGGCAACCAAAGCCCGTTCGCGTGTAGAGGCATTTGCCGAAATTGAACGCAGGGCAAAACAACGTCGCGAAGAGAACAGCGTCTCACTCGAAGTGAAAGCATCTTATTTGGGATCAAAAATTTTTGAAGCAAAATATATCTCGAAAGCTTACGGCAGTAAAGTATTGATTGATAATTTCTATTACAATTTTTCGCGCTACGAAAAAATGGGAATCGTCGGGAAAAACGGAACCGGCAAATCGACATTCCTGAAAATGCTTTTGGGTGAGGTAAAACCGGATAGCGGTTCGTTCGATGTAGGCGAAACCGTCTCATTCGGGTACTACAGTCAGGATGGTTTGAAGTTTGACGACCAAATGAAGGTCATCGACGTGGTGCGTGGGTTTGCCGAAGAGATTTCGCTGGGCAACGGGCGTAAGTTGTCGACATCGCAATTTTTGCAGTTGTTTTTATTTCCCCCCGAAGTACAGTATAATTTTGTGTCCAAACTGAGCGGTGGCGAGCGTCGTCGACTTTATCTCTGCACGGTGCTCATTACAAATCCGAATTTTCTGGTGCTCGATGAGCCGACCAACGACCTGGATATTGCTACGTTGAATGTTCTGGAAGAGTACCTACTCGGGTTCAAAGGTTGCGTTATTGTGGTTTCGCACGACCGCTATTTTATGGATAAAGTGGTGGATCACTTGTTGGCATTTGAGGGCGATGGAAAGATTAAAGACTACCCGGGCAATTATACCGACTACCGGGAGTGGAAAGAACTGCAACTGGCTCAGGAGGCAGAAGAAAAAGCCCCCAAGGTAGAAAAGGAGAAGCCACAACGTCCGAAAACCGATAAACCACAAAAACTATCCTACAAAGAAAAGAAAGAGTTTGAGACCCTTGAGACAGAGATTGAAGCTCTTGAGACAGAGAAAAAACAAATTGAAGAACAACTTTCGGGTGGAACCAGCGATACGGATCAAATAGTCACTCTTTCAACCCGCATTTCGGAAATCATATCTCTTCTTGACGAGAAAACCATGCGTTGGCTCGAACTGAGCGAATTAGCATGAATACGATAGCTTCTGTAAACAGAAAAACCGCCCTGAAACAGAGCGGTTTTCTTAAAAAATTCTGAAAATTTACGATACGGCGGGGTGCACAACGTTTGCCGATAGTTTTTGTTCTTCGGTATTCACCGTCATCGTTACCGTATCTCCCGGCGAATATAGTTGCCTTCATAATTATATCAACCATTTCGTCTTCCACATATTTCTGGATAGCTCGCTTTAGCGGACGGGCTCCGAATTGAACGTCATACCCTTTCTCGGCAACAAAGCTTTTTGCTTCATCTGTAAGCACAAGACTATATCCTAAGCTTTCTATTCTGGTGTAAAGTCCTTGTAATTCGAGATCTACTATCTTCAAAATAGAATCTTTGTTCAGCTGATCGAACATAATCACATCNTCNACNCGNTTCANNAATTCAGGTGCAAATGTCCGGTTCAACGCTTTCTGAATCACATTGCGTGATCGTTCTGTTGCCGCTGTCTGGCTATTTTCTTCTAAACGAAAACCGACCCCCGCCCCAAATTCTTTCAANTGGCGNGTACCNACGTTNGANGTCATGATAATAATCGTGTTCTTAAAATCGATACGGCGACCCAGACCNTCGGTAAGATGACCCTCGTCGAACACTTGCAACAGAATGTTGAAAATGTCGGGATGTGCCTTNTCTATTTCGTCNAGNAGAATAATCGAATAGGGCTTTCTTCTGACCTTCTCGGTCAACTGTCCCCCCTCTTCGTAGCCCACATACCCCGGAGGAGCTCCGATAAGGCGTGATACGGTATATTTGTCCATATATTCGCTCATGTCTACGCGAATCAACGAATCGTCCGCTCCAAACATAAACTGCGCTAACTGTTTNGCAAGGTGTGTTTTCCCGACGCCGGTAGGACCCAGGAATATAAACGCCCCAATCGGTTTGTTCGGGTTTTTCAATCCAACCCTATTCCGTTGAATGGCTTTAACCACCTTTTCGACAGCCTGATTCTGTCCAATCACTTTTTTGTTGATGCTTTCCTGCATTTCAATCAAGCGTTCGTTTTCGGCCTGCGCAATGCGTTGCATCGGCACACCCGACATCATGGCTACGGTTTCTGCAACTTTATCGGCATCCACTATCTGGCGTTGCTCTTTGGTCGATTCTTCCCAATGCAAAGTGGCCTCTGTCAGACGTTCGTGGCATTTTTTCTCGTTGTCTCTGTATTCAGCGGCAAGTTCAAATTGTTGGTGTTCTACCGCTTTCTGTTTCGCTTGTTTTGCTTCTTCAAGTTCTTTTTCAAGCGTTTCAACCTCTTTCGGCACCACAATGTTTGAAATATGCACCCGCGAACCCGATTCGTCCAAAGCATCGATTGCCTTGTCCGGGAAACAGCGCTCGGTAATATAACGATCTGTCAATTTGACACAAGCTGCAATTGCTTCCGGCGTGTAAGTCACNCGNTGNTGATCNTCATACCGCTGCTTGATGTTGTTNAGNATTTCCAGCGTCTCTTCCGGAGTAGTGGGCTCTACCACAATTTTCTGGAAACGGCGTTCGAGAGCTCCGTCTTTTTCAATGCTTTGGCGGTATTCGTCGAGAGTGGTAGCTCCAATGCACTGTATCTCACCGCGAGCCAATACCGGTTTTAGAATATTGGCAGCATCGAGCGATCCGGCGGCACCACCAGCGCCGACAATAGTGTGAATTTCGTCAATAAACAGGATGATTTGAGGATTTTTCTTCAACTCGTTCAAGATAGCAATCAGCCGTTCTTCAAACTGACCGCGGTACTTGGTTCCTGCTACGATAGAAGCCATATCGAGGGCAATAATTCTCTTTTCGAAGAGTGTACGGGGCACTTTCCGCTGAACAATACGCATGGCAAGACCTTCGACAATAGCCGATTTACCCACTCCGGGGTCACCAATGAGCACCGGATTGTTCTTTTTGCGACGGCTCAGAATCTGAGCCACGCGCTCAATCTCTTTCTGACGCCCCACTACGGGATCGAGTAAATTCTCACGGGCAGCTTTGGTCAAATCGCTCCCAAAATTGTTGAGAACAGGAGTGTCGCCTACTGCTTTTGTCCCTTGTTTTTCTGCCTTTTGCTGCGACATTTTAGAGCCACTTAGTTCTTCGTCGTCATCCTCATCGTTGGGAAATCCNCCNCCCATATGAACATCTTTCTTNTCTTCAATTACTTCACGCACNGNGTCNTAATTCACATCGTTACCGCTTAAGAGTTGAGCCGGAAGATTCTCTTTCTCTTTCAAAATAGCGAGTAAAAGATGTTCCGTATCTGCAATATTCTTATTCAGCGAACGAGCTTCCAAATACAGAATTTTCAGAATTCGTTCCGTATTTCTTGGCACTGTCAAATCGTTGGCAGAGACCACATTATCTGTTTTTATCTGTTCTTCAATCTTGCTTTTAAGTTGAGACAGATCGGCGTGCAACGAGGTGAGCGCTTCAATGGCCTTTCCTTCGCCATCGCGTATAAGCCCCAACATCAAATGCTCCGGTCCTATATAGCTGTTACCCAGTCTTTCGGCCTCTTCACGGCTATAACTGAGCACATCTTTTAATTTATCCGAAAATCGGTTTTCCATTATTGTTCCCTTTCTTTTATACCACAAATATAATTAATCCTTTTGCCTTTTGCCAATTTCTTACTCATTTTATAAGCAAAATTGGACTTTTTTACGTTGAAAAAGAGAACTTTTACATCGCTTTTCCAATTGTACAATTAGAGTAATCAAAGCGTGTGCCACAAAAAAAAACGGTAATTTTGGCAGATTTAATCCCTTTGGATAGAAAATAAATGCTATTTTTGCACCTGACAGAAAAACAATGAGAAGGAAAAAAAANNATCATCTACACCTCTTTATATTGTTGAGCATACTGCTCATTGCATTAGTTATTACCGCACTTTTCATACGCCCCTACCTACTACAACCGCGTATGTTTCGCGTTCATACCTGCACCTGCGATTTTTGTAAAGATGCAGCGGCTCCGATCAGTTCATCCGAATTACTCGACGACCTCAATGATGTACAGTTGGAACATGCCCAGATTGGAGGACTGAAACAGACTTTCGATACCGACAGCGATTTTCTGAAATCGGTCAACCTGCTGGTAAAAAAAGATATTTTGGTTCATCTGATGGATTGCAAATTCTTTCACATCGACGAATTGAGGCATTCTCACCCCTATTTGGTCCCCGAGGCGGTGAATCTGCTAAAAGACATCGGTGTAGAATTCCAGAAGCGATTGAAAGCCGAAAAAATGAAAGATTACCGTTTTGTCATCACCTCGGTGCTGCGAACCGACGAAAGCCAACACAAGCTGGGACGCCACAACGGAAACGCCAGCAACAACTCGGCTCACCGATATGGAACGACCTTCGATATTACGTATAACAAATTCATGGATGGCGACACGGTATTGTATCCGCCAAAAGTTCCGCATATATTTGCGGAAACACTGACAGATATGCGTAAGCAATGCCGGTTCCTGATCAAAAAGGAACGTCACCAGAGCTGCTACCACGTTACCGTAGCTATTTGCAAAGAGAGCCTGACAAACCGGGCAGAACAATAGAAAAAGTGACCTTATCTGAAAAAAAAGAGGATAAAATAGATGAAAATAAATAATTTATTATACCTTTGCAGCCCGAAATGACTCCGTAGCTCAGTTGGTAGAGCAATTGACTCTTAATCAATGGGTCGAGGGTTCGAGCCCCTCCGGGGTCACACAGAAAGCGCTTAAATTTAACTATTTAGGCGCTTTTCTTTTATACACCATCTCGATTTTTTGGGTTTTGCGTACTCATCGCATGAGTCAAAATATAAAACACAGGCTGCCCCGCAATGTGAACTGCCCCCCAAAAGTTGGACGGATTAATAAAAAGGAATTACTGGGACTGAGTTCGGAAATTAACCGGGCTTAGTCCTTTTAGTTTAG
>Ga0065701_1012981_pt1 | contig 17558 bp, 20 predicted proteins | sample Biomet1_FD_59088 | JGI IMG/M metagenome (GOLD analysis project Ga0065701, IMG submission 59088) | Microbial communities from bioreactor (seeded with anoxic lake sediment) at LBNL, California, USA - Biofuel metagenome 1 version 3... | ecosystem: Engineered > Bioreactor > Anaerobic > Unclassified ...
AGGAGAATTGAAATGGAACGTAATCATTATGCAGATATTGTTTTAAAAGGTGCTTCCTTTTTCTGCGGAAAAGATTTAAACAATGATGTAGATTTTATTGCTATAAAAAACAATAAAATATTTGCTGTCGGAAAAGAAAAGGATGCACAGCAGTATATCGATGAAGCAACGGTTGCAAAGACCTATTCCAAAGAAAAACTGATTATGCCAGGATTTTATGACAGCCATACTCATATCATTTCCGCTGGAATGGCCGACAAGTATCCGAATTTCGGCTGGTGCAAAACCGAAGAAGAAACGGCAAGGGCAGCGAAGGAATTTGCAGATACAATTCCTGACGAGGAGTGGATTTTCGGTTTTAACTGGTATCACGTCTACTGGGGACAGGAAGAACTGCCGACTGTAAAAAGCCTGGATCAATACATACCGGACAGACCGGTCATGCTGACCAATACGGAGGGACACGGTGTATGGGTAAATTCAAAGGCTCTTGAAATCTGCGGCATTACTAAGGATACACCGGATCCGCCATATGGTGAAATCAGCAGATTTGAAAACGGGGAACCTTCCGGCTACTTTTATGAGATGGCAATCGGACTGATTGCAAAAAAAGCATATGACCTGGATGACGAAATTGAGAAGGGCTTCATTAGGGACTATATGAAACGGGCCGCATCTATTGGGATTACGGGTGCGAATGATATGCTTCCGTATTACGGAAATGATATGGGGAAATACCGATGCTTTGCTGAATTGAAAGATAACAATGAGGTTACCTTACGGCTGCATTGTGCGCCGAACCTGTTCGGAGATCTTGACGAGGTGGAAAAAGCTGTGAAAAGATATAACTCCGATAATTTTCAGATCAAACTGTTAAAAGCTTTTATTGATGGAGTCCCGACTACGTATACATCCCTTATGCTGGAACCGTTTATTGATAATCCGTCAACGATGGGCAGCACGTTGTCAGATTTAAAGCTGCTGAGAGAATGCATTCTGGAAGCACATAAAAGAGGGATGTCCGTCAGGCTTCATTGCTGCGGAGACGGAGCCACACATTATGCACTGGATTGCTATGAAGAAGCACTGGAGAAATATGGCGATACGGGAGCCAGACATTCCGTCGAACATGTTGAAACAACGATTCAGGTGGATATCGACCGGTTTGCGCGCTTAGGCGTGATCGCTTCCATGCAGCCGGAACATTTGGCCATGACGGATGTTTTTGTAGAAAATCCATATCTGATTCGGTATAATGAAAGACAGAGAAAATTTGCATGGCCGATTAAATCGATAATGGATGCCGGTGCAGTAGTCTCATTCGGAAGCGACTGTCCCGTTGTGACAAATAACCCGTTTGTCGGGATCTATCGAGCGGTTACGAGAGTCCATAATGACGGAAAACCGGAAGGAGGCTGGAATCCCGAGCAGAAGGTATCGATGGAGGAAGCCTTGAATGCCTACACTTTGAACGGGTATTACGGAGTGAAACGAGAGCATGAATTGGGAACACTTGAGGTTGGAAAGCTTGCCGATCTGATTATTCTGGATCAGAATCTACTGAAGATCGAGCCGGATAAAATCAGAAATACCAATGTGACTTTAACAATAGTGGATGGGAAAATCGTTTATGAGAAATAAATGGTAGATTGAAAGACGAATGAACAAAAAAGAAGAATTATTCAGAAACAAGAAAACAGTGGCGATTTTTGCTTGTATAGCAACCTTTTTATGGGGCAGTGCATTCCCATGCATTAAAATTGGGTATGAATTGTTTGATATTGAGGGTAATTCTTTCAGCCAAATTCTGTTTGCAGGTTATCGGTTTTCATTAGCGGGTATCATGGTAATCATCTTTACCATGCTTTATCAAAAAAAATGGATGCTTCCGGATAAAAGCAGCCTGAAGGGCATCATATTGATAGGACTGATCCAGACGACTCTTGAGTATGTTTTTTTCTATATCGGAATCGCCTACACCACCGGAATCAGAAGTTCGATTTTGTATAGTGCCAATACCTTCATTGCGGTGTTACTTGCCCATTTTATCTATCAAAACGAAAAGCTGAACATGAGAAAGAGCTTGGGATGCCTCGCAGGCTTTATCGGAGTCATTATCATAAATCTGAACGGAGGACAGATCGAAGGCGGATTCACATTTATGGGGGAAGGGATGGTCCTTCTGGCAGCAACAGCATTCGGAGTCGGTGCATTACTCAGCAAAAGTTTTACTCAAAATGGTGATTCCATGGTGATCACCGGATACCAGCTCCTTTTGGGAGGGATCGTATTATCCGCGGTCGGGCATGCAGGCAACGGTGAATTATCCGATTTCAGTTGTGCGGGAGTGATGATGCTGCTATATCTGGCATTTCTGTCAGCGGTTGCATTTACCCTTTGGACAGTCCTACTGAAGTATAATAATATCGATAAAATAACGGTATATAATTTTCTGATCCCGATCTTTGGAGTCATCATGTCAGCAGCATTTCTGGGAGAACCGTTCTTTAAAATGAAAAATATAGCTGCTTTGATTTTTGTATGTCTGGGTATCATTATCATCAATAAAAAGAAGAAAGAAAAGCTATAATTCCCTCGGGTTTACGTAAACAGTTTTATTGTCAACAAAGATAACCATCCCCGGCTTCGCTCCGGATGGCTTTTTTACATGTCTGACCTGAGTATAATCAACCGGCACATTCTCGGAAACCCTTCCTTTGCTGTGATATGCCGCAAGAGCAGCAGCCTCAAAGATGGCTGTTTCAGTAATCCCCTTGCCCCCTGTAAACAAAATAACATGGGATCCGGGGATATCCTTTGTATGGAACCAGATATCCTTGCCGGATGCAGTCTTAAAGGTTAGGATGTCATTTTCTTTGTTATTTCTTCCTACAAGGATGCGAAAACCGTCGCTGCTGGTATATTGATAAGGAGCGGGTTTGATTTTTGCCGGTTTGAAGTTATTTTTCCGTTTTCTGAGATAGCCGCCTTCTACGAGTTCCTGTCTTAATTCCTCGATTTCCTCTATGGAAGAAGCCTTTTCAATATAGGACAGGACAGACTCCAGATAAGCGATGTCGTTGTTTGCTTCCTTAAGCTGGATATTTTTTTCTGTGACAGCAGTTTTCGCCTTGCTGTATTTCTTATAATATTTTTGGGCATTTTGTGATGGCGAAAAACGCAGATCTAAAGGAATCTGCATAAATTGTCCGTCGTAATAATTCAGAACCTCTGCTTTGGAATCTCCCTGACGGATCTGATGGAGATTGGCAGTAAGAAGTTCGCCGTATAAACGGTATATATCGGAGTTTTCCGCCTTCAGCAGATCCTCTGAAAGTCTCTGCTTTTTTAAATAGAGTTTATCCAGGCTGTTTCCGATGGCACGGTCAAGATCAGTGGATTTTTGTTTCACACGGTTAGAAGATTTTTTGTTGGAATAAAAAAATTCCGCCGCTGTGCTGATATCCGAAAACCCCTTCTCCGGATAGATGCCTTCGTAAGCTGACAACGCGAACAGATGGAAATCAAGGGGAGTGCCATCGTGGTTAAGATAAACTCTCGGAGAAATACCGCCATTTAGTATTTTCTGAACAAAGTCAGCAAGGACGCGGTAGATGCCGGAAGGTGTTTCCTGAAGTGCCTGAATGACGATTTCTTCGGCAATAGCCGGACTGATACCCTGAATATTATCAAGAATTGCCTTGGAAGGATCCCCTTCAAGGCGGTTTAAAAATCCAGCGACATCCTCTTCTGTAACTTCATAATAGGAGATTTTACCCTGAGATGGAGGGTAAAGATACTGCTGTCCGGGAAGAAGCTGGCGATATCGGTTCACATCGATGGAAATCCGTTTAATGCTGTCGATGATTTTATTCGAAGCAACATCAACGACGATAATGTTGCTGTGCTTTCCCATGATTTCAACGATCAATTTTTTATTTACAGAGAATCCCAGCTCGTTGACCGTGTCAACAGAAAGTTCAATGATGCGTTCGGAGTCCTTCTGCCGTATCTCAGCGATCCTTCCGCCCTGAAGATGTTTGCGGAGGAGCATACAAAATCCCATCGGATTCTGTGGGTTGGAATCTGTTTCAGTAATCAGATGGATCCTTGCGTGGCTGCTGTTAGATGATAAGAAAAGTTTGTATTTTTCTTTTCCAGCGTGTATATGCATGATGATTTCATCTGCTTCAGGCTGGTAGATTTTTTCTATTTTTCCACCGGTGAGCTGATTGCTGAGCTGCTGTGCAACTGCGCCTGTAACCATACCGTCAAAACTCATTGTGAAGTCTCCTTTAATGTTGTATAATAATCTATATTATAAATTATAATACCAAAATAAATAATAAATAACAAGCAAGGCAAGGAGAACTTTGTATGATTAAAAGCATGACCGGCTTCGGCAGAAGCGAATATACAGACGGGAAACGCAACATCATAGTTGAAATCAAATCAGTCAATCATCGCTACAGTGATATCACAGTAAAAATGCCCAGACGCTATTCCTTTGCCGAGGATAGATTGAAGGGAAGCATCAAGGATATTGCAAGAAGAGGAAAAATCGATGTTTCCATCATGGTGGAAAATATGACCGAAGACGATACCAATGTTAAGCTGAACACGATGGTTGCCAAGCAATATTACGATAATCTGAAAGAACTGCAGAAAACTTTTGAAGTAGGAGGAGATATCACACTCCAGTTTTTATCCACTTTGCCTGATGTTATGAAAGCAGTTCCGGATGTGGAAGACGAGGAAGAGTTGTATAAAAGTCTTGCAATACCGGTTCTTGCAGCAGCGAAAAAGCTGGATGAAATGCGTACCATCGAAGGTGCGAAACTTGCCGAGGATATTATAAAAAGAGGGGATTTCATCAGAGAGCAGGTCAAGCTGATCGAAAAGAGATCTCCGGAAGTGACAAAGACCTATACGGAAAGGCTTAGGGACAGGATCCGGGAACTGATCGGAAACAATGTGACGATACCGGAGGACAGAATTCTGTTGGAGGCTGCCATCTTTGCTGACAAATGCAGCATTACCGAAGAGCTTGTACGGTTGGACAGCCATATCATCCAGCTGAACAGCATCATCAGCAAGAGCAATCAGCCTGATGGGAAAAAACTTGACTTCTTAGTGCAGGAAATGAACCGGGAAGCAAACACCATAGGCTCTAAAGCAAATGACATCGAAATTACAAACAAAGTTCTGGAGATCAAAAGCGAAATAGAAAAAATAAGAGAACAAGTACAGAATATTGAATAAGCATTCCGGCATCAATTCGTAATGAATTCGGAGGCAAATCGTATCATCAGCCGAGGGCGTCTCAAAAACACAACAAAAATTATATTGTAATATTTTGAATTATCATGTATTCTATATATTCGGAATGAGTTGAATGAGTTGTAAGTGAGAGGAACCATAATGAGCAGAGGCCTGTTATTTATCGTTTCAGGACCCTCAGGGGCAGGAAAAGGAACGATTTGTCAAAAATTGAAAGAACAAGGTACGATAGAATTATCTATTTCTATGACGACAAGAAAACCAAGACCGGGGGAAATCGACGGAGAGAATTATTTTTTTGTTACAGAAGAGGTGTTTCAAAATTATATCAAAAAAGGTGGTTTCCTGGAATATGCGAAAGTATATGGCAATTATTACGGAACTCCGAAAGATATCATCCTGAAAAAACTTGCTGAAAATAAGGATGTCGTCTTAGAAATCGATATCCAGGGGGCTTTAAAAGTAAAAGAGACTTATCCAAAGGGAATATTCATATTCATTTTGCCGCCATCCATGGCAGAACTAAGAAAAAGGATCACAGGAAGGGGTTCCGAATCGGAAGCTGATATCAATCTGAGATTAGGAGAAACCTTAAAAGAAGTTGCATATATCGACAGATATGACTATTGTGTGGTAAATGGTGAAGTTTATGAAGCCGTACAAAGAGTGACTGATATCATCAAAGCCGAACATTCGAAAGTTTCGCAGGATATTTATGAATTGATAGAGAAGTATAAGGAGGAGATTTAAATGTTATATCCATCAATTAACTTGCTTAGACAAAAGGCAGACAGCAGATATACCCTTGTAATTCTAGCTGCAAAAAGAGCCAGAGATATCATAGACGGCAAACCTAAACTAACCGAAGTCGACATTGAAAAGCCGGTTTCCATTGCAGCACATGAGATCGCAGAGGACTTGATTACCTATAAACGTGAAGATCAATAGACTTTGAAAAGTTCATTAAGATATTCAAGAGCAGCATTGCTGCTCTATTATTTTTTTTGCAGAATATGCATAATGCAAAATTCTTATGGGGAAAATAATAATTTAATACTTTACAAATTTAGCACAGTAAAGTATAATAACGTTATTAAGTGAAAACACTATTAGGAGGATTTAAGAATGTATAAAAAAATTAGCTTATTACTCGTTCTGGTGCTTGTTATGAGTGTCTTTGCCGTTGGTTGCGGCAGCAGTGACAAAAAATCTGCTGATGCAGACACATCCTTGACTGATCTTCAGAAAAAAGGAACTATGGTTGTTGGAATAGACGATCAATTTCCTCCAATGGGTTTTGTCGGAGATGACGGTAAGTTAACAGGTTTTGACGTAGAATTAGCGCGATTAGTTGCTGAGAAGCTTGGCGTAAAAGCTAAAATCCAGCCAATCAATTGGGACTCCAAAGAAATGGAATTAAACAATGGAAATATTGATGTGATCTGGAACGGATACACAATTACCGCCGACAGAATAAAAAATGTTGAATTTACAAAGCCTTATTTGAATAATGAACAGGTTTTAGTAGTAGCTAATGACTCTACTTATAAAACGAAAGCTGATCTAAAAGGAAAAACTATTGGTGCGCAGACTGACAGTTCCGGTTTGGCTGCATTACAGGCTGACACTGAATTTTCAAGCACTCTCGCCGATATTCCTACATATGACGACTACCTCATGGCATTGATGGATTTAACGAATTCCAGACTGGATGCAGTTGCAATCGATAAAATTTTTATTGATTATACCATGCAGCAGCAGCCTGGCAAATATAGAGTACTTGACGAAAGCCTTTCAGACGAGTATTATGGTATTGGTTGTTCAAAGGGCTCAGTTGCTCTTAGAAAAGCAATCGATAAAGCTCTTGACGAATTGTATGAAGACGGAAGCATTGATAAACTATCAACAAAGTGGTTTGGAGAAAACATTGTTATCCGTGATGTTGATCAGCTTACAGCTGACGACTTTAAATAAGCGTGCTCCTTAGATTAAATAAAGGAATAGAGCTTCTGCTTCGGCAGAGGCTTTATTCTTTCTCTGACAATATATAGAAAGGTGGCTCATTACTTGTGGACAATCTCACCAGCATCAGCCTGTTTATTTTACAAGGTGCTGTAATTTCATTAAAAATTTATGTAGTTACATTTATATTTGCGATACCCCTCGGTATGCTTTGTGCAGTGGGAAAGCTGACTAAATTCGCACCACTGAAATGGTTACTTGAGGTGTATACCTGGCTGTTCCGTGGAACGCCGCTTTTATTGCAGTTATTTTTTGTATATTTTGGGCTTCCTTTTATAGGGGTTCGATTTACTGCAGAAATAGCAGCTTATATAACCTTTATTATTAATTACGGAGCCTATTTTACTGAAATTTTCAGGGCGGGGATCCAGTCGATTGACAAGGGACAGTATGAAGCGGCAAAAGCGCTTGGTATGAATTACAAATTGACCATGAGGCGTATTATCATCCCTCAGGCCGTAAAAGTGATTTTACCGCCTACTGGAAACGAAGCGGTAAACTTAATTAAAGATACGGCACTCTGTTCGGCGATTACACTTGCGGATATTCTGAGAAATGCAAAGTCCATGGTATCCAGCCATGCAAGTGTTGAGGGTTATTTCATAGCAGCGATTTTATATTTGATCATGACTTTTATTATCATCAATGTCTTTAAATATATAGAACGACGCTTTACATATTATAATTAGGAGGATCGGAATGGGAGAAATCATTAGAGTTGAAAATCTGCATAAGAGCTTTCATTCGCTGCATGTGCTAAAAGGGATAAACTTCAAGGTAAATAAAGGTGAAATCGTTTCCGTTATAGGTCCTTCCGGCTCCGGAAAAAGTACACTGCTCAGATGTCTGAACCACCTGGAGGTTGCCGATAAAGGAAGTATCAGCTTTGAAGGAAACTATATCGCAAAGTCGGACACCACCGGAAAGGCCGTCTATAAAAGCAATAAAGAGGTTCTTGCCATCTGCAGCAATCTCGGTATGGTATTTCAGAACTTCAATCTGTTTCCACATAAATCAGTGCTTCAGAATATCATGGAAGCGCCGATTATGGTGAAAGGAAAATCAAAGGAAGAAGCGGAGGCAAAGGCGGTGGAACTGCTTGACAAGGTTGGCCTTTTGGAAAAAAAGGACGCTTATCCAAATCAGCTTTCCGGCGGACAGAAGCAAAGAGTGGCTATCGCCAGGGCGTTGGCTATGGAGCCTGAGATCATGCTTTTCGATGAACCGACTTCTGCATTGGATCCCGAACTGATCGGTGAGGTTCTGCAGGTAATCAAGCAGCTTGCGGAAGAGCGCATGACCATGATCATCGTTACCCATGAAATGAGCTTTGCACGCGAAATCTCCGACCGGGTCATTTTCATGGATGACGGACAGATNGTTGTGGACGGAGTTCCAGATGATATCTTTGTCAATCCGGAGCATCCGCGNATTAAAACATTCTTAAATAAAGTTTTATAATTATATTTAATCTTACAGTAAATAAAATTCAAAGTTGAATGCACCTGCCAAGCATATTCCTTAGGGAACTCGTTCGCTTACAGTATAACTGAAGCTCCAACGGTTCCTGCAGGAACATACCGGCCCGGTGCATTATTTATGAATCTATGGTAAAAGATTTAAAACATGATATTATTAATTACTAATGATACAATAAAATTATTTGAGTAATAATGATACCAAAAATATTAAGGAGTTTTGATAACATATGAAGACCATTTTTGACAGAACAAGAATGTTAATTGGCACAGAGGGACTTAGCAGGATTATGACAAAAAGTGTTATTGTCTTCGGTATTGGAGGCGTCGGCAGTTTTGTCATAGAAGCTTTGATCCGTGCCGGGATCCAGAATATAACCATTGTGGATTATGATGAAGTGGATATCACAAATATTAATCGTCAGATCATTGCGCTTCATAGCACGATCGGACGGAAAAAAACCGAGGTTATGGCTGAGAGGATCAGAGATATCAACCCGGAAGCTAAAGTAATGGTTCATACTGGAAAGCTTGATGCAGAGAACTTAAATGCTTTTCATCTGGAAGAGTTCGATTATATCGTTGATGCGATCGACGATGTGCCTGCTAAGCTTCTTTTAATCCAAACGTCGAGTGAATTAAAAATCCCGATCATATCCTCCATGGGAACAGGCAATAAATTTGATCCTTCCCAATTCAGGATCGCCGATATCAAGAAGACCCATACCTGCCCATTGGCCAAGGTGATTCGGAAAGAAACAGGAAAGATGGGAATCAAAAATTTGAAGGTATTGTTTTCAACTGAAGTGCCTCACCAGGAGGAACTCTCGGAGGAAGGAAGCAGATCACCGTCCAGCATTTCTTTTGCTCCTGCTTCTGCCGGCCTTTTGATTGCATCGGAAGTGATCAGAGATCTGTTGCAATAATTAACTACCTTATTTTTACTTAAGAATAAGCCGCTAAAAAAATAAAAAATAGATGCAACATTTTGTTTGAATATCTCCCCTAATATACAGAAGGATTTATTATATTGTGGAGGTATTCAATTTTGGAACATTATATTGCAAAACCGGATTATATTCCTGTGATTACAAAAAAAGAATCGTGCATTGTCAGAATCAAAGAAATACTTTATGTGGAAAAAGATTTGAGACTCGTAAAAATCCATACCAGCGAAAGGGTATATACCTTTTATGGCAAGCTGGAAGATATAATGGAGTATCTTGATGATCGTTTTTACAGATGCCATCGAAGCTGCATTGTGAATTTTGAAAAAATCATAAGCATGGAAGGCGGGAATTTCTATCTGGAGGGCGGCGAAACGCTCAGAGTAGGACAGAACAACTATCAATATACCAGAAGACATTACCGGATGTACCTGAAATGCAGAACAGGAATAATGAAGTAAGTTTCATAATTTTTCCTTGCTTTTCGGAACATAATATAGTATAGTATTTGAGGATATGTCTTGGAAAAGGTATATTACTTAAAATAAGTTAAAATTCACACACCGGGTTACTAAGAAATGGGTGCCTTTCCAAGGCCATTTCAAAGGAAGATTCGGTGGAGGAGAAAAACCAGGAGGAGAAAAATTATGGCAGTTATTTCAATGAAACAATTACTTGAAGCAGGTGTACATTTTGGTCACCAAACAAGAAGATGGAACCCTAAGATGGCTCCATACATCTTTACGGAAAGAAACGGAATCTATATCATTGACCTGCAGAAAACAGTAAAGAAGATTGACGAAGCTTATGCTTTCATGAAGGAAGTAGGAGCATCAGGCAAACCTGTTCTGTTCGTTGGAACAAAAAAACAGGCTCAGGCTGCGATCGCTGACGAAGCAAAGAGATGCGGAATGTATTTTGTAAACGAAAGATGGCTCGGCGGAATGATGACAAACTACAAGACAATCTCCAGCAGAATCAAAAGACTGAATGAAATCAAAGCGATGGAAACTGACGGTACTTTTGAAGCTCTGACAAAGAAAGAAGTTATCAAATTAAGAGCTCAATTAGAAAAGCTTGAAAAATTCTTAGGCGGGATCAAGGATATGAAAGGTATGCCTGGCGCATTATTCGTGGTTGACCCTAAGAAGGAAAGAATCGCTATCAAAGAAGCAAGAATTTTAGGTATTCCAATTATCGGAATTGTAGATACTAATTGCGACCCTGACGATGTTGACTACATCATTCCTGCAAATGACGATGCAATCAGAGCAGTAAAACTGATCGCAGGACGAATGGCAGATGCCATCATCGAAGCAAACCAGGGCGAAAGCTTTGCAGAAGCAGAAGAAACTGCTGCGGCTCCGGATGACATTGCAGAAGAGGCTGCAGAAGCAGAAGTGGTTGCAGAATAATAAACAGCATGATTGAACACAATCTAAAATAGACAAATAGGAGGACGTACTAAAATGGGAGTAACCGCTAGTATGGTAAAAGAACTGCGTGAAAGAACAGGCGCAGGTATGATGGACTGCAAAAATGTTCTTGTTGAAACAAGTGGAGATATGGAAAAAGCGATTGAGCTTTTAAGAGAAAAGGGTCTTGCCAAGGCAGCTAAGAAAGCCGGCAGAGTCGCATCACAGGGTTTAGTAAAGCTTGCTTTTGCTGCTGGCGGAAAGAAAGCTGCAGTAATCGAAGTTAACTCTGAAACAGACTTCGTTGCAAAAAATGAAGAATTTATTGATTTTGTAGCAGTATTGGCTGATAAGGCTTTAGAAGCTTCCTCGGACGATATGGAAGCATTTATGGCTCTCCCTTACAAAGATGAAGGAACCGTCAGGGATGCTTTAAACAGTAAGATCGCTAAGATCGGTGAAAATATGAATGTTAGAAGATTTGCAAAATGTGAGACCCCAGGCGTTGTATATGTAGGATATACTCACGGAAACGGCAAAATTGGTGTTATTGTTGGATTTGAAACAGAAGCCTCCAGTGATGAAATCAACGTAATGGGCAGAGATGTTGCAATGCAGATTGCATCAATGAATCCTAGATTTGTCGATGAATCATCCATTGATCCTGAATACATGGAAAGCGAGAAGAATATTCTGATACATCAGGCTCTGAACGAAGGAAAACCAGCAAATATCGTTGAGAAGATGGTTACAGGGAGATTAAAGAAGGAACTGAAGGAAACCTGCCTGGTCGAGCAGAAATTTGTAAAGGACGGAGAAATCGATGTAAAACAATATATCGATAATGCTGCAAAAGTGATTGGAAAATCAATTAAGGTTGTACAAATGGTCAGATATGAAGTTGGCGAAGGAATCGAAAAGAAGGAAGAAAATTTTGCAGAAGAAGTAGCAAAACAGATGAACAACTAATTTAGATATGGTATAATAAAAGGACACTACAAAATAGTGTCCTTTAGATTAGTTTAAATTAAGAGAAAGGATACGTTTATGGAGCCGAAGTATAAGAGAGTCATTTTAAAAATCAGTGGAGAAGCACTGGCTGGAGAAAACAAATTTGGTTTAAACGAAGATATGCTCAGTATGGTCGCGAAAGAGGTGAAAGCCTTAGTTGAGCTTGGAGTCCAGGTTGCCATCGTCGTTGGCGGAGGCAACTTCTGGAGAGGAAGAACCAGCAAGAGCATGGACAGAGCAACCGCAGACTATATGGGTATGCTGGCAACGGTAATTAATTCCTTAGCACTGCAGGATGCGTTTGAAGCAATCAATATTCCGACAAGGGTGCAGACAGCCATTGAAATGAAAGAGGTAGCCGAGCCTTATATCAGAAGAAGAGCGATAGCACACCTTTCCAAAAATGTCGTCGTTATATTTGCGGCCGGAACCGGTAATCCTTTCTTTTCGACAGACACAACAGCAGCATTGAGAGCGGCTGAAATTGAGGCAGATATTATCCTTCTCGCAAAGAAAGTCGATGCAGTATATTCCGACGATCCTGAGACGAATCCGGATGCGATCCGTTATCATGAACTCACACACAAGGATGTTCTGGAAAAGGGATTGAAGGTCATGGATTCTACTGCTGCATCTCTGTGCATGGATAACAATATTCCAATCCATGTATTTGGCCTTGCGGAACCGGATAATGTTATCAAAGCGGTTTATGGTGAACCGATCGGAACGATTATAAGATGAAGAACGATAAAATTAATAATATTTCGGAGGATTGAATTTATGAGTATTGATGTAGAAAAAGTTCTTGACGAAAAAATGAAAAAAAGTCTAACAGTTTTAAAGGAAGAATTAAACACTGTTAGGGCAGGAAGAGCAAATCCGGCATTATTGGACAAAGTCATGGTGGATTATTACGGAAGCCCAACACCGCTTAAGAACATTTCGAATATATCCATTCCTGATCCAAGAAGCATTATGATTTCGCCTTTTGACCCAAAATCAATTCACGATATCGAAAAGGCGATCAATGTTGCTAATTTAGGAATCAACCCTTCCAATGACGGAAAAGCGATCAGGCTTGTGATTCCTGCAGTTACAGAAGACAGAAGAAAAGAACTCACAAAGACAGTGAAAAAATTAGGTGAAGATGTGAAAGTCGCCATAAGAAATGAGAGGCGCTACGCTAACGACGAACTGAAAAAGCAGGAAAAGAACGGTGAGCTTACGGAAGACGATTTAAAGAAGGCTATCGATGGAATCCAGAAAAAGACAGATAAAGCCCTCAGAGATATTGATGTGATCATAGCAGAAAAAGAAAAAGAAATCATGGAGGTTTAACGGTTGACGAACTTTCCTGATATTTTAGGTATGGAGCTTCATGCAGCTAAGGCCCTTCTGGAAGCAGAAGGGCTAACTTTTATTGTAAAGGAAACAAAACCGGCAAAAAAAGAGCAGACGGAAGGAAATTTTAGAATAATAAAGGTTCAGTTGACCGGAAAGCAGGCTGACGGTTCAGCAGTCGGGGATGCAATAATAACGGTGTGTAAAGTATGATAGATTTAAAAAAGATACCTGCCCATGTCGCCATCATTATGGATGGAAACGGCCGATGGGCAAAAAGAAGAAATCTGCCCAGGATGGCAGGTCACAATGCGGGAATGACAGCAATGAAGGAAATCGTCAAGGCCTCCTCCACTTTAGGAGTCAAGCACCTGACGGTATACGCCTTCTCCACCGAAAATTGGAAGCGTACGAAAGAAGAAGTAAATGGAATATTTAAGCTTCTTATCATCTATATTGAAAAGGAACTGAAAGAGCTCCATGAAAATAATGTCAAGGTAAAAATACTGGGTGATTACAGCAAGCTTCCGAAGGGAGCAATCGAGAGTCTGGAACGATCTCTCGAAACAACAAAGAATAATACCGGACTTCAGTTCAATATCGCATTGAACTACGGAGGAAGAGACGATATTCTTCGCTCAATGAAGACTCTTGCACGAAATGTGGAGAATGGAGAATTGAAGGCGGAAGATATCACGGAAGAGATGATTTCAGATAACCTGTATACTGCTGGCATTCCTGATCCTGACATGATTATCAGAACCAGCGGGGAAATGAGATTGAGTAATTATCTTCTCTGGCAGAGTGCCTATACAGAATTTGTTTTTCCGGAAGTACTTTGGCCGGATTTTACAAGAGAAGAATTTGAAAAAACAATTGAAATATTCCAAACCAGAAAAAGAAGATACGGAGGAAGGTGAAAGATTTGAAGACCAGAATTTTATCAAGTATCATAATGCTTCCTCTTCTTGCTATTGTATTTTTAGGGGGAAGAATCCTTCTGATTGCATGCTTTGCAATCGGAGTGATGGGAGTCAGGGAATTTTATCATGGCTTTGAAGAATTAAACATCAAACCATCCTATCTCGTTGCCAATATCAGCATACTGGCACTGTATGCGATCAATCTTTTCGTTCCTGTTAATATAGGATTCTACATGCTTTGGTTTTTTGCCGTTGTTATTATGAGCCTTCTTTATTTATTCAACATTGAAAATAGGGAGCTGTCAGATGCAATGGCTACGATAACAGGAATATTTTATGTGATCTTTTTCTCTTTCCATGTCACCTTGGTTGAACAGGTCAGAGAATATCATCTTTTGGTCTGGCTGATCTTTCTGACCGCATTCGGTACGGATATCATGGCGTATTTTACTGGTTATGCGATCGGAAAACATAAGCTTTGTCCTAAAATAAGCCCTAAGAAGACCATTGAAGGCTCCATCGGAGGAATTTTGGGAAGCGTCATACTATGTGCATTGTTTGGATATTTCTTTGTACCAAGATTGTTACTCCATTGCGTGGTGATCGGGATACTCGGCGGTGTGATTTCCCAGTTTGGTGATCTTACTGCTTCCATCTTCAAGAGAAAAATGGGAATCAAGGATTACGGAAACCTGATCCCGGGACACGGCGGCATTCTGGACCGCTTTGACAGCGTGCTGTTTACTGCACCAATGGTGTATTATTATATTATGCTAGTGATTCAATAACAGTTGCTTTCATAACATACTAAATTTCAGACATTATTCAGACATTATGTTATAATTTAGTTAATATATACTTTGATATCATTTATCAATTTAGGAGTAAAAATGAAAAAACTGGCCATTTTGGGTTCGACCGGTTCCATAGGAACTCAGGTATTGGATATTATTGAGCATAATCCGGATCAGTTTTGCGCAGTAGTTTTGACCTGTGGAAGCAATATCGAACGGTTTTCCGAACAGATCAAAAAGCATAGGCCTTCTCTTGCAGTCGTTAATTGTGAGGATGATGCTGTAGAGCTTGGGAGAAAATTTCCGGATACAGAGTTCATGTTTGGAATGGAGGGACTTGTTGTTGCCGCGGCCAGATCGAATGCCGATATGGTTGTAAATGCCCTGATGGGGATGATCGGATTGGTACCTACTTATTATGCGATCAAGGCAGGTAAGGATATTGCTTTTGCCAACAAAGAAACCCTTGTGGCAGGTGGGGAAATGATTATGAAGGCTGTTTCGGAGCACGGGATAAACCTTCTTCCTGTGGACAGCGAGCACAGTGCGATCTTTCAGGCACTTCAGGGGAATGATCGTAATAGCATCAACCGGTTGGTCCTGACAGCTTCAGGAGGCCCGTTCCGCGGATATTCCATAGAACAGCTGGAAAAGGTCACGGCTGCCCAGGCATTGAAGCATCCAAAATGGAAAATGGGAAGCAAGATCACTATTGATTCCGCGACCATGATGAATAAGGGACTGGAAGTTATAGAAGCAAGATGGCTTTTCGATATGATACCGGATAAGATTGAGATTGTGATCCATCCACAGAGCATTATCCACTCCATGGTTGAGTATAAAGACCATTCGACTATTGCGCAGCTTGGTGTTCCCGACATGAGGGTTCCCATCAGTTATGCGCTTACTTATCCTGAAAGGATGGAAAACCAGATATCAGGTGTTGATTTTTTTGAATTGGGATCACTTACCTTTGAGAAGCCTGATATAAAGACGTTTCGATGCATTAGATTCGCTTATGAGGCTTTAAGAGCCGGAGGAAGCTATCCAATCGTTTTGAATGCAGCAAATGAAGTGCTTGTTCAACAATTTTTAGAAGGCCGAATAAAGTTTTTGGATATTCAGAATACAATCGACAGAGTACTTCAGGAGCACATACCGGTATATAACCAGGACCTCGAAGGAATATTAGAGATAGATAATAAAATCAGGGGGGACTTGAAATTATGATGATAGTATACGCAATTTTGATATTCTGCTTATTGATTTTTGTTCATGAGCTGGGACATTTTATATCCGCAAAATCAGTCGGTATCAAGGTAAATGAATTTTCATTGGGTATGGGACCGCTGCTGCTTCATATGAAAAAGGGGGACACGGAATATTCCCTGAGAGCTTTGCCGATCGGCGGTTATTGCAAGATGGAGGGTGAAGACGAGGAATCCGACGAGAAAGATGCATTTAATAACAAACCATTTTGGGCAAAAGCGATTGTAGTTATCGCCGGATCCTTGATGAATCTGATATTAGCTGTCATAATACTGTCCATTATCATTTTAAATATTGGAATACCGACAAATGTGATCGGAGAACTGACACCGGATCATCCTGCGCTGAAGGCGGGTCTTAAAACGGGAGACGTAATCATTCAAATTGACAATAAAAAAATCAAAGAATGGGAAGATATCACAAGTACCATCGATCAGAGCAAAGGTGACAGCCTGACGATCGTTGTCAAGAGAGACGGCAGGGAACTTCCCTTTGTAACTGGAGTAACAAAAGCTGAGGATGGAAGAAGAGTCATCGGCATCTCACCTGATTTCAGCAAAAATCCGGCGAGAGCACTAGTCGAGGGTACAAAAAGCACTTATCAGATGGGTGTTAAGATGATAGAAGTCATCGGTCAGCTGATAACCGGCGAAGTATCAACCAAAGCCTTAACAGGACCGGTCGGTATCGTTTATATCGTCGGAGATACCGTTAAGAAGGGGATTCTGTATGTTGCAAATCTGACTGCACTGATCAGCTTGAATCTTGCGATCGTAAATATGCTTCCGTTTCCTGCACTGGATGGCGGACGTCTTCTTTTCATGGTGATCAGGAAATTTACTGGAAAAGTGATTTCGGATGAAACTGAAGGGAAGATCCATTTTGTTGGGCTCATGCTCTTATTTGGACTTATGATATATATCACATATCAGGACATAGGAAGGTTTATTTTATGAGCAGGATGGTTTATTGCGGAGAAGTGCCGATCGGAGGCGGAGCTCCTATACCGATTCAATCCATGACGAATACAGATACCAGAAATGTTGCCGCGACGGTGGATCAGATCAAAAGACTTTCC
>Ga0065701_1003972_pt1 | contig 17152 bp, 14 predicted proteins | sample Biomet1_FD_59088 | JGI IMG/M metagenome (GOLD analysis project Ga0065701, IMG submission 59088) | Microbial communities from bioreactor (seeded with anoxic lake sediment) at LBNL, California, USA - Biofuel metagenome 1 version 3... | ecosystem: Engineered > Bioreactor > Anaerobic > Unclassified ...
GAACAATGATGCGAATCATTAGGCGTTAATGGCTTTGATGACCAAGCAAGTATAGGGCTGACGATGGCCGTGGGTTTTGCGCTCATTGGCCTTGCTCTTGTACTTGTAAACGATGATCTTCTTCGAAAGGCCTTGCTTCTCGACTTTGCAAAGAACGGTCGCGTCCTTGATATAAGGGCTGCCGACAACCGTCTTCTCTCCGCCGACGAAAAGGACTTTTTCGAGGGTCACGTCTTGGCCGGCTTCGACGTCGAGTTTCTCGACGTAGATCTTATCGCCAACGGCGACTTTGATCTGCTTACCACCGGTTTCTACGATAGCGTACATGTCTATTCCTCCTTTGACCTATTGGACTCGCTCGTGAGGCCAATTCTTACGAATTAGTTAGGTGCCTTTTGGACGCGGTTGTGGCCCCATAGGAGGGCGACAACGTGATAAATATATCACTTCACGCGCGTAAAGGAAGCGAAAATCGCTCCGCCAAGTCTTTTTTTACTATATGGCCGTTTGAGGTTGGTTCAAAAAGGAAAAATAGCCGTCCTCACTGATGATTAGGTGATCTTTTAAATGTATGCCGAGCTTAAGGCATTCCGCTCCCAAATGGAAGGTGGCTTCGGTCTCATTCGACGACGGAACGGCCCGTCCCGAGGGGTGGTTGTGCACCATCACGAAAGAGACCGCCTGGTTCGCCGCCAGCTCTTTGATAATCTCGCTCTCGTTATAGCGGACGCCCGACTCGGTTCCCTGATAGATCGTCGTTTCTTTGATGAACGAACCCCTTCTGTCGAGCTCAAGCAACACGACGCGTTCCCTCGTGTCGGAAGAGAACATTTCTTTGTAGCGACGGAAAAGGGTTTCCGGGTCTAATTTCGGCTTGTCCCCCAAATCGGGCAATCGAATCCGTTTCGCCAGTTCGAAAACCGCCGCCAGAGCCAAGGCTTTGGCATGGCTGACCCCTCGTTCCTTCTCGTACGACCGATAGTTGTAGGTTCCCATCCTTTTGAGTCCGCCAAAGGCGGCCAAAAGGTTTTGAGCTACCTCGAGGGCGTTGGCCCCTTTGACCCCTTTGCCCATGACCAAGGCCAAAAGATCTTCGTCCGATAGAAAGGCCAAGCCCTTCGAGGCAGCTTTTTCCCGAGGCCGACTCGCCTCCGTTAAATCGCAGATTCGCACGTGAGCAAACGCGTCCTGATGAAGGGACTCGTCAATCCCAAGTGAAAGCCCAACCGCCGGGCATCTTCAAGGTGCCGCCTGCACTGCTTTTGAAAAGGCGGTAGCAGATAATCGCCAAAAGGGCGACCGCCATGACGGCGATGACGGCCGCGAGGGTCAGGACCTCGCCGGGTTTCGTTTCGGCGAGCTCCTCGGTAGACAAAGCCACGAATTCCATAAAAGAAATCCTCCCACCCAAAGGTAGGAGGACGAGAGTCATTCGGACCCGAATTCGTTAACGAAGAGTCTTAAGGCGTTCCGTGACGGCAGCAAGGAGACTCTTGTTCTTTTCGATCTTTTCCTGTTCTAACTTGATTTTCTCGGCCGGGGCTTTCGAGGTGAAGCCGGGATTCGAGAGCATCTTGGTCGAGCGGTCGATCTCAAAGCGCAGGGCCTTTTCCTGATCCGTCAGTTTCTTCAGGAGCTCTTCGCGGCTGATGGCTTCCTCGACCGAAAGGCTGTGGCCCGGGTAAAGGAAGGGATGCCCTCCCGAGGGGGACTCCTTCGTGAAGGCGATCGATTGGGCGAAGCTGAAACGGCCGAGATAATCGCCAAAGCCCTTGAAGGGCTCCTTTGGAGTGATGACGAGTTTGACCGGGGCGTTAGGAGCCAAACCTTGCTCGGATTTGAAGTTGCGGAGGTCTTTGATCATGCCCTCGAGCAGGCGGAAAGAGGCGACGGCTTTCGGGGAAAGGAAATCCTTCGTGAATTCCGGATAGGTTTCGAGGCAAGCCGATTCCTTGTGTTCGGGCAGGGAAAGATACATTTCTTCCCCGACGAACGGCGCATACGGATAGATCATGAGGATGATGCTTCTCATGACGAAATAGAGGGTGTCTTTGGTGGCTTCGGCTTCGGTTCCGCCTTTGTTAAGCGTCACCTTACTCATCTCGAGGTACGACGAGCAAAAATCATCGTAGACGAAGTCGTATAGCGTCGAGGAGGCCTGGCCGAATTGGTAGGTTTCCATCTTGGCGGTGACGGCTTTGATGGTCCGCTGCAGGCGATCGAGGATCGCGAGGTCGAGGACTCCAAGATTCTTTTTATCGAGAGGGCGTGGCGTATAGCCTTCGCCGAGGATGCCCTCGACGTAACGGGTGGCGTTCCAAATCTTGTTGAGATAGGCTTCGGCCGCGGAGATTTTCTCCTCGCTGTAGCGCATATCCTGCCCCGGGGTGCTGTTGGTCGTGATGAAATAGCGGAGGGCGTCGACGCCATGGGTGGCGATGACGTCGAGCGGGTCGATGCCGTTGCCGAGGGATTTCGACATCTTGCGGCCTTGCTCATCACGGATGAGGCCGTGGATCAGGCACTGCTTAAACGGCGACTTTCCGGTGAAATGGAGCGACTGGAAGTCCATGCGTGCGACCCAGAAGAAGATGATGTCATAACCGGTCACCAGGAGATCGGTCGGGAAATAGCGTTTGAAGTCGGGCGATTCAGTGTCGGGCCAGCCCATCGTCGCAAACGGCCATAGGCCGCTCGAGAACCACGTGTCGAGGACGTCTTCGTCCTGCACGTATTGGTTCAGGTCCGGTTCGGTCTCCGAAACGAGGACTTCGCCGGTCTTTTTGTCGTAGTAGGCGGGAATCCGGTGGCCCCACCAAAGCTGGCGGGAGACGCACCAATCCTCGCAACTTCTCATCCATCTTTCGAGGGTACGAGAGAAATTACGGGGAATAAAGTCGACCTTGCCGTCACCCTTCTGGGTAGCCAGTACCTGCTCGGCGAGAGGTTTCATCTTCACGAACCATTGCTTCGAGAGCATCGGTTCAACAATCGCTCCGCTGCGTTCACTATGGCCGACCGAGTGGACGAATTTCTCGATATGGTCGAGGTGGCCGGACTTCTTGATTTCGTCTACCAAAGCCTTCCGGCAGTCGAAACGGTCCATTCCGGCGTACTTACCGGCCTTCTCGTTCAGTATGGGCGGCTTCATCAAGCACCTTGATAGAGGGGGAAGCCATACTTCTTCGCTAGCACGAAGTCATTAGGATCGTGAGCGGGCGTGCATTTCATGGCGCCCGTGCCNAAAGAGACGTCGACATAGGGATCCGCCATGAGAGGCAATTCCTCGCCGTTGGCCGGGTTGATGACCTTCAGGCCAACCAAACCCTTATAGCGTTTGTCCTTGGGGTTCACGAACACCGCTGTGTCCCCGAACATCGTCTCCGGACGGGTCGTCGCGACCACGATGGACTTTTTGCTGCCCACCACATCGTACTTGAAATAGAAGAACTCGCCTTCGTCGTCTTTATGGATGACCTCGATGTTACTTAAGGCCGTCTTCAGTTCCGGATCCCAGTTGATGATCCGTTCGCCCCGATAGATCAGACCTTCGTTATAGAGGGTGACGAAAACGTGCCGCACGGCGGCGTTAAGGCCTTCGTCGAGGGTGAATCTTTCGCGGCTATANTCGACCGAGAGGCCNAGTTTGGCCCANTGCGAGTGAATGGTCTTGGCATATTCGTCTTTCCATTCCCAGGCCTTCTCGAGGAAGCGTTCCCTCCCGAGATCATAACGGGAGATNCCTTGGGCCCGAAGTTTCTCTTCCACTTTGGCTTGGGTAGCAATGCCGGCGTGATCCACGCCCGGAACCCATAAGACGTCAAAGCCCTTCATCCGCTTGTAACGGCAGACGATATCGTCGGGAATCGTGTCCATGACATGGCCTAGATGGAGCTTGCCGGTGACGTTAGGCGGCGGGATGACGATCGAAAACGGCTTCTTTGATAAATCGCCCGCGGTGAAATAGCCGCTCTTCACCCAGCGTTCGTATTTGCCCTCTTCCACGAGAGCGTGGTCGTAATGTTTGTCCAGCATGGATGTGCCTCCAAGAAAATAAAAACCGCCTCCACGAAGGGACGCGGCGCGCGGTACCACCCTGGTTCCTGGACATTATCCAGGCTCTCTAGCGTCTTAACGCGACGAACGGGGGATTTCTCCCCGGCTTCCGGAAGCGACTCACGCTTTCCCATCATGCCCTTCCACCACGGCAGGCATTTCTCTAGGATGGTCTCTGGCGATCCCTCTTCCTTCTTAAGCACCGCCATTATAGGGTCAATCCCGCCCTTTCTCAAGAAAAGAAAAAGCGCCCTCCCCGGCAAGGGGAAGGCGCCTCGAATCGAAATGCTACTTCTTCACGACTTTCTTATCAGTCTTTCACGATCTCGGCGATCGAGGTCGCGACGGCCCCGAGTTTGCTGAGATCCGACGGGATGATGATCTTGGTCGCCTGACCGTCGGCGATCTTGGCGAGAGCTTCGTAGTAACGGAGCGTGAGGACGGCTTCGTCGGCCCCGGCTTCCTTGAGGTTCTTGAGACCTTCCATTTCGGCCTCGCGGACCAACTTGATGCCATCGGCTTCGGCGGCCTTGGCGTTGCGGAGCGATTCCGCGGCGCCTTCGGAGAGAAGAATCTCCGATTGCTTTTTGGCGTCAGCGTCCAGGATGACGGAGGCTTTTTTGCCTTCGGCGATCAGNATNGCCGACTGCTTTTCNCCTTCGGCGAGCAGGATTTTCTCCCGTCTTTTCGCGTTCGGCCCGCATCTGGCGTTCCATGGCTTCACGGATGTCTTGCGGCGGCAGGATGTTCTTGACTTCGACGCGGCCCACTTTGATGCCCCACGGATCGGTGGCTTCGTCAAGAATCTTGCGCATCTGGTCGTTGATGATGTCCCGGGACGTTAGGGTGTCGTCGAGGTCGAGATCGCCGATGATGTTGCGAAGGGTCGTGGCGGACAGATACTCGATGGCGGCCATCGGGTTGTCGACGCCATAGGCATAGAGTTTCGGATCGGTCACGGAGAAGAAGATGACAGTGTCGATTTGCATCGTGACGTTATCTTTCGTGATGACCGACTGCGGCTCGAAGTCCTTGACCTGCTCTTTCATCGAGATACGATGAGCGACTTTGTCGATGAAGGGGATGAGGAAGTGGATGCCGACTCCCCAGGTGGAATGGAACGCGCCCATGCGCTCAACGATAGGCCTTTTCCGTCTGGCGAATGACGCGGACGTTGCCAATCACGATGAGCAGGAGGATGAAGACGACGACCGAAACGACGATGATGGCGGTCAGACCGCCTTCGGAAAGCAGAGCGACAGGATGTAGGATGTTCATTTGGTTACCTCTTTGNTGGGATCATCCACCTTTTTGACGATCAACTTATTACCGGAAACGGCTAACACGACGACGGTCGAACCTTCAGCTATCACGTCTTGGTCCGTGGCCCCTACCGCGGTCCATTTGACGTCCCCGATCTTGCACACCCCCCGGTGCAGCGAGTCGATTTTCTCGATGAGGAGGCCCTTTTGGCCCTTCATCTCATCGATGTTGCTGTTTACGAGATCACGGCGCATAAACCTTTTGGCCATCGGGCGAAAGCAGAAAAGGGTACCGATGGAAATGACGAGGAAGCAGATGAGCTGAACCCACCAGGCGACCCCAGGGATAAGCGAGAGAATAAGCGCGACGACGGCTCCGGCGGCGAACCAAACAGAAACGAGATCGGTTCCTACCGCTTCGATGATGAGGGCCACCACGAAGATGACGAGCCAGATGATCGTCCACACCCAAGCTTCCATATCACTTCTCCTCCTTTTTCAGGCGAATAATCATGATGTTATCACGGTCGTTCCAAGTCGTCTCGAAGGATTGGGCCGTTTCGGTGAGGACGAGGCCCGTTTCCTCGGCGATCTGCCGCATCAGTTCGGTTGAGCAGATGCGCGAATAGCTCTTTCGGTACGAAATGTTCTGCAAAGCGTACTCGTCGAGATCCCCGCGGAGAACCCGCTCCTTCGAGAGCGAGGAAACCGCGATGTTGCCTTCTCCGTCCACCCCGACCTGAACCTTATAAGCGTATTGGAACGGAAGCGAGGCGACGGAATTAAGGGTGATGTAGTTAGACGTCAATGAGGCTTGACCGACTCTTTCTTTAGCCGCGAACCAACGAATTCCCATGGGTGGAACCCTCCTTTGGCGAAGACATTATTGCATAGGTTTGCAAGAATGTGCAAATGTGTGCTAACTCATGCATATGGTCTTCGAGGATGGATGCCTTTACGGGGAAGGAACCAACCAATTGTAAAATATCATTTTTGTTTTTTGCTGCCCCTAAATATTAACCGAAACCAAGAAAGACGGCCCAATGAGTTGTGCCACGAAACCTTTTTTCCGTGTTCGCGTAACCTTTTATACTCCCACCGCAACAAAAAAGAGGATCCTCTGGTGAGGACCCTCTATTTGTTCGTAAGGCTAGAAGGAATAGGTGACGGTAGTGGCTTGCGACCAAGCGCCGTAGCCGGTTCCGTTTTGGCCATTGAAGAGCGAGCCAAAGCCATTGGAGCGGTTATAGAATTCCGCGAAATGGGCATAGTGGTCGACGGTCTTCACGATGAACGGCCCATCGCTATAGCATTTGGCGCCGCTAGGGACAATGACGAGACGTCCCACGCCGCGGTTCCAGGTGCTGCTCTTCGCGTAGGTGCCATCCACGTCGATGTCGGCCTCCGTGTAGTAATAGGTATTAAGAGTTGGAAAGTATTGGGTGTAGCCATCAGTGCGGCTGTACTCGGTGTAAAGCCTCGCTTTGGTGCCGTACTTCGAATAGGCGCTCTTTTTGACGGTCGAGAGGTTGCTGGAGGTGTAGTGCATGTAATTGGTCGGCAGAACCTTCCAGGCCTGATAGTAGAGCGAGACGTCTTCCGGATCGATGTAGTAAGCGCTCTTGCTCAGGGTCTTGACGACGGTCCCCTGGTATAAGCCACTGGCGTAAGAGACGTTATAAACGTTCACGGTCGTTCCGCTGCTGGTTACCGGGGCTATGCGGTAAACGCTGGCCTGGGGGACAGAGGAGGACGAAGAGGAAGAACTGCTCTTGCTGGACGAAGAGCTGGTCTTGCTGGAGGAAGACGAACTGGCGCTCGAGGACTTGCTGCTGGAAGCGGAGCTCGTCGCGGCAGAGGAACTGCTCGAGGAGGCGCTGGCGTTAAAGACGATCGAGTTGACATTGACCCGCTTACCGGCCGCGGCCGTGGCGACGGTCAAGGTCGTGAAGGTNCCGCTGATGGCGTAGTCATAAGAGGAAGCGGAGGCCGAAGTTATGGTGTTCGAAACATAGCTCGTGTGCGAAGAGGTAGCCACTTTGATGATGCTGCCGGTGTCGGAGCCATAGAGCCAAGCGTTGACGGTGATGGAACTCACGGTGACGCTGGCGGAGAAAGTAAACTTCACCGAGCCGACATAACTGCCGGTTCCGATGCGAGCGGTATATCCGGTGCCGCTGCTATAGGCCTTCGTGGCCGTGACCGCGCTAACGGTGACGCCCGAGGTCGTAAACGAACTTTTCGAGAGGGTCGGTGCGCTTGTCGAGGAAGCGGTAGACCCGAACACGATCGAACCGACGCTGCTGGCGGCGTGTGCCTCCAGCCCTTGTGGTACCAGCGCAATGGCTAAGGAAGCCAACGCCAGCATGCCGGATGAGAGGATCGCCATCGTCTTTTTGCTACTCATAATTTAATTGTCCTCTCTTTCGTAGCAACTTAGACTAATCCAGCAGATGTACCAATGCAAATACTTAATGTATGGCCTATTTGGGGGCAAATAAAACCTTCGTGAAAAAGGCGTTTTTAAGCGATTGAAAATATCAACTTAATATGGGAATGGCTTTATTAAAGGCTTTTTTTTGTTCGGAAAAATGACGCTATATCTTACGAAATCTGATAAGTCACCGTTGTCGGGGCGACGCGACTGGCCGAGGTGGTCGAGGTGTCGTAGCCGGCGAAGAGATCGCCGAAGGAATCGGAATGGTTGTAGTATTCCTGGAAAGAGGCGTAATGGTCCGTCGTGTAGAGCGACAAAGGCGCGTAGCCACTGGACCAGGCCGAATCCGCATAGGCATGGGTGGCGGCGCCAGGGACTGCCAAAATGCGATAGGTTCCGCGGTTAATCGCACTACCGTTGTTGTAAGTGGAGTTGGTCGTCGGAGTGCCGATGTCGAGTTCGTAATAGGTGGCTCCGTTCACGATACCGGGAACCGCCACGGAGTAATCGCTCGAGCCCGAATAGGAACCCCAAGTGTAAGTGGAGATAACGCGACCAGAAAGGCCGTAGCTGAGGGCGGCGGTTTTGCCGCTCGCGGTGTAGTTTTGGGGGAATGACTCAAAGGCCTCAAAATAGGCCGCCACATCGGCTTGTTCGATATAATCCGTGGTCGTGTTCAGAGTTTTGTAGATGGTCGCCACGTAGCGGGAAAGGCTGGCGTTCCACTGCACGTCGTAGACGGTGGCCGTGGATCCGGTGGCCTTCACCGGGGCGAGGCGATAAGGGTTGTATTCGGTGGTCGTCCCGCTGTAGCTCGAAACGGTGACGGCGCAATCAGCGGAAGCCGTTTCCGACCCGAGGGTGCCGGTGACGGTGATGGTGGCTGAACCCGCCGCGACGCCCGTGAGGGTCACAAGATTACCGGTGACCGAAACGGTGCAGGCGGCCGTATTGCTCGAGTGAGCCGTGAAAACTACATTGTCCACGTTATCAAAGCCGCTGGCCGTGGCCGTAAGGCTACCGCCGCTCGAAACGGAAATCGTTTTACTAGAAGCGCTCAAAGTGACGGTCGGAATGGGCGCCGCAGCGACGCTCACGAGGCAACTGGCCGCGGCCGAATCGGTTCCGTTGGTTCCGGTGACCGTGATGGTGGCCGAGCCGGCGGAGAGAGGATTAACGGTGACGATGCCGGTGCTCGAATTGACTGAGACGCTGGCCACAGAGGGACTTCCGGAAACCGCGCTGTAGGTGACGGTCCCGCTGAGGTTATGCGAAGAGGCGGTAAGGGTCCCACCGCTCTTCGTGGCGACGAGAGACAAGGTCGATCGGTCGAGGGTGACGAAAGCTCCTTCGGCTGAGGCAACGATGACTGTGACGGTCGTGTCGGCCGTTTCTTCGCCATGACTCGCGGTGATGGTCAAGATGGTGGATCCGACCGCTAGACCAGTGATCACCAAGGAGGTTCCTTCGACATAGGCGCTGCAGATGGAAGGATCGGCCGCGACGACGGCGTAAGAAGGTGTACTAGAAAAGCCCGAAGCGGTCACGCTGACTGAGGAAACGACATCGCCGTCCGTGAGATTAACGGAGCTAAGGGACGCGCTTAAGGTTTGTCCGACCGTTCCTTTTTGAACGTAGAGGAAAACATCGACGTTGCTCGAAGAGCAATCCCAATAGGAAACATCGCTTTGAATGTAATAGGAAGTTGAGACATTTTGTATCGAAACACCACCCGTTCCGGCGTTAAAGGCTATAGACCAGGTATTCAAGGACGAACTAGCCCCGTAGAGCAAGTCGGCTGGATAGGAGGAGTTGCCATAGAGGCAATTGGTACCGTTAGAAAGAGTCCACGCGCCGCTGGTCCCGCCAAGCGTCAGCTGGCAAACCGTGGTGGCGGGCGTCATCGACAAATCCGAATTGATGGACTGCGCGACGTTCGCGCGGTAATAGCTGCTGGAAGTAGCCGTGCCGAGGAACCCAGCCGAACCGGCGACGTTCCCGTTCCCGATCGCGTAAACGCCACCGCTCGCGATTTGGCTGCTCGAAGTCACGAGTTGATAGGTTCCAGAAGGATTTTCGACGCTAGAGGAAGTGCCGCTCGAGGAACTGTTGTTCGAGGAAGAACTGGTGGGGGCGCTAGAGAAGGAGGCGCTTGAGGAGTCCGCACTGGAAGAGGACGGTGAGGAAGAGCCGTTGATGGTAAGAAGAACTTTGCAAAGATTCACCCGTTGGCTGGTGCCGGAGCAGGCGATCTTGAGATACGTTGAAGCCGTGCCGACGCCCCCATCGGGCGCCGTGTAGTCATAAATGCCCGTCCCCGTTAGGTCAGTCAGGGTTGGGGCGGTTCCGTTGGTGACGGAAAAGAGGGTTCCCGTGGTGTCGACGCTCGAGGAAACCGTCATCGCCCCATCCGAGTCGGTTCCATACTTATACGCATAGATGCGCGCCCGGGTCACGACCGCGGAAGCAAAGTTGAAAGTGATGTAGCCGTTTTTGATGCGGCAAGTCGTCCCGACGGCACTATCGGCAAACGAACTGCTTACGCCGATGGAGGAAATGGTAATGCCTGAGGTAGAAAAAGAAGAAACAGAAACCGCGGTTCCGGCCGTGTATGCGGTCGTTCCAAACAAAATAGTCCCACAGGTTTGGACGGTCGCTTCGCCTTTGACGTTGAAACCATTTCCTTCGCTAACAAGGGTAATCAAGCCACAAGACAAAGCCAAAGCCGTCATAAAGCTTACGAAACCAAACCTGTTCTTCTGTGCGTTCATGTTCATGTCCTTTGGGGAAAAGGGCCAATGGAGAGAATCTCCTTGGCGGAGGACCGGTAATCCCTAAACCCTTATCTCTAAGGATGAAGCGAGGGCCCCTAACAAAAGACACAAGCTTTTTACCAGCCTATTATCTTATTACAAAAGGACACGATATGGAAAGCGAAAAAGTGTCACGTCAACGAAGGAAAAGGATTAGTTTTGTTTTTTGCGTTTCAGAAGGAAGATTCCGCCTAGACCCATGGCCAGCATGATGCCGACCACGAGCAAGGCCCCTTCTTCGACCGAATGAACGGAAACATCGGTAACCAAAGCGGCCGAGGGGACTTCAGTGTTCAGAAAATTGTTAAGGGTGGCCGTTCCGTATTTCCCCAAGATGTAATTATAGAGGGCGCGAGCGGAGACGATGTTCGCATCGCCCGAGGCATCAGCCTTCACAAGAGTCTTGGCCGCTTCGCTGAGGGCTTCAAAGGAGGTTTTCTGTCCAGCCCAAGCGCTCACGAAATTAGCATCGGGCGTTTTGGCGTTTTGTTGGGTGGCATCGCAATGCGAATTGATTGTCGCGACAAAAGTCGCGGCCCAACTCGAGGCTTCCGCGGCCGAGGTGTCAGTTGAGGCGCTTCCACTGCCTTGCTTATAGAGGGAAACCGGGCCTTGAGAAGCCGAAGAATAGNAGGAAAAGAGAGGAGAAGTCAGGTTGTGTTGGAGGGTTTTGCGACTGTTTGATCCATTGGCGACGATGGAAGTCTCTTCGCCAGCGAACGTGATAGTCCAGCTGGAATTGGCCGATAACGTGCTTTCAGTTTTGAGTTGGTTGCCAGTCGAGGACGCCGCGTAGATATACCCTGACCCGTCCGAGAAGGCGTAAGTCCCGACGATAGTGCCAGTCTGAAGAGTAAATTCGCAAACGCCAACGTTGGTGGCGAACGTCGCGGTATTTGCCGTCGTATCTTTGGTGATGGCTGCTTGACCGCGGTTACTGGAATTTTGAGTTGTAGAAAGCGCGAAGTCAGTAGTCGATGATGCGATGATAAACTTAGACCCGGTGGTTAAATCCGCGGTCGAGGTCACGAGGTTGTAGCCACTGCCGACGGCCCCTCCCGAAACGGTGATATTAAAGGTGGCCGTGACATTTTCGTAGGTCACCAAAACTGTCTGCGTACCGGCATTGTTGAGAACTGAACCGCTCGCGGGCGATAAAGTGCAGGAAGAGGTAACGTCCGCCGTGGAGTCATCGCTATAGGTTGCGGTCACCACAAGGCCGGCCGTATCGAAGGTTTGGCCGACTGTGAACGAGGTCTTGGTGGGTTGCGTCGTGACAGCGATGGAAGAGAGGGTCGGAACCACCGTTACAGTCACGGTGAATGTCGCGGTCTTCGTGACGGATCCCGAGGTGTAAGAAACGGTGATGGTTTTGCTTCCGGTGGAAGTGAAGGCAGTTCCTTCGGTTGGGGTTAGGGTGCAAAGGCTTGTGACATCGGAGGTGGATCCGCTAGCGAAGGTCGCCGTAACGGCGAGGCCGGCCGAAGCAAAAGCTTCTCCGACGTGGTAGGCGGTTTTGCTCGGAGCCGACGAGATGGCAATCGAGGATAAAGAGTTGGCGGCAACATTAACGGAGAAGGTGGCGGTTTTGCCACCGTAACTGGCAGTGATAATCTGGGTTCCAACCGTCGAAAGCGTGGTTGGACTAAATGAGCATAGCGACGTCACGTTGGCCGTTGTGTTGTCTCCATAAGTGGCCGTGACGACGAGGCCGCTCGTGTTAAGGGTGTCCCCGACGAAATAAGAGGTTTTGGTCGGCTGGCTCGAGATAGAAAGCGAACTCACGGTCTTGGTTTCGTTTTGGACATAGAGGTAAACAAGTGAGGCCGTCGTGTAGGTCGTGTACTCGGTTTTGGTCGCGTAATACTCCATATAACGTTTGGCGGAGGTATAGCCGGCGTTCAGCACGGTGGCCGCGCCTCCCGTTCCAAAGGAAATGCCCCAGGTGTTGTAATCGGTGCTTGTGGGCGAGGCGACCGCCACGAGGTTCATGTTCGTTCCGCTCACGCAAAGGAAGCCGGAATTCGAACTCCGGACGCTCGTGGAGAAGGTCCAGGCGGAAGAGGATCCACCGAGAACGAGGGCTTCCGTCGAGGCACTCGGGGTAACCGAGAAGTCGCTGTTGATGGTGTTGGCCGCGATGCCTTGATAATAGGTTCCATAAATCGAAGTGGAGAGGAACTGAGCCGACCCGGCGGTTCCCGAAGAGCCGACGAGGTATTTCTTACCGGAGACCAACTCATCCGTGCTGGTTACAAGGTGGTACGTTCCTTCATACGAAGAAGCATCTTTGACGGTGACCGAAACGAGGGCTTGGGCGCTTTGTGAGCCATAAGTCCCAGTGATGGTAAGCGTGGCCGAACCAGCACTAAGAGGAAGCACCGTTAAGGTGGTGCCACTCACGGAGCCAGTGGCAACCGATGAAGCACTCGAGGCTACTGAATACGAGACAGCGCCGGAGAAATTGGCGCTGCTTAGCGTCGCGGTGCCGTTATTGCCGACCTTGAGAGAGAGCGACGAAGTGGAAACCGTAATCGTCGGATCCGTCGAAACGACGGTGACCGCAATAGGAGTTGATTTGACGGTCGTCCCAGCCGTCCCTGTAACCGTGATGGTCACACTGCCGCCCTTCACGCCGTGAATGGTCACGAGGCCCGAGGAAGAAACCGTGGCGGTCGCCACGCTGGAATCGGAAGAAGAGACGCTCCAAGTGACGGAGCTAGGGAACTGGTTAGCGGTCGCCTGATCGGTGACGTTCGAACCCTTATTGACCGAAACGGAAGCCGAAGCGACGGAAACGCTGGTCGTGGAATAGGGGGTACTTCTAACGCCATTCTCGTCCCAAATGTAGTTGGCCCATTCCGGATGGTCGATGAAGGGATTTCGGCAGTAGTCGTAAGTCGATCCGCTGATGGCGCCGGAAAGGTAATTGTTGCGATATTGTTCAACGTCGGTCACGGCGTATTCGGCGTTCCAATGAAGGAGGTCCGGAAAGTTTGCCCATCGTGCCGCTCGTCGTGGCGTCCATGAGGTTGTTGGTCAGCTCCATCGAGGTGGCGCTGCCTTTGTAGGTACCGCCCGCACCGGAGAGGTTTTTATTGTAATAACGGACGGCCGTGTAAAGGATGATGCGGGCCGCTTCGCCACGGGCGGTTTCGTAACCGAAGGCCGCCGGATCCCAGCCGGTGCTTTGCGAATACGAGGCGCTCGTCGGATTAGTGACTTCGGCATACATATAGTTCGAACGGGAACTGTTGTCCGAGGCGTTCGTGGGACGAATGACTTGGGGATCGGTTCCGGCATATCCGGAGTTTTCCCCGGCCCCGCGGCTATTGGGCCAGCAATGTTCTTTGTTCCAACTAGAACTCGCCGAGTGATACGCGGTAAAAAGACCATAACGAGAGGAAGTGCCATTGGTGTCCGACTTGCCAAGAATGGTATTCAGGGTCGAATAGCTATTGGTGCCCGTCGAGCTTCCTTTGTTTATCATTATCGTCTCGAGCTCTTGCCGGAAACTGTTCCCGTAAACGGAACCATCGGTGGCCGAAAGGGTGCTCCAATAAGTCGAGGGGTCGTCCCCCGCGGCTCGAACTTGACTGATACTATTCTCGTTCTCAACGATTCCTAACGTTGCTGCTCCAAGAGTAAGGAACAGGGTACCGATGAGAAGAACTCCCGCATTCTTCTTCATGTTAAAAATCCTCAAATTTGTATTATCCACCCAAATTCATAAAAACCGTTTCTTTTCAGTTTCTTCGATGAAATGGGCTTGAATGAACCGTAAAAAGATAGTCATTTTTTCAAATTAAGCCATATTATTACATTTAAGAAGAAAAGCCCCAATCAAAGCGAATTATCCTTTAGGAAAATTTTTGCTTTTTATTAAACCGCCGACCGTTAAGGATATAAAAAGCACCCACGAAAAAAACAACTAAAATTCCTTGACACGTTTTTTTATCAAGGAAGAAACGGAAAACCTAAAATAATCAGATCGTTTTCTTTTTTCGGAGGAAGTAGAAACCGCCTAAGCCAAAGGCCGCGACCACCGCCACCACGAGAAGGGCGGCTTCTTCGCTGCCGTTAATCGCGGTCGTCCCCTCAACAATGCTGGGGGCGATCGTCAACCCGAGGAAGTTGGTCAGGGTTGAGGTTCCGTATTTCGAAAGGATGAAACCATAAAGGTTATGAGCCGCCACGATGGAAGAATTCGTGGGTTCCGCGGCGGAGAGCAAGGATTTGGCGCCGCTTGAAAGCGAGGAGTAGGAAGAGCTTTCGTTCGACCAAGCCGTCTGAAGGCCGGAATCCGGAGAGGCGGAGGCTTGTTGCTCGGCATCGCAATGCGGGTTGATGTTGGCCACGAACGTGGCAGCCCAACTCGAGGCCTCAGTAGCCGAGGTGTCGGAAGATCCGCCGGTCTGGACGTAAAGATAAACAGCAGTCATAGCGGAAGTGTAGGTAGTAAACCGTGGATAGTCAGTATTGTATTGAAGCGATCCACAGGTGCTCGTGCTCGTCGTGCAGGTTATCGTCGCCACGCCGGTTTCGGCAACGGCGATTGTCCAGGTACTTCCGCTTGCGGAACGAGTCAAACTCTTCGCTGCGCTCGTATAAAGTTTGTCGCCATTGACAGTGTCAGCAAAAGTCCAAGCCCCACTCGAACCTCCAAGAGTAAGTGGGAGCATTCCGGTGGCAAACGTGATCGAATTATCTGTTGAGAAAGTATAGTCCACTTTGTTGTAGTACGTGGAGGCATAAGTCGAGCCCATGACGAAACCAGAGCCGGTTTTGGCGGTGCAAATCAAGTAATTGGAGCCGGAAGCGAGGCCAGACGTGCTCGTGATCAGTTGGTAAGTATTGCCATCGCCAGTCGCCGTCACCGTCACGCTAAAAGTCGTCGTGCGATCTAAATATGTCACCAAGACCGCTTGGGTTCCGGGGTTGCTTAAGGTAGATCCACTGGAGGGGCTAAAGGAGCAGGAGGACGTGACATCGGCGGTTGAACTATCCGAATAAGTGCCAGTCACGACGAGACCGCCTATGTCGAGGGCCTCCCCGACGTTATAAGAAATCTTCGTCGGCGGGGTGGTCACCGCGATACCGCTTAAGGTCACCGAAGAGGTCTCGAGTGTCACATTAAAGGTGCAAGATTCAGTCTTGCCGTTAAAGGTGAAAGAGGCCGTTATAGTGTTAGTACCAGGTGTCGAAAGGGTCGAGCCTTCCGTCGGGCTAAAAGTACAAGACGCCTTGGCCACGGGCTCAGAGGATCCGTCGCTGTAATGGGCCGTAAGGGCTAGGCCAGTGAAGTCGAGGGTTTCGCCTGTCGAATAAGTGGTTTTCGTCGGTAGAGTCGCGACTTCGAGCGAAGAGAGCGTTTTAGAGGCAGCGGCGAAATTGAAGGTGAGGGAGGTCATCTTGGCCGCGTTAGAACCGGCCATGATTTTGAAGAAGGTCGCTCCGTTCAGGGGATAAGTGTAGGTGCCGCCAGAAATACTCGGAGTGACGGTCGTTCCGAGGGCTGAGGTGGAACCGCAGGTCACCGTGGGATAAACCGTTGTACCGCTATAAATCGCCACAAGGCTCGAGATGCCATTTAGGGCAGTTGTGTTCAGCATGTATCCCTGACCGCCCTTGAATTGGATGGCGCTAGAAAAATTGGCCACGTAGTTGAGCGTGAGATCCAATCCCTCCAGGCTATACGAAATCGGGGTGGTCGGATAAGCGGTCGGCATGTTGGTGGTCGTGGGAATGATGGTGACCGCCGTCGCGGCTTCAGCAATGGTAACCTCGATGGTTTCCGTGGCCGTCTCGCTCCCGTATGTTGCCGTCAAGGTAATGGTCGCCGAGCCCACCGCAACCGGAGAGATGGTGACGCTGGTAACTCCGACCGAAACCGTCGCGACCCCAGGGGCGCTGCTCAGGGCCGAAACCGTGGGAGTGCCGGTGAAATTTGCGGTCGAAAAGGAGACCTCGCCCGCAGAACCGCTCGGGCTGAGGGATAAGGTGGACTGCCCCACCGTGATAAGTGGGGTGACGGCGTTTACCGTCACGAGGCACGTATCGGTGTAAGTCGTCCCCTCATAGGTAATGGAGGCCGTAATGGTGGCCGAACCGGCGGAGATGCCAGTAACGGTTCCGCTACTATTTACGGTGGCGACGCCAGAAGCGTCGGTCGCATAGCTAACAGTTCCTGTCATATTGCTGAGAGTGGCGGTCACGCTGACGGTTCCGCCGACATCCACGCTAGAGGTCGAAGGCATCGAGATGGTCGGGGTCGCCGTGGTCGAGCCATAAGTCGAGAAATAGCCAAGCGTGTTATTGGGGTCCCAGACCCGGGCCGCCGCCTCGGGGTGATCGACAAAGGGGTTTCGGTTGCCTTGGAAGGCATATCCGGCATCATTGCGATCCACTTCTTTCGTGGAGACGGGGTCGATGACGTAAGCCCAATCAAGATAGGTATTGATGGCCCAGGAGGACAAAGAGGGATAGGAGTTGGCGGCAAAGGAAGCGTAGCTGTAGGACGAGATGTTGTTCTCATAACAGGTCACGAAATAAAAGTAAGCGCGGGCGAAATCGCCCTTGTACTC
>Ga0065701_1040478_pt1 | contig 17076 bp, 18 predicted proteins | sample Biomet1_FD_59088 | JGI IMG/M metagenome (GOLD analysis project Ga0065701, IMG submission 59088) | Microbial communities from bioreactor (seeded with anoxic lake sediment) at LBNL, California, USA - Biofuel metagenome 1 version 3... | ecosystem: Engineered > Bioreactor > Anaerobic > Unclassified ...
GGGCGTAGCTCAGCTGGGAGAGCGTACGGTTCGCATCCGTAAGGTCGAGAGTTCGATCCTCTTCGTCTCCACCAAGAAATGCCGTGAAATCAATGGTTTCACGGCATTTTTTATTTTCTCAGAAAGCAAGATTTTAACAGGAGCAAAATTGTACTGAACCCACTCGGTTCGCATCTCCGAAATTGCTCCGATTTTTGAAGTCGGCCCAAATCTTCCAATTTCCCGCTAAAACGCTTTTTTGAGGTTCGCATCCCCGAAAAAAGTAAAAAATCACGATTTTGGCCTCAAAAAAACAGTACCCACCCGGTTCGCATCCCCAAAGCGGTCAAAAACGAGCACCCCGCCCGGTTCGCATCCCACGAGTATATCAGCCCGGCAGTTCTACGAACTGCTGGGCTTTTTTTCGTTCAACAACAAAAATGAACAGGACGCAAAGAACATGGACAAAACCGAATCCACACCCCGCGCCCGTTACTTTGAGGAACTCACCTGCATCCTCAAGCGTGACAGCTTCGAGCCGCAGCCGCCGGATGGCGATGCGCTTCCCATCTACTATGGCGGTGAGCCGCTGTGCAACGCCACGGAAAACGGCATCCGCTATTTCTCTGCCGATGTCAACAGTGCAGAAAAGGAAAAAGCCCGCGACTGCGTTGCAGACACCGTGACGTGTGTCAAAGAATACATGAAGAATATGGAGGCAGCGCCCTTTTTGACGGTCACCGGACTGGATGAGCAGTATAAGCTTCTCGCAGATTTCAACGGCTCTGTCCTCGCGGGACGTTTCAGTTCCCGGTGCGGCGTTCAGTTTGTCACATGGGATTGGGACTATGGCCGCACAGGCGTGAATCACGGGCATTATGCCGGCAACGATTATGAAGCCGCCAAGCAGGACTTTGCTATCCGGTGCGGATTTGTGGACAAGCACCGGTTTTTTTACAATGAGCAGCTTACGGCGATTTACCATGGCTGCGCGATGCTGGAGGATGGAATCATTCTCAGCGACGACCAGTATAAAACGTTCAAAGGTATCCGTGAGCAGATCGAATGCGTTCTGCCAGATGTTGCGGAACAGATCGCCGCATCGGAGCAGCAGCAAACACAGAGCCAGCAACTGAATATGTGATCAGAGCTGTGGCAGTCCCAAAACTGCCGCAGTTTTATTTTTTAGGAAAGGACTGAGAACGATGTTCGCAAGGCGTTCCCGAAGTACAGGTCAATTTATCAGAATCCAAGCGCAGGTTAATGTGATGACGATGCCCGTACCGGAGCCGGTATTCTGCAAGCAGACCGACCACTGCGAGGGCTGCCCTTACCCAGCGCATGGCTTCATCTGCTGGCATGGCGATGGAAGCTGTATGAGAACGGACGAGGAAAAAAGATGTGAACGGGAGGTGTCTGCACTTGGATGAAGATTTCAAGCGTTGGCAGGAAATCACGCAGAGTAGTGAGGGCAGCTGGATTGAAGATCATGTCACCCGACTGAATGGAAACGGTGCTCATTTCTACAAGGGCGATGTAGACGGTCACTTCATGCGAATCACGCCAGCGGGTGAACTGATGGTCAGCACATACGAGGATGCCATCCCCCATATCGCCAAGGCGTTTTTCACGGTTCAAGCCCGCCGCGACTGCGGCATCTTTGATGAGGCACTCAAGGCCGCTTGCGATGTTGGCGGCATCGACTTCATGACAGATATGCTTATGTCTTCTCCGCTGGAGCAGGATGAACCCGACAGCAGTTTTGAAATGAAAATGTGAAGGAGGCACGGTTATGATAATCAAAGCAGTCATGGAAAACTCCCAGCATCCTGAGTACGGCGAGATGTCCATACCGTTTCCCATTCCCAATGATCAGTACGATGAGATCATGGAAATGCTCGAGAAGCTCGAAATCGGCGATGCGCTCAAGCGTGACTGCCATGTCAATGAGGTTCGCGGCGATTATCTCATTCTCAAACGACTGGAGAACCAGTCAGTCAACATCGACGAGTTGGACTATCTCGCCAAGCGGCTGGACAGCTTCGACGAATATGAGAAAACGCAGTTTCAGGGCATGGCCGCTCGGCTCGACCTGTGCTGCATGGATGAGCTTATCAACCTGACCTTCTGCTGTCAGGAGGTCACGGTAGTCACGGACTTCAATGACCTCAAAGCATTGGGGTGCAGGCACTATCTGACGCTGGGGAATGGCGCGTCGCTGGACGAAATGCATGGCATGGATTTCCGTAAAGTTGCTCTTGCCATGCTGGAGGGCGAAGTCGGCAGAGTCACCCCCTACGGCGTGGTCTACGATAACGGCTTTGAGATGGTGGAGCTTTACAAAATGCGGATTTTCCCGGAGTACAGCTATGAAGCCAGTCTCTTGGAGGTGGAGATATCTTCTCTCTCAAAGCCGGAAACTGAGGAAAACCTCTCCCACTTCTTGCTCCCGATGACGCAGGCGCAAATTGAGCGCACCATGCTGCGGGGCGGCGTCGACGGGTATGAGGATATGCGCCTGCGGTTTCAGGGAAGTTGCCTCCCCACGGAAGTCGACGTCTGCCTTGACATGGAGCATGAGGGGCTGCACGATCTGAACGAGATGTGCGCGGCAATCGCAAAGCTCGACCAAGGTGCTTACGCCAAGTTGGGTGCCGCAGTCGAACTGGCAAAGCCGGAGTATTCTTCTCAGGTGCGTCAGTTAGCCGAGAACCTCGACCTCTTTGAGTTCGTCCCCAAGGTGCATACCCCGGAGGAACTCGGCAAGTACATAATCATGCAATCAGGTCATTTTGAGTACGATGAAAACCTCGCCGGTTATATCGACTTCGCAAAATACGGCGCAGACCGATTGGAACGGGACAGCGGTGTTTTCACCGACCGCGGCTACATCAGCTTTAATGGAACCATGAGCCTCGACGAACTGATGCAGGAGAAACCGGCGGAACAGGGGTTTCAGATGGGAGGTCAGGAATGATAACACTTCATCTCACCCGCGCCGATGACCCGGAGGACGTATAACGTGCTATTCAGGTTGAGACGTCTTCTGAAATTCCTTGACGTATCTCTCAAAATCGGCGATTTCCTCGTCCGTTGCCGGACGGATACTGTCACTGCCGCAGTCGGGGCAGGTCTCCACTTTCCCAGTCCGCTTAAAAGTAAATTTACATCGCTGGCAGGTATAAATCATGCGCTCATGACCTTTCGTATGTATTCCACGCCATTATATCAGCATTTCTGGTCTGGCTCAAGTATCCATTGCTATTCGCGCCCCGCTGTGGTATCTTGTTTAACTACAAAATGATAAGGAGATAATCCCCATAAGCGTCAACGCCAGAGAAGAAGAATACGAATATATCGAACTGTTCGGCAAACCCGCGCTGTTCACAAATTCCCGCATCGACCACGACAGTATGCCGGAGGACTGGTACTGCTACGATCTGCGCGGCAGCAACTATGACCCCGGCGAACCGGTGACGATGGAACCCAGCGTGGCCGTCAACCACGCCGGTACCATTCTAACCCATGAGCCGGTCAGGATTCCAAAGGAGGGCTTCAAGCGGCTGAAGGGCCGACTGGATTTCTGCGGATACCATCTTACCCTCAAGGATTTCTGTGAGGAACGCGGCCTTGTCTATCCCGAAGATAATCACAAATTCACCATCCGTCCCGCTTCTGAATCAGAGGCGGGCATTTTTTATGCCATGATGCCGGAGCAGGATGCGGAGCTGACAGCCATCGGTCATGTTCGCATGGACTTCGGTCATGGCGGCAATGAGTTTTGGCACACATGGCGTCTGCTTTGTCTGTCTTTATCTTCCTAATCGAGCCGCCACCATTTTGCTTGATGAACAGTGGATTCAAAACAAAAACGAAAATTCCACATTCGTGTAGTGCAGCTGCCACCGGCTCATGATAACGCCCTGTGGCTTCCATGATGACCCTCGTTTCTTCACCGAGAGCGATGATGGTATATGCCATCTACTCTAATCCGACTTCTGTGTGAGGATATTCCCTTGGCAGTATCACTACTTCGCCCATTGGGCGTAGAGCCGCCACCATGCTCTTTCCCTTAGACACATCAATTCCAACAGCGTTCATAAAATTTCTCCTGTTTGATTGGATATGGCGACCGCTTTTCCTCATCGCTTGTTCAATCTCCTGAGTGACACGAACGCACCGAGGGGCTGGGTGGTACAACCTGCGCAAATCGAATGCTGCGAATGAGAGAGACGGCTGACAGACTCCCATGCGGACGTGTCAGTCCAGGAATGTGATCGTCAGGCCATTTACCTTCATTCTAACAGCTTCAGCTTTGAGATGGAAAAAGACACGGTTGGCTACCGTGCCTTAAACCATAACTATATTGTAGGAGGAATGTAAAATGGAAATGAACCGCGAATGGCTGAGATTTCTGCGGGAGCAGTTCCCCGCAGGCAGCCGCATACGCCTGCGGGAGATGAAAGACCCCTACAACCCGGTGGAGCCGGGTACGATGGGAACGCTGAAGGCCATCGACGATATCGGTACCTTCCACGTAAATTGGGACAACGGCCGCGCACTGGGCGTGGTGCTGGGCGAGGACAGCTTTTCCGTCCTGCCGGATGAAGCGCACACGCTCAAGCTTTATATGCCCATGGCCGTGGATGCTTATGAGCGCGACGAATGGGGCGACTTGGAGTCCGAGCCGACGCCGCTGAGCAATTCCGAGGCGGCAAAATATCTGCACAACATCACCGCCGCCCTCCTGCGGGAACGTGGGGCGGGAGAAGCCGAGTTTGGCATGATGACCTACCATGACGGAAACGACAGCGTAAAGCAGAAGGTAAAGACCTATGTATTCTCCGCAGAGGTGCGCGACGGCAAGCTCTGGGGCGTGGCCGAGTGCAAGGTTATCGGCGAGCTGACGGCAGGTGAGCTGGACACGCTCAAGGACTATATTTCCGGGCAGGCCAGCGACGGTTTCGGTGAGGGTTTTGAACAAAGAGAGATCATAACGCCGGACGGCGAGATCTACGCCCATCTCTGGCAGTGGGAGAATTGGAGTGTTCAAACGGAATCAGAGCTGTTCACGCCAAAGCTGGCAAAGGGGCTTCCCGAACTGTGCTTCTCCACGCTTCCCAGCACCGGTGAGCTGATTTGCATCAAACGCGGTGAGAGCGGCTACTACCCCTCGGATTGGGACACCGGCGACAGGCAGAGGAATGTTGAACTGGCCGACTACAACAACGAGAGGTTGGGCGTCACCGCCGCGCAGCGTCAGGCAATGGAGTGCGGCTCCATGCACGGCTGGGGCGTTCCCAGCGCAGATCCCAAGACCTATGAGCTGACTCCGCAAATGGGTGGAATGACGCTTGGATAAAATCCTGACGGTTTACCTCGGCAATTCTAACACAGAAGCAGGAACGGAACTGGCGCTACTCGCATCACCCTATGAGCTGCTGGACGCGATGGACAAGCTCCGGCTGGAGGATAGCGAAAAGCCGTACTGGGAAATCACGGAATGGTACGGCTTTAAATCGCTGGTGCCTCTACTGACCGAGGACTGCGACTTTTATGAGCTGAACGCCCTCACAGAGAAACTCTCCAATCTGGACGAGTGGCAGAGCTCGGCGTTTGGCGGTCTGGTGCAGATGGACATTGGCAAAAAGGACGGTGCCATCACCTTACCGCGGCTCATTGATCTCGCCGTCAGCGCCGACTGCTGTCATGTGGTGCCGGAGGTCACCAACGACGAGCAGCTCGGCAAATTCTATGTGGACGGCGGCTTTCTGCCTGAATATGACGATCTACCCGAAAAGGTACTTGCGTATCTGGACTATGCCAAAATTGGGCGTGAGCAGCGGATCACCGAGGGTGGCGTGCTCACAGACGGCGGCTATGTGGTACAGCATGCCGACCTTGTGGAAGCGTATCGGAATATGGACTTCACGCCCAAAACGCCGGAGTATCAGATACTGCTGGAAGCGGCGAACTGCACTCAGATCTGCCTGCCCACGAAGGAACCGCTCCCTGAAACCTTCTCCCGCTGCCTTGACTGCCGCGTCCCTGTTCTGGCACCGCTCATTGAGCGGGAAACAAAGCTTTCCGACATCAACGCCTTTGCCGCGCAGCTTGCGGAGCTGAAAGGTTCCGCTGCCATCACCTACAAAGCCATGATGGAAAGTATCCCATGCAATTCGCTGGAGCAGGCGGTTCAGCTCATGGAGCAGACGGACTATTTCATTCTCGACCGCAGGATCAGCAGTCCGCGAGAGATGTCGCTCTCGGAACTGCGCCTGATGGTGGGTGACGGGAAGCATGCGGCTCTGCTTACCAAATATGTCGATATCACCGGATACGGCAGAGCAGTCTTGGAGCGCGACAATGCTATAATTTCCGAGTACGGACATCTGTTGCGGGATGATTACCAGCCATTCCTTGCCCCGCTGGAGCAGAGAAATGAAGAAGGGATGGAAATGCGATGACCGATTATGCTAATCTCCCTGTGACCGACGCAGAGCAGCTCTGGCTGCGGAATCGGCTGGAAACACTGACTGCAAAAGAGGCCCTGTGCCTTACGGCGCTGACGCAAAAATCCCCACCTGCTACGAGCGCGGACTTTATCAATCACCTGCTCTCACTGGCAGACTGCGAATGCATCGCCGCTGGAAGCTACGATGCGCTGGGCGAATACCTGCTGGGTGAGCAGCGCGTTTCGAAAACGCTGTGGGAGTTCATGGATACGGAGAAACTCGGCAAAAGCTATGAGGACGATCATCCCGGCCTGTTCGTGGGCGGCTGCTATATCCAATATCCGTCATCGCCGCACCATATCCAGTACAACGGCGAAAACCTCGGCAAATGCGAGGACACGGATTGGAGCGTCAAGCTCAAGCTGTCGTCCGCCTCCCACCCTGACGGCGTATGGGTGCGGCTGCCGGACTATTCGGACGTCAATGAGGAAGGCGGTGGTGAAATCAGCGTTGCGCTGAATGCGCTGGGCGTTTCGTCCATCAATGACTGCTCGGTGCTGGACGTGAAGTGCATCCTGCCGGAAGCCGGCGATCTGCTCACACAGTATTCCAGCATCAACGATCTCATCTATGACGGGCAGAATCTCGGCTTTGTCCTTGATGAGCGTGGTCAGGGGCAGCCAAATTTTGAGCAACTCTTTGCCGCGGCACTGGAATACGAGGATTGCCACAGTCTTGCCAAAGCGTTGGACATCTCTGACCGGCTCCGTGATTTTGAACTGGTGCCGGTGTCCGTGCTGAAGGAGTATGCTGAAAAGGAATTGGCGGCACATCACATTGATCTGCCAGAAGCAGCAGCGGCAGCGTTCCATTACGAGGAATACGCCGCGGAGCAGCTTGAAAGCAACGGCTTCGTCCTCACACGCGACGAGTCGGCATATATCGGCGCAAAGCAGCAGACGCAGTCGGACGATTTTTTGTTCAGGCTCACATAAGAAAAGCGCCCGCCAAATGGCGGGTGCAAAATGCTGTTATTGCTTTGTTTTCATTAGCAGTTCCACGGGAACACCCAACGCTTCCGAAACATTAAGAATCAGTGCAACTGACGGTTTTGAATTAGCTGTCTGCACTCTCTGAAAGTGATTGCGAGTGTGACAAGGAAACCATGCTCCAGAAGCCCTATACGAAGGACTGCTTCCAAAAATGCAGAATTGGGTCCCCCAAAAGGTCCCCAAAAATGCAGAACCGGGCCTCCAAAAGGGCCCCAAAAATGCAGAACCGGGCCTCCAAAAGGGCTCGGCAACCAACCATGCTGGTGCTGACCAGACTATGTACTTCTTGGGGCCCTTTTTATGCACTTTCTACTTGACGAACACAGAGCAGACCGTCTCCTATGTGCGGTCAAAGGGCAAGGCCGTTATCATCATCAATCCGTTTTCATTGGAAGTCACAAGGTAAAAACTGAATCGTAACCCAAAAATGAGCGCCGTCTTTCTGACAGACACGAAGTCAGGAAGGCGGCGCTTTTTTGCGTTTAGAAACGGGGAAATTATTTGAACGAAGAAAAAGTATACGAGTATCTCAAGCACAGCGCCCCCGGAAAAGGCAAAGCCATCAAAAGCGCCGCGCTGGAACAGGAGCTGCATATCAGCGGCAACGAGCTGAGAAAGACGGTCAACCGTCTGCGCAGAGAGGGTGCGCCCATCGGCAGCAGTCAGGACGGATATTTCTACTGCGTGACCGCCGGAGAGGTCTACTCCACCATCCGCCAGCTTAGACGTATGGCGGGTGGACTGTTTGTGGCAATCGAAGGTCTGGAAACCGCGCTGGACTCCTTCGACAGAGGGCGGTGATTTTATTCAGGCCATCAAGAGCTTTTTGAGCTGGGTGGGTGGAAAGAGCAAGCTGCTCTGGCTCATCGACAAGCTGTTCCCGCCCAGCTATTCCCGCGTAATCGACGTGTTCGGCGGCAGCGGTACGGTGCTGATGAACCGGCCCCTGCGTTCCGGCTGTTTAGAGGTTTACAACGATTTCAACTCGGATCTTGTAAACCTCTTTTTTTGCGTCAAAAACCGGACGATGGCGCTCATCCGTGAGCTTGGCTTTCTTCCGCTGAACGCGCGCGACGATTTCAATGTCATTAGCAAATTCTTTGGAAAGGAGGTTTTCACCCGCGACTACCTCGCCGAGCAATTGGAGCTGACCGAGCGTTACCTCACGCCGCTGCAATATGAGGAGATCAAGAGTCTGCTCCTCACGAAAGCGGAGCGCGGCGATGTGAAGCGTGCGGCAGACTATTTCAAGCTCATCCGTTACAGCTTCAGCGCCGGTGGCAAATCCTTCGCAGGGAAATGCTAGGAAGACTGTCCAGTCCAACAAATTAGCAGTTCGTTCTTTCAGTAGTTGTTTGATGACGCGCCCAGGCCCATATCAACTAACAGCCTTTGCATCTTTGTTCGTATTTAGACTGTCTGACAGGAACTGTGCCACGTCACGTATTATTTCCGTGCGGCAACCAAGCAGACCGTGCCCAGCGGGATAATGTCTGATGCGTTGAATGGCGCCTGTTTTGTGTTTCTGCAGCATTTTCAGTAGCGGCTCAACCATTCGGTTAGCAGGTGCGCAGTCATCCAAGTCACCCTCCAAAAACAGCACGTTTTGGTCTTTGACCTGCTCGTAGGCATTTTCAAACGCAAACGTATTCGTATGTAAGACAATGTCCCGGTAAAGGCTTTCCTCGCCAACACAACGTATGCAGTGCTGTGTTTCAAACTGTGCCAGAGGAGCACGAAGCTTTTCCGGTTCACCATCCCGCAAAAACCGTGTGGGATCAAAAGGAGCCATGAGGATCAGCCCCCGCAGCCAAGGCAATGTTTTCCCCGCATTCAGGACGGTATTTCCTCCCATACTGTGGCCCACAAAAAAAACGTTGTCAGGATCTACATGATAATGATCGCAAAACTCGCGTGAGTGTATATAATTAGCAATATTGACCGCATCCTCCACACAATTAGAGGGCAGATAAACCCCGTCGCTGCCCCAGGCTCCGCGGTTGTGGGGTGTCAAAACCACACAGCCAATTCGGCACATGGCATGCGCCAGATCGTCATTCCGTGCGGAGCCCGGAAGCCCATGGAACAACACTACGCACGGACGGTTTTCTGCATATTCGCCATCCGGCCATAGAATCTGACCATACAGAATGCAGCCAGCGCTCTCTATCGTTAAAGTATCATAATCAGAAAGCGATGCCCCACTGGGGCATCGCTTATCCTGAATCAGATACTGCAATTGCAGTTGATTCATACTGATCCGCCTTTCTTCTGCGTGCAACAGTAAAGCGACTTTGCCTAATAGCTTGTGTGCTTGAAAAATGCTTAATCCTCCAGTGCCTGCTTCAGATCTGCAATCAGATCTTCTACATTTTCAAGACCAACTGACATACGAATCATGCCGTCCGTGATTCCGGCTGTTTCGCGGTCCTCCCTCGGGATCATGGTATGCGTCATAGCAGCAGCCTGCTCGACAAGAGTGATCGGGTCGCCGAGACTGACTGCAATCTTGGCTAGCTTCAGCTTGTTCATGAATTTTTGCCCGGCCTCAAGGCCACCTGCCACGTCGAAGGTCACCATTCCACCGCCGCCGCGCATCTGCTTCTTTGCAATCGCGTACTGGGGATTGGACTCCAGGAAAGGATAACGCACGATGGAAATCTTGTCGGAATTATTCAGAAATTCCGCGACTCTTGCCGCATTTTCATTATGACGCTGCATTCTGACTTCCAGTGTTTTCAAACCGCGTGCGATCAAATAAGCAGCATTGGGGGAGAGGACTGCTCCCAGATGCATCAGGGAGCCGAAACGCACCGCATCAGCATACTCGAGGTCGTTACAGATTACGACGCCGCCAAGTGTATCGCCATGGCCGTTGATGTACTTTGTCATGCTGTGAATTACGATGTCGGCGCCAAAATCAATGGGATTCGTGTTAATGGGTGAGGCAAAGGTGTTGTCTACTGCAACCTTAATTCCGTGGCGCTTAGCAATTTCGCAGACGTCTTCAATATCTGCCATGACCAGAGTCGGATTTGCCGGAGTTTCCAGATAAATCAGCTTTGTGTTGGGCTTGATCTTGGATTCCAGCTCTTCCATGTGCAACGGGTCAAAGTTGTCGTATTCAATGCCGAACTTTGGAAAGTACATCGTTGTAACTTCCTCTGTTCCGGAATACTTTGCCTTCACAAAGATTGCGTGGTCGCCCTTGCCCAGCAGAGCAAACAGTGCGCCGGTAATGGCAGCCATACCCGAGGCAAAGGTCACGGCATATTTGCCGTGCTCCAGCTGAGCGAGCTTTTCCTCCAGAACCGTATTCGTCGGGTTGTGGAGACGGGTGTAGCCATTTGTCTTATGGAAATCACTGAAAGCTTCTGCAGCGGCAAACGTGGAATCGTACTCAAATGTGGAAGTCTGATAGACGGGAGGAACCACTGCGCCGTACTGTTCTTTCGGTTCTCCCGCATGGATGCTGATCGTGGCTTTTCCTTGCATATTGCACTCTGACATATAGGTAACCTCCAATAAAATAATGATCTTAAACCATTGTGTGATGCAATGTTAAAAAAGGAGAAATATTGAAATTCGCTCAGACCGTAGCAGCATTTGCCCCCTTCGTGTTCTTTACACGGTAGATGATTACACCTACAACAAATCCAAAGACAGCGGGTGTAACCCAGCCGAAGCCCGTGGAATAGAGCGGGAGAATATTGAGCGCAGCAGAGAGCGGCGGCAGATCTGCTCCGTATGCAAGAATCGTATCCAGCACGGAGTAAATCACCACGAAAGCAACGCTTCCCTTGTAGGCACCGTCATTCGGCACATACTTTTTGAAGAAGCCCAGCAAAGCCAGAACAATGCACAAAGGATAGATCAAGCCAAACAGAGGCAGTGCAACGCTGATGATGGTGTCCAGGCCAACAGACGCGATCAACAGAGAGATCACAACGTTTGCGCAGAGAAAAATCATGTATTTAGCCTTTCCTCCAGCCAGGTCTTCAAAGAAATCCGCAACGGCTGTCAGCTGTCCGATTGCCGTAGTGAGGCAAGCTAGAACAACAGCAACGCCAAATGCAATCATTGCAAAGTTGCCGCCGACATCCTTGATAATGGCAACCAGAAGAGCTGCATTGCCCATGTCCGCCGAATATTTGCTGCCTGCGGTGGCACCCAAATACAGAAGACCGCCATAGATCACAAACAGACAGATAAATGCGATCACGCAGGCCATAAGGGTAGTTCGTCTGGTCTCTTTGCCCGGCTGATAGCCGTGGCTGTGAATCTGCTCCATGAATACCGCGGCCATCAGGAAAGATACGACAACATCGCCGGTCTGATAGCCCTGCAGGAAAGCGAACGTAAGGTTGTTTCCCACGCTCGATGCCTGAGGAGTTCCCAGCGGATTGAAGATGCCGATCACTACCAAGGCAACCAGAATGATAACCATCACCGGGGTTAGAAACTTGCCGACCTTATCCAGCGCGCCGCTCTTGGAACGTGCAAACAAAAATGCTATCAGAAAATAAATTACGATGGACACGAAGTAAGGAGCCGAACTCCAGGCTCCCTGCAGACCAAGCTCAACGGCAACTGCAGCGGTTCTGGGGATGGATACAATTACGCACAGCAGCATGGAAACCGTCAGAAGAACTTTATCGAGGTTTTTGAATGCGTGGTCTGTAATACTCTTGACTGACTCGCCGGCCTTGGCAATGGCGAACAGAGAGAATAGCGGCAGGAAAATGCCAGAAATAGCAAGTCCCACCAGTCCAGCCGGATAGCCGGTTCCATTCTGGATACCAATCATCGGTGGAAAGACGAGGTTGCCTGCTCCAAAATAAGTTGCGAAGAATGCCAGACCAATAAATAGGAACGCCCCATTTCCCGTTTTTTTCTCCATAACACTCACCTCATTAGTATTTTTCTTGATTTGTTTCAGAAAAGCCTATCTCAGCGGCTTTGTTCTGTGTGACTGATAGCAGGCATCGGTTTTCAATGGAATACAACCTGATTAGGCTTTGTTCTTCAGGTTAATCCACACAGCGTGTTGGTGTCTTATTCCATTTTTCGTATGGCTTCTTTCAAAAATTCTATATACCGTTTTCCTAAAGGGCTAAGCTCTTTGCCCTTTGAGGACAACCAGCCTACGCAGATATCAAAGCTGTCCTTTAGTGCAACGCTGCAAAAACGATCCCTCATATTTTCTGAAAGCAGGCCCGTTCCGATGTCATACGCCTGGGAATTCGCGATCAGTTCTTCGCTTGCATAAAGGTCGCTGATTAGTAAAGTTTTTTTTGGGAAAATTTTTGGAAGGAGCACCTCCTCCATCAAAAAATTGGGGGTGGATTCATCTTGTGTATAAACAATACATGGATAGGGTTCCAAGTCCTTTGCTGTCACCTCCCTGTTTCTGGCCAGCGGATGGTCCGCGGCCAAAAAAACGTGTGCTTTCCTCACAATAAGCGGGTGGAATTCCAAACCATAACTGTTGAATAGTCTTTGCAAGCTATGTTTCTTCTCGCAGTTCTCCAAAATTATGCCAATCTCACTTTTTCGGTTAGAGACAGATTTAAAGACATCAACCGTTCGCTCATAATGCAGGCTAAAACGGTAGCTGTCTGTTGGAAGCTCTTTCAGCAAATTACTGAAAGCCTCGGCGGTAAAGGTATAATGTTGCGAGCTCACAGAAAACTTCATGTCGGATTTCCCTTTGGTAGAAAAGTTCTCCTCAATGAGTTCAACATTTGAGAGTATCTCATTAAAGTATTGTATAATTTTCTTACCATCCTCGGAAAGAATGGAACGGTTTCCCAATTGGTCAAAAATCCGGATGCCGAGTTCGCTTTCAAGTATCTTGATCTGCTTGCTGATGTTCGGTTCGGTCACGTATAAGGTCTCTGCGGCGTTTCTGATGGAACCATTTTTGACGACCTCGGACACATAACGCATTTGTTGCAGAGTCATTTTCATTACGTCCTTTCCGCTGTATTGATTCTGCACAACATTATAATCTAAAACGCCCATTCATCGTCTTGTTTTATTATAATTATTGTACAGATTGCACTAACGCATGTAAAGTCACACTTAATTATCGCCTTTGATTACTTTCAGGCAGGATAATTGACATACCAAGCAAGAACGGAAATTTTGAAAGGCATTTCGATCCGCCGTTTCAGCAAGAATATCTATTCTTTACCCGCAACTGCAAGAAACAGGCGGGACTTCCGTAAAATACGGCAGTCCCGCCTGTAGATATCCGCTTAATCGGCGAACAACGGCGTGGAAAGGTAGCGGTCGCCGGTATCCGGCAGCAGCGCCACGATCGTCTTCCCCTCATTTTCCGGGTGCTTTGCCAGTTCAACGGCTGCCCATACCGCCGCGCCGGAGGAGATTCCAACCAGAACCCCCTCGGATTTGCCGATCCTTCTTCCGACAGCAAACGCGTCGTCATTCTCCACGGCGATGACCTCATCATAAATGCCTGTGTCCAGCACATCGGGAACAAAGCCGGCGCCGATGCCCTGAATTTTGTGGCTCCCTGCAGTACCCTTACTCAGCACAGGGGAGGCCGCAGGCTCTACTGCCACGATTTTAATATTGGGATTCTGCCCCTTGAGATATTCGCCAACGCCGGTTACGGTGCCGCCGGTGCCTACGCCGGCCACAAAGATGTCCACCTTGCCATCTGTGTCGTCCCAAATCTCCGGTCCGGTGGTTGCCTTATGAACAGCGGGATTGGCAGGATTGACAAACTGCCCGGGGATAAAGCTGTCGGGAATCTCCTTGGACAGCTCGTCGGCTCTGGCAATGGCGCCTTTCATGCCCTTGGCCCCTTCTGTCAGTACCAGCTCCGCGCCGTAGGCTTTCATCAGCTGGCGGCGCTCTACGCTCATGGTTTCCGGCATGACAATGATGATGCGATAGCCCCGGGCGGCTGCCACGGAAGCAAGACCTATACCGGTGTTGCCTGAGGTGGGCTCAATGATGACGGAGCCGGGCTTCAGCTGGCCCTTACTCTCGGCTTCATCGATCATGGCCTTGGCAATACGGTCCTTGACGCTGCCCGCCGGATTGAAATATTCCAGCTTGCCCAGAACACGGGCCTTCAGCCCCTCTTCCTTTTCAATATGGACCAATTCCAGCAGCGGGGTCTTGCCAATCAGCTGATCGGCAGATGTATAAATATTGCTCATTGCAAATTCCTCCTGATTAATTGTCGTTGTTGTGTTTTCGTATTGATTGGCCCTCAGCAGCGACAACATCGAAGTTGAAGCAAATCATTTCTCACGTTTATTACCAACCTTTCAAGTAGGTTAATACAGATTATATGCTGATCTACATTATTTGTCAATAGGCAAAGTGGGAAAAAGCCTATTGTCTTCCTATTAACCATGCTGTATACTAGGTTTTATAAAAATGGAGGAATGCACGATGCTGATATCAACCAAAGGACGCTACGCATTGCGGGTCATGATCGACCTTGCCGAGCATCAGACGGAGGACTATGTTCCGTTAAAGGAAGTCGCCCAGCGGCAGGAGATTTCCGAAAAATATCTAGAGAGCATCATTAAGCTTTTGGTAAAGGCCAATCTTTTGAGCGGCCTGCGGGGGAAAGGCGGCGGGTATAAGCTGACAAAATCCCCTGATTCCTATACGGTTGGCAGCATATTGCGATTGACAGAGGAATCCCTCTCTCCGGTATCTTGTCTGGAACAGGGATCGGCCGTCTGTCCCAGAATGGCAGATTGCCGCACTCTTCCGATATGGCAGGGACTTGACAAAGTCATCAGCAACTACCTGGATCACATCACCATTGCGGATGCGATAAAGACGAATTCCCCGGGAGATAACTACGTCATCTGACATCCATGAAGGAACGGCAAAGCGCAAGTGAGATCTTTCTCACTTGCGCTTTTCTTTTTTGAAACCGTCAGGTGACGAGTTTCCTAAGTTCTTTCCGATATTTCTTATGATCAGCTGACAGGGCTCCAAACTTTTTACACGTCTGATTTTCTTCACTCAAATTTTGCATGAAGTCAGTGCGACCGGTCGGCCTCATATTTCAATTTATCCGCCATCAGTTCATTTTGGAAGCAGATTTGGCACCGTTCCGCGCAAGGAGCTGCATTGATACCGCAATGCAAAATGCTCTCAGAACTTTTTTTTCGATGTTGTTCAATTGCATAGAGCACCTCATGATAGGGGATTAGGGGATCAATTCCTGAAAGCGCAAGGTCTGCATACAAGGGAGCCGTTACAGCAGTACGAATTGTGCGCGTAATGCAGGGAAACTCCTTGCCGCCAGGAATCGGGTCACATGGAATTCCGAGGTTTGCCTGCAAAGCCATTGAAGCCGCATTTTCCACCTGCTGCCCATCTCCACCGGCCAGCCAGGTAATAGCTCCGCTGCCCATAGCGCAGCAAATTCCTGATTCGCCAACGCAGCCTGAATTACCGCTGGCCTGCGCGTTTGTGAAAGCGATCGCACCAAGTCCGGCGGCAACAATCAAGCTCTCAATCACCTTCTCGTGGCTAAACCCACGAGCCTCACGAACGGCATCAATTGCACTGTACAGATAACCGCCGCCGGTTCCCATCGGTCCCGGGACGATCTTGGTTCGCGGAAGCTTGGCATTGGTCGACATCGCATGCGTTATGATATGTTGGGTAATTGGGTCTTCCAAAGCCTTTCCGGATTGAAGGTAACGATTCCATGTGCGACCGTAAATTGGAAGATTTGGCGTCTCCTCCGCCCGGTCATATCCAACCTTCTCCAGCGAATGAATTTGATTGAAAAGAATGTCATTGATTTTTTCGAAATAATCCCAGATTTTTTGGTCTGTCCATCCTGAAAAATTTTTTTCGTACTCGATTGCCGCCCGAACGAAGCTAATGCCGCGTTCGCTGGAAACCTGACGCCATTCCTGGACATTTTTAAATAGCTGGGGCTTGCGATCTTTGGTAGTAACGACGGGGAGCAAAGCTGGCAGCAGTCTCCATTCCACTCGGTCTGCAAAAGCGTCGGCAAAGGCTTTTTTATCTGGCATTGATGAGAATTCCAAGAAAAATGCGTACCGGCCGCTACCGTCCTCATAGTACGCGGTTTCAAGAATATCGTCAAACTTCCCGCGCAGCTTCTGTTCTGTCTCATGCAAGAAAGTAGTATCCACGCTCCAAGCAAGCAGCGCAAACGTATCGGCCTGCCACGCAATGGGAAATCCATGAATGGAGTAGGTACTGACCATACCACCGCCGATTGAGCGGGCCACGAGTACGGCGGTGTCCCCGTCGGCGCCTGTAAGCTCGAAAGTCGTACTCCCCGGCCAAATGTTATCTGATGGCAATTCGCCGAATTCGTAAGAAATCCCCGCCTGACGAGCCAGTTCATGCGCATCAAACAAATGGAGGGATATCATAGAAGTGCAGAGGACAAACACCCCAAAAGTGATAGAATCAAAGAAAGAACAAGGTGGTGTTTGCAATGCGCAAATATGACAAGGAGTTCAAGGAAGAAGCGGTCAAGCTGTCCGATGAAATCGGCGTGAAGCAGGCGGCGGCACAGCTGGGCATTCCGTACTACTCTCTGGCGG
>Ga0065701_1000122_pt1 | contig 17044 bp, 10 predicted proteins | sample Biomet1_FD_59088 | JGI IMG/M metagenome (GOLD analysis project Ga0065701, IMG submission 59088) | Microbial communities from bioreactor (seeded with anoxic lake sediment) at LBNL, California, USA - Biofuel metagenome 1 version 3... | ecosystem: Engineered > Bioreactor > Anaerobic > Unclassified ...
GGAAAATGGCACGCTGGAAGACGATCAGAACAGACGGGATTTTACTATCAACGCATTGGCTGTATGCCTCAATGCTGATCGCTTTGGTGAATTAGTCGATCCTTTTGATGGTATGGAGGATCTTAAAAACAGAATTATNCGNACTCCTTTAGATCCGGATATTACATTTAGTGATGATCCTCTCCGTATGATGCGGGGTATCCGTTTTGCCACTCAGCTTAATTTCCAGATTGAAGATGAAACTTTTGCATCGATAGCACGCAATAAAGAGAGAATTGAAATTATATCGAAAGAGCGTATTGCTGACGAATTAAATAAAATACTGGGGTCCCCCGTTCCTTCCATTGGCTTTGTATTGCTGGATGAATGTGGATTATTAAAACTTATTTTCCCGGAACTGGCAGCATTGCAAGGTGTTGACAGCAGAAATGGCAGGGCACATAAAGATAACTTCTATCACACTTTAGAGGTTGTTGATAATGCTGCTAAACGTTCAGATAACCTTTGGTTTCGTTGGGCAACTCTACTTCACGATATAGCCAAACCAAGTTGTAAGCGATGGGAGCCTAAGGCGGGCTGGACTTTTCATAATCATAATTTTGTTGGTGAGAAGATGGTACCAAACATCTTCCGAAGAATGAAATTACCGATGAATGAGAAGATGAAATATGTTCAGAAACTGGTTGGTCTGCACATGCGACCGATTGTTCTTTCTGAAGATATTGTAACTGACTCGGCTGTACGCAGGTTACTATTCGATGCAGGTGATGACATTGATGATTTAATGGCTCTGTGTGAAGCTGATATTACCTCAAAGAACGAAGTTCGTAAGCAAAAGTTTCTGGATAATTTCCAACTGGTACGTCAGAAGCTGAGGGATTTGGAAGAGAAAGACCGGATCCGTAACTTCCAGCCACCTATTTCGGGTGAAGAGATTATGGAAGCTTTCGATCTGCGCCCATGCAGAGAAATTGGTACTCTTAAAAGTTCTATTAAGGATGCCATTCTGGATGGTGTTATTCCAAACGAATATGAGGCTGCTTACAATTATATGCTTGAAAAAGCTGCAAAGATGAAACTTAAACCTGTAAAATAACAAACAAATGGGCCAGAAGAGATATACCAAAGGCGAAGAAATTGCCAATGCCAGTTCTCACGGATTGGGCATACTGCTTGGAATCACTGTCGGGATTTTCCTGATGCGTAGTGCTTTTGAGACAAACAACAGGTGGATTATGGTTAGTTTTGCTATCTATCTGCTGGGGATGTTATCTTCTTACGTCACCTCTACCTGGTATCATGCCTGCCGGAATGAAAAAAGAAAAGCTTTGCTTCGTAAGTTCGACCACGGAGCAATCTATCTGCACATTGCCGGAACGTATACTCCTTTTACATTGGTTGTTCTCAGGGATTCCGGAGCATGGGGATGGGCACTGTTTTCTTTTGTATGGCTTGCTGCAATAACGGGATTTATCCTGAGCTTTAAAAAACTAAAAGAGCACAGCAATCTTGAAACTATCTGTTATGTAGTTATGGGAGGAGTTATTCTTGTAGCCATAAAACCGTTAGTTGATTGCCTCTATCCAACAGGATCTATCAGTACTCTCTATTGGCTTATTGGCGGTGGTGTATCATATATTATAGGGGCAGTATTCTACTCTCTAACAAAGTTGCGATACATGCATTCTGTTTTTCACCTCTTTGTTTTGGGAGGAAGTGTTTGCCACATTATTGCTATTTTCAATATCTTATAATTAAGATTAAAATACAGATAACAAAAAAAGATGTCTTTTTACGGACATCTTTTTTTGTTTTAGGTAGTTGCTATTTTAATTAACACCTTCTGTAGTCATATTAATACGTTTAATTGTTCCATCGTTATTATAGAACAAACGATCTATACAGACCGACCGGCGGAAACTACCGCCTTGTGTATTAATACTGCCATTGTGATAAATAAAATACCACTTATTCTTAAACTCAACGATTGACTGATGATTGGTGTTACTATTTCCGGCAATTTCATTCAATATGCCTTTATATTCCCATGGGCCATTGATACTGCGACTCATAGCGTAACAAATCTTTTCGGGAAATTCGGATGCATACGAAAGGTAATACCAGCCTTTATATTTATGAATCCATGGTGCCTCAGTAAAACGTGGAAGATTTTTAACCGGCATTATCGGCCCGTCAAGCTCAATCATATTTTTCTTTAGTTTGGCATAGTAACATTGAGTATTTCCCCAAAACAAATAAGCTTGTCCGTCATCATCTATAATAACAGTAGGGTCAATGTCGTCCCAGCTTATTTTTGTGTATTCGGTAGTCATGTCATTGGTAATAAGTGCCGATCCACGTGCATCTTTAAAAGGTCCGGTAGGACTATCGGAAACTGCCACACCTATTGCTTTTCCATGAATGGAACCATGTTCTACAGCAACATACCAATAAAATTTGCCATCCCGTTCTATAACCTGACTAGCCCAGGCATCACCCTTAGCCCATGAGAAATCAGATGGTTTCAATGGAACCGGATGCTCTGTCCACGTTTTCATATCCGAAGAAGAGAAAACCAGCCACTCATTCATTTCATAACGTTCCTTTGGTGCAGGACATTGATCATGTCCTGCATAAAGATATACTTTTCCGTTATAAACCAATCCGGCAGGATCGGCTGTAAATTTATGCTTAATCAAAGGATTTCCATTTGCAACAAACGTGGTATCCTGAGTCTCTGCAAATATTCCGCTACTACTTAGCAAAGCGGCACATAAAAGTATCAGTCCTGAAATTCTATTTCTTAACATCATTCAAGTCCTTTTATTTTCTCAAAAACTTATATACAGCAAATGTTTTAGCTCCTAATTTAACGTTCAGAACATTGCCATCAATCTGAATATCTTCTTTTTGCGGAAGAACAGTATTTGGGTTTGCCAATGTATTTTCAGCATCTAAATCGGATGAATGAAGAAGTGTTACAGTACCAGAAGTAAGCTGACCTTTCTTTATTCCATCTAATACAACACGGATATCTTGTTCTTTATCTGCCGTATTAGCTATTTTCACGATATAAGCTTTTTCATTTTTATCCCAAACAGCACTTGCATAAAGCTCATCCTGACCGGTTACAGGCTTTTTATCCATTGTCAAAGAAAGGACATTCGTTCCTTTATTGTGAGCATAAAGCTGCTGAACATAGTAGTTCACAGAACGTACACTGTTCATATTATCAAACCAGATTAAGTCCGGACGCCACTGCCATCCTTTTACATGAGCAAAAAGCGGAGCATAAGTAGCCATGTGAACCACGTCGGCGTTACGTTCCAGTCCGGTCATAAATGCTGCTTCACAAAGAGCTGCATCAAAGTTGTTCTTTTTATTCTGAGCATGGCAGGCATATTCACCGGCAAACACCTTCGGACCTTTTCTGTCGTAATTATCATAACGGGCAGCTTGAGTTAAGAACCATTTCTGAGAACGATAGTAATGTTCGTCAACCAAATCAACTTTCAGACGTTTCATTTCAGGCCACAAATAATCGAACTTATCACCTTCAGAATCAGGACCAGAAGATCCGATGATACGAATGTTCGGATAAGCTTTACGGATAGCTTTGATAAATGGTTCCAGATGTTCAGGATATTCTTTTCCCCATTGTTCGTTACCTACCGCAAGAAGTTTCAGGTTAAATGGAGCCGGATGACCCATATCTGCACGTAATTTACCCCACTTTGTAGTAACATCGCCATTAGCAAACTCAATTAAATCGAGTGCATCCTGAATATAACAATCCAACTTATCAACAGGCACATGAGCTTTTGGATCTTTATTCTGGAACTGGCAAGCAAGTCCACAATTAAGCACAGGGAGAGGTTCTGCTCCAATTTCTTCTGACAATAAGAAATATTCATAGAATCCCAATCCATAAGTCTGGAAATAATCCGGATAGAAACGGTTGGTAAAAGTATATTGCCAACGATTAGTATTAAGCGGACGGTTTTCAACAGGACCTACCGAGTTTTTCCAATTATAACGAGTATCAATATCAGTACCTTCAACAATACATCCACCAGGGAAACGGAATACACCCGGTTTCAAATCGGCAAGAGCCTGCACTAAGTCTTTACGCAAACCACCTTCACGACCTTTCCATGTATCAACCGGGAAAAGAGATACGTGATCCATATCAATATCTCCTTTTGAAGTAAGGAAGATTCGAACACAAGCTTTTGCATCTGTTTCCGGTGAAGTAAGCACTACTTCGTATTTCTTCCAGTCGGCAGAAGTTACATTCAATGTTTGTTTTGCAACCGGATTATTATTTGAGTTTACAAGTTCTACCCTGAAACTTTGAGATTCACCACCCTGAGGAAGGCGAGCCCATACATTAAAACGATATTGAGCATCTTTCTTAATACCTACGCCAAAGAAGCCTTCGTTTTCAAGTCCTGTTTGTTTATCAGAATGCCCCGGATATGAAAGACGAACATAATGTGGATTCTTATCAAATGCAGGATTATCAATACGGACCTCAACATTACCAAATGATTTCCAACCTAGCAAATTCTGAGTAAACTCAAAGGAACGGTTCTTTATTAATTCAGCATATAAACCACCATCGGCCCCAAAATTGATATCTTCAAAGAAGAGTCCATACATTGTTGATTGTATTTCCGCCCCGGGCTTACTGGTCTTTACAACCATCTCGTGTGGCGACTGAGCATTTAATGACATCCCCATGCAAAGGGCTAAAGCAGAGAATAATGATCTGTGCATTTTCATAATTTATATTAGTTTTTAGTTNGCTATTNATTTTATACGCTTTCCCCAGACTGACCGACCATGACTATCCAATCCTGTAAAAAGAATTGTCTCTGTCTGATTTTCCCAGTCATGTCCGGCAAAAATAACCAAATTATTTATTTCCTCACCATTTAAAACCAGTTTAGTTAATGATTTAGATGAATCGAAAGACCAGGAACTATTAGTACGATCTTTGATTCTATTGTTCTCCTGCAACACTATATGCGAAGAATAATTCAGCTCTGTTTTATTAAGTCGTCCTTCTCCCCAAAGAATCTGTCCGGCTTCTAACTTTCTGTCATGGCTTGGTTCTTTTATACGAATCACTTCCCATTCACCATACAGATCTTTATCTTTAATATTTATCAAAGCACTTCCCACATATCTTTCAGGAGAAACAACCGGCCATCCATCAGGAGTAAAGAACATCTCTCTTGTGTGCAGAACCATCAACATATTATCCGGCGAGAGGCGGCCTTGGTGAAACATGAAATATTTTCCTTTTTCATCAGTCGCTACCCCGCAATGAGCTGTACCAGCCCACCCCACATGATTGTTAAAACAATAGGGAGCAGTAAGTATTGGAAATATATCTGTTGTATCGGACATTGCCTTGCCAAAGAAATCGGTAAAAGGTCCTTCCGGCTTATCTGCTCTTCCTACCCTGACATTATAAGTGGTCATCAATGGATCATAGGAAACAAAAAGATAATATTTTTTAAACTGTGGATTGTATACAATCTCCGGAGCTTCCATATTATCAACTTTGTAATTGGCTCTGCGAGCAACCAGATGTCCTAAATCTCCGGTTTTCATTGTTAATCCCGTTTCCGGATTTAGCTGAACACAATAAATGCCTCCAAAGAATGAACCGTAATGCATCCATATTTTTCCATTAGAGGGATCAACAATAACAGTTGGATCAATGGCATTCATTGGCGTTTCTTTATTTGTGCGGACTACACATCCTTTCTCAATCCAGGGGCCTTCAGGTGAAGATGACTCAGCCATACCTATATATGAATTCTTCTGTCCGAACGCGGATACACAATAATAGAGTCTGTAAGTATTTTCATGCTTAATAATATAAGGTGCCCAGATATTAGTAGCCCCTTTTCCTTCAGAATTACTTCTCACCCACTCCACTGCATCATGAGGAATTTCTTGGAAAGCCCATCCTTCGAATTCCCAATGTACCAAATCTTTAGATTTACGCACCTGTATATATCCTAACGGAACATTATGCTGTTTTGCATCTTCCTTATTTTCACCATAAATTGCATCTGTTGAATACATATAATATGTATCACCAAACTTCTTACAAGCAGGATCGTGAACGTTGTAGGTTCCCCACTTCTTGTAGTTCTCCATGCCCGACAAATAGACATAATTGTCAGGCCAGGGATTTGAAGCTGGGATAATTTTCATGTCTGACGATGATTTGCAGGAGAGCATTACAGTCAGTACAATAAATGCAAAGAATACTCTGAGAAGTAATTCCGGATGTTTTTTCATATAGCAGTATTAAATCCTTTTATTATGTATCTACAAAAATAGCCGACAAGAGAATGTTCTAAGGTGGACATCTGTCTCTTTTAAGTGGACAAACCATAAACCATGATATAAAAAAGAAGTATCAACACATAAAAGAAAAAAGAGTTTAATTATATTTGTCTCGTTAATCGGTTAAATATGAGAAATAGAATTTCACTCTGCATCTTATTTTCGTTTGTTGTCTTTTTATCTTCTTTCAAAGCATCAGCATTACCAAAGAGCCTGACAAACAGATATAATTTCAGCTGCATCACAATGAATGACGGGCTGTTACATAACTTTATAGACGATATATATAAAGACAAACAAGGCTTTTTATGGATTTCTACTGCCGGAGGAGGATTGTCGAGATACGATGGTTATGAGTTTACTCATTACAATATAAGCACATGGCCTATTTCCCTGAAAAGTAACTTTATCCGCAAAGTTTGCGAAGATAACTTTAACCGTTTATGGATAATATCCGAAAAGGGAACAGATATATTAAATCTCTCATCGCTGAAAATAAATCAATTAACCTATAAAGATAAAACCTTAGATCAAATACTCAACAAATCGGCAAATACAATACTGAAAGACAGCAGAGGGAATATCTGGTTATCTGCCAAAGACGCATTATATAAAATAGAATTTGCACCGGATGGTGCTATTGCGCATATCTATTCTATGATGCTTAAATTGCCATCTTCAAACAACCAANTNGTTGCAATAAAGGAAATAAACGGAGAAATATGGGTTGGGNATAATAGCACTGTATTTAAGGTGTTGACCAATAAATCNGGAAAGCTTGTACTTTCAACNATTTCTGATAAACTNAAATTAGTAAAAGGCAGCTATATAAACGTAATNTTTGAAAAAGAAAATGAAGTGTGGATAGGTAGTGANCGCGGACTATTCAGATACAANAAAACAAATGAATCTATAAAACACTATGTNCATAATGAAAGTGTGCAAGGTTCTATTTCACAGAACCAGATTACTGACCTCGCTGAAACAAATGATAAGCAATTAATTGTAGCNACTTTAAAAGGACTCAACTTCTATGATCCTATAAACGANAATTTTATGCATATCAATCGTGATGAAAAGGACGAATGTTATAGCATAAACTGCGATTTCATTAATTGCTTGCTTGTTGATAAGAATCTAATCTGGGTGGGTACTGAAGCNGGAGGTTTGAACAAGATTGCCCCCAAAAAGCTTTCAATACNCAATTACATNTANAATGAAAACGATCCGGGATCCATATCCAGAAACCCTGTCAATGCTATTTNTGAAGATAAAACAGGGAATCTATGGGTAGGAACAGTAGAAGGCGGACTCAATCTGAAAAGAAAAGATAGTGATAAGTTTATTCATATTACATCGGGTAACAGTTCGCTTAGTCATAATTCAGTAAGTGCAATAACAGCTGATGAATATAACCATCTTTGGATAGGCACCTGGGGAGGAGGCATAAATATACTCGACATGAGCAATATTTCTCATCCTACATTTGAACACATAACGTCAGGCACTCACCCCGAATCCATTATCGATTTTGTAGGAGCTCTATGCTATGATCCGATTAATAAGGGTATTTGGATTGGATCNAACAGAGGTNTTTATTTCTATGATATAAAAATTAAAAAACTTATGTCTCCTTTTCCTTTCAGTGTAACAAAGAATATTCAGGGTACAATAGGCTCACTAATCGATAAGAAAAACAANTTGTGGATAGGAACTTCGGACGGTGCAATGATCATCGACTTAAAATCATTTGCCAGAAATCATTCACACTTTTCATATAAATATTTAAAATACAAAAGTAACAAGCCCGATTCTCATTGTGTTGACAAAATAAACTGTCTTTACGAATCATCCAACGGAACAATCTGGCTGGGTAGTAACGGATATGGTTTATACAAACTAATATCGCGAGATAATGAGAACTATCAGTTCCAATCTTTTACGACTACACAAGGGCTAGCCAATAATTGTGTCCTGGGTATTTTGGAAGATGAGAGAGGTCGTCTTTGGTTAAGTACATGCAACGGAGTTTCCTGTTATAATCCCAGTATAAATAAATTTATAAACTACACTAAAGAAGATGGATTAATAAGTAACCAATTTTACTGGAATGCATATTCCAAATCAAACATTAATCAGAATCTTTATTTTGGTAATATGGGAGGATTAATTGCAATTGACGGGAATAAAATACTGCCAAAACCATTAAATAAAAAGATTATTTTCACCAGACTTAGTGTATTAAATGAGAACATCTATCCTGGCAAGGGGAACTATATTGATGTAGATATATCACAAGCTAAATATTTAAAATTGCATGAAAAAGATAAATCTTTCTCCATAGAATTCTCTGCAATGGATTATGAGATATCAAATACAGCAACTTATTCATACAGATTACTCGGGTTTGACGACAATTGGGTAAAGGTTCCTTCGAGCAGACGTATAGCAAGTTATACAAACTTGCGTCCGGGAACTTATACTTTACAGGTAATATGTGATGCCGGATCAGAGCTACAGTCAGGCAACATAACTGAACTGAAAATTGTTGTTTCTCCGTTCTTTTATAAAACAACATGGTTTATTTGTCTTGTACTTATTATACTTTCTGTAATAGTATACAGACTGTACAGATGGCGTATTGATTCATTGAANAACCANAAAGAACAGCTTCGCATCAAAGTAGAAGAACGTACTCATGAACTGGAAGAACAAAAGCATATACTTGAGGAACAAACAAAAGAGCTTATCACGTCAGAACGAAATACTTAAACAGCAAAACGAAAAGATAACCCGTCAGAAAGGGCAGTTAATCAAGATGTCGAAGAAGGTTCNGGAACTNACAATTGACAAGCTGACTTTCTTTACCAATATNACNCATGAATTCAGGACTCCCATCACACTGATTATGGGNCCTATNGAGAGNGCTCTTAAGTTAAGCTACAATCCTCAGGTTATAGAGCAATTACATTTCGTTGAAAGAAACTCCAGNCATTTACTTTCACTCGTAAATCAATTNATGGATTTCCGCAAAGTTGAATCTGGTAAAATAGAGATTGTAAAGGTTCCGGGCAATTTTAAGAAGTTTATTGACGATATACTAGAGCCTTTTGAAGCCTTCGCCCGCGAAAGAAACATCCAAATTGAAAAGGCATTCCGTCTTAGTTCTCCGGTTATTATGTTTGATGAAGATGCAATGGATAAAGTAATCAGCAACCTTTTGTCGAACGCCATTAAATACACTCCGGATAATGGAGTGGTTTCTATTTATATTTCTTCTTTAAGAGACCCTGATACTTTNAANGAGAAAGTTATATATTTCAGTAAAAGACAACGGTGCCGGCATTAATGAAGAAGATATACCAAANATNTTCAATCGGTTCTANCAANCNAAAGGAAGTGTAAAGTANCCTGTATACGGACAAAGTAGTACNGGTATAGGTCCTCTATCTGTGCAAACAGATTGTGCATCTTCAGGGAGGAACTATTCAGGCAAAGAATAACCNTACCGGAGGTGCTGCTTTCAGNGTTGTTCTTCCTTTGCTNCGTGAAGAGCATCCTAAGAAAGAGACAAATGTTGCCAATCAGCTTCATGAAGCNAATGAGATTAAGGATAATAAACTGCTTATCTCAGGAGGACGTCTTAACATGTTAATTGTTGAAGATAATAAAGACATGCGTAGTTATATTCGTTCAATATTGATAGATAAGTTTAATGTTACAGAAGCCGAAAACGGAGAACAAGCACTGGCTATATTAAATCAGCAGAGTTTTGATTTTATTATAAGTGACTTGATGATGCCAGTTATGGACGGACTGGAATTATCAAGAAAAGTAAAAGAGAACTTCTCAATATCTCATATTCCGTTCCTGATGCTTACAGCAAAGACCTCTATTGAAACCCGTATTGAAAGCTATAAGATTGGAGTAGACGAATATTTACTCAAGCCGTTTGATGAAGATCTATTATTGGCTCGTATAAACAATATTCTGGAAAATCGTAAGCATTATCAGAAACAATTCAGTTTTAAGATGGACGTTGATATTCTTAATGTTGAAGAGGAATCTTGTGATAAGAAATTCCTGGATAAGGTAATGAGCGTCATTAANGAAAACTATAAGAATTCTTATTTCGAGGTAAGTGACTTTATTGAATCAATGGGGGTAAGTAAAAGTATACTTAACAGAAAAATGCAGAACCTTACCGGACAGTCTGCCGGACAGTTTATCAGAAACTACAGGCTGAACATTGCAAGGGAATTAATATTAAAGAATCGCACCACCAGAAATATGAATATATCAGAGATAGCTTATGAAGTAGGTTTCAATGATCCTAAATACTTCACCCGGTGCTTTACCAAACATTTTGCAGTTACACCTAGTTCATTAATGGAGTCTGATAAATAATTTAATGTATATATACTTTACGCAGTGGTGACAAACTTTGAATAAAACATCTTTTATATGTCTTGGGATAAAATTTGTCACCCCCATTACCACTGCGTTTCAGAAGAAGGTACCCTGTTACCCCCTCGAAAACAACCTTTATAAATTTGTTTTTTCAGTATACAACTGTACAAAAAGCAAATGACATGCAATTAATTGGTTATAAACACATTAATAACACAATTGATACATTTAGGCTCTTATTGGCAAAATAAGTAAGGCTCAACTATGTCTGCAATTTCTATTCGCCAATAAATTTAGTTTATTCCTCAATAAATAGATAACCATTGCCCAATAAATAAAATCTATTCACCAATGGATTTTATAGTAGAGATATGGCATAATACCCGCTTTTACATTAAAAGAAGCATTTATCCACCCCTAAAAATCTTTTGTCCACCTTGATAAAACAATTCACTAATACATTTGTGAGCAAACAGAACAGAGTCATGTTCCTATCTAACATTCAGACCTAGGTACATGATAATAATAGTTTGGAAGAGTTGCTTATGAAATAAAAAACATAGTTATCTCTCCTTTTGTATAAACCTTACGTTAAACCTCAGTATTCATTATTAATTTATAATCTTAATTTTATGAATTTAAAGCTACGAGAAACTAAAATTAAAGATATGATTAGGTTCAAAAAGATATGGCCTATTGGATTCTTTTTCCTTATTTCAGCGTGCGGATCGGACGATAATCCTGATTCTGAAGATCCAACTATTCCTCCAGTCACGGATACTTACACTGCACCTACTTATAAAGACGATTATAGTAGCATTGCCTCATGGGAAAACCGTAGTAACTGGAATCTTGCCAATGTGCATGACCCCACAGTAGCCAAATGTGGCGATTACTATTATATGTACTCAACCGACGCTTCTTATGGAAATGCTCACGACGGACACGGACACTTTCTTTACAGGCGATCAAAAGACTTAGTAAACTGGGAGTTCAAAGGGATGGCCATGAACGAAACACCTGCGTGGGTAAAAGATACTCTCAACAATATGCGCCAAAGAGAGGGACTGCCAGCAATTGCCTCTCCTTCATACGGATGCTGGGCNCCGGTTGTTCGCAAAATNGGAAACAAATATAGAATGTATTACAGCATTGTTGTTGATAATTATATTAAGACCGGAGCACAAAACACTGCAGCCAACTTTGATAATTCATGGACAGAACATGCTTTNATTGGTTTAATGGAAACNGACGATCTGGCTTCTAATATTTGGGTAGACAANGGTATGGTTGTTTGTTCCTCTACAGATAGAGGAAACAACTGGTANAGAGCNAGTTTAANTGACTGGAGCGGATATTTTAAATGGAATGCCATCGACCCNTCATTTATTGTAACTCCAAACAATGAGCAATGGCTTATTTACGGCTCCTGGCATTCGGGTATAGTTGACCGTTAAAATTGACCCGAATACAGGAAAGCCTTATCAGCTAAATTCATTGGCCGATTATGGAACCTGCATTGCAACCCGAACTACTGGAAGCAGATGGCAAGGATCAGAGGCTCCGGAAATTATTTATAACGAAAATACCGGCTATTATTATCTGTTCTTAGCATACGATGAATTATCCGTTGCTTACAACACCCGTGTGTGCCGTTCAAAAAACATAACTGGTCCTTTTGTGGGCATTGATGGCAAAGATATTACTCAGGGAGGAGAATGCTGGCCTATGCTTACACATCCTTATAAGTTTAGCAATCATTCTGGTTGGGTAGGTATATCTCACTGTTGTATTTTCCAGAATCCTGATACCAAAGAATGGTATTACTGTTCGCAAGGACGTCTTCCTGCCAATACAAACGGAAATGCTTACAGCAATGCCATTATGATGGGACAAGTTAGATCTGTAGAATGGACTGAAGATGGATGGCCGGTTGTTATGCCAGAGAGATATGCTGCAGTTCCACAAAGTACGATATCTGAAAGTGAGCTGATAGGGAATTGGGAACACATTACTTTATCTTATCAATATCAGACACAGCAAGCATCAAAAAGTGTAGTCCTTTCAGCAAATAAAACTGTAAGCGGTGCTATTTCCGGAAACTGGTCTTATGATGCAACCAAGAAGATTTTGACAATAGGTACATATAAGGTAAAAGTTCAGAGGGGACTGGATTGGGAAGCTACTCCACGTACAAAAACTATCATTTACTCGGGACTTACAGACAAAGGTATTTCACTTTGGGGTAAAAAAGTAAAATAACTATTCCAGATCTGAATTATATTCAGCTGATAACGGATATAGGTAAATCAATATACTACTTTTCAATAGGGTGAACTATAACGGGGGAGCTAAAATATTTGTTCCCCTTTTATTTCCTAAAGACAAGTAAATAATACCACAAGGTGATTTGAGCGAGAGAAAAACATAGCTTAAGCATAATACAATGGTAGTTTTATGGTTGGATTTATTAAATGTACAAAATACACTTTTATCCACTAAGAAAATACATTTGTCCACCTTGTACAATTGGCGATCATCTATATTCGCCATGCAATAAAGACCAAATTAACCTTTAAAATTAATACTATGAAGACAAGAAAATGGCCGTCATTTCTATTGGCGGTAATTGCAGTCCTTTCATTNNNTNCCTGTGATAANTGGGGACTAATGGACCCNCCTGCAGGAAATCAAATTTATCCTAAACTAGAACTAAAAGGAGAATANAAGTTTGAAGAAGAACTTTCTCCTGAAGANTTTACTCTGACTGCCTATAACGGAGGAGAGGTTCCCCGAATTGCGACCGATGAGTTCAAGGGGAAAGTTCTCAACCTTAATGGAGGGTATGCTCGCGTGAAAAATCCTTTGTATAATGTAAAGGTGCAGACAGGAGTATCTATCACCATGTGGGTAAAAACAGCGGCGGACAATTTGCAAGGCGCTATATTCTCATTTGCCAATGAGGATAATTCGGAGCGTATCTTTTTTACGCCTAACGCCTGGTTGCACCGCGACAGTTTGAGCNTTGCCAGTGAGGTTAACAAGCCTACTAANGTTTCAACTGCACCATTCACTGCCGATAAATGGCACTACATGGCACTTATTATCACCACCAAAGGTTACACTTTGTATATAGATGGTGAAAAGAGTAGTGAAGAACTTACTTCTGACCAAGCGGGTTCCTTTGACTATCCGAATCTTGTGCAGGCATTTCCACGTCTGCTCGTACCTGTATTTTGGTTACGGATCACCCGTACAGCCTAAGGCTATGCGTATTGATGACGTGAAAATATATAGGAACGTAATTACTTCTAAGGAGATTGCTGTACCTGTAGTAACCGGAGGAGAAGAATATCGCTTCCCGCCAAGAGGAACTGTTGGATATTACACCCTTGACAAGACATTTGCAAATAGTCTTAACACCTCACAAAGCGGTGAATTGATCACTGTTGAAACTCAAGCTACCCCATCTGCATTCGAACAAGATGCCGACAGAGGTACGGTATGGCACCAGCAAGAAGGCTGGACAGGCAATGCCAATGGTTGGGCTTATTCTCGTTTCGACAATCCTTTGAAAGGTAAGACTCTAGAAGATGGTCTTAGTATTTGTATGTGGATTAATCCGCCAACACTGAACTGGTGGGATCAGATTTTTGTGATGAACGACGGAACAACTAAATTCTGGTTCAATGCTATTGGTTACCTTGGCTATAATGGAGCAGGAGGCTGGTTTGATTGTCAGAATAATAATGCTGATAACGCACTAACCCCAGGTAAATGGACTTTTGTAACTATAAATATTTCTACCGACGGGTTTGCAGTTTACTACGACGGAAAACTGAAGTTTGACAAAGACAATAACGGGGCGTTTGCTTCGGGCGACTTTAAAGGCTACACCAACGTATTGAACATGTTTACCAGCGCTAATAACTTCTACTTGGGTTACGAAACATGGTGGAAAGCTGCGCCTGCAATGATAGACGATATATTCCTTGTAACAAGACCTTTGACAGAAAAGGAAATTCAGAATCTCTATGCTGACACNAANAAAGCATCGGGAGGAGTTCCGGTTAGTCCTGCATATGCACCTTCATTGGTAGGCTATTATCCGTTAAACAATTCTTTTACAAATGCAGTCAATGCAGCACAAGGAGGCGAACTTATTACCGTAGAGACTCAGGCTACTCCATCAGCCTTCGAACAAGATGCAACCAGAGGTACAATCTGGCATCAAAAAGAAGGATGGACCGGTAATGCTAATGGTTGGGCATATACACGTTTCGATAATCCACTGAAAGGTAAGAATATTACGGAAGGTCTAAGTGTTAGTATGTGGCTTAATCCACCCACATTAAACTGGTGGGATCAAATCTTCGTTCTAAACGACGGCACAAGTAAACTCTGGTTTAACGCCATTGGTTATCTGGGCTATAATGGAGCGGGCGGATGGTTCGACTGCCAGAATAATAATGCAACCAATGCCCTAACGGCAGGTGTATGGACATTAGTTACCATAAACTTTACGCCAGATAAATTTGAAGTTTATTATAATGGAGTACTTAAGTTTAACAATGAAAATAATGCAGCATTCGCTTCGGGCGACTTTACCGGGTACAACAATATTCTGAACATGTTTAAAACAGCCAATAACTTCTACTTCGGTTACGAAACCTGGTGGAAAGCTGCCCCGGCATTGATTGACGATGTGTATTTCTGCGCCAGTCCGTTGTCGGCTTCACAAGCTGCAGCTTTATATAATGCGACGAAAAAATAACCTTGTTATTTCCATAAAATAAAGAAAATATGAAAGATAAACAAATGAACCCCAAATCATCCAGGAACACATTTCTGTTCCTGAGATGGTTGTCGGTATTCCTGATGCTGCTGATCGGGCAAACTTTGTCGGCACAACAGCGGCAAGTGACGGGTATAGTGAAAGATCAGACTGGTGAACCAATTATAGGTGCCAGTGTATTAGAAAAAGGNACAACAAACGGTGTTATTACTGACTTGGACGGAAACTTCAAACTGACAGTAAGCAACNNTGAGAAAGCTGTTCTGCANATCTCTTATNTTGGCTATCAGACACAACAAATACCTGTAAACGGNAAGACATTATTGAATGTAATCCTGAAAGAAAACACGAAATTATTGGATGAAGTAGTGGTCGTTGGTTATGGTGCCCAAAAGAAAGAAAGTGTGGTTGGAGCTATTTCACAGGTTTCCAGTAAGGAACTACTTGCTTCTCCTGCCGCCAATATTTCTCAGGCTATTGCCGGAAAGATTCCGGGTGTAATTACTACACAGACTTCCGGCGCTCCGGGACAGGACGACACGAAGATTAATATCCGTGGACGGGCTACCTTTGCAGGCGATGGTTCACCACTCATTCTGGTTGATGGTGTAGAGCGTGAGTTTTCACAGATTGCTCCTGATGATATAGAAACCATTTCTGTATTGAAAGATGCCTCTGCCACTGCTGTTTATGGTGTACGCGGTGCAAACGGTGTAATGCTTATTACTACCAAACGTGGTCGTGATCAGAAACCAGAAGTGAGCTTGACGGCAAACATGCAAATTCAAAGTCCCACACGTAGCGACACTTACCTTGATTCTTATCAGTCGGTGACTTTGTTGGAAGAGGCGTTGAAAAACGATGGATTNCCTTCTCAATTCTCGGCTAACGATATGGAAATGTATCGTAAGTCGGCTGNCGGGCAGTTAAGTGGTTTGGATGCCATGCTTTATCCCAACGTGAATTGGTACAACGAAGTTTTGAAAAGTTCAGCTCCTGCTCAACGCTACAATGCTAGCGTTCGTGGAGGAACTAAACGCATGAGATACTATGCTTCAGCCGAACTATATGACCAGAAAAGTTTAATCAAAGAACTGAGTCAGGATACGTATGGAAACTCTTCCAGCCCCAGTTATCGCCGGTATGCTTTCCGCGCTAACATGGACTTATTCCTGACAAAAGACTTGACATTCTCCGTAAACTTTGGAACTCGTTTCGAAGAACGCAGAGGATCGAACACCAACGAAAGTAGTACATATAGTCAGACTTTCTACGAACTGAACCATACGCCAGGCTGGCTCTTCCCTGTATCATATCAAGTAAGAATGGAGAAAGCACCAAGACCTTGTACGGAGGTAGCTCACAGTATCAAAGCAATATCGTTGCAGCATTGGCCAAAGGTGGTTACTATCGCGCTACCAATACCATAAATGAAACCAACTTTATTTTAGATTATAAAATGGATTGGCT
>Ga0065701_1040479_pt1 | contig 17011 bp, 19 predicted proteins | sample Biomet1_FD_59088 | JGI IMG/M metagenome (GOLD analysis project Ga0065701, IMG submission 59088) | Microbial communities from bioreactor (seeded with anoxic lake sediment) at LBNL, California, USA - Biofuel metagenome 1 version 3... | ecosystem: Engineered > Bioreactor > Anaerobic > Unclassified ...
TTACCCGTTATCCTTGCCCTGTGGAGCCCGGACTTTCCTCACGCACAGCCTTTCGGCTTGTGCCCGCGGCCGTTCAGAAAACTCAAGTATTTAGCTAATCAATCTCCATTGTCCCAGTTATGCCAGACGTTCTGAACATCTTCATTGTCGTCGAAGTGGTCGAGGATCGTCTGCATATTTTTGACGTCGCCCTCAGAAGTCAGCGAAATATAGGACTGCGGCACCATTTCTGCCTGAGCGGAAAGCAGCTTATAGCCGTGCTCCGTCATGTAGTCCGCAACGGTGGTCACGTCGTCCTCGGCGGTGTAGATGGTGAAGATCCCCTCTTCCGTCTCCATATCGGCCGCGCCGGCCTCCATGGCGTCCATCAGAACGGTGTCCTCATCATAGTCGCCATCCTCGTTATCCACGACGACGACGCCTTTCCGGTCAAACGACCAGGACACACAATTCGCTGCGCCAAGTTTGCCGCCGTATTTATCAAAACAGTGGCGAACCTCGCTGGCGGTCCGGTTGCGATTATCAGTCATCGTTTCTACAATTACAGCAACACCGCTGGGGCCATAGCCTTCATAGGTGATCCTCTCAAAGTTGGAGGTATCGCTGCTGCCCAATGCCTTTTCGATCGTCCGCTTGATATTATCGTTGGGCATGTTGGCGGCTTTCGCCTTTGTGACGACGACCGCGAGGCGCATATTGTTTTTCGGGTCGCCGCTGCCGCCTTCCTTGACGGCAACGATCATCTCCCTGGCAATTTTGGTAAAGGCCTGCGCCCGCTTCGCGTCCGCCGCGCCTTTTGTCTTTTGTATATTATGCCATTTTGAGTGTCCTGACATTCCTCTGTCCCCCTGTGTTTTTCGCTTTCTGTTCAGGATATTGTATCATAAAACTTTTCACATGGCAACTACTTGCATTTAGGAATCAGAAGAAGTCCTTCTTCCCGGCCATCGTTGACGGCGCGAATTGCCTCCACGGTGGAGTGATACTGCTTTGCCAGCGACCATAAGTCCGTCCCCGCCTTGGCGTGAACCAATGTCAGGGAAGGAATTTTCTTTTCCTGCCGGGACGCTTCTTCGTCAACAGACACGCTGTCCACACAAGTGATTTCTTCTCCCGTCACGGCCATCGCGTACAGCTCTGCCGGCACGCGAACGTCCAATCCGCCGGAGGCCTGGGAGGCAAACACTTCCGGTGCAAGCAGGCACCTGGAGTGCAGTGTGGCGTTCTTCGGAAGGTCAGGGCTGAATTCCGCATTCAGCCGCGTGGATGACGCGCCCAGGCTTCCGTCACGCCGGCGATAGATAGCCCGTACGCCGATCACAGCGCTTACGTTATCTGCACCATCGTTGATATTTCCGACGGTCGTGCGGAAAAAGAGTGCTTCCGTACCTTCGCCCGGCAACTCCAGAAACCCCATAACCGTCTGACGGGCGATAACAGGACTGCAGGTGGAAAGTAAGTTCTGCGTTTTCAGCGTTGTCGTCAGTATAGCACTGTTGCTGTATGTGTCAGCTATGTATGGCGCTTCTGTTTCTTCCATGCATACAGCCTGAGCGACAAGATGCAGTTCCGCTGCGACTTTTCCGTTGCCCAATCGTCCATTCGGGAGGTCGAAATAAACCCCTGTCATTGCCAACGAGACATCGGCCATCGCTTCACCGCCGCAATCCGCTTCCATGATCTGCGAAAATTCCGTTTCATAGACCGCGGGGCAAAGTTGACCGGGTTCCGAGCCTGCGAACAGTAAGAACACCCGCACACGGCCCCGGAACACCAGTTTTCCGCTGACGAATTTTGCGTCCTCCTGTATGAGCGTCACCCGCTGTGAAAGGATTCCTTCAACGGTGCATCCGGACGGCGGGGCGTATTCATCCGAGATGACGAACGTTTTCTCGCGCACATCCGCAGTCAACAGCAGATGCGCAGTTTTTGTGAGCGTCTGAACGGTTTTATCCTTATCCATAGCGGAAGATGGTATTTCAAAATCTTCCTTCCGATATGCGGCAGCCGTGCACGCGACGTCCGCGCGCAGGGCAATTTTACGCGGATTGGCCGCCCGTGCATCTATGGAACGGATCCGAAGCTGTGCTACGGTTCTGCAATCCGAATCCGCTCCGGGCGCATCCATCCGACTTTCCACCGGCAGCGTCATCTGTAGGCACCGGGGTGGACTTCCGTCTTCCGGGGCGTACAGCACCGATGCGTTTACCGTGGCGGACAGCGTGATGCTTCCTGCCTCTGTTTGTTTGCTTCGAATGAGCAGGACGCTTTCCGTGTCCAGAATCGTGCCGATATCCGGCATGGTATCCGGCACCACGACTTCCGTCCCGGCGTCGCAGCTGGCGGTGCCAGACCAGACCTCTGTGAAGTTTCTGTACCTGTCCTTATTTAACGCCGTGTCCATCAATACCCTCTCCTTGCACCGATTTTAATACAAGCATATGAGAGAGTTACGCGTGTTATGCCCTCAGCAGCGCAAAAGCAGGATTCCGCCCACGATTAACGCCGCGGCGCAGATAAACCACCAAAATCCCGACGGCAACAGCAATGCAAATAGTATGAAAAAGCCCACGATGACGGCGACCCAACCGGTAAAACAGCCCGGGAATCGTTTTTTGTGCATAATTAACCGCCCCCTGCTTACAGCATATGCAGGGGGCGGTACGTTTGTCATTTTAATTCCCAGTCTCTGATAAGCGCCGCCTCGGCGTAAATTTTGCGGTAGGATTCGTATCGGCTGGGATGTATGGCGCCGTCTGCTATAGCCTGACGGACGGCACAGTCCGGTTCCGACATATGCGCGCAATCGTCAAACCGGCAGCGGTTTCGGTATGGTCCGAATTCGGGAAACAAGCCCGCAAGTTCCTGCTTGAGTATTGGTTCGTCTGTATCGCCGTCAAAGGAAGAAAACCCCGGGGTATCGGCTATATAGGTATTCCCGCCCAAATCATAAAGTTCCACATGGCGCGTGGTATGCCGCCCACGGCCCAGTTTCCGGCTGACATCGCCTGTCTGAATGGAAAAAGAATCGTCGAGCGCGTTAAGAATACTGGACTTTCCTACGCCGGAGTTTCCGGTAAAACAGCAGACTTTTCCCGAAATGACCTGCCGGAGCTCGTCGATGCCTTCGCCAGTCAGCGCGCTGGTGCGGACCAACGGATAGCCTGTTGTCTGATAGATTTCAAAAAGATCGTTTCCAGGATTCAAGTCACATTTATTGATGACAATGACGGCTCCGCATCCGTTTTTTTCGCAGCGTACGGTAATTCTGTCCGCCAGGTACGGATCGGTAATCGGAATGGTTGCGGAGATAATCATGACGAGGTTGTCGATGTTCGCGACCGCAGGGCGTCCAAAGGAGCTGCGCCGTGGCAGTATCTCCAGAACAGTGCCCGTTTTATCTGCCTGCGCCTCAATTTGCACGTGATCGCCCACAAGCGGAGTCGACCCGTCCATCCGAAAACGACCGCGTGCTCTGCACTCGATCGTTTCCGTGGCGCAGCGGACAGTGTAAAACCCGCTGACCGCTTTGATCAAAAGACCTTCCTGTGTCAATTTCCGCTCCCCGAGGTGGAGGATGGACCGCTGCCTACCGTGAGATAAACCTTAGTGTTTGCCGCAACTTCGGTCCCGCCGCTATAATTTTGCCAGAGTACAAAGCCCTTTTCATCCTCCGAGGAGGTGACATAGGTAATCTCGTTTTGTGTACAAACCAGGCCAAGCTGCTGTAGCTGCTGAACCGCGTCATCCTCGGCGGCACCTTGCAAGTTCGGCACCTTGACATATTGGACATCCGGCCCCGCGCTAATGGTAACCGTGACGGACGAGCCGGCGGACACGGAGGTGCCAACTCCAGGATCTACGGAGATTACATAATTTTCGGTCACATCGCTGGAGCCTTTTTTGGCTTCTTTGACATTCAGCCCAAGTGCCTTGAGCGCAACTTCGGCATCGGTATAATAGTTGTTGATGATATTCGGGATCGTCACAAGCTTGATTCCCGAGCTGACGGTCAGGGTTACTTTGATTCCCTCATCAATCACCATGCGCGATGCACCCGCGTCAGGGTTTTGCTTGGTCACTGTTCCGACGGAATGGCTGCTGTCCGCGGCATAGACGACGGTGAAATTAAACGTTTTCGTAAGGTCTTCGCGCGAAGTGATGTCATCGATATTTTCTCCGGTAAAGTCTGGAACATCGACACGCTCAGCATCGCTAAAAATGCCACGCAGCCAGTAATTCCACAGAAATACGAAAAGTCCCAGCGAAAAGACGATCACAAGGCCGAAGCCAAGAAGCGTGCTCACCCGCTTCGCGCGCATACGCCTGCGTACATATCCCTGCTTGGACAATTCCCCCATAGTACTGATACGAGGGACATTTTTATGGACGACATAGACATTCTCGTCATTGGAAGTTGCTGTTTCCAAAGAGTTTCCTTTCCGGCCTGCTTTGCTTAGCCTTCCACTTTTCTCCTTGCCGTTCCCCAGCGGAACGTGCAGGCTCTTGCACAGGTCTTCCAGATCCGTGAGCATTTCTTCCGAAGACTGATAGCGCTCCTCAAGATTGGGCTGCATGGCGCGCAGTGTGATGGCCTCCAGTTTATCGGAAATTTCAGGATAAAGCTGACATGGCGCGTCTGGAATGACTGAATAATGCTGGATGGCGACTTCTCCGGCGGTGTCGCCGTTGAAAGGCAACTTGCCGGTCAGCATTTCATACATCACAACGCCGAGAGAAAAAATGTCCGTTCGGGCATCCGTCGCTTCCCCGCGTGCCTGTTCCGGAGAGATGTAGTGGATGCTTCCGACGGTTTCATCCTGATCGCCGCTTTCATCGCCGTCCAACTGGGCGATCCCGAAATCGGCGACTTTTGCGGTCCCGTCTTTGAGAAGCATGATATTCTGGGGCTTGATATCCATATGAATGATGCCCTTGGAATGGGCGTGCGCCAGCGCTCGGGCGATCTGCACGGAGAGCTGCAGCGCTTCTTTCCAGGGTAGGCGGTTTTTCTGCTTCAGGTACTGCTTTAGGTCGGTACCGTCCACGTACTCCATCACAATGTATTCCGTATCGCCGGAGGACACAACGTCATACACGGCGCGGATATTGGGGTGCGACAGCATGGCAACCGCCTGATATTCCGTGCGGAAGCGGCGGCGAAATTCATCGTCCATGGCGATGTTGTCCCGAAGGACCTTGATGGCGACATTTCTTTTGAGCTTGTGGTCAAACGCTTTATATACGACGGCCATGCCGCCAATGCCCAGAATCTCCAAAATTTCATAGCGGTTGTCCAGCATCTTGCCAAGACGCCAGCTTGCCTTGTTATCCAATATCAGCGCCTCCATTCTCTATCGTAACGGCGACAACAGTCACATTGTCCCTCGCCCCATTTTCCAGCGCAGCATTTATCAGCGCCTGACATATATCTTCCGGCTCATAAGATTCGACGCAGCAGTTCAACAAAGTTTCGTCATCCAGGGCGTTCGTCAGTCCGTCGGAGCACAGCAGGAAAATGTCGCCCTCCTTCACGTCGGATTCAAAGACATCGCTTCGGACGGCGGATTCACCTCCGATGGCGCGGGTAATGACATTTTTGCGGGGATGCAGCTTTGCCTGCTCGCGGGTGATCTGGCCTCTGTCCAGCATCTCTTGCACAACGGAGTGATCGTGAGTCAGCTTGATAAGATTTCCGCCGCTGACGCGATATGCCTGGCTGTCACCCACGTTCAGAAGTATCGCGCCGTCGTGATTGAGATAAATCGCCACAAGCGTGGTACCCATTCCATTGCAGCTCTCATCTTTCGATGCGCGCTCATAGACCTTCAGGTTTGCCAGATCCGCCGCGGCGCGAAGGTTTTCCGCAATGCTTTTCCCGCCGGACGCGAGCATCGCGGTCTCCATGAAGGAGATAAAACTAACACACGCTATGTTGCTTGCCAGCAATCCTGCCGCCGCACCGCCCATTCCATCGCATACCACGGCAAGGACGTCGCCATCCAAGCTGCGAAATGCAAACGCATCCTGGTTATCGGGGCGGATTTTCCCCTTGTCGCTCAGGCCATATACTTTCATGATTCCCTCGTTTGCCTGCGCCTCAGCTGACCGCAGGCCGCGTCTATGTCGCTTCCCAGCCTTCGCCGAACCGTAACGGTCACACCGCGCTGGGAAAGCACCTTGGAAAATTCCTGTACCGTATGTTCCTCCGAGGGCTTCAGGCCCCGCTCGGAAACGTAGTTGAGCCGTATCAGATTGACATGCGCGCCGGTTCCCTTGAGTTTCTGCGCCAGGAGGTTTGCATGGTACGGAGTGTCGTTGACTCCGGCCACAAGCGCATACTCAAAAGAAATCCTGCGCCCCGTTTTCTCAAAATATCGTTCACAGGCGGCAAAGAGCTTGTCTACCCCATAGCCGCGGTTAACCGGCATGAGTTTGGAGCGCGTTTCATCGTCCGGCGCGTGAAGGGACACCGACAGCGTCAATTGTAAATTAAGCTCCGCCAGTTTGTCAATGCTTTCCGTCAACCCGCAGGTAGACAGAGAAATGTGTCGCATACCGATGGAAGCGCCGTCCTTGTGATTCACAAGGTACAAAAAGCGTACGACATTTTCAAAATTATCAAGCGGCTCACCGATGCCCATCAGTACGATGTTCGAGATCGGCAGTCCCGATTCGATGCCAGTGCGCAGAACTTCGTCCAGCATTTCGGACGGGAGCAGATCCCGGATCTTTCCACCGAGCGTGGAAGCGCAGAAAGCGCAGCCCATCCGGCAGCCGACCTGGGAAGATATGCAGACGGTGTTTCCGTGTCTGTATCGCATGAGGACGGTCTCCACCGTCTCCCCGTCCGGCAGTTCCCAAAGAAATTTTTCGGTTCCGTCTATCTGAGAAACCTGCTTTTGGGCGACGAGCAGGAATGGAATGACATAGTGCCCGTCAAGCGTTTGACGCAGCGCAGCGGGCAGGTCTGTCATTTCCGCGAACGAGGTGACGCCGCGGCCCAGCCACTGAAACACCTGCTTGGCCCGAAAGTTCGGCAAACCCATAGTCTTGAAGGCGGTGGATAGCTCTTCGGGCAGTAGGGATTTTATATCGATTTTTTCCTGCGCATCCGGCATAGATAAAACCCGTCCGTACCGTCCAGGTCCGGCCAAAGCGTCCTTTCCTCTTCCTTTATGAATTGCGGATGATCCTGCAAAAACGCATCCGTCACGCCGGCGTTTTCCGCCGTCCGCCATGTACAAGTGGAATATACAATGGCGCCGCCGGGTTTTACGGCATGGCTGATACTGTCCAGGATCTCACTTTGCAGGATCGGCAGTTTATTTAGTTCATCCCGCGAGCGGTAGCGTATATCCGGTTTTTTGCGGATGACACCAAGGCCGCTGCACGGCACGTCCGCCAGTACCAGATCGAAGTCATCGGCCCCTGTGTATTTTTTCGCGTCACCAGCCTCGCAGCGGATAATCGACAGGCCCAGACGCTCCGCTCCCTCGTGCACCAGCTTGAGCTTTGAGACGCTGATGTCCCGGGAGACAACTTCTCCCTGATCTTTCATTGCAATGGCGCAGGCAAAGCTCTTGCCGCCGGGAGCCGCGCAGGCGTCCAATACATGCATACCGGACTTTGGGTCGGCAAGGCACACCGCAAGCCGCGCGGCCGTGTCCTGCACGTAAAACAGGCCCTTGCGGAATGCGTCCGACTGCGTAAACTCCCCCGCGTCGTGTAAGGTCAAACAGCCTTCTATGACTCCACAAGACTCTGCACTCAAAGCGCCGGCCAAAGCCTCCGGGGTCGTCTTGAGCGTGTTGGTCTGTATGGTAATCGGCGCCGGTTCATTGTCGGCCCGAAGAACAGCCTCCGCACCATCCATTCCGCGGACAGCGGTAAGTTCCTCGACAAGCCACAGCGGATGACTGTATTGCACGGAAAGATAAGCCGCCGTTCCTTTGCCAGGCACCTCCGGAAGATTGGCTTTATTCTCTGCGACCCGCCGCAGTACGGCATTCACAAGGCCCCCTGCCCGGGAAAACCCGGTCTTGCGGCACAGCTCCACCGATTCACTGACGGCCGCATGATCCGGCACCCTGTCCATAAACAGGATTTGATACGCCCCAAGGCGCAGAATATCCCGAACCTTCGGTTCAAGCTTTCCTCTGGCAAATGCGGCCAGATAAAAGTCCAGCAGTGCCATATTCTGTAGTGTTCCGTAAAACAGGAACGCGGCCAGAGCGGCGTCTCGCTTTTCCAAGTTGTTTTTCTGTGTCAGTGCAGTCAGTACCTGCCCCGACCATGCGCCGTTTCTGCGGCACCGTTCCAGCGCTTCAAGCGCGGTCTTTCTTGGCATATCAGACGAAAGGATGACCGAGCAGATAAGCGGCAGCGCTCATGCGCTTTCCGCCTGCTGCCTGGAGCTCGGTGATGCGGACGGTATGGCCGCCGGCGCAGGCAATTTGGATCCCCTGCTTGTCGGCTTCTACAATCGCGCCTGGAGCTTTATCCGTGACGGTGTCCGTATATTCGGTCCGGAAAATCTTGCACGGTACGCCGCCGAGCTCGGCCGTGGCGCAGGGCCAGGGTTGCAGGCCGCATGTCTGCTTGACGACGGTTTTCGGCGGACGGTTCCAGTCAATGGGCGACAGGTCTTTTGTCAGCGGAGGGGCAAAGCTTACGCCGGCTGGTTCCTGCGCAATACGGGGCGCTGTTCCGTCCTCAATGGCGCGGATGGTCTTGACAAGCAGCTCCGCACCTATGGGTGCCAGACGCTCGAAAAGTTCTCCGCTGGTTTCGTATTCTCCAATCGGCGTGGACTGAGAATAGATGATATCGCCCGTATCCATTTCGGGCGCCAAATGCATGGTAGTGACGCCGGTTGCGTCCTCTCCGTTGAGGACGGCCCACTGGATCGGCGCGCTGCCCCGGTATTTCGGAAGAAGCGAACCGTGGACATTGATGCAGCCGTATTTTGGTAGGTTCAAAATATCCGGCGGCAGGATCCGGCCGTATGCGACCACAACGATCATGTCGGGTTCCAGCTGCTTTAAGGCTGCGAGCGCCGTGCCGTCGCGGAGTTTTTCCGGCTGATATACGGCGATGCCGGTCTTTTCAGCCAGCAGTTTTACCGGGCAGGCGGTCAGCTTATGGCCGCGATCTTTCGGCCGGTCCGGCTGGCAGAAGACACCCTTGACATCAAATTTTTCGTCGATCAGTTTTTGCAACGAGCATGCCGCGAAATCCGGCGTGCCCATAAAGACAATTTTCATTCAGCGTCCTCTTGGCCTTCGTAATATTTGTCAATCTCCTCGTCGGACATGATGTGGTCGGAAAGTTCCAAGAACAGATGACCTTCCAGGTGGTCGATTTCATGGCAGAACGCCCGCGCGGTGAGGCCGTCGCCCTCTACTTCAAATAATTTTCCGTTCCGATCCTGAGCGCGGACTTTGACGTGCTTAGGGCGTTTGACCATGCCGTATACGCCGGGCACGGACAGACAGCCTTCCGGGCCGTCCTGCTCGCCGCTGGTTTCGATGATTTCCGGATTGACCAGCTCAATGAAATAATCCTGCTCGCCTTCCGGCACATTTGTTTCCAGCACCACCACAGCGCGGCGAAGAACTCCTACCTGCGGTGCGGCCAGGCCGATGCCGTTTGCTTTGGCGAGCGTTTCTTTCAGATCATCGAGCAATACGAAAAGTCTGTCGTTAAAATCTGTCACAGGGCGGCAGTGTTTGGTAAGGACTGGGTCTCCCTGTTCCCGAATGTTACGAAGCGCCATATTTTCCCTCTCTCTTAGTCCAACGGATTGAAATCCGCGTAAACGGATACTCCTCGATATTTTTTGTCATTGTTGCAGGCTATGAGCGCTGCGCCTACAGTCCTGCGGACGGCGGCGCTTGCCGGACAGCTCACGGTGACGCGGTACCGCCAGTAATTATTGACTTTAGCCACTGGCAGTGGCGCGGGCCCCAGCACCCGAGCATCCGACAGAGTACGTAACTCTTGCAGCATAAACGTGCCAATATCCGCGCAGCAGCGCCGTACGGTATCTTCATCCTCGCCGGAGGCGGTCAGTACGTACAAATCCGAAAACGGCGGCGACCCCGTCAAGCGGCGCATTTCGATTTCCGAGCGGTAAAAGCTTTCGTAATCCTGGTGAGCCGCTTCCTGAATGACCTGGTTTTGGGGGGTAAACGTCTGAATGACCGCCCGGCCGGGCTTTTCAAAACGGCCGCCTCGCCCGATGACCTGCGTGATGAGCGAGAAGGTTCTCTCCCCTGCCCGGTAATCGCCGCAATACAGGCTCTGGTCGGCGCTCAGAACGCCTACGAGCGTTACGTTTTCAAAGTTAAGACCTTTGGTCACCATCTGCGTGCCGACCATAATCGGAATGCGCTTGGCTTTGAATTCCTCCAACAGGGTCCTATGACTACGGGCGGCAGAAACGGCGTCGGTGTCCATGCGCAAGATCGGCGTATCGGGGAAAAGCTGCCCAAGTTCTTCAACCACCTTCTGTGTGCCGGCGCCGATGAAATTCAGCACGCCGCCGCATTCCGGGCAGGCCGCATCCAAACGCTGGGAATAGCCGCAGTAGTGGCATAGCAGGCGGTTTCCAACACTGTGGTAAGTAAGCGAGGCGCTGCAGTTGGGACAGTGATAGATGAAGCCGCATTCTGAACAGGTGACGAGTTTGTTGGTTCCGCGGCGGTTGATGAAGAGGATCGACTGTTCGCCGCGATCGATGTTTTCCTGCAGCTCGCCGCGCAGAAGAGAACTGATGCTGCCGCCGTTTCCTGCTTTAAGCTCCTGCTTCATGTCCACAACGCGGACCTGGGGAAGACTCATTTCATTATAACGGCCATTCAGCCGGAAAAAGGCATATTTTCCGATCTCTGCGTTAAAGCGGGAACAGACGTCCGGCGTCGCGCTGCCCAGAAGCAGCGTCGCCTGCGACTGCGCACAGAGATATTTTGCCACATCGCGCGCGTGGTAGCGGGGGGTGTTTTCGGATTTGTAGGTGTCCTCCTGCTCCTCGTCGATGATAATGATGCCAAGATTATTTACCGGGGCAAACACAGCGCTCCGGGTTCCGATGACGACCTTCGCGATGCCGCTGCGGATGCGTTTCCACTCGTCGTATCGCTCGCCCATGGAGAGCGAGCTGTGCAATACGGCGATTTCATCGCCGAAATGGGAAGAAAAAGTCTGAAGCATCTGCGGCGTAAGGGCGATTTCCGGCACCAGCAGAATTGAGGACTTCTGTTTTTTTAGCATCTCGTTAATGAGACGGATATAAATGGTGGTTTTGCCGCTGCCGGTGACTCCGAACAGCAGCGCCGCCTGGGCCTGGCCGCTCTGGGTCAGTTTTAGAATTCCGCGGTAGGCGGCGTCCTGCTCCGCGTTGAGCACAGGCATGGGCGCGGCTTCGCCGGCGTCATAGTCGGGTCGGCGGTAGGATTCCTCCCTCTCCAGTGTAACGAGACCTTTTTCCGAAAGCTTATTCACCGTCTGGCGGTTCGCGCCGGTGAAAAAGCAGATCTCGGATACCGCCGTTTTTCCGATTTCGCCCAGCAGGCGCAGAACGGAACTCTGACGGACGGCGTTTGCAGACACTTCTTTCAGCGCTTCATGGATGGGGACGGAAAGACTTGCCTTGAGAACAGTTTTGTCCGTACCGCGGCGCGTTTTGTTCGCGTCCGTCCGCAATACGCCCTTGTGCTCAAGGCTCAGAAGAGCCGGACCGGGACTCTTGGATTCGAAAGCGGCCTCGATATCGTCCAGCGGACATTCGCCGCCGTGCGCGAACACACAGTCGAGCACAAGCGTTTCGTTTTTCGATTTGCCTACCGCCTCATAGGCTCTGTCTCTGTCAAAGCCTTCTGCGACAGCGTATACGGAGCTTATGTTATACAGAAGCCCTGCGGGCAGCATGGCCTTTACGGCCTCCATGACCGTACAGAAAAAGCGTTCCCGCATCCACAGGGCAAGGTGGATCTGCTGCTCGGTCAGAAGAGGCTCCTCATCCAGAACATCCCGGATCACGCGGAGCTTCCGATTCGCCTGGCCGCCCATGGCAAGAACCATACCTTCCCGCAGGCGGTTGCCTCCAAACGGCACAACGACGCGGACGCCGGGGCGTACCCGTCCTATAAGGTGTTCGGGAACCGTATAGCTGTACGGGCGGTCAAACCAATAGGTGGCCCCCGATACGGCAATTCTGGCGATTAATCCCTCATTCATGCACTATTGCTATGAGAACGGCGGGAGCAAGCCCCCGCCCTTCTGACTGTCGAACAGGGTTTCAGCACCTGTTCTCTACGCTTCTTTCTTGTTTACGGTCAGCTTACCCGTATAGACCTCGTCAATGGCGGAGGAAACGGGCTTTTTTGTAAGAGGCTCACCGCTTTTCTCCGATTCGTTCGCAATTATGCGAGCGCGCTTGGAGACAAGGTTTACAAGCAGATAACGGTTTCCGACCTTATCCACAAGGTCGGCCATAGGAGGATAAAGCATCATATAGAATCGGCTCCTTCCGAAATATATTCAATTCTGTTTTCCGTCCGGCAGCGGGCAGCGGTAATGATCGCGTCCAGCTCCCTGGCGGCTACATCCGCGTCGTCGTTCACAACGACATAAAAATAATTGACTGCTTTTTTGTATTCGTTTCTGGCGGTTTCCAGCCGCTCGAGGATTTTTTCCTCGGAATCTGTTCCGCGCCCCCGCAGACGCTTTTCCATTTCGGCGAGATTTGGCGGGCACAAGAATACGCTTATGGCGTCGGAACGCTTCCGCAGCACCTTTGCCGCGCCCTGCACTTCAATATCGAGAATGAAGTTATAACCGGCATCAAGCGCCTGATCCACTGGCACCGCAGGCGTCCCATAAAAATTTTCCACATATTCCGCATGTTCCAGAAGTTCGCCGTTGGCAACCATTTTATCAAACTTTTCGCGGGAAATGAAATAGTAATCCCTTTTATCCGTCTCACCGGGCCGCGGCGGCCGCGTGGTGACGGAAACGGAAAACCGAGTATCGCTTCGCATGGCCATGACCTTATGGATTACGGTGCTTTTTCCTGCGCCGGACGGACCGGAGACTACAATCAGCGCGCCTTTTTTATCCTTCAACATTCTCGCCTCCCTGTTTGCCGGAAACACGCTGATTCACCGTGTCCGGAAGCAGCGGACAAAGGACCACATGGCCGCTGTCGGAGACGATGACGGCCCGCGTTTTACGTCCGTAGGTCGCGTCGATAAGCTTGCCGGACTCCCGCGCTTTGGTAATGATACGTTTGATGGGATTGGATTCCGGGTCGACGACCGCCACAATGCGGTCGGAGGAAACATAGTTTCCAAACCCGATGTTAATCAATTTCATAGCCATTTCCTACTCGATGTTCTGCACTTGCTCGCGGATCTTCTCAATTTCCGCTTTTAGTTCGATGACCACTTTGGCGATGACGGTGTCCGTGCATTTGGAGCCAATGGTATTGGCCTCGCGGTTCATCTCCTGAATGAGAAAATCCAGCTTCCGGCCGGCAGGTGAACCTTCGTCCAGCAAATGGCGGAACTGGTCGATGTGGCTTCTCAAGCGAACGGTCTCCTCGTCGACGGCAATTCTGTCCGCATAGAGGGCTGCTTCCTGAAGAATGCGCGCCTCATCCACGCCGGTTTCGGCCAACACTTCGTTCATACGCTCGGTGAGTTTTTGGCGGTATTCCACCACGGTCTCCGGAGAGCGTGCCTCTACGGATGAGACGAGTGCTTCGATGCCCGTTAGCTTGTTTTGAATGTCCGCGCATAGCTTTTCGCCTTCACGAATACGCATGGCGTCATAATCCGCAAGAGCCAAATCCAGTACAGCCTTGACGGCCACGCCGACTGCTGTTTGATCTGCGTCCTGCTTCTGCTCAGACAGCACGTCCGGAAGTCGGGCCAGTGCAAGGACAGACAAGTCGTCCCTTAGACTGTATTTCACGGCCATGCCGCGTATTGCTGTCAAGTATGCTTGTGCCAAGGGTTCGTTGACCTGGATAACAATTTCATCTGCCGCCGATGTATCGACCGTCACAAATACGTCGACTTTTCCCCGCGATATGTGTTCCGCGACAGCCGCGCGAACAGGTTCTTCCGCAAATAGGCAGCTTTTTGGAAGTCTCGCGGATACTTCCAGATAGCGGTTGTTGACACTTTTTAATTCCACCGTGATGGCGACCGAGGAAACTACCCCTTTCGCGCCGCCGTAACCCGTCATACTCTTTATCACTTGATATACCCCGAAATTTTCTTTATATAAAAATAAATTAGCTTGGAAAGACAAATGTCATAAGCAATGAAAACCGCAGCGCCCAACGGCCAAAGATAGTACCAACCGATTTGGGGCCTCTGCACCATAAGAACCGAGACTAAAAACCACCACGCGATAAAAGCCGCCGAATATAAAAGTCCTTTAAAGATCCAGCAAAGGTACCGCGCCTTACAGCGCTCAAAGAGACTTTTGACGATCGGGTAATAGCCGAAAAACGCAGCGTAATAAATTGCACAGTCCTTCGAGGGCAAAATCAACAGCGCCAGAAGACTCGTCGCGGCATAAACGCCTACGCTCCAGCCATAACCGTACATCATCAGCGCCGCGGCCGTCAAAAAGCCTGCGATTGCCGTCGTGACGAGTTTGGCGGATGGAAGCAGCGACGCAAAATACAAAAGCACCGTACCCAGCGCCGTCACTAGGGCAAGTCTCGCAATCCGTTTTGCATTATCTTTCATCTCAGCAGCATGGGATCAGGTCGCCGCCCATCATTTCGCAGCAGCAGTCCGCCATATAAGCCTGTGCGCAGCAACTGCATGCATCGGATTCCGTCATCTGGCCGCCCATGTTATAGGGACGGTATGCCTGTCCGCCGCGGTTCATGTAATTGACGGCATTGCGGTATTCGACATTCCCAGGGTCCATGGTCGCGGCAGTACGGAAGTAACGAGCCGCCTCATCCATCCAATTCTTGCGCCAATAGACGCTGCCCATCAGATAATTCCATTCCGCGTCATGCGTAGAGATGCCACCCAGCATTTCCTCCGCCTGTTGCAGGTTTCCGGAATTAATGAGGTTACGAATCTGTGCATATGCTGCGGCGTTTGCCCCTGTGTAGCTCTGCTGATATGCTGCACCGCCGGAATAACTCTGGTAGGCGGCGCCGCCCGCCGAGGATGGACCTTGCTCACCCCGCTCCCGCTGCTTGGTGATTGTGTCGTAGGCTTCGTTGATTTCCTTCATCTTTTCCTGCGCCAAATCTGCCAACGGATTATCATGATAATTATCCGGGTGATATTTTCTTGCCAGGTCGTGATAAGTCTTTTTTATCTCGTCATCCGAGGCGCTGGGAGACACGCCCAGCACGCTGTAGGGATCGTTCATGTAGCGGCTCCTAATGATGTTTTAAAATTTCTTTTTGCTCTTTCCACCGCCCCGAAAAAACCATTTCGGTTACCCAAGGCAGACCAAGATATACGGTGTTTTCCAAAATGTCTGTCCATGGGTTCTTTTCGAGGAGCGCAAATGCGGAAATAACGCTGTTATGAGAGTGACGTAAGGTCAGCCGGAGCGAATCGCGATCGTCGTCGGTCAGTGCTCCGTTCTGCGCGGAAAAACGATAGACAAGCGGATTATAGTTTCCTTTTTTAAAGTCCTCCGCCAAATCGTCAATTGCATCGAGGATATACACGATGCGCCCGACATGATATAGAAGCTCGTCCAGTACCCGCCTTCGCGCCGGATCGGAAACGCCGCCGGCGGCACTTTGCAGAATGAGCGCAAACTTTTCCGCCATTCGGTCAATGCTGGGGCAGCGATCTGCCTCCAGCGCGTTCAGTTCCACGAGGCGCCGCGCTACGATTTCCGCAAATTCAGGCTGCTTTTTTTGAGCTTTTCGGTATGCGCCTCGCAACAAACCGCTGGAAAGCCGATATGCGAGTGCTTTGAAAAAGTTTTCATCGTGCACGCCGTCCCGCAGTTTCCACCAAGCTAGAATGACGCTGTAATCCGCAGCGACGCCAAGTTCCGGGCAGGAACAAAGACAGCGGTGTTTCCTTAACCGGCTTACGGGACAGTGCAGCATCTCGCAGACGGGTGTTTGTCCGCTGGAAAACAGCATGGCCAGAAAGGTAAAATCGTAATTGACCAAAAACCTGGACGCTGGTCCATAACGGCGGCGGAGTTCATGGCAAAGGCCGCAATATACAGCTTGAAATGATTCGTATTGAGAGACCTTTAACTCGCCTTTGAGCGGTCGGACATAACCGTACATCTACCGCGGATAGCCAGTGATCTCAAAGGTAATTTCCTTTTTTGACCTTCCAATCAGCACGGCAGCCAAAATGCCTGCGGCAAGTCCCACCAAACTGATCCACATACAGGTGCTCTGCGCGGCGCCCAGCAGCAGCGCGGCGGCGTAGGCCGCGAAAAACACAATCAGCGGCAGCAAATAAATCAGCAGGGTTGCGCCCATGATGCTTGCTGTACGGCTCTCGATGACGACACGTTCACCGGGCTTGGCATAAATATTATTGGCTGCTTTTACGAAGAGCTGCGAGCTGTATACGCAGGCTTCGCAGCTTGCGCAGTGACCGTCGTTTCTGCCGCAGGCGGTACCGCGTGTCACGGATACCTCCGCCGTGTGTTTGTCCAAAAGTTTTGTTACGACACCGTTTTGTGTCATGCTTTAACCCTCCTTGGGGGTGATAGATACCCACATAGTGTAATCGCCGACTGCGCCGGCGTCAGAATAACCGTCCACATAAATGGAAGTGGGCGCCTTGGATGTAACTGTAATGCCTGAAAGGTCCGCAACGGCGCGAATATTGTTTGCGGAGATTTCGGAGAGCGTTTTCTCCGGGGCGCGGATGGTGACGATCAAGGACGTTGGCATGACCGTAGCAGAGTAACCGCCTGCAAGGTTAATGTAATCCATATTCGTCACGGTGAAAAGTGCCGTACTCAGACCTGTAAACTCCAGATT
>Ga0065701_1012721_pt1 | contig 17007 bp, 16 predicted proteins | sample Biomet1_FD_59088 | JGI IMG/M metagenome (GOLD analysis project Ga0065701, IMG submission 59088) | Microbial communities from bioreactor (seeded with anoxic lake sediment) at LBNL, California, USA - Biofuel metagenome 1 version 3... | ecosystem: Engineered > Bioreactor > Anaerobic > Unclassified ...
CATTTACCACAAAAGAAATATCTTTGAAAAGGGTGGTTCCCCCGAACTCAACTGTTAATCCGTCTACTGAAATCATTCTTGTTTTTGCTAATTTGGGTGCAAAGGTAGTGAATTTTTGTCTTTCAGAAAATTGTAAATCGCATATTGTGATCTTATTGGTGGTTCAGTTGGGTTATATTTGAAACAATTACGTAGATTTGAATCAACAAAACAGGCTTTTTGATTGTCTTTTAGCTGAATAGTCAGTATATCAATTATTTCTTGTTTCATATTCTGGTTTAGGATTGGAGTAACAGCTTCAATCCGGTGATAAAGATTTCGTTTCATCCAATCGGGAGAACCAATAAAAACTTTTGGATCTCCTCCGTTATTGAAATACCACACTCGCGCATGTTCAAGGAAACTGTCCACTATACGTGTGATACGAATATTTTTGCTGTAGGGCTGATCAGGAATTAAACAACAAATTCCGCGCACAATCAGCTCAATCTCTACTCCCCGTTCGGAAGCCCGGTAGAGCTCATCGATCATTATCTGGTCTTGCAAGGCATTCATCTTAAGGATAATCTTTCCTCCTTGACCCTGTTCTGCCAGTTCTATTTCGTGGTTTATAAGTTTTGTAAGTTCCGGTATAAGATTAAATCGGGCAACTAATAGTTGCTTGAATTGAGGCTGCTCTACTTTCTTTTGGAGTATGAGAAATAGCGTGTGCAGATCTTCCACTATTTCAGTGTTCGACGTGAACAGGCCTATATCTGAGTAAACTTTTGCTGTTTTTTCATTAAAATTTCCAGTGCTCACATAAGCGTAGCTATGAACATTTTTATGTTTTTCACTACGTCTAAGAACCAGTGCTACTTTGGCATGAACCTTAAGTCCGGGTATGCTATAGATAATATTAATACCTGCATCCTGCATCATTTCTGCAGTCTCAAGATTATTTTCTTCATCGAAACGAGCTTTCAGTTCTACAAAAACTGTCACTTTTTTCCCATTTTGCGCAGCACTAATCAATGTATTGATCACGGCAGAGTTTTCTGCTACCCTGTATTGAGTAACCATAATCTCCCTGGTCATTGGATCATGTGTTGCTTCATAAAGAAAATGAATAAAATGATCAAAAGAATGATATGGGAAGTGAACAAGCAGATCATTCTTTTTTACGTATTGAAAAATAGATAAATGCTTATTCAGATAATTCAATCTCATGGGTTGAGGCTTTTCATTTATCCTCAGATGTTTATTGGGATTGGGTAGCTTAATTAAATCTTCCAGGTTTAAATGGCTATCTCCCAAAACCAATTCATTTCGGTTAATATGAAAGGCATCTATCAGAAAATTTAGAAAATCATCGGGCATAAGGCGGTCATAAACGAAGCGGCAAACAGCTCCGATTTTGCGTTTCTTTACTTTCTTTTTTACCTGCTCCACAATACTTCCGCTTGTTGTGTCGTCTATAAGAATATCCGCGTCACGGGAAATTTTGATGCAAAAACAATTATCTACATCATACCCCGGGAAAATAGTTCCAATGTTAGCTTTGATAATATCTTCAATATACATCAGATAGTAATTTCCCTCATGTTGAGGTAACTCAATAAAACGGGAAACTTTACTGTAAGGCATTTTAAGAACAAAATATTGCTCATGTAATGGATCATTAGCTTTGCAGTTTCGCTTGAATAACCGAACGGCAAGATATAGCCTGTTATCTCTCAGGAAAGANACTATTTCGCCTTTAGATATTAATACAGGCTGCAAGAAGGGAAAGACTTCTTCGTTGAAAAAGTTNCGGATAAATTCCCGATGAAAAGGCTCTACATCCTTGCTTTGATAGAAGATTANATTNTTTTGTCGTAGTGCGGGAAGAATTTTCTGNTCATAAATACGTACTCTTTCTTCCAGCTGNTTATTTACTTCTATGTTGATATCTTCCAGTATTTGTTGAGATGTCTGTATAGACTCTTCATCCGTTCTGGCTCCTGAAACATTTGCTTTATGATCGGCTACGCGAATTTTATAAAACTCTTCCAGGTTCGAAGAATAAATCGCAATAAAATTGATGCGTTCATAGAGCGGAAGATTGTCATCATCAGCTTCTAGAAGAACACGATAATTAAACGATAACCAGCTAATGTCGCGCTTAAAGTATTGATAAAGATGTTCCATTGCAGCAATTTTGCCGTAAATATAGTATATTTGCAAACATAAATTGCAAAAAAATGGTAAGAATTGGATTATTGTCAGATACTCATGGATATTGGGATGAAAAATACCTGAAATATTTTGATAACTGTGATGAAATATGGCATGTGGGAGATATAGGATCAGTGGAAGTTGCAGAGAAACTAGCTGCTTTTCGTCCGTTTCGGGCAGTATATGGAAATGTTGATGGACAAGATATTCGTAAAATGTTTCCGCAAGTAAATCGTTTTACCATTGAAGGTACAGACATCCTGATGAAGCATATCGGTGGATATCCCGGGAATTATGATTCTTCTATCAGAGGAAGTATTCTGGTTCATCCTCCTAAGTTATTTATCAGTGGTCATTCTCATATTCTTAAGGTGAAGTATGACAAAACACTGGGTATGCTCCACATTAATCCGGGAGCAGCGGGTATTTACGGCTTTCATAAAGTGCGCACAATGATTCGTTTTGTTATAGATAACGGGGAGTTTAAAGATCTGGAAGTGATTGAACTGGCAGGATAATTATATATTAACCATTACTTCATAAAACTTTATTATTTCTCTGAAAACGTAAGAATTTAATAAAAGAGGCTTTATCTTTCTTTCTTTTATTTTGCCATATCAAATATCTTTCCGTAATTTGCGTTTAATAACTAAAAGAACAACCTATGAAAGGAATAATTCTAGCTGGTGGAAGCGCCACTCGTTTATACCCACTTTCCAAAGCCATTTCTAAACAAATCATGCCGGTGTACGATAAGCCGATGATTTATTACCCATTGTCTACCTTAATGTTAGCAGGGATACGGGATGTTTTGATTATTTCTACTCCTCGGGATCTTCCGATGTTTAAAGACTTACTGGGAACGGGTGAGGAACTTGGCATGAACTTTCAATATAAGATACAAGAAAATCCTAATGGACTGGCGCAGGCCTTTGTTCTTGGTGCGGAATTTCTGAATGGAGAACCGGGATGCTTAATTCTTGGTGATAATATGTTCTACGGACAAGGTTTCTCTACTATGCTTAATCGTGCGGCTAGTATTCAAAAGGGAGCTTGCATATTTGGTTATTATGTAAAAGACCCTCGTGCTTATGGGGTGGCAGAGTTTGATGAAAACGGCAAAGTTATCTCTCTGGAAGAGAAACCAGAAGATCCTAAGAGCAATTATGCGGTGCCCGGTCTTTACTTTTACGATGCAACAGTTACAGAGAAAGCTGCCAATTTACGACCTTCCGCACGTGGAGAATATGAGATTACTGATCTTAATAAGTTGTATCTCGAAGAAGGTTCTTTAAAAGTTGAACTATTTGGACGTGGCTTTGCATGGCTTGATACTGGTAATTGCGATAGTTTGCTTGAAGCTTCAAACTTTGTGGCAACCATTCAGAACCGTCAGGGATTTTATGTAAGTTGCATTGAAGAGATTGCATGGCGCAATGGCTGGATCTCAACTCAACAATTACATAAGTTGGGTTCCCGATTATCAAAAACAGAGTATGGAAAATACTTGATTGAATTATCAAAAACAAAAGATTAATATATGAAAACTTATTTAGTGACAGGTGCTGCCGGATTTATTGGAGCTAACTATCTGAAATATATTCTTGCAAAACATAATGATATAAAGGTAGTGGTACTTGATTTATTAACCTATGCGGGAAATCTGGGCACTATTGCAGAAGATATAGATCACACTCGTTGTGAGTTTGTGAAAGGAGATATTTGTGATCGTGAATTGGCAGATAAGCTATTTGCACAATATCAGTTTGACTATGTAGTAAACTTTGCCGCTGAGAGTCATGTTGACAGAAGTATTGAGAATCCACAATTGTTCCTGATGACAAATATTCTGGGAACGCAAAACTTACTGGATGCTGCTCGTCGCAGTTGGGTAACAGGTAAAGACGAACAAGGTTATCCTACATGGCGCCAAGGTGTACGTTTCCATCAGGTTTCTACCGATGAAGTGTACGGAAGCCTGGGGGCGGAAGGCTTTTTCCATGAAACAACCCCTCTTTGCCCTCACAGTCCGTATAGCGCATCAAAGACAAGTGCGGATATGTTTGTGATGGCTTACTTCGACACTTATAAAATGCCTGTAAGTATCACAAGATGTTCTAATAATTACGGTCCTTTCCATTTTCCGGAAAAGCTTATTCCGCTGATTATTAAGAATATATTAGAGGGTAAAGAACTGCCTGTTTACGGGGATGGAAAGAATGTACGCGATTGGTTGTATGTAGAAGACCATTGCAAGGCAATTGATCTGGTTGCTCGTGAAGGTAGAGTTGGAGAGGTTTACAATGTAGGCGGACATAATGAAAAGCAGAACATTGAGATTGTAAAGCTTACTATTTCTACTATTCATCAAATGATGACAGAGAATCCTGCTTACAAGGAAGTGCTTAAGAAAAAAGAATATAACGAGAAAGGTGAAATCTCTATTGACTGGATTAATGAATCTTTGATTACGTTTGTGAAAGACCGCCTTGGTCATGATCAGAGATATGCAATTGATCCTACTAAGATAACCAAAGAACTTGGCTGGTATCCGGAAACAAAGTTTGAGGTTGGTATTGTGAAAACAATTAAGTGGTATCTGGAAAATCAGAACTGGGTAGAGGAAGTTACCAGTGGAGATTACCAGAAGTACTACGAAAAGATGTACGGAAACAAATGATAGACCCTGACTCGCAAATCCCCATGGTGGACCTTAAAGGTCAGTACCTGAAAATAAAGCCGGAGATTGATAACGCCGTTCAGGGCGTGATAGATTCAAGTGTATTTATTAATGGTCAGCCGGTTGGGGAGTTTGCTGCAAATTTAGAAAGTTACACGGGAGCACGCCACGTGATTCCCGTAGCCAATGGCACGGATGCTCTTCAGATTGCATTAATGGCGCTTGGGCTTCAGCCCGGAGATGAGGTTATTGTTCCTGCCTTTACTTATATTGCCTCTGCCGAGGTTGTTGCTTTGCTTGGACTAGTACCTGTAATGGTGGATGTGGACTCTGATTCGTTCAATATAACGGCGGCTCATATTCAGAAAGCAATTACTACTAAAACAAAGGCTATTATTCCTGTTCACTTGTTTGGGCAGAGTTGCCCAATGGAAGAGATTCTTCAATTGGCAGAAGCTAACGATCTGTTTGTTGTGGAGGATAATGCCCAGGCTATTGGATCTGTTTATTCTTTTTCTGATGGAAGAGAATTGCAGACCGGCACAATGGGACACTTTGGTTGTACCTCTTTTTTCCCTACAAAGAATCTTGGTTGTATGGGGGATGGCGGTGCATTGATGACGAATGACGATGATTTGGCTTTTCGAGCTAAAATGATAGCTTGTCATGGACAGTCTAAAAAATATGTCCACGATGTTATTGGTTGCAATTCTCGTTTGGATACCATTCAGGCTGCTATTCTGAATGTAAAAATTCACCATCTGAATGAATATATTCAAGAAAGACAAGCAGCTGCAAAGCGTTATTATGAAGGACTTTCTGGCTTGCAAACAATTGTCTTGCCAAGAAAGATGCCATATACCTCTCATGTGTTTCATCAGTTTACCATAAAAGTAACCGATGGAAGGCGCGATGAACTAAAAAGTTTCCTTGCCGCTCATGGCATCCCTAGTATGATTTATTATCCGCTTCCTTTGCAACAACAAGAAGCTTTTGCGGATATTGCACGTGAAGGCGACGAATTAATTACTTCGGATCTGCTTTGTCAGCAAGTTCTTTCATTGCCTATGCACACTGAACTCACGGGAGAGGTACAGACATATATTATTGATAAAATAAGAGAATATGCTGAGCAGTGAGGATAATTATTTTGTTCACGAAACGGCAGTCATTGATCCCGGTTGCCGCATAGGTGAGGGAACAAAAATCTGGCATTTCTCTCACTTGATGACAGGTTGCAAGGTGGGCAATAACTGTAATATTGGGCAAAATGTTGTGATCTCTCCACAGGTGGTTCTTGGAAATAATGTAAAGGTGCAGAATAATGTATCAGTTTATACAGGCGTTATTTGTGAAGACGATGTGTTCCTTGGTCCGTCGTGTGTGTTTACCAACGTGATTAATCCCCGCAGCTTTATCAATCGTAAGGAAGAGTTTCGCACTACACTTGTGAAGCACGGAGCAACAATAGGTGCGAATGCTACCATTGTTTGCGGAAATACCATTGGTGCCTATGCTTTGATTGGCGCTGGAGCGGTAATCACGAAAGATGTTCCTCCTTATGCCTTGGTAGCAGGGAATCCCGCCCAACAAAGTGGCTGGGTGAGTGAATACGGGCACAAGCTTACATTCAATGAACAAGGCGAAGCCGTTTGCCCCGAAAGTCGAATACATTATTTGCTGAAAGACGGAAAAGTGTCCCGACTTTGATTGGAATATAAAATCGACTTATTAATATTTAAAAAGGATAGCCTATTCAAGGTTATCCTTTTGCTATTTTATGAATTCCTACCTAATATTTTTTTTAAGGTTCAGATTATTTTTTTATTATAATATATAAAGCAAAGATTGTTTCGCGAACAAGTAAAAAAAACTCGTGTAATAATTTTATCCAATAATCAATCCCATTGAGAGCAGAAGAGCCAGAAAAAGCATATTTCGCGATGATTCTCCCAAAAGTAAGTTAAGTTCTTTTCCGCTGTGAATCTTAACCAATTTTTGCCAGGTAAGGAAATGAGGAATAAGGTAAAGTTGTGGAAGTAAAGCAGCCCAGATGTGACCTTCCCATGCAAAGTAGATGCAGAGCCAGCATGCAGCTATCCCTAGAAAGAGATAAATAAAACGTCCGAAAGGTTCTCCGAANCGGACAATAATTGTTCTTTTTGCCACTCTTTGCATCAGCATCGCGGTCACGGTAGTTGTTCACAACCAGCAACGTGTCAATAACTAGTCCGCTAACCAGCGAGCCAACAAAAACATGCGGGGTGAGGGTTAGTGCTTGTACGTAGTATGTCCCGCATACAGGTACAACTCCAAAAAAGATAAGTACAAGTAAATCTCCCCATCCGTGATAAGAGAGAGGATAAGGCCCTGTAGTATAAAGAAATGCAAAAGCTACGCAGAAAATGCCGACCAGAATAAGCCACCATCCACCATATAAAAGAAGTGTGCTACCCACGATACATGCCAATGCCACAACTCCAAAAACTCCTTTCTTCATGGCTGATGGAGAAATCCATCCCTGAGCACAAGCTCGTTCGGGGCCAAGACGGTCTTCGCGGTCGGTTCCTTTTAGAAAGTCGAACAAGTCATTAATCAGGTTGGAAGCTATCTGCATAAGGAAAGCAAACAAGCAACATATCAGTGCAGGCAGCCAATTGAATTTTCCGTCGGCAATAGCTAGCCCGCTACCGATTAATATGGGCACTACTGCTCCTGCCAATGTCTTGGGGCGGGCAGCAAGCAACCAGGCTCTTGCAGAGTTCTTTTCTACTATATTTTTCATCTTTCTTCGTTTTTCAGAGCAAAGATACAATCATTCCGAAGAAAACGGGAGATGTCTGCGAAGAAATTACTTTACCCATACATTGATTATCTCACCAATATACATTTTGTGCATCTGCTTGCCGGTCCATTTTTCTTTCAAGCTTTTATCTGCAATAGATTCTGACTGTAGAGATTGCGCAACCATTTTACGGCACTCAATGACAAGCCATGCCTGAGAGAAAGCTTTGCTACCAGTAGGAGTGGTGATTGGTGTTAGTCCGGAACCCTTTACTTTATCCACGTCTTTGCCGGAATTACTTCCACAGTATTTTAGTGCGTCGCGGTAAGCTTCCGTGTAGAATGACAGTGTATAAGTGTCGTTATTCTCCATAAGTTGATAGGTGTAACGAGTAGGGTTTATAAAGCAGAAAGCAACAGGCTTTTCATACAAAAAGCCTAGTCCGCCCCAACTGGCTGTCATCATATTAAATTTATCCTTATTACCAGCTGTTATCAGCATCCAGTCTTCAGAGAGCATTTTGATAATATTCCCCGGAATCTTGTCGGGTGCAATAAGTTTGTATCCAGACATTCCACTGGCAGAAGAAGTTGCTTCGCTGCTTTCGTAAATGGAAGGGATAGAACTTACATCTGGTTTGCTCGCAGCTAAGGGAGCTGTCTCTATAACTTGAGCTGTAATAGATGCTGCTCCTAGTGTGGTTTGTAAATTGGAGAATACCGCATCGATAAAATCAATCGTCTTTATTCGGAACTTGGAATAACCTCGTACCAGTTTGGTTTTGTCTTTATTCAAAGCTTCTTTGTCTGTTATTTGTTGCTCGGCTGGTATCTTTTTATCTTTTTCATAGGCATAGTATATTTTTTCAATGCTCACAATGCATTTCCCTGGCAGACATGTAGTTATTATCTGATATTTAATCAGTGCCCGGTCCAGTGAGAATGAATTCGATTTGAAGACTATATATTCTTCTCCGTATCCTGCTATCATTCCTGTATCTTTATCAGAGTAAATCACCCTACTAGCATTGTTATTCTTTTTTAGCCGTTTTCCCATCCAATTCATCATTTTATCGAATACCTGATCTTTAGACAGATTAGACAGGTTGAATTCTTTGGAGAAAACAACTTTTCCCTCTTTCTCAGGTACGGCACCAGCCAGATAGTTTTTGCTGTTCTCACTTTCGTCTTCCTGCGCCTGTATCATTGCGGGTAAACAAGAAATAAACAATATTAAAAGGAATGCTAATTTTTTCATAACGGTATCATATTTAGAAAACGAAAAATTACTATTACTAACAATGTTTTGTATCTTGCAAACTTATATATTTTTTAGTTGTTAGTGCGTTAATCTGATAGAAAAAAATATTTATCAATGGTTTAAATTAAAGATGTGAGAGTAATTGTTTATACATTTAACAAATCAGAACTTAAAAAAAGTGTTTTTTGTTCAATCTTTCTCGGGCTATATGGCGTATTTTTGTAGCAGATAGTTTTATTATTGAATAGATAAATCCTAAAATGAGAACTCAACGCTTATTTTTTTTCCTTCTTGTTTTTGAAATACTCCTCACTTCCTGTTCCACCACAAAGAATCTTTCGCGACGTGGGGCTCAGTATGTGAATAAGTATGATTTTTATCACAAAGATATTCCGAAAACATTCGATGGATTTCGTATTGCTTTTATTTCGGATCTTCATTATAAGAGTGCCCTTCAGCAAGCCGGACTAATTAAGCTGATCCGTCAGCTGCAAACAGTCAATCCGGATCTATTGTTGATGGGAGGAGATTATCAGGAAGGATGCCAATATGTAACGGAACTTTTTGACCAACTGTCAGAGGTTCAGCCCAGATTTGGTATTGCCGGGGTAATGGGAAACAATGATTATGAACGCTGTCACGATGAAATTGTGGCGGAGATGCAACGACACGGCATGCGTGTGCTTGAACATGCCTGTGATACAATAATAAAAGACGGTGAGCGGATTATCATTGCCGGAGTGCGCAATCCATTTGACTTGAAACACAACGGCGTTTCACCTACACTTGCTCTGAAACCTCAGGATTTTGTTATTCTGTTAACCCATACTCCCGATTATGTAGAAGATGTGGATGTCTCTAACACTGATCTGGCCTTGGCTGGACATACGCATGGAGGGCAGGTAACTTTTATGGGGCTTTATGCACCGGTTGTTCCTTCTCATTATGGAAAGAGATTTTTAAAAGGGAAAAAGAAAACATCGGCAGAGGTTCCTATAATTATTACCAATGGGATAGGTACGTCATCAAAAAAACTACGAATGTTTGCACCTAGTGAGATTATTGTGATTGAATTACATTGCAAGAGTCAGGAATCTGTCAGAAAAGAAAACGATAGCAATAGAACAGAATAATTAATCAAAGAATAATATAACGTTTTTACTTTAGAATCTATATGAGCGTTATAATGAAAGGCTATAGTTACCCTGATTAAGTAAACTACAAAAAGAAACCTTTTTCCTTAATCTTTTTATAAACAGCAGGATGCATAAAGTATCTTATGTCCTTTCTGCTTTTTAGTCCGTCTCTAATAAAGGTTGAACAAATATCAATCTCGGGTACATTTGTGAGTTTGACCGATGGAGGAAGTGTTGTTTTATCTACAACTGATCCTGGACGAGGATAAATCCATATCTGATTTTCGTCGATTATTCGTTGATGCTCTTTCCAGCGATCAAAGATTAACCAGTTATCAGCCCCGATAACCAGAATAAACTCCCTTTCGGGATAAGCTTTCTTCAGCTCATCGAGGGTATCAATAGAATAAGAAGGTTTGGGTAGATGAAATTCGAAATCTGAAGCCACGAATTTGGGATAACCTTCAATGGCCAGCTTTACCAATTCCAGTCGTATGTTATCGTCAAGGAAATCGCTTCCTTGTCTTAACGGGTTTTGAGGTGTAACTAAAAACCAGAGCTCATCAAGCGTCTCATACTCACAAATATAATTTGCCAGTGCAAGGTGTCCAATGTGAATAGGGTTAAAAGTACCCCCGAAAATTCCCGTTTTTATTTTCATATCAATGTGGTGTGCAGAAGAAAAAAATTATTTATCCAGAAAATCTTTGATGATTTTAACAGCTCTTGCACGCGCCTCTTCCAGTTGGTCGTTTACAATCACCACGTCGAACTTACATGCAAACCCCAGTTCGAATTCGGCTTTTGCTAACCGACTTTTAATCACCGAAGGTTCATCTGTACCTCTTCCTACTAGCCTATCCTTTAGTACTTCTAATGAAGGTGGCTGGATAAATACAGAAAGAGCCCGGTCTCCATAGAACTTTTTAATGTTGCATCCACCTACAACATCTACATCGAGCACCACATTTTGTCCGGCTTCCAGTTGTTTCTCTACCTGCGCCTTTAAGGTGCCGTAGAATCTATCTTTGTATACTTCTTCGTATTCAAGAAACTCATTGTTGTCTATGCGTTCACGGAATTCTTCCGGTGAAATGAAAAAATATTCCACTCCGTGTTGTTCCTTCCCCCGTGGCGGACGACTGGTTGCTGAAATAGAAAAAGCAAGGTGCAAGTCCTGAGTCAATAAGTAGTTAATCATTGTAGACTTACCTGCACCTGAAGGCGCTGAGAATATAATTAACTTTCCGTTCATATTACATTACGTTTAAAACCTGCTCTTTTATTTGTTCTAATTCATCCTTCATCTGGACAACGATCTTCTGCATTTCTGCATGATTGGATTTACTTCCAAGTGTGTTAATCTCGCGTCCCATTTCCTGTGCAATGAACCCAAGTTTCTTTCCCTGTCCACTTCCGTCTTCCATCGTGTTGATGAAATAAGTAAGGTGATTGGCAAGGCGTTGTTTCTCTTCATTGATGTCAAGCTTCTCTATATAATATATAAGCTCCTGTTCAAGACGATTTTTATCATAATCCACGCTCGCAGTCTTTTCCAAAGCATCAGTGATACGTGTTTTAATCTTTTCAATACGTTCAGCTTCATACGGTGCAACTGAATCAAGTAAGGCACGGATGTTGGTGATTTTTTCTTTGAACTTTTTCGCTAAAGCTTCACCTTCCTGCTTGCGGAAATCTACCAAATGCTGAATTGCTTCCTCAATGGCCTCATGCGCTTCGGCCCATTCTTCATCAGAAAGTTCCTGAACATCGTTTTTGCTCATTACATCCGGCATTCGAAGCAATACTTTAAACCAGTCGGCAGGCATAGGAATCTCTAGCGCATCTGATAGTTGTTTTATCTGTTTATAATATCCTTCAACAACAGCAGCATTGATTGGAGTTACTGCGTCTGTTTCGCCCTTTTCCACCCAAAGGCTGAAGTCAATCTTGCCACGTTCCAGAAATTTTGCAACTTCATTGCGAATTTCCATTTCTTTTTCCCGGTAAACCGGAGCAATGCGTGTGGAGAGGTCCAATGCTTTGCTATTAAGTGATTTTATTTCAACGTTAATCTTCTTGTCAGATAGGGTAATAGTAGCTTTCCCATATCCCGTCATTGATTGTATCATATGAGTATGTTTTCTGCAAAAGTAATGTTTTCTCTTTAAATGTGTTTCATAATTCTTCATAATTGTTATCTTTGCCCCCGAATTGGTTTGCTATTATTCAACTATGATAGCAATTAAAAGGGAATCAGGCGTAAATCCTGGACAGTCCCGCTGCTGTGAAGCTCTATTTAACATCTTGATAAAAACTTTTGCCACTGACAATATGTTGGGAAGGTACTCAAGATGGGAGCTAGTCAGAAGACCTGCCATTCAATAGAAGTTTATTTCCCCGTGGGATGGGAACTAAATTTGCCTTTTTAAATCTATGATATAAAAAAACTATTAATTGCTCTGCTTTTATGGCGGAACAAAGTGTTGTACCAAATATCGAAAATATGATTAAAAGAATCTTAGTTGCTAACCGTGGAGAAATTGCAGTGAGAGTAATGCGCTCTTGCAGAGAAATGGAGATAGAATCCATTGCGATCTTTTCAGAAGCGGATAGAACGGCTAAACATGTCCTTTACGCTGATGAAGCTTACTGCGTAGGTGGAGCAGCATCAAAAGACAGCTATCTTAATATCGAAAAAATAATTGAAGTAGCCAAAGCTCATCAGGTGGATGCAATCCATCCGGGCTATGGCTTTTTATCTGAAAACTCCTCTTTTGCAAGTCGTTGTAAGGAGGAAGGTATCATTTTTATTGGCCCCAATGCTGAGACAATGGACTTGATGGGCGATAAAATCTCCGCACGCAAACAAATGATAAAGGCAAATGTGCCTGTTGTTCCCGGAACAGAGAAAAGTCTCAAAAATGTAAATGAGGCAATCGATATATGTAATAAGATAGGTTATCCGGTAATGTTGAAAGCTTCCATGGGTGGAGGCGGTAAAGGGATGCGTCTTATACACAGCGAAAATGAAGTGGAAGAGGCTTATACAACAGCTAAATCAGAAGCTCTCTCTTCTTTTGGTGACGATACAGTTTACCTTGAAAAGTTTGTAGAAGAACCTCATCACATTGAATTTCAAATTTTAGGTGATAATTACGGAAATATTATTCATTTGTGTGAAAGAGAATGCTCCGTTCAGCGTCGTAACCAAAAGATTGTGGAAGAAAGTCCTTCCGCTTTTGTTACTCCTGAGTTGAGAAACGAAATGGGAAATGCAGCTGTTGCAGCAGCTAAGGCTGTAAACTATATTGGAGCTGGAACCATTGAATTTTTGGTAGATAAGGATAGAAAATTCTATTTTCTGGAAATGAACACCCGTTTACAGGTAGAACATCCTATAACAGAAGAGGTTCTTGGTGTAGATTTAGTTAAGGAGCAGATTCATGTTGCTAACGGCACGCCTTTACGACTTAAACAAGATGATATCAAACAAAGAGGACATGCCATTGAATGCCGTATCTGTGCAGAAGATACTGAATTTAACTTTATGCCTTGTCCGGGTGTAATCCGTCAGATTACAGAACCCAACGGAATTGGTGTTCGTATTGATAGTTATGTATATGAAGGATATGAAATTCCTATTCATTATGATCCGATGATTGGCAAGTTGATTGTATGGGCAGTTACGCGTAACTATGCAATTGAGCGTATGCGTCGTGTGCTTCATGAATATAAGATAACGGGTGTTAAGACTAATATTAGCTATTTGAGAAGTATCATGGATACTCCCGACTTTGTAAATGGAAAATATGACACAAGCTTTATTCAAAAGAATGCTGAAAGGCTTCAAAAAGGGATCCCGTCTGACGGTTCTGAAACGGAAAATGTTGCTATGATAGCAGCATATATTGACTATTTGATGAATCTTGAAGAAAATAGTTCAAATCAGTCTACCGATAATCGTCCTATCAGTCGTTGGAGAGAATTTGGCTTACATAAAGGCGTATTGAGAATTTAAAAGAGAAACAAATGGAAATACATATAGGAAACAGAACTGCGGAAATTGAACTTCTTGAAAAGGATGGCAATAACGTGCGACTGAAAATTGATGGGATTGAGTATGAAGTTGATGTAACAATGGCGGAAAATGGTGCTTGTTCCATACTTCACGACGGGAAATCTTATAATGCCGAACTAATCCGTTCAGAAAGTGGCAAGAACTATAAAATAAATACTCTTTTTTCCTCTTTCAATGTAGATGTAGTTGATACAAAGGCTAAATATCTTCGCATGAGGAAGAAAGAAGAAGAAAGACAAGATGATAAAATTGTGTCTCCTATGCCGGGTAAAATAGTTAGGATACCTGTGAAAGTGGGCGATCTTGTTGCTGCAGGAGAGACTGTTGCTGTTATTGAAGCAATGAAAATGCAAAGCAATTACAAGGTAACATCTGATTGTTATATTAAAGAGATTCTGGTAAATGAAGGTGACTCTGTCAATAGTGACCAACAATTGATTTTACTGGATTTAAATGTAGTAAATGAATAATTATGGAAAAAGAAGATCTATATAGCCGTTTTGTTGAAAAGAATAAAAACGCTGAACAGGGAGGTGGAGTAAGTAAAATAGAGAAACAGCACGAATCTGGTAAGATGACTGCTCGCGAACGCATTGAAATGCTTTTGGATAAAGGAACATTTGTGGAACTGGATAAGCTGATGGTACACCGTTGCACAAATTTTGGAATGGATAAAAACAAGGTTCCTGGTGATGGCGTTGTTTCTGGATATGGAAAAATTGACGGACGTTCGGTTTTTGTTTATGCTTATGACTTTACCGTCTATGGCGGAACATTAAGTGCAACAAATTCAAAGAAGATCGTTAAGGTACAGGAACTGGCATTGAAGAATGGTGCTCCGATTATTGCATTGAACGACTCGGGTGGTGCTCGTATTCAGGAAGGTGTGGAAAGTTTGACTGGCTACGCCTCTATATTCTATCAGAATACAATGGCTTCGGGTGTGATTCCTCAGATCTCGGCAATTCTTGGTCCATGTGCTGGTGGTGCTTGTTATTCTCCTGCGCTAACTGATTTTATTTTCATGGTTAAAGAGAAAAGCCACATGTTTGTAACCGGACCTGATGTGGTTAAAACGGTTACTCACGAAGATGTGACTAAAGAAGAGCTAGGTGGAGCTTATACTCATAGCAGTAAGAGTGGGGTTACTCACTTTCTGAGCAACTCTGAAGAAGAGCTTTTGATGGGAATTCGTGAACTGTTAAGCTTCCTTCCATCTAATAACATGGAAGATACTCCTACATCAACAGTTGCAGATGATATCCATCGTGAAGATGAATCTCTGCAAAGTGTAGTGCCTGCTGACCCTAATATTCCATATGATATTAAAGACATTATAGAACCGGTGATGGATGATCATTATTTCTTTGAAGTAATGCCTCATTTTGCTAAGAATGCAGTGATTGGTTTTGCCCGTTTAGGTGGACAATCAGTCGGTGTTGTGGCTAATCAGCCTGCTTATCTGGCCGGTGTTCTTGATATAGACGCTTCAGATAAAATTGCTCGCTTTATCCGTTTCTGCGACTGCTTCAATATCCCATTGGTTACCTTTGAAGATGTACCGGGATTCCTTCCTGGATGTACACAGGAACACAATGGCATTATTCGTCACGGAGCTAAGATTGTTTATGCTTATGCTGAGGCTACAGTTCCTAAAGTAACCTTGATTACCCGTAAGGCTTATGGTGGCGCATATATTGTGATGTCTAGTAAACAAACCGGATCGGACGTTAATCTAGCTTATCCAAATGCAGAAATTGCTGTTATGGGAGCTGAAGGAGCAGTAAATATTCTGTACCGTAATGCAGACGAAGAAACTAAAAAACAGGCCATTGAAGATTACAAGACTAACTTCGCTAATCCTTATCAGGCGGCAGAACTGGGATATATTGATGAAATCATCCTTCCTAAGCAAACCCGTTTTAAATTGATTCAGGCATTGGATATGGCTCGCAACAAGATGCAAACTAATCCGCCAAAGAAGCACGGAAATATGCCGTTATGATTTATTTTGAATAAAATAGGGGTTTTTCTATGTAAAAAGTGTATTTTTGCATTATTAAAGAAGAAAAATTATGCCTTGTATTTTACATATTGAAACCTCTACTACCGTTTGTTCGGTTGCTATAAGTGAGGATGGCCAGGCAATCTTCAGTAAAGAAGATTTCAATGGCCCTTCTCATGCTGTATCTTTAGGTGTTTTTGTTGATGAAGCACTTTCATTTGCCGATAGTCGGGCAATTATGCTTGACGCTGTAGCTGTGAGCTGCGGCCCCGGTTCATATACCGGATTACGGATAGGTGTTTCAATGGCTAAAGGTGTTTGTTACGGACGAAATATTCCGCTAATTGGCATTCCTACATTGGAAGTACTTAGTGTACCTGTCCTTTTATTTCAGGAATTGCCGGAAGATGCTTTGATATGTCCGATGATTGATGCCCGACGGATGGAGGTTTATGCTGCTGTTTATGATCGCGCGCTTCAGGTGAAACGTAAGATTGCAGCAGACATTGTAGATGAGAATTCTTATCTGGAGTTTCTTAATGAACATCCTGTCTATTTTTTTGGAGACGGAGCTGCTAAGTGCCGGGAAAAGATAACCCATCCTAATGCACACTTCATTGATGATATCCATCCATTAGCTAAACTAATGTTTCCGTTGGCGGAAAAAGCTTTTGCTAATGGCGATTTCAAAGATGTAGCCTACTTTGAACCATTTTACTTAAAAGAGTTTGTGGCTACTAAACCTAAGAATCAGCTGTAATAAACAAGCGAAACAAATAAATTGCAATAAATGGAATATAACACTCAACAACGAGTATTACCGCTTCCCGAATACGGACGAAGCATTCAGAACATGGTTGATCA
>Ga0065701_1008391_pt1 | contig 16978 bp, 15 predicted proteins | sample Biomet1_FD_59088 | JGI IMG/M metagenome (GOLD analysis project Ga0065701, IMG submission 59088) | Microbial communities from bioreactor (seeded with anoxic lake sediment) at LBNL, California, USA - Biofuel metagenome 1 version 3... | ecosystem: Engineered > Bioreactor > Anaerobic > Unclassified ...
AACCCGGGGAGGAGGAATGACAACCGAGCAATACGCTATTGAGGGGCTTAAGAATATACTCTACATTGACCTGAGCAGCCAGAGCTATTATGTTAGGGAAAGGCGAGACCTCTATGAGAAATATCTGGGAGGCATGGGAGTTGCCACAAACCTCATGCTCGAAGAGTATAAAGAAGGCATAGGGCCTTTTGATCCGGAAATGCCGGTCATCCTCAGCACAGGACCTCTCTCGGGTGTATATCCTACCTGCACCAAGGCTGTCGCACTGTTCCGTTCCCCTCTTAACGGAGAATTGGGAGAATCCTACGCAGGCGGTCATCTTGCCATGTCCATGCGCTATTCGGGGTACGAAACAATTGTTATCAAAGGGACCTCCCGATACCCTGTGTATGTGGCAATCCATGACGACAAAGTTACCTTCAGGGACGCATCTTCCATATGGCATCTCTCTTCAGCAATTGATGTGGGGAAAATCCTGCGCGGAATCGAGCCCGGAGCCGGTAAGCGCAGTATTATCCGTATAGGGCCTGCAGGAGAAAGAGGGGTCACATATGCAGATGTTAATGTTGATACCTACCGCCATTTTGGGCGCCTTGGGCTTGGAGCAGTTTTTGGGGCAAAGAAACTTAAGGCTGTTCTTATTTCCGGAAATCGGGAGCTAAAACGCCCTGAGCACAATGCCTACAGAAAAACTGTTAGTATGCTCTATGACACCATTGTGAAAACAGGACTCACTGAGAAATACCATAACCTAGGCACAAGCGAAAATATTCTGGTTTTAAACGAACTCAAAGGCTTGCCTACACGAAATCTGCAGGCAGCCTCTTTCGAAGGAGCTGAAACGATTTCAGGAGAACTCTTTGCAGAAAAATACCTTCTCAGGCGGGTTTCCTGTGCAGGCTGTCCAATAGGTTGTATCCATGTGGCTATGCTAAAGCGCGCCTTCTCAAAAGCGCATGAATATGAGGCCCTGAATATTTCCTATGATTTTGAATTGATCTATGCTCTGGGCTCGAATCTGGGAGTAGGCGATCCTGAAGTCGTGCTCGAGCTTATTGACGCCTGTGAAAAAGCAGGGGTTGATATAATCAGCATGGGAGTTGTACTCGCCTGGGCCACGGAGATGCAGCAACGCGGGAAAATTTCCACTGAAGAGACTCTGGGGCTTGAACTTTCTTGGGGGGATAAAGCTGCATATCTCAGGGCAATAGACCTTGTAGTCCAAGCGCCGAATGAATTTTACTCAGCCCTTGGAAAAGGGGTGGAATATGCCTCCAAAAAGTACGGAGGAGAGGATTTCGCCATCCTAACTTGGAGGGTTGGAAATTCCGGGCTATCACACAGGGCTTGGAAACGTGCTTGGACTCACTGTAGGCGCCAGGCACTCCCATCTCGACAGCGCAGCTTATTCCGCAGATCAGAAAGCATTTAATCAGCCAATTTCGGATGAGCAGATTGTTGACTATATAATCGAGGAAGAAGACCGACGCAATGTCCTGAACTGCATGGTTTCCTGCCTTTTCGCCAGAAACGTCTACACATACGAAAATGGAATCCTGGCCCTTAAGGCTCTAGGAATAGAGAGAACCGAAGAGGAATTGAAAGCACTGGGAAAGGACATTTTCAGGAAAAAGTATGCATTGAAAAAGAAATTCGGCTTCAAGTTCGAAGACCTCCGAATCCCGAACAGATTTTTTGAAACTCCCTCTACCACAGGGATGATCGAGGAAGAAAGGGTCAAAAGGGCAATGAAAATGTACAGAGAAAAAAGAGGGGTGTGAGTTAAGAAATCCCTTGAAGGCAGATTTTCGAGAGATATTAATTGAAGAAACCTTCGATAGGAGAATGTAAAAGTATTAAGAATAATTAAGAACAGAGTTCAAATATTGGAACTTTCAGATGCCGCAGGCTCATTGTTTACTGAAATCTTTTCCTCCTTTTTGTCTTCATGATTTTTTCCAGGATTTCCAGTTGGTTCTGCACCTTTTTCCTAGCTTTTTCCTTCAAGCAGCCGGTCCATAACCTTACAGGTTACAAAATCCCCTGCTACATTTACTGCAGATCCCAATCCTTATTGCAGTTGCAATTGCTGTAGTTACCGGAATAAGCTGCTGTTAGAAGGCCTGTCTTCTTCAGGTCGTTTATATTCGGGCTTGAGGCTACCCCAAGAATAATTGAAGCAAAGATAAGCGGTATAACGATCATCTGGAGAAGCCCGAGGAAAATATAGCCCGGAAGGGCATCCATTCTCCTCTGATTTCCGCAGAAACCGGATCGACGTATCCTCCGAAGGACCCCAGAAGAAGCCCGAAAAACACTCCAAGCCCCATAGGTGCCAGGATTTTCAGCCAGAGTTTCTTTTCAAGCAAATCATGAAGGTTTCGGCTCAGGCTTTTGAGGGAGTCATTATGCCTTAAGTCCTGAGGATAATAAATATGCGTGATCCCTCCCGCAATTTCCTGGCGAAGCAGCCTGGTTTCATCTGCGATTTCATGGGCAAACTCCCTGGGGTCAGGAATATAATGGTTATTTTTGTCTTTCATGGAGATCACAGGGGAAAACTGCAGGGAACTTCAAGCGTTCAGTTCTTTGTTTAGAAATTTAGCTTAATTGTATATTATTTTCAACATTAAATTATATAAAAATTCAGGACATTGTATAAAAATACTAAAACTGGCCGCTCTTCAAAGTTATAAGATTGTGGAGACACGCAATACCGTGATACAAATGTACTGGATACGAATGAATTCAGGAGAGAAGATCTAGGTAACAAGTCCTGGAAAACCAAAGAATACCACAAATAAAACAGTTTTGTGGTGTGGGTAAGTGTCAGGCAAAAGAAGAGTCACAGAGAGCACAGATAATGTTTTCATTGAGAGCTTTTTAAGGGTGGAATTACAAATGATCAAAATGGGATATCCTGGTTTGAAAATAAAGTGAAAATTTATAGAGTCGGAGCAACGGCATATTTCAGCAAACCAGGATCCAGCTTAAACCTATTGAAATTGTATGGATATGCGTTTTGTATGTAGTGACTGCTGTACTTTATTATATGTTCTTTGGGAATCTGGAAAAACAGAAAAAAAACTTAGACATGTCAATCTGATTGAAATAGAAGTTTTTAAAGTAAAAATAAAATACTCTAAAAGTAAAATCTTCTGAAAATTAAAAAGTAATTTAAATAAGAGCGTTTTTAATAATCTTAATAACCTAATTTCTCCATCTCTTTAAGTATTACTGCACTGAAATCCGTGAAGTACTGGATTCCCCCTGTCCAGGCCGCGAGCATCATGGCGTCATTGATCTCCGTTCTTGTAGCTCCGAATTTATGAAGTCTTTCAAGTATTTTAACCGCGCTCTGTGTGTTGTTGCTTGAGCAGGCTATAGCAAAGACCATTAGATGCTTATGTTTCATAGAAAGCCCGCCTTCCCTTTCCTCCCAGACGGCTTTATAAAGGCCTGCTAAACCTTCGGCAAACTCTTCGTTCATCTGTCCGGCATACGCAATAGATCTGGGCAAAAAGCCCTTTAGTTCCCTGATTTCTTTAGCAGCTTTCTCCATAATTATCATATGTCATAAGTCAGGATTGGATATAATTGTATCTTATTAGAAAATTTATAGAATTGAAAAAAATAAAAATTAAAAGGAGGGAATTTTTTTGCCTGGAAGTCTCAAAAATTCCTGAAAATAGACTTTATACAAATTTAGGTATCCAGCACCTCAACCGCTATGTCGGAATTTATTATGTAATCAAAGTCGATTATTTCGTCCCATTTCTGCTTCACAAACGCGGACTGGAAGCAGACCCCTATAATTTTTCCTTTTTTAGAGCCCTCGAGAACTTTTCTGGACATTTCTTTCGCTTTTTCAGGGCTTATCCCTATCTTCGGCATCGAAAGCCCGCCAAGCAGAACAACAATATCAGCGTGCGTATCTGTAAGTTCTCCAAGCTGCATACCTTCATAGTCCATGAAGATAGATCTGGCTTTTTCAAAGTCCTGGCTGGAAATAAAAGCAAGCTCTTTATCCCGAACTACAAAACCTAGAAGTTCGGCAAAAGGGGTGCAGAACCCTGGTGTTCCTACAAAAGTAATCTTCTGTGCGCCTTCGACAAGGCCCCTGAAACTATTCAGGATGCCTCCTACTCCCTGTGAGGTATTTATTACTGCCACAAAATAATCTCCTTAAACGTCAACAAAGTCTGATTTTTTGAACGTTTCTTCATAACATTATATTTCTATAGTAAGATTGGAGACATTTACTTAAATAAGTGATGTTAACAGTGTTTATAAAGAGACGGCGGGAAACAGAAGAATTTCCGATAGAAACATAAAATGGAAAAAAATAGAAAGAAGCAGAGAAAATTTAGAAAATTGAAGTTTAGAAATTAGAGGGGAGAATTAAAAAAGAAGTTAAGATAAGTTAAAAAATAGAAAAAATAAGGTAACTATTCAGCCTATATAAAGCAACATCAATAGCTATCTTTACTAAGATTCAATAGACAAATTTCTGTAAATTGATTTTCTTTGACTATTGGTGATTGACTGCGTTTTTTCATTGTTCATAAGTTAATTCTCGGGTTCCTCGTTTTCATTAAAATCAATATCAACGAACATGTTTTGATAGGCTGAACAGTTACAAAATAAGATCAAAAAGGGTAAAAAAGGTAAAAAAGGTATAAAAAAGGTATAAAAAAGAATTAGAAAGGATTAAAGGATTAAAAAGGGGATTTTTTGCCCTTAAACCTGCCTAATTCCGAAAGACTGGAGCAGGATATCAGGATAGAGCCCACCACTGGAAATGGTTTTTGTGCTCTTAAGGTCGTTTACCGTAAGCCTGGCAGGGGCGAACATGCCTGCGTCAACCTTAAAGAAGTCAAAGTTTGCTTCTTTGAAGGTCTGGTAGAAAGGCTTTCCGAAATCTCGGGAGGTTGTGGAAGGTACCTTCTTTACAAATTCCTCAAGCTCGGCCAATTCTCCATCGAAGCTGACCGTATAGTTAGTTTCGCCGCAGTAGATCACACAATCGTTGGTCGAGCCCATGCACTGCACATCGTTCCCGACGACAGGAGCAATTGGAGCAATACCGTACCCGCTTTTAATGCAGTTGATGTCAAAACCAACTGATTCAAATTTGTGGATTCCGGTTTCTACTATGCGGGCCGAAATCTGGACAGAACCAGCAATAGAGGCTGTAGGAGCAACAGCAATCATTACGTTTTCAGGGTCTACACTGCACTGTTTTGCAATATATTCAACAACTTTCTCATCAGGGAGCTTATCGGACTCCATGACAAGGACTGCAGCTTCGAAGTCATCCTCATACCCTATTTCCTCATAGAGCTCTTTAGGTTTTAAGCCAAGGGCACGTGCAGGGCCCGAACCCATTCCGAAGTAATTGCTTACTGAGATTCTCCAGCCTGCATACTGTGAAGCCATACATGCAATTACAGGATTGTCTGTTGCTACCTGGATAGCAGGCCATTTTAGGCCTTTCAGGTCAAAAGTAGTATATTTGAGATCAGCAAGGTCGGCCAGACAGAGCCTTGCCAGATACATCCCGGCTTCATATCCGCCCTCGGCTTTAACTCCACAGTCAATAACCGTAGCCCCGTTTTCGAGCTTGAGCACTTCAGTTTTCAGGTCTTCACTCCAGTCGAGCATCTCTTCGATGACGTATGATCCCATTTCGTTGACGCTTATCAAAGTATCACCTTTACTACTGGCTCTGGGGATAAACAGGAATATCATCCTCACTCAGTCAGGAAGTTAATTCTTTGCCTGCCTTTATTATGCAGGAAGACTGTTTATCGTTCAGAGAATTGCTTATAAAAAATATTGCTTATAATGAATAATCTCAATCAAGAGTTACTTATCGATCAGAGGATCGGTAATTAATCGGGAACAGTTTACCCGGATGAAGGTTCAGCCCGTTGATCAGAGTTAACAAACAAGGTTATTTATCTGATAAAAGGGTATCCAGCCGATTGAGAGCATTACCGGAATAAGATAAAGTAATTCTTTCCTGTAATTTCTTCTTTCCTGTGATTTGTCATCCGTATAGGAAGAATCCAATATATAGTTACTGTTTTATTATTTTAATCATGTTATGAAAATTCGATCATTTTTCCGAACTGGCCCGCCAACAGCAAGGCCAACTGTGTCTCCTTTTTCAGCCCTGTCAAGAACTTCGCCTTTTTTCTTCAGGGAACTGACTTGCTGTCTCAAATAAGTAGTATTCCCTTCAATTATAATTTCATCTCCAATTGCAACCCCTTCTTCGAGAAGCCTGACGGCTGCAGCTTGCTGTTTCGGATAATAATTCTCAATTATTCCCACAGCCCTGCGCTGCTTTTCCGAGGCATTCATATCTTTTTCAGGAGAAAAGCCCTCAAGGCCCGGAACCCCAAAGTAGAAGCCAGTGGAAAAACCCCTGTTATAGACCGAAGCAAGTTCACGCCTCCATGTTTCTATTTTTCTAGGAGTATAGTTTCCTTCTCTACAGGCATCGATCGCCTCCCTGTAGCAGCGGGAAACCGTTTCAAGGTATCCAGGATCCCGCAGCCGCCCTTCTACTTTAAAGGCAGTTATGCCGGCTTCAAGAAGTTCGGGAATATGGTCTATCATACAGAGGTCTTTTGCACTGAGAAGGTATTTCCCAAGACTTGCTGCAACAAGCCCGTTTTCCCCATGAAGTTCCCACTCCCAGCGGCAGGGCTGGGTGCATTCCCCGCAGTTTCCGGATTTCCCCAAAGCATAAGCCGACAGATGGCATCGGCCTGAAACTGCCATGCACATCGCGCCGTGGACGAAAGCTTCGATTTCTACTTCAGTCTGCTGGTTTATATTCCGTATTTCTTCAAGGGAAAGCTCTCTCGAAAGCACAATCCGTTCTGCCCCGATATTTCTGTAGAAATTTGCAGTTTCATGGTTGGTAACGTTTGCCTGCGTCGAGATATGAATTCGAAGCCCGGCTTTGCGCGCTCTAAGAATTACGGCAGGATCCCATGTGATAACTGCGTCTACTCCTGCATTCAAAGCTGCAGCTATTACATCCGATGCATCCCTGAGCCTTTCCTCATTTACTGTTGAGTTTACAGCAAGATAAGCCCTGAGTCCTCTGGCTTTTACCTCAGAAACAAAATCACCAAGGTTCTCCAGAGTAATTTCTTTTGCTTTTGCCCTAAGGCTGAGCCTGTCGGTTGAAAAGTAGACTGCATCCGCATATCTTGAGCAAGCCTCAAGCCCTGAAAGGTTCCTGACCCCCAGTATGAGTTCAGGTTTTGAACTTTTACGCATGAAGACAGAAAATACTATCTTTCATTTAAAATATCTTATCGCTTCCACACAGTGTAACAAATAACGTTAAGAAATGTTAACTTATGGCAGTTAGTAGGAAGACACTATGGTTAACGGAAAACTTTATATAAATGAAGAGCCATTTCCAAAATGGGGACTAAGGTAAATTCAGAGAAATAGCTTTTGTTAATAAACAAAAGTAAGAATAAATTATTGTTATCATAATCAAAGACGGGGGGATAAAATGGAATACGAACTCGAAGAAGTCGAGAGAGATTACATAGAATTCAGAAAAGAAATGGGAGAAGAGTAAGCTCTAGGGGAGAATAAGCTGTCGAACGATGGGGAGTAACAGAATTAAGAAAAAAGTGACTTTTAAGAAAAATATAGCTTTCTCAAAAATAGAATTAATGACGGTATCAGCACCATAATTACATTTTTTATTTTTTTGGCTATAAGATATCAAAAGATTTTTTCGGAACATTATCCGGAAACTGTCAGATTATATATACAGGGAAAATTTTATACTTGCGAAGACTCTTATACTTTTTTAAGACCTCAAATTTCAGGTATTATTAGTATATTTCAAGTTTTACCATGGAATTCGTAAATATATTTAGGGACATCCTGTTACAACCTTCAGCTTTCTTCAGGCAGGTGGCCGCAGAAAAAGATTTTTTCGATGCTGTTGTTTTCGCTCTCATATGCAGCCTGATTCCTGGAACAATACTTATTAGAGAGCAGCTCAGCTGGGGAGCTCTCCCTTTCTTTTTTGCCGGATTTCTATTTGTATTTATCATGCGTCTTTTTATCGATAGCACAGTTTTACATGGATTATATAAAATGTTTGGTGGAGAGGCTATCTACCAGAAATCCTTCCAGATTCTATCACTCATACGCAGCAAACCTGTTTGTCACGATCCCTGTCCTAGCAATTGAGCTCGATATCATCCCGATCGATTTCAGCCTTATATTCACACTGTATGGGTGCATACCTTATAACGCGAGGCGGCCAGTTAATCCATAATCTGAATTTTGAGAAATCAGCTTTTGCTGCATTCCTTTGGGAGTCTTGGTACCTTGTCACATCTTTTATTCTTATTACTTTCGTGGGAATTTCCGTCTAGTTAAAGAAGCTCTTGATAAAAAATAGTTATACGAATTTCTTTAGAAATATATCCATATAAAATTTTGATATATAACATCTATACAAAATCGTTCATAAATCCAGATCTTAATAAATTTTTCAATTCAATAAACTTTCCGTATTTATTTAACGTGCTTATAGCACTTTCTTTTTACCAGAGTGCCCTTCATTTATCTGGGGAACCCGAGGTTTACCTGCGGCAATAAACATAAAAACTAAATATCTAAACAATTATTATATGGAGATATAAATAAAAAACCGCATAGTTTATATATAAAAAAGGTTGATGCATTTTTAACACATGTATGTTTATAAATAAAAATTAATTTCATGAGTAACTAATCAGTAAACAGGTTCTACAGAGGCAGATTCACATTTACTTGAGATTTCATTTATAGGAATTGAGACTATGAAAAACAAAATAATTGCATTTGATTTCTTGAGGGCTTTAGCAATCGCAATGATTATTCCGGCTCACTTAAGTAACTTTTTATCTTCTACTTACATCAAGTTAGCCCTTTATGCCGTTGACCCTTATGTCGCAAATATGGGATTAGGACTTTTTATTTTCATGAGTGGATACTTGTTATATTACAATAACCACTCAATGAATTCATTCCAGAGCGTATTGTCTTTCTACAAGAAACGGCTCCTGAGAATCTTCCCCCTTTACTGGGCCGCTATCGCCGCTTTTACACTTGTGTTCTATATATTTGCTCCAAAGTTGAATTCAGGCTTTTTATTTCCTAATGCCGAGCATGTATTTAGCTTTCATAATCTGATCATGCATATACTGGGATTACAAATTTTCCTTGCCCCTGCTTATGCATCCCCAATGCTGACATTATATTTTGTAGGTTTAATTATTGTCTTTTATACAATTTACCCACTCATCATCATGCTTTCAAAAAATTCAAAACAGCTTCTATTTTACTCTTCTCTTGTGTTTCTAGGGTTTTTGTTAATTTCAAGAACTTTCAACATTATTGACCCTCGTTTTTTTATGTTTTTCCCGGCATTCATTTTTGGGATCCTTACCTGTAAAGAAAGTCTATTTGAAAAGTCAATGACAACGATCCTGAAAATTCCTTTTGTCCAGTTACTGCTGGCAGTCCTTCCTGCTATATTTGTACTGGTTATCGTTTTGGGCTCAAGAACAACCCTTCTCCTGGACCCGAAGGTTTCTTTCACCATTGGATCCACAGGCAGCGGCACTATAGGGTCTTCCATGGTGGTATCGATGCTAGGGGGCGTGGCGAATTCACTGGGCCTGGGTTACGTTACCTTAAAATTCATCATTGACACTGTGCTTCTTAACGTATTCATAATAATGTTCTGTATTCTGGAATACAGATTTGCAATGAGATTTATCAATAATAAATTTTCAAGCTCTCTAAGTTCTGCCTTTACATATATCGCCACAGCTTCGTATTGTGTTTACTTGTTCCACAGGCCATTCTTGGCGCTCTGGAATTCCGAGACAAACTTTATAAATAATCCAATCCTGCACGATGTCATCCTAATATTTGTAGCCTTACCCCTCCTGCTTTTTATTTCGTATCACCTCCAAATCTTCGAATTAAGTTTAAAAAAGTCCATTTCACATAAGAAAACCCCTCGCAAAAACCTTACCCTCATAGGCTCTACAATTGGTTCCGGCAAGTGAGCGTTTGGTCGAAAAATACCTGCGAAAAAAATCGAAGCTTTAAAGGTCAAGGACTGAAAACTCTAAAATGGAGCATAGTAGGTTTCAGTTCCCGAATTCCATTTTTTGAGTTGCTGCCCGAGTCACTTCTCGGGAGGACGTGCCCTTTTCGTACGCTTCGCTCGCTCAAACGGACTAAGCAAAAGAGATTATTTACGGAACTATTGTTTTTCTGTGTTTTTTTGTTTTCTCTGGTTAGTATGCTTAAACGAACTTGCGGTTCACGGCATTGTGATAGAGTATGAAGCGAGTGTGACCACGAAATGCATTCACACCGCGAAAGAAAGAAAATAACAGTGTGGTTTTTCCATACTATAGATATTATAAAATCTTGAGTGAATTACTGTAACTATTACGTACGAAAAATAATTTTAATGCATAATTTGAAACTGGTGCGGCAATCAGTCATAAGCCAGGGTAAATAACAAGGATAAGGATGAAAGCAATTTTTAGAAAAGGATTGAAAAAATACGCTGAGGGGGAGATTCGAACTCCCGTAGCGCGGAGCGCTACCGGTTTTCAAGACCGGCGCCGTAGTCCACTGGGCTACCTCAGCAGGTTGAAAGAACTATCCTTACAGCTTCCGAAAAGGGAATAGTGCAGATTATCTGAGATTCCGGAAAGCGTATACAAAAAACCCGATTATGATATATAAAATTTGCGAAGAGAAAGAGCTCTCCGCTTCTCTGAATATTTTAAGGCTGAAATCAGACTTCCGGTTCTGAGGATTCCTCGGTTTCGGGCTCTGCCTCGGGCCCGGATTCAGCTTCGGCTTTAACTTCGGGCTCTGCTGGTACCTGAGCTTCGGATTCAGCTGTGACTTTTTCAATGAACTGAATTTCCTTAAAGCCAGCGTACTTGAAGAGTTCGGATACTACTCTGTTCTTTGCCATGAGCCAGCGCTGATTGAAGGTCAGGCCCGTGGGGGTATAGATCTTTGCAACGCCGTCAGAGGTCTCAATTTCCAGATCCTTGAGACCGGTGTAGAGGGCGAGCAGGCCCTGGATCTTCTCAACGTCAGTCTCAAGGACTTTTTCAATTGTGTACTCATAGGTAACGGTCTTGCCTGCAAGAGGGCTGTTAAAGTCCACAGTGACCCTGCGGCCTATAACCCTGCTGACAACTCCTCTTCTGTCATCTACCTCAACAGGAAGGCCAGGGTGAACATTTCGGTCTTTCAGTTTCGTAATGGAAACGGTTTCTACAAGTTTGGGGTTGATAGGGCCAAAGGCCTTTTCCGGAGGGATTTCAACCGTTCCGCTGTAACCGACATCCTTTCCTTCGAGATCTTCATCAAGGCCCTCAATAGTATGACCTGCCCCGACAATAACAACGTCTCCGCCGTAAAGCCCGCGCGGGTTAAAGATCTCTTCTTTTTTTGCAAGTTCTTCGTCTGTTGTGTCGAAAATCTTACCATCTTCGAACTTACCTGTGTAGTTCAACTTTATGAAATCGCCTTTCTGGATTGCCATAATTTTCAACTCTTTTATTAAATTAACTAACTTGATAAGCAAGAAAATTATTCATTGTCAGCTAATTCAGCGTAAATGTGTTTCACGCTATAGAACTCTGCCTTTAATAAGCTTTTTGGGAATCCGCAGGATTACTGCCGATCTTACGGACAGTTGTAGAAAATTCAGATTTTAGAAAAATTCCAGCTGAATCAGTATTGGCTAACCTTGAGATATTTTTTATTTGCCTATTGGCTTGAAAATAAGCAGATAAAACTATTTTACTTTATATCGATGGTGATCACCATCTTTTGCAGGAATGCTCTCTCCCTGCAAATTGCCCGGACAAAAGCAAAGGTTCCGGCAGGAAAATTTCTGTCTAGGTATTTTAAGTCTGATATATTTCTAAGTTTAATACACTTTCTCATATTTCATATGTCTTTCGATTACTATTTATGCCACTAAATTACAATAAAATATTAGAATATAATTCTGGGAATTAATAGTGGAGAATTCGGGAATATAACATTAATTTTTTTCCTTTCAGTATCCTGTTGCATTTTCATTCACAGAATGTGTGGAGAGGGTACTTAACAGAAGGTTTCCATTTTCAGGAGGGGTATATGGAAAAAAAGCTTATGAGAATAGGGATCTCCCTGCCCGGGGAACTTCTGGATAAATTTGACAAAAATCTTCTGAAGAGAGGTTATTCCTCTCGGTCTGAGGGAATAAGGGATGCCATCAGAACATATAACCAGCACTATGAGTGGATGCAGCAGATCAGGGGCAAAAGAGCTGCAACTATTTCTATTGTGTATGATTGCTCAAAAAAAGGGGTATCGGGCACCTTGGCAAAAATTCAGCATGAAAACATGGATATGATAAATTCCTCAGTACGTTTCTATATTGAGCCTGATTCGTGTTTTGAAGTGATAATTCTGAAGGGTGAAGGGGAGAGAATCGTAGAGCTGGCTGAAAAAATTCTAAGTTTAAAGGGAGTCAAGCACTCCAGATTAACAACCATTCCTAAAGAGAAGAACGAAAAAGCGGACTTAAAACCCTTCTAATCCTGGAAATGCTTCGAAATCTGCTTATCCTCAATTTAGATCTCAAGTTCCACTTTAAAAGCTGTGATTATTCCTGAAGAATAGTGGAATCTGAAGCCTCCGTATATTATTGGTCAGTATGCGGGAAACTCAATTCACCGAGCATAGAACCTAAAAAATTATTCAGAAGTCTATTCGCCAATTGCTATACTCTCTTAAAAGTGATCTGTATGGGTCTAACTAAAGTTCAGGTTACATTAACTGTATATTTAATAAGTTTCGAGAGATTAGTACAGGATATTATTACTACTCTGTATATAAGGAGATGGAGACAGGTAAAGAAAGAAAATGTTGTATCCATAGAGGACTCCATGCTTCCTGAAATTATCCGAATTCAATCCGAAGGTTTTGAAACTAACAGCCGGAATGGTATTAGACGATATTCAAAAAGGATGAGAAAAATTTTTTACGTCATCAAGAGCCATGATCTGGTTGTAGGCTACTGCATATATTACATAAAGCCCGTCGTGTCTCTAAAGGGTTTTAAGAAAAAATCGGTGATCTATTCAATTTCAGTAGATAGGAATTTTAGACGAAAGGGATATGGTGAGAAGTTGCTAAAAGAGAGCATCAAAGAAATGAAGTTAAATGGAATATCCTCGATTCTCTTGTATGTAAACACAAAAAATCTCCCTGCCAGAAGGTTGTACGAAAAAATAGGCTTCAGAACAACTATAAAAATAAAAGATATATGTGGTCCGAAAGAAACGTGCTATGAAATGGAGCTAAGAATTCTCTAATTCATGTCTCTCCATCATTCCTTAATCTCCACTATTCTTACAAATATCTTCGAACTTCTTGATACAAACCCTTAGAGCGTGTCTTAAAATTATTCTCATTGTGAACTCAAGGCATTTCTGTGTTTTTAACAGGTTGACTATCTAAAACCGCTTCACTGGGTTCTGTTACGAAAAATCAGGTTACAAAGAGTATTTAATTTTAAGACAGCCTCTTATATAAACAAAGTTTTTCTCACAGCAAAAACGAATTTTATTCAAACGCTCCTTTTGCATGATGATAATCTGGTTTTAATTAGCCTTTTTTTCTTGATGCATTATTTTATAAGTTTTTGCTAAAAGATATGTTTAAATAAAGATCTAACTCTCTAAGGCGTATTTAATTACCTGGCTGTGGGGAAACATCTGTTACCCGTAAGGTAGTAAGTTTTTAATCGCTTGAGATTATAAAGTCTCTCAAAGACAACTTCACCAACGGCCTTAATCAATAGTGATTTTTATGGGTAGTACAAAAATTTACATTCTACCACTTAGGTATTTAATGAGTTTTAAGAAGTTGCTGCGAGACACCGCTGGCAGTCTACTGGTAAAACAATGGAAACCGATAGAGAAAGAAGATATTGTTTCTATAGAGGATTCAATACTTTCTGAAGTTCTTAGAATACAGGCCGAAGGGTTTAAAAATGGAAACCCGGAGATACTTGTAAAGTATTCTAAGAACTTAAAAAATATATTTTATGTTATCAAGAGCAAGGACAAAATCGTGGGCTACTGCATCTACTACCTGAAACCCGCACTTTCTCTCAAAGGCTTTGAGAAACAATCGGTAATATGTTCAATTGCAACTGACAGAAATTTCAGAGGCAGGGGATTTGCTGAGAAGTTAGTAAGGAGCAGTATCGAAGAGATGAAGGTAAACGGAATATCATCCATTCTCTTGTATGTCAACGTAAATAATTTTCCTGCGATACAATTATACGAAAAAATAGGCTTTCGAGAAATTAGACAGGTAAAAAATATATGCGGCCAGAAAGAAAGATGTTATGAGATGGAATTGAGGCTTGTTTGAAGAGTTTCCTTGTAAGACTTATTTTCTTTTTTAATGTATTTCCCGCTTCTTACATGTTCATCAAATTGATCTACATGTTATCATTAAGTGAGGCAATTACGATATTTCCTTATTTTTCTTGCAGGCATTTTTAGATTATCAAGTACAGTTCAAGCCAATTTTATGTTTTAAGATATATTTAAATAAATATTGGGTTCACACTTCAATGTGCCTGTAATTAATATCCTTATATTTCTTTGCGGTCTCGTATTGCTCGTAAAAGGAGCAGACCTTTTTGTATTGACCTCTTCCATGATTGCAAGAAAGCTTGGAGTATCCGAATTCATAATAGGATTGACTCTTGTGTCCGTGGGCACGTCAGTACCGGAGCTTGCATCCTCTCTGACAGCATCTTTCCAGCAAGCAAGCGGGATAGTCATGGGCAATATACTCGGGTCAAACATCGCTAATATAGGACTGATTGCAAGTACAGCTGCTCTTCTGACAAATGTCAGGACTGAGGAGGTTATGCTGAAAAGGGACGGATATATAATGCTATTTTCATCTTTTCTTCTTTTCCTTTTTATGCTTGACTTTAAAATTTCGAGGCTAGAAGCCTTAATTTTTATTTTACTGTACCTCGCCTATTTACTATTCCTGCTCGATAAGGTGAAAAAACACGAAGAAGAGATATATTTTAAAGATTTTCTAATTTATTTTTTCAAATTCGAATACCTTATCGATTTAAAATCAAGGATTAACCTCGAGGTTCAGAAATACCGAAAAGGAAATGGAAGTCCTGGAGGCACAAAAAAAGACGCCTGGAGAACCGGGGAAAAAACTGAAAAGAAAACCGAAAGCGAATCAAGAACTGAATCCGTAACCGAGCCGAAAAATGAAGATATTGACGTTGACATTACAGCAGAAACCCTTTCCGAATCCAGCCTTTTAATAGAATTCTTCAAGCTAATTGCAAGTGTGGCTGCAATCATGATTGGGGCAAAGTATTTTGTTGAACAGGCAATCTTCTTCGCTCTACTATTGCAAGTTCCGGAGACACTTATTGGGGTCAGCCTTGTTGCAGTTGGGACTTCAGTCCCCGAACTCATGGTAACTGTCTCGGCAGCCCGGAGCGACTATGCCTCCATTGCTCTTGGAAATGTCATCGGGTCAAATATTACGAACATACTTTTGATATTGGGCTGCTCAGGGCTTGTCCACCCTATCAAGACAACCGACCTCGACATTTATTACATAGCACCTTTCATGCTGATAATAAACGCTCTACTCCTCTTTTTTATCCGGACGGGCTGGAGAGTCAAAAGGTTCGAAGGGCTTATCCTGCTCCTCCTCTATCTCGGGTTCATGATCCTGCTCCTTCACATAGGGTAATAAAGCCCTGCTAAAATAAATCCCGGAAAATATAAGAATCAAAAGTCTAGCAGATTTGAAAATTGCCAGCAAGAATTTGTCTTTAACAAAAGCCTCTTTTAGCAAAAACCGATTTTAATTCAATAATACATGCGGGCTAAGGGCTCGATCATTATAACGACAAGGGTTAAGTTTTCATAATCAACTCTATAAAGGAGTCTTAGATGCCTGGAGCGCAGTCTGAAGATTTTCTCCTGACTCTCAATTATCCTCTTTGCCCCCCTGGGCACGGGATCAAGGGCAAGCTCCTCAAGAGTTTCCCTTACCCGGGAGCGCATTGTCTCGTCTGCCTCTGCCAGGAAAGTGTATGCAGGAATATCAAGAAGAATTTTAAACATTTTAGAGCCTCATTTCCTCAAACCTGCTTAAAGGTACGAGTTTTCCTTTTGCCTCGTTTTCAAAACTCCTAACTACCAGTTCCTTTTCTTCTGCAGTGAGCAGGCTGTCTATATCCACCATATGCTCCTTAATTTCCCCAAGTTGCTTTTTGAGAAAATTAAGTTCTTCAAACAACTTTTTCTCGATATTCTTCCCATTCACAAAGCCACAGCCTGTATTTATCCAGATTCGGATTCATTTATATTTTGCTTGATTCATTTATGTCTTAATTTATTAATTTACTTTGTGGATATATTTATATCAGTTCCCTGTCTTTATTATTTTTCCTATTTGTTATATTTACAAACAGCGAGAAATACTTATTTTCCTATATGTTGACGAATACATCGTCAACCTTGCAATACATAAAAAACATAAACTATCGGGTTAGACATGCAGTCTAAACAAGGACCTAAAAATAAGTTTTATAATATACCAGTAAATAAATATATAAAAGAACAAATTATATGTATAAGTNAGAGAGTATTAAAAGGGGCAGGAGTAAAAAGATGATAACTGAGATGATTGCTGAAAATATCGGATTTTTCATCTACACGTTCACATCTATCTTTGTGGTTGTCAGCCCTATCAGCGGAGTCGTGACTTTTATCTCCCTGACTAGCAAAATGACCCACAACGAAAAAAACGAAATCGCAAAAAATCAGTCACGACTTGC
>Ga0065701_1012383_pt1 | contig 16920 bp, 15 predicted proteins | sample Biomet1_FD_59088 | JGI IMG/M metagenome (GOLD analysis project Ga0065701, IMG submission 59088) | Microbial communities from bioreactor (seeded with anoxic lake sediment) at LBNL, California, USA - Biofuel metagenome 1 version 3... | ecosystem: Engineered > Bioreactor > Anaerobic > Unclassified ...
ACTTTGATGGATGAGCAGAAGGTGCTTATAAAATGTCATAAGTCCTGACTTATACCGATTCATATTAATCGGAATAAAATAAGGCCTTTAAGTTAGATTAATAAGGTGGGATTTATGTTTTTTATTGAAAAAGAGTATCTTTGCAATCTTAACATTTATACAACCTATGGCTATTAAAATAAAACAAGTCTCTAATAAAAAAGAACTAAGAGAATTCATTCGATTTAACATCAAGTTATATAAAGACAATGCTTATTCTGTTCCTGATCTTTATGATGATATGCTTAATACATTTAATAAAGAGAAAAATCCAGCCTATGAATTTTGTGATGCAGAATATTTTTTAGCATATAAAGACGACAAATTAGTAGGAAGAGTAGCTGCCATAATCAATCATAAGGCTAATGATACCTGGAATAAAAAAGATGTCCGCTTTGGATGGATTGATTTTATTGATGATTTAGAGGTTTCTGAGGCCTTGCTTAAAGCTGTGGAACAGTACGGTAAGGAACATGGAATGGAAAATATTCAAGGTCCTTTAGGATTTACTGATTTTGATGCAGAAGGAATGTTGATTGAAGGTTTTGACCAGTTAAGTACGATGGCTACAACTTACAATTATCCTTATTATCCTGAACATATGCAGAAACTTGGATATGAGAAAGATGCTGATTGGGTTGAGTTTAAAATCTTTATTCCTGAGACTGGCGTACCCGAAAAGCATCAACGTATTTCTGATTTAATCCAAAGAAAATATAATCTTAGAGTCCTAAAATATACTTCAGGCAAGAAATTGGCTAAAGACTACGGACAGGCTATTTTTGATCTGATGAACGAGGCTTATAGCCCACTATATGGATATTCTGCACTTTCTCAAAAACAGATTGAGCATTATATGAAGATATATCTCCCCGTTGTTGATTTAAAAATGGTCCCTCTTATTGTTGATCAGGAAGGCAAGCTTATAGCAGTTGGTATTACTATGCCATCCTTGTCTGTTGCACTACAAAAAGCTAATGGAAGATTATTGCCTTTTGGTTGGTTTCATTTAGTGAAAGCACTGTTCTTTGGAAAGAGAAAAGTAATTGACCTGCTTTTGATTGCAGTAAAACCGGAGTATCAGAACAAAGGAGTGAATGCCTTATTATTTTCTGATTTAATTCCAGTTTACCAAAAAGAAGGTTGTATATTTGCAGAAAGCAACCCCGAATTAGAGATGAACGGTAAGGTTCAGGCTCAATGGGAATACTTTGAAACAGTTCAACATAAACGTCGTCGTGCGTTTACCAAGAAAATAGAGTTGTAGTATATAAGCTATTGGCAGATTGATTATTATGGAAGAGAAATTTGAAGAAAAAATCCAGGTCTCAGAATATACAGAAGAAAATATTCGGACCCTTGATTGGAAAGAGCATATTCGTCGCCGACCTGGTATGTATATCGGTAAGTTAGGCGATGGTTCTCATGCTGATGATGGAATTTATGTGCTTCTGAAGGAAGCGATGGATAATTCTATTGATGAGTACATGATGGGATTTGGTAAGACTATTGAGGTCACAGTTGCCGACGGAAAGGTTATGGTTCGTGACCATGGACGCGGTATCCCTTTGGGAAAGGTGATCGATGTTTCTTCAAAAATGAATACCGGAGGTAAATATGATTCCAAGGCTTTCAAGAAATCAGTTGGTCTGAATGGAGTTGGTATAAAGGCGGTAAATGCGCTTTCTTCCTTTTTCCGTATATCTAGTTTCAGAGAAGGAGAGGAGAAAACTGCCGAATTTGAGAGAGGTATGATTGTCAATGACTTCCCAATTTCAGAGACTGAGCATGACAATGGTACCTTGACAGAGTTTGTTCCGGATGAAACAATCTTTAAAGACTACCATTACGAAAAGGAGCATATTGAACCATTGTTGAAGAATTATGTATTCCTCAATTCTGGGTTGACGATTGTATTTAACGGAAAGAAATTCAATTCACGAAATGGGTTGGTCGATTTGTTAAACGAAAATATGACCACTGATCCGCTTTACCCTATTATTCATCTGAAGGGAGAAGACATAGAGTTGGTACTTACCCATAGTGATCAATACGGAGAAGAATATTATTCTTTTGTTAACGGACAGCATACCACTCAGGGTGGAACGCATCTTGCTGCTTTTCGTGAAGCGGTAGCAAAGACAATCAAAGAGTATTACCCCAAGAACTTCGATTATGCCGATATTCGAAGCGGTATGATTGGGGCAATAAGCATAAAGGTTGAAGAACCGGTGTTTGAGTCTCANACTAAAACGAAACTTGGTTCTAAGGATATTGGCCCGGATGGTCCTTCTGTTGGTAAGTTTATCGGTGATTTTGTAAAACGTGAATTAGATAACTATTTGCATATCAATCATGAAACTTCAGAAATATTACTTCAGAAAATACAAGATTCAGAAAAGGAACGAAAAGCAATTGCTGGTGTAACCAAACTAGCTCGTGAGCGAGCAAAGAAAGCCAACCTGCACAATCGTAAATTGAGGGACTGCCGTACTCACTTAACAGATTCGAAAGGAAAAAATCAGGAAGACTCTTGTCTCTTTATTACCGAGGGTGATTCAGCGAGTGGTTCTATCACGAAAAGTCGTGATGTGAATACCCAGGCGGTGTTCAGTCTCCGTGGTAAGCCATTGAATTCTTTTGGGCTTACTAAAAAGGTGGTTTATGAGAATGAGGAGTTTAATCTACTTCAGGCAGCACTGAATATTGAAGATGGAATTGAAGGGTTGCGCTATAATAAAGTAATTGTTGCAACAGATGCCGATGTGGATGGTATGCACATTCGTTTGCTATTGATTACCTTTTTCCTGCAGTTTTTCCCTGATCTGATAAAGAAAGGACATGTGTATATTCTGCAGACTCCTCTTTTCCGTGTACGAAATAAAAAAGAGACCATTTATTGTTATTCGGATGAAGAACGAATAAATGCGATCAACAAACTTTCCCCCAATCCTGAAATTACCCGATTTAAAGGATTAGGTGAAATATCTCCGGATGAGTTCAGACATTTTATAGGCAAAGACATACGTTTGGAACAAGTGTCTCTCCGAAGAAATGATTTGGTGAAAGGGCTTTTAGAGTTCTACATGGGAAAGAATACCATGGAGCGCCAGAACTTTATTATAGATAACTTGGTTATTGAAGAAGATGTAGCTTAAAATTATGAAAAGAGCCATATTCCCTGGAACATTTGATCCTTTTACTGTTGGTCATTTCTCGGTAGTAAAGCGTGCTTTAACCTTTATGGATGAGATAGTAATAGGTATAGGTATAAATGAAAACAAGAAAACCTACTTTCCTATAGAAAAACGTGTGGAAATGATCCGTAATCTGTATAAAGACGAACCTAGGATAAAGGTGCAGCCTTATGATTCTCTGACAATTGATTTTGCTCTGTCTGTTAGTGCAAAGTTTATTGTTCGTGGCATCCGTACGGTGAAAGATTTTGAATACGAGGAAACCATTGCTGATGTGAACAGACAATTAGCTGGGATTGAGACAATATTACTTTTTACAGAACCGGAGCTTACTTGCGTGAGCTCCACTATTGTAAGAGAACTTTTGCAATATAATAAAGATATCAGCCGATTTATTCCTGAGGGAATGGATATCTGATGCGAAATAGTCATTGAATGAAAAAAATATTTATTTCTTTTATATGCTTGCTTTCTATTAGTGCGCAAGCTCAGAATTACGGAACAGTTGCTTCCCGTAAATTGCATATGGCAGAGTTTGCTATTAATAATCTTTATGTTGATAAAGTGAATGAAGATAAGTTGGTAGAAGATGCTATTGTTAAAATGTTATCTACTCTTGATCCTCATTCTACGTATGCTGATCCTGATGAAGTAAAAAAACTTAATGAACCTTTGCAGGGGAATTTTGAAGGTATTGGTGTGCAGTTTAATATGGCCGAAGATACCTTGTTGGTAATTCAACCAGTTTCCGGTGGGCCTTCTGAGAAGATCGGCATTTTGGCGGGAGACCGGATAATAGCGGTGAATGATTCGGCTATTGCTGGTGTAAAAATGAACACTGATGAAGTTATGCGTCGATTGAAAGGCCCGAAAGGATCTACTGTGAGTTTAACAGTATTAAGAAGGGATGTTAAGGATTTGCTGAATTTTACAGTTAAACGTGATCGCATTCCTCTTTATAGCTTGGATGCATCTTATATTATTCAGGATAAGATTGGTTATATCCGGATTAATCGTTTTGCATCTACAACAGCTGATGAATTTACTAAGGCGCTCAAAGAATTGAAAGCTAAGGGAATGAAAGACTTAGTTCTTGATTTACAAGATAATGGTGGTGGATACTTGAATGCTGCTATTGATCTGGCAAATGAATTCCTGGGAGAAAAAGAATTAATTGTGTATACTGAGGGTCAGCGCACTCCCCGTAGTGAGTTTTTTGCAAAAGGAACAGGGAAATTTCAAAAAGGGCGTTTAGTTGTACTGGTTAATGAGTATTCTGCATCTGCAAGTGAAATTTTATCGGGGGCCATTCAGGACTGGGACAGAGGGCTAATTGTAGGCCGTCGTTCTTTTGGAAAAGGGTTAGTACAACGGCCTATTGATTTACCCGATGGCTCGATGATCCGTTTAACAGTTGCCCGTTATTATACTCCTGCCGGAAGATGCATACAAAAGCCTTATGAAAGTATAGAGAAATACAATATGGATCTTATAAACCGCTATAATAAAGGTGAAATGATGAATTCAGACAGCATTCATTTCCCGGATTCACTGAAGTGTAAAACAAAGAAATTTGAAAGAATTGTTTACGGTGGAGGTGGAATTATGCCAGATTATTTTGTGCCTGTTGATACCACTCTTTATACTGATTACCACCGTAATCTCGTAGCAAAGGGAACTGTTCTGAAAATGACACTTAAATATATAGAAAATAACCGTAAAGAGTTGCTGAATAAATATAAGACGTTTGGCGATTTTAATGATAACTTTGACATAAGTGATTCTATGATGAATGATTTAGTTGCTATGGGGACTGAAGCAAAAGTGGAACTCAATAAGAAACAACTGAAGATTTCAGAGCCTTTATTAAAAGCTCAGCTAAAAGCTCTTATAGCGCGTGATTTATGGGATATGAATGAGTATTATCACGTAATGAATACTGCAAATGAGAGTGTAAAAAAGGCTGTTGAAATATTACAGTCGGGAGATTATGAAAAGAAACTAAAATAACTAGATTGAATTTATATGACTGCAACAAAGAAAGATTATTATCACATTGGTCTCAATGACCAACAAGTTATTGAAAGTCGTGAGAAAAATGGAGTTAACTTATTAACTCCTCCTAAGCGTCCTTCTCTGTGGAAGCTTTATTTAGAGAAATTTGACGATCCTATTGTGCGCGTATTACTTGTCGCAGCCATGTTTTCGCTGCTTATTTCTATTATAGAACATGAATATGCTGAGACAATAGGTATTTTCTTTGCTATTTTCCTGGCTACTGGGATTGGTTTCTATTTTGAATATGATGCAAGTAAGAAGTTTGATTTGCTGAATGCTGTTAACGAAGAAACTGCGGTAAAAGTGCTTCGTAATGGAAAAGTTCATGAGATTCCTCGCAAGGATGTAGTCGTTGGTGATATTATTATATTGGAGACCGGCGAAGAAATTCCCGCTGATGGTGAGTTAATTGAAGCTATTTCGATGCAGATTAATGAGTCCAACCTGACTGGAGAACCGGTTGTGGAAAAAGCTACAGATGAATCGCATTTTGATGATGAAGCTACTTATGCTTCAAATATGGTGATGCGTGGTACAACAGTGGTTGATGGCCATGGAATAATGAAAGTACTTCGTGTTGGAGATGCTACAGAAATTGGTAAGGTTGCGAAGCAATCTACTGAGAAAAGTGAAGAACCTACTCCGCTTAATGTGCAGTTGTCTAAACTTGCACAGTTTATAGGAACGATAGGGTTCTCTGTTGCAATGGCTACTTTTCTTGTTTTCTTTGTTAAAGATGCTTTGTTCATCAGCTCTGTAGAATATCAAGGTGTTCTTTTTGATAATCTTATAGGAGCCAAAATTATTTCTATTGCAGCTATTTTAGGATTAATGATTGCTTCAATCAAAATGTGGATGCCTCATAAATTTTCTTTGGAAATTAACAGGCGTTCTTCCGGCTTTTGGTCATTAATAGGAATATTATCTTTTGTACTGGTTAGTGCAGTCGCATTTCTGGCATATGGTTTAAATGAAAGTGAGCTGGATAACTGGCAGGCTTATATAGCTATATTTCAGATTGTACTAAAATATTTCATGATGGCTGTTACGCTGATTGTAGTAGCTGTACCTGAAGGCTTGCCAATGAGTGTATCGCTAAGCTTGGCTTTAAATATGCGCCGAATGCTTGCAACAAATAATCTGGTTCGCAAAATGCATGCTTGTGAAACAATGGGTGCTGTAACTGTTATTTGTACAGATAAAACAGGAACTCTTACTCAGAACTTAATGCAGGTGCATGAAACTAGATTCTATGGTTTGAAAGAAAGTGGGAAGTTGGCTGAAGATGAAATTAGTAAACTGATACAAGAAGGAATTTGTGTGAACTCAACCGCGTTCCTTGAAGAAACAAACAGTGATGAGAAACCTAAAGGCGTAGGAAACCCAACAGAGGTTGCTTTGTTATTATGGCTTAATTCACAAGATGTCAATTATCTTGAGCTAAGAGAAGATGCTAAGGTTTATGACCAGCTAACTTTCTCTACTGAACGCAAGTTTATGGCTACATTGGTACAGTCATCTCTTTTTGATAATAAGAAGATTCTTTATGTGAAAGGCGCTCCTGAGATTGTACTGGGAAAATGTAAACAAGTTATTTTGGGAGATAAATCAATTCCTGTGTCAGAATANCGTGCTACTGTTGAGGCTCAATTGCTTGCTTATCAGAATATGGCAATGCGTACTCTGGGATTTGCTTACAAGATTGTGGATGCTGACGTTCCAAATGATTGTGTAGACTTGGCTGCAGGTAGTGATCTTAACTTCCTTGGTGTTGTTGCTATATCTGATCCAATTCGTTTAGATGTTCCTGCTGCTGTTGGAAAATGTCAGTCGGCTGGAATTGATGTGAAGATTGTTACTGGTGATACTCCAGGAACAGCAAAAGAAATTGCCCGTCAGATTGGATTATGGACCGATGCTGATACGGACTGGAATCATATTACCGGAGCAGGCTTTGCTGAGCTAAGTGACGAGGAACTGCTTGAACGNGTATTGGATCTGAAAATTATGTCTCGTGCTCGTCCTACTGATAAACAAAGATTGGTGCAACTCTTGCAACAAAAGGGTGCTGTGGTTGCCGTTACGGGAGATGGAACAAATGATGCTCCTGCTTTGAATCATGCTCAGGTAGGTCTTTCTATGGGAACAGGAACTTCCGTTGCTAAGGAGGCTAGTGATATAACGCTGCTTGATGATTCATTTAATAGTATTAGTACGGCAGTGATGTGGGGGCGATCTTTATATAAGAACATTCAGCGATTCATTGTATTCCAGTTAACAATTAACTTTGTGGCATTGCTTATTGTTTTACTTGGGTCTTTTGTAGGAACGGAATTGCCATTGACAGTAACGCAGATGCTTTGGGTTAACCTTATTATGGATACCTTTGCGGCATTGGCTTTAGCTTCTATTCCACCTAATGAAGCTGTTATGAAAGATAAACCCCGTAAGGGAACAGACTTTATCATTACAAAAGAAATGCGTTATAACATTCTTTGTGTAGGTATGACCTTCTTGGTTCTTTTATTGGGTATGATTACATACTATACAGGTGATGATGGTGTAATGACCGTTCATAACCTAACGCTATTCTTCACTACATTTGTATTGCTGCAATTTTGGAACTTATTTAATGCCAGAGTCTTTAGTACTAATGATTCTGCGTTTAAAGGCTTTTCAAAATCTTATGGATTAGTGTTGGTTCTACTAATTATTCTTGTAGGTCAGTTCCTGATTGTTCAGTTTGGTGGAAAGGTATTCCGTACTGAACCTCTTGAATGGCAAACATGGGTTGCAGTGTTTGGCCTAACCTCTATCGTATTGTGGGTAGGTGAGATCATTCGCTTTTTCAAACGTATGAAGAATAAATAATAAATGAACCATCTTATAAAGAACCTGATTATTGATTTTGGAGGAGTATTGGTTGATTTAGATCGTTCCCGTTGTATAGATTCATTTAAATCTATTGGCGCCGATTGCATTGAAGATATGTTGAATCCATTTTATCAACGGGGACTTTTAATGAAATTGGAGAACGGGGATATTACAACTGATGAGTTCCATGCAGAATTGAGAATGATAGCCGGTAAAGACTTTTCTGATAGTCAAATTGATGATGCGTGGAATAGCTTTCTGGTTAGTATTCCCTCTTACAAATTAGATCTTTTATTAAAGCTTCGTGAGCGCTATTCTGTTTTTTTATTGAGTAATACGAACGAGATTCATTGGGAAATGTCCTGCGAGCGTTTTTTCTCTTATAAGAACTTTAAAGCGAAAGATTTTTTTGAGAAGATTTTTCTTTCTTATCAGATGCACCAGCTTAAGCCGTCTAAAGAGATTTTTGAAACGGTTTTAATGGAGACTTGTATCAGGCCTGAAGAGACATTTTTTATAGACGACTCTGTTGCAAATTGTAAAATGGCAGAGTCGCTGGGTATTCATACTTATACCCCCAAGGATCAGGAAAATTGGGGGCATATTTTTAAATAATGAAAAGATGAAGATCATTTGCGATCCAAAAGATTATGCAATTGAACCATGTGTTGCAACAATAGGATTCTTTGATGGGGTGCATAAAGGACACTGTTATCTCATAGAACAAGTAAAAGCTGTTGCTGCTAGTAAGGGACTTCGTGCTGCATTAATAACTTTTCCTGTGCATCCTCGTAAAGTTATTGATGCAAATTATCGTTTAGAATTGCTTTCTACCTTCAAAGAAAAGAAAGACCTTTTGAGTCAAACGGGAGTGGACTATTGTTTCCTCCTTAATTTTACTGCTGAAATATCAGCCTTGTCAGCTCATAATTTTATGGTTGAGATACTAAAGAAACAGTTTCATGTTGATTCTCTTATTATAGGTTACGATCATCGTTTCGGTCATAATCGTAGTGAAGGATTTAATGAATATTGTCAGTATGGTAAAAAGATTGGTATGGATGTAATGCATGCCAAGGCGCTTACAATTGAAGGCCGTAAGGTTAGTTCCTCTGTTATCCGTTCAGCTCTTTTATCAGGTGATCTTGATTTGGCTAATTGTTTTCTGGGTTATAATTATTACTTGGACGGTTCTGTTGAAACCGGGCATAAGGTAGGCCGTACCATCGGATTCCCTACAGCAAATCTGAGCGTTGATTTAGATAAGATTATTCCGGCTGATGGGGTTTATGCCGCTGGCGTCTCTGTTGAAGGTGAAAAGTATGTTGGAATGATTAATATTGGTCATCGCCCTACATTGAATAATGGTACAAACCGGACTATCGAGGTAAATATTTTGCATTTTTCTGATGATATTTATGGTAAAACGATTCGTATATCTTTTGTTAAACGCATAAGATCTGAGATTAAGTTTGATGGTGTTGAGAGTTTGAAAAATCAGCTTCATAAAGATCAGGTAGAAGTTGAGAGGATCTTTAAAATGAAATAAAATAGTTATTTTATTTCATTTTTTGTTATTGTTTTTGCATATATTTTTTGTTGTCAATCCTGTCGTTTAATAGTGCTATTTAGTAACCATTATAATTGATTATTTGCTATTTATCCATTCAATAATAACTCTTCTTCTAATTCTATTAATAAAGAATAATTATTATTTGTTTTTTTAGATAAAAGTTGCTATCTTTCAAACGGTTATCCGATTTAAAGGATTTTGATATAAATTGTATTGTAATTGTTAGTGAATATGGATGCAATAACAAGAAGTGTGTTTCTTATAGAAAATGTTAAACACAAAGACAAAGTCGAATGGCTAAAGCGTATTATTAGATCTCAGATAGGAGTTTTAAGCGTTTCAGTAGATCATTCAAATATGCTGATGAAAGTAGAATATGATTCTAGTGCAATTACTCCTGAAACAATGAGAGTGTTAATCCGCTCAGTGGGGTGTGAATTGCTTATAGATGATAAAAAGATTCATGAGCGGCTAAGACAGAAAAGCAGGCTTAAGAGAGATATAATATCGTTTATTGTAGCAAGTGTGCTTTTCGCACTATCTTTTATTACCTGGACCTTTTCGTGGGGATTTATAGCAGTTGCTGTTACAGGCTTAATCTTTCTATTTTTTCTTATTATATTTATAAAAGAACAAAGGAGGAATTTTTAATTTCCTCCTTTTGCCTTAAATGCTAATGCGTACATTCTCATTTGTTTGACCATTGATAATAGCCCATTACTTCTAGTAGGAGATAAATGCTCTTTCAAACCTATCTTGTCGATAAAGTAAAGTTCGTTCTCTAAGATTTCATCAGGTGTATGNCCAGACACTACCTTTATAAGTAAGGCAATAATTCCTTTAACAATGAGTGCGTCGCTTTCTGCCCGAAAGATGAGTTTGCCGTCTATCTCATCAGCTTGTAGCCATACCCGGCTTTGGCAGCCTTCAATAAGATTCTGTTCTGTTTTATATTGCTCTTCAAGCGGTTCTTGCTCATTNCCCAAATCTATCAGTAACTGATATCTGTCCATCCAGTCATCGAAGTCGCTAAATTCTTCAATTACCTGATCTTGCAATTCATTTATAGTCATATTAAAAAGTTTTTCTTAAATTATTTCTCATTATATACCACCTCTAAAACNGTTTGTCCAACTGCTTTAAGTGTTGACCGATCTATTATATTCATATTATCGTCCTCTGTGTGCCAAAAGAAACCAAAACCTCCTTCTTCGGTGCTGCGGTCTGTAGGGATAATGTCTATACTTGGTATCTTTGCTATGCGGTTTACAAACACATGATCGTCTGTTACATATCCTACTTCTTCATTGATAAAATAGCTGCTGTATCCCAGCGCTTTGGCTTTGTTCCATACTTTATCTAGCACTGGTTTTGCAGAATCATTTGAATAACCTTCACGATAGAATGTGGCTCCTTTGCCTCCAACCATATCCAGAAGAATTCCAAAACGGGCGTTATAACCTTCAACATGAGGATTGTGTGCCCAATATTGTGTTCCCAAACACCAACTTTCTTCTTTATGCTCGCCTTTATAGAACTCAGGTGTACCATAATCTTCTGCATCAAAAAAGATAATGTCTACACCTATTAATGGGGCTTTCTTACCTATCTGGCGGGCTATTTCTAGTAATGCACCTACGCCGCTTGCACCGTCATTGGCTCCCAGAATAGGAGTGTGATGTTTTGACTCATCTTTATCATTATCTGCCCATGGGCGTGTATCCCAGTGGGCAAAGAGAAGCACACGTTTCTTTGTTTCAGGGTTGAAAGATCCGATAATATTCCGGGCTTTCAATATGGTTCCATCATAAGCTATTAAATCAGCATATTGATTGGTAACAGTTGCACCTAAAGATGCTAGTTTTTTTGCAAGATATTCTCCGCAAGCAACGTGCAGTTTGGTATTTGGCACCCGCGGTCCAAAGTCAACTTGTGCTTTAACATAGTTATAAGCACTGTCTGCATCAAAGTCAGGAGCTTTAACAACCATTGCTTCTTCTGTTTGTTGAGTGGCCGATTTATTGCTGCTAATTCCGCATGAAACGCAGGCAAATACTAGAGATACCGAGATAAGCATGAAATAATTCTTTTTCATTCTTCAATGTTACTTTGGTTTTTCGATCCCAAAAGTACAAATCTTTCGGGAGATAACTTTCTTTTTCTGCTGAGATTTCACAAATTTATATGAATGTACAAACTATTTGAATATTAATTCCGCACCTTTATTTTCTACTGTTAGTTCTATTTCGCAGCCACAAATTAGTGGAACATTGCTTTCAACATGCCCTACCGGGAAATTGAAACAGACAGGATAACCGTAAGGTTTAACCATATCGGCGATCATTTCATAAACTTCTTTACCCATGGATAGGTCTTCTTCATATTCAGTAAACTGCCCCACAACTAACCCCGAGAGCTTTTCAAGAATGCCACCCAGTTTTAGGTTATTCATCATTCTGTCAATGTGATAAGGTCGCTCTCCAATGTCTTCAATAAAAAGGATTGTTCCTTCAGCTGGGAAATCATAAGGAGTTCCCCGCAATCCGTAAAGCACAGATAGATTGCCTCCTCTAAGGATACCTTTGGCTTTTCCTTCTATATTCAGTTTATTTTTAGGAGAGTGATAAGAAGGTAGTTCTCCAAACAGCATATTTTTGAGTTGCAAAGAGCATGGATCGTCTGTATGCTCAACCGCAAGATGTCTTGCCATAGGAGAATGAATAGAAGCGAAACCCTTATATTGAAATAATTCGTGGAGTAGTGTCACGTCGCTGTACCCCAGTAACCATTTGGGATTTTCCTTAAACTTGGTAAAATCTATCTGATCGATAAGGTGGATAGCTCCATAACCTCCTCGGCTACAGAGGATAACCTTTGTTTTGTCATCATCCATTGCTGTTTGAAGATCCTCGACACGTTGTTTTGAAGAACCCGAAAACCGTCCGCATTCACCGGCGGCATGTTTCCCTAAGGTTACTTCCAGTCCCCATGATTCCAGTATTTTTTTTGCTCCTTTTAGAAAGCTTTTATCTATCTTTCCGGCGGGTGATATTATTGTAACCTTATCACCTGTTTGGAGATAAGGCGGAAATTGATACTTTCTCATATATTTACTTTTTTGCAAATGTACATTAAAATTTGAATTTAAGTTATAGTAAGCAGATAAAGAGTTATACCTAAGGTCATTTTTCCTTTTTGTTTCTTTTATTGTAGTAGGGCTTATTATAAATAGCTGTAGAGCATATGATAATATAGCCTACACTTAAATCAAAAAAAGAATAGGGCTTTTTAGAAACATATGCTTTTGAAAGATATTAGTATACGTGAAGTATCAAATTGATAGTATATAGGCTTTTATCTAAGTGGATATTTAAATTATACTTTCTTTTTGATTATTATTTAGGGCTTATAGTAGTGATATCAATCTTTTTTTGCATATTTGCTAAAAATCATAGAACGATGGAACCAATAAGAAGTTTTGATCAATTAACAGCTCATTTGATGACGTTGAGAAAACGCAAACGGATAGCTGTGGTTTGCGCTAATGATCCGAACACGGAATATGCAATATCACGCGCACTTGAAGAAGGATTTGCCGAATTTCTTATGATAGGAGATTCTTCTATTCTTGAAAAATATCAGACTCTGAAGAAATATCCTGATCTTGTGAAGACGATTCATATTGAAGACTCTGATGAAGCAGCACGTGAAGCGGTACGAATTGTGCGTGAAGGTGGTGCCGATATTCTGATGAAGGGAATAATCAGCACTGATAATCTTTTGCATGCTATTCTAGATAAAGAGAAAGGGTTGTTGCCAAGTGGAAAGGTTCTTACTCATTTATCGGTTATGCAGATTCCTACGTATGATAAGCTTTTGTTTTTCTCGGATGCAGCTGTAATTCCTCGTCCCACTCTGCAACAACGTATTGAAATGATTTGGTATGCTATTCATACATGCCACAGTTTTGGCATTGAACAACCCAGAATATCTTTAATTCATTGTACAGAGAAAGTGAGCGCTAAATTTCCTCACTCGCTGGATTATGTGAACATAGTAGAGCTAGCTGAGGCAGGTGAGTTTGGCAATGCAATTATTGACGGACCTTTAGACGTAAGAACTTCTTGTGAGCAGGCAAGCGGTGATATTAAAGGCATTGTTTCACCTATTAACGGTCAAGCCGATGTACTTATATTCCCTAATATCGAGTCAGCAAATGCTTTTTATAAGGGTGTTTCTCTTTTCTCAAAGGCTAATATGGCCGGTTTGTTGCAAGGTCCGGTCTGTCCTGTAGTACTTCCTTCCAGAAGTGATGACGGACTTTCAAAATATTATAGTATAGCTATGGCATGTATTACCTGTAATAAAGATTAACGTATGAGAATTTTAGCAATAAACCCCGGTTCCACTACTACAAAGATAGCAGTGTACGAAAACGAGAATCGATTGTTCGTAAAAACATTCTATCATTCCTCAGATGATCTGGCTCCTTTTCATTCTATTATTTCACAGTATGATTATAGGAAGAATCTAATTATTTCTGAGCTAAAGAAAGAGAATCTTTTTTCCGGATTTGCAGCAATCGTAGGTCGGGGCGGATTGCTGAAACCAATACCAAGTGGTGTTTATGAAGTAAATGAACGAATGAAGAGTGATCTTCGGGATGCTATAATGCAACATGCGTGCAATCTAGGTGGACTCTTGGCCGAAGAGATCTCTTTACTTATTTCCGGATGTAAGGCTTATATTGCTGATCCAGTAGTGGTAGATGAGCTGGAAGACGTAGCTAGAATATCCGGTTCTCCTCTGCTTCCTCGTTTGTCTGTTTTCCATGCGCTTAATCATAAGGCTATAGCCCGCAAATATGCCAGAAGCATTAATAAAAACTATGAAGAATTGAATCTGGTTGTTGCTCATTTAGGCGGAGGAATCTCTGTCGCTGCTCATAAACAAGGTAGGGTTATTGATGTAAATAACGCATTAGATGGTAGTGGATCTTTTTCTCCGGAAAGAGCAGGTACCCTTCCTGCAAGGCAATTAGTGGAACTTTGCTTTAGTGGGGAGTACACAAAAGATGAGATTGAAAAGATGATTAGAGGGAGAGGTGGGCTAATGGCTCATTTAGGGACTACTGATGTGCAAAAGGTTATTAAATTGATTGAGGAAGGAGATAAAAAGGCCGAATTAATTCTGGAGGCCATGATTTATAATATTGCCAAAGAGATTGGTTCNATGTGTGTAGTTCTAAACGGAAAGGTTGATGCAATTGTTTTGACTGGAGGAATTGCGTACAGTAATTATTGCGTAAATAAGCTAAGTAAACAGATAAGTTTCCTTGCCCCCATAAGTATTTTCCCTGGAGAAGATGAAATGGAAGCTTTAGCATTTAATGCTTTAGGGGCGTTGAAAGGCGAATTGGTTTGTGAAGAATATATTTAACAATATTTTTGTATTCAATAATTAATTGTAAATTTGCGACATAATTAATAAATACAACTATGTCTCAAGTGATATGTAAAAACTGTGGAAATGAGTTTAATGGTAAATTCTGTAACTGTTGCGGTCAGAAAGCAACAACAACCCGGCTCACTTATAAAACATTTGTTGAAAGCCTTATGCATGGATTCCTCCATGTAGACAAAGGGGTCTTTTATACGTTGAGAATGCTATTTGTTAATCCGGGAAAGATCGTTGCAGATTATATAAGCTGCAAAAGAGTAAATTATTTCCAGCCGTTTCCCTTGCTAATTATCCTTTCCGCAATCTATAGCTTGCTTAATCACTTGGTGAATCCGGAAGTTGCACATACGGTGAATATTGCTGCAACGCAGCATGCCAATGGGCTCACTATACATCCCTCTGTGGTTAATATTACCACTACTTTACAGACCAATGGGGTTTTTGAAAAATTGCTCAGCTTTATGATTAATTATATATCTGAGAATTACGCTTTCATGAATATCTTTATTATTCCCCCTTTTATAATGGCTGTGAAAATAGCCTTTCGCAATGCAGGGGCAAAGGCATATAATTTTGTGGAATACCTCTACGGCGGAGCTTATCTTTCCAGTTTATATATTGTAATCTCTCTTTTTTTTCTGCTTGTTGAGTGTCTATTGAAAGGTACTAGCTATTTAGCAAAGTGGGATGATATTGCATGGTTAGTCTATTTTTTAGTAACGTTCCGTTTCTTTTATCAGCTATTTGAAGGTAGTGTTGGGAAAACAATTAAAAGAACCATTAACACATATTTGTTGTACGTGCCATTTCTTATTATCTATATCCTTATTGGCGTTGGAATTTTAGCACTTATTGCTGTAGTTGGACAAGGAATTGGTCTTTGTTAGGTCTGTGTTAAGAAAAAAAGGATGCCCTAAAGGCACCCTTTTAAAATTTATATGTTCGTTTGGGGTTTTTCGGAAACCACCCCTTCTTTACCCTTTCTTCTTGCTCAAAAACTTCTTTGATAGTCCAGAAGGATGAGAAAGCAAATACTCCTAATAGAGAGGAAATGAATATGTCTTCTGTAGAGAACGAAGCAATAACACCTGCTATCCCTAATAACAGAAAAATCCACCAGCACTTTGTTCCCCAATAATATTCTGCTTTAATCACAACCGGATGAAAGAGACCTATTATGAGAAAGGTGCAGATGCCGATAACAAGTCCTGTCAGATGGTAAGAATTAAAGAATTCAATCATTAGCTAAGTGTTTACCTATTCTTATTGGAATCTCCTTTTTGATACTTTGTTCAAGAGAGATTAAAGTCTCAGTAGCTGTTACACCAGGAATTTCCTGCATTTTAGAATTTAAGAGCTCCATTAAATGTTCATTATCGCATGCATATACTTTAGTAAGCATTGTATAAGGACCGGTTGTGAAATGGCATTCTACAACTTCTGGAATTTTCTCTAACTGAGCCACTACATTCTTGTACATCGACCCCTTTTCAAGCTTAATTCCTACATAAGTACAGGTTCTGTAGCCTAATGTTTTAGNATTAACATGATATCCTGAGCCGACAATTACNCCCAGATCTATNAATCGTTGCACACGCTGATGAATAGCTGCGCGTGAAACGCCACATTCTGCAGCGACATCTTTAAAAGGAATACGGGCATTCTGTGAGATTATCTCCAGAATCTGTCTGTCAAGATTGTCTATCTTTTCCATATGAA
>Ga0065701_1000032_pt1 | contig 16793 bp, 9 predicted proteins | sample Biomet1_FD_59088 | JGI IMG/M metagenome (GOLD analysis project Ga0065701, IMG submission 59088) | Microbial communities from bioreactor (seeded with anoxic lake sediment) at LBNL, California, USA - Biofuel metagenome 1 version 3... | ecosystem: Engineered > Bioreactor > Anaerobic > Unclassified ...
ATACCAAACACCATCTGGTCCATAAACTTTGTAAGTAAAGCCTTTTCTCACAAGATTTTGCTCACTATCACTGGCAAATTTTAGATTGCCAAATGAATAACCNTCTGNCGTTGTCGTGATATTTTTACCACCCGCTATAATCTGGGTCAGTNGCATCNGTTTGCANAATCGCAACTTGTTTGAGTGGTGCATAATAAAGNTTGACGATTTGATTCACGCCATCTGCNGTGTCATAATTTTTGGTGCTATTTTCTTGACTATCATCTATCAATTTATAGCCTGGATAAGCTGTCTGTAATGCCTTATAATCAATCGGATCGTTAGAATTTCCTGATAATGTTATCGATTTTGTCAAATTTTCCCATGTCTGACCACCATCACGACTGACTTTTAGATTAACAATGACTTGCTGCTGATTAGCTTGGTAGACCAAATCAACTGTCTGATCTGTGCCAGAATCGATATCATAATGCGTTGTCGTTGTCCGACCGTCTGTCATCAAGGTATAGCCTGGTAGGTTAGCATCAATTGACGCATAGTCTATCACGCCATTTGAAACACCTGTTAACTCAGTTGATGATTTCAAGACATTCTGATTGCTATCTTTATAATTGACTGTTACTTTTTCGACATCAGGTTGATAGACCATATAAACGACTTGATCAGCATCATCTTTGCTATCATAAGTCGTTGTCGTTATCCGACCATCTGTCGTCAAGCTGTAACCTGAGTACGTATCTGTCAAGCCACTATAATCAATCGTGCCACCTGTTGTACCAGTCAATGTGACATCTGGAATGGCTGTACCAGATGCATCAACGATTGGGTTACCAGACGCATCTACAAACTTAACAATAGTTTTTTGCGTATCTGGCGTGTAGAGGTACTCGATTGCTGTTTTATCGCTCACTATTGCATTTGGTGTAAAGACTGACGTGACAGCATTCGCGTCTGCGACGCTTGTCGCCTTTTCAGCACCATTGACTGTCATGCTCTTGAACGTATAACCGGCAATTGGTACTGCACCACTTACTGGAATGGTGGCGTCTGTTTGACCGTTGACTGTGCTTGTCACAGTTCCTGTTGGTACAACGGCGTTAAGGTCGCTGCCACCTGTCGTGGTCGTGTAGTTAATCGTCGCTTGGGTCACTTGAGCTTGATAGTAGAAATAAATATCTGGTGTCACAAGTGTACCGTTAACAGTCGTCCACATGACGGGTTGACTATTGCCATTAACTAGACCCGTTTTAACCAAATCATAACCCACTGGCGCATTTGGTGCAGTAGTTGTTGTAGCAGCTTGATTACTCTTGCCTTGAATTTTTCCTGGTGTCAAGCCTTGAATTTCTTGCCCATTAAAACCACCACCTGAGTAGAGATAATGCACATTTACTGTTTGGTCGTTGGCTTTATAGACAAACTTAACATTATCAGGTGTTGCACCACCACCACTGAATGTTAGGTTTGACAAATCAGCATTTGGATCTGTCACACCTGCTGCTGTTTTATACTCGATATGGTCAAAGGTATAACCCGGAATGTTAACGGCGCCACTTGTCGGAATGACTTGATCTGTCGTACCACTGGCATTAAGCGAAACTGGGGTGCTGGCATATTGTGAAATATCCTTGTCGTTGTCATCTTCATTCACATATTGCATGGTCGCAACATTATCCTGATTAGCGGTGTAGGTTACCGTAATCGTTGAGTTAACCATTGTCCCATCTGTATTGATAGCAAAACTTGGATTGATACTTGTCACATTCGGTGTGTAGCCTTGAATTGTTGGGACTGTAATCGGCGTTGCCACAGGTATTTGAGTACTACTATCAAGATTAGTCGTATAGGTCGTGCCACTCGTCACACCATCCGCTTCAGTCACAACGGATGAACCCGATGCAAAGTCTGATGATGGGACTGGTCCATGTTTAGATGAGCCATCATTTTGATCATAGACGTAATTGATGGCTACCTTTTGTGCGCTGGGTTGATAATAGAGATTAAGCGCAGTTGCACCATTTTGATAAGGCATGGTCGTGGTGCTAGTATCAGGTCTCGTTGTTGAGCTCGCACCATTGTAGGTATAGCTATTAAAATCATAACCTGGAATATCGAAAGCACCACTATAAGTAAATCTTGACCCTGTTTGNACTTCTGTCGTTAAGATTGGATTGATATTATTGGCGTGTATAAGGTCAATTAAATTAGTATTAGCGACCGTTGACAGATATTGAATGTCAATTTCATTTGTATTTGGCGCAACATAGTAATAATAATCGGTCTTAGTCAGATTACCATCTGTTCCTGTCGTCCAATCAATAGTTTGAGGCGTTGGATTGATTTCCCAACCCGGTTCGATATTTGTTGGGAGTGTATCCGTCGTACTTGGGAGATTACTGTAACCAACGACGACTTTATCATCTAAGCCTGGTACTGCTTTGCCATTGTTAGTGGCATAATCAATCGGCGTACCAGTCCCATAAGACCCACTATAATCTGCTGGCAACTGAAAGACATAGTGAACCGTCACAGTCTGCTGATTAGGAACATAAATGACTTCTAACTTATCTGGGTCAGCTGTCGNATCAAAAGTCACTGTACTAATATCAGGCACTGTGACACCGTTAGCTGTTCGAGAATAAATGGTATAGCCCGGAATAATAGGTGCTGAAACCCCAATCGCTTGGTCTGTCACACCGACTGCACTAGTCGCTGCGCCTCGAGTTTGACTTGCTGTTGCAGAAACTAAATCATTTGGATCAACATTGTAACTACCATCAGGATTTTTCGTCGCATTTGGTGCAATGAGATAAGAAATCTCAGCATTTTGATTATTCGCTGTATAAGTGACATTTAGGCTAGGTGTCACGAGTTGGCCTGTTTTTGGATCAATAGCATAGTCCGGTGTCACTTTAGAGACGCTGGCTGTATAACCTGGAATTGTTGGTACAGTAATTTCTGACCCTGTCGAGTTTGTCGGACCACTAGCAGAGTCCGTCACAGTTTGGCTACCAAAATCAGCAAGTGGGACTTCACCATTTTTCGGAGAGTTGTCATCACTGCTATAGAGATAATGAATCGCGACTGTCTGTGTATCTGGTGTATAAACAAATTCAATGTTGTCTGCATCTGTCGTATAGTACGCATTGTTTAAATCAGCGAGATTGGTATCTAGTGCGCCACCATTATATTTAAAACCTTTAAGCGTATAGCCTGGCACACTTGGACCACTCGTCATAATGACACCATCTGTATAGCCATTTTGACTGGTTGGATTGCTGCCAATGTAAGACAGCAAATTATTACCTGCCTCATCTGAATAGGTAATCGTCGCTGAATCTGGACTCGCATTATAAGTCACAGTGATTTCTGGTTCTGTCGGATTGCCATTGCTATCCACGGTAAACTTCGGTGTGACCGTTGTCACATTTGGCGTGTAGCCTGGAATAGTCGGGACAGTGATACCTGTCGCAATCGGTGTTGGGGTAGTATTGACATCTGTGGTATAGGTCGTACCATTGGTTACACCAATCGNTTGGGTTGGCACATCTTGTGTACTAAAATCACCTGATGGCACATCACCATTTTTAGNTGCACCATAGACATAGTTAAGCTTCACCGTTAAAGGGTTAGCCGTATAGCTGNCCGTAAAGGTCTGCGGTTCACTATCAGTTACACTCGTGCCATTTGGCGTCTTATCATAAGTCCCAGCAGCAGCAAGTGCTGCTGTCAAAGTCGGATAGTCTGTGCCATTTGGCACCTTGACTTGATACGTATAGCCAGCACGCGCCAAATCACTATCNGATTTTGAGAAAGTAATGGTTTGAGCGGTCAAACCNTTTTGTGTATCAACGGTTTGCGCACCTTTTGGATCCGTTGCATCAGTCTGCAAGATAGCCGTTTGACTGCTTGGTATATAGCTGACCGTAAAGATTTGTGGATTGCTATCTTGACCACCTACCACATCATTGTCGTTATAAGTCGCATTAGCCGCAAGAGCGAGTGCCAAATTTGGATAACTTGCTGAAACAGCGTCGCCATTTGAGTTTGTATAGCTGACCGTCACATTGTAGTTATAGCCAGCACGCGCTAAGGTTTTATCTGTTGTTGCCAATGCAATATTGCTATTGGTTGCACCTGTTGCTGATGGATAAGTCAAACCGCCAGCATTGTCAGGGTCTGAGCTATCTGTTTTTAAGATTGCCTCTTGCGTTTGCGGTGTATAGGTTACTGTATAGACTTGTGGTGTCTTGTCGCCGTCCCCGTTGTTATACACTNGACTGCTGGCATTGCCATTGCTTGTATCATCATAAGTGCCGTTGATAGCGGTCACGACATTACCACTAGCGTCTTTAATGGTGTAATCATAACCAGAGCGAGCAAAACCAGTCGTTGGCACGGTATAAGTCTTGCCAGTCTTGCCGTCTTGATAAATCGTGCTACTGTTTTTCGGATCATTGACAAATTTCACTTGAACACTTTGGATATCACGAGAAAGATAGACAGCATAATCGGTCGTTCCCGGTGTAAAGGTTAACCGTTTTGCGGTGTCACCACCATTTAGGTTATCATTATCCCCTGTCAAAGCACTAAGTGAAGCGCCCATCGGATCTAAACTCCAACCACTTGGGACAGCGATATTGGCACTTGTCACACCAAAGGTTTGAATGCTACCAATCGGTCCTGTCACTGTTTGAGCAGGTAGACTTGGCACAGGCGTTGTAGTAAAGGTGTATTTGCCACTTGTATCATAAGTCGCTTCATAGTAATTGATGACGTGTGTCGCATTGCTGGCTGTATAACTGACCGTATAGGTCACATTTGTCCCATCACTGGTAAAGCTTGCTGGTAAGGTGCTACTTGTATAGCTATTGCCCTTGCCATCTGACACCGTCCATGTGTAGCCGTCAACCGTCGGTACAGTCAGCGAGTAAGTGCCATCTGTCTGCGTATTAATTGTCGCACTTTGTGGCAAAATAGGTGCTGTATAGGCTGTGGTATCGACCGAAGAACTTGATGACACGTTGGTGTTGGTACCATTGGCGTAGGTGTAATTAACCAAGACTTTGGCACTTCTTGCAGTATAAGTAATCGTGTAGTCTTGTGACGCACTATCTGTGGCACTTGTGCCATTATTCGTTGCATCATAGGTAATGGTAAACTGACTATTAGTCAGACTGACAACCTTGCCGCTACTATCGGTAACAGTCGCCAGATAGCCATTTATCTGAGGCACGCTGACGACTTGTGTCCCACCTGTGACGCCAGTGTAAGGAGCGTTATTCATGCCAGAAAGGGTGTTCTGACCGTTGGTCACACCTTGCCCACTTGGTGCACCTGCTACGTTGATATTCGCTTGTTGGACGTCTTTGGTATATTGGTAGACAATGGCGGCTTGATAACTTGGCACNAGACCGCTTGCCGTATTGGTCATGTTATCCCAAGTCTGATCGGTATGATAAGGTGGTGTTTTATCTTGTGTTGTCCCGTCTGGTTTATCGCTCCAATAGAAATTAGAGACATGATAGCCTGCAGGAATGGCTGTAACTGCTTGCAAACCACTTGTTTGTGTCCCACTTGTTGTACCAAATAAAATATCAAAACCAAAATTAATGCCACTGGTTTGGCTAGCAAAACTACCAGGTAAGGCATCTAGAGCACCNATAGGACTGCCCGTACTATCTACTTGTTGAGAATAGTAATTAACTTGAGCAGACCATGGGTCATAAGTCACATCAATCACAATCGGCGTTGACCCGAATGAGCCACTCGGCACTGTCGTCATCACTTGTGATGTGCCATTATTGATAGACACATTAGACGCATAACCTGAAATCTGTGTAATAGGGATTGCTGCATACGTGCCGTCTGTTTCCCCTGAAATTGTATCAGTTGATGTCGTACCATCAATAGGATTGGTATAGTTGACCGTAATCGTCTGAGCATTGGCGACATAATTAACGGTCGCTGTTTGTGGNACGCTGTCAATCTGACTCGTCCCATTGCTCGTATTATCTGCTACAATACCTGTGATGGTATCACTTGTTTGCTTTGTCCCGTCNGGATAGGTAATCTCCGCTGTATAACCTGCAATTGTTGGCACAGCCACATCAGCAAAGGTACTTGCTGTCGTACCAATCTGCATTTTTTGATCATTTGTCAAATGGCTAGATAGATTATGACCAGCTGGGAAATTATAGCTGATATTGAGCTGTTGTAAGTCCGCCGCCGCAGTCAGGGTATAGTTTTGAGGTGCGCTATCAGTGGTTGCTTGCAAGTTATTGGTAGCATCATACTGACCAGAAATCGCCGNCAATGGCAAAGATAGATTAGCGCCAGAAGGATCCGTAGCACTTACCAAATGATAACCCTGTACCGGCAAACCTAACAAGTTGAAACTAAAAGTCCCACCTGTCAAGCCATTTTGGCTAAGCGTCGTTGATGCAGGCGGTGTTCCCCCACCACTATTGCCATAATTAATCGTCACATTAGCAGCTTGATAATCTTTCGCCACCTCAAAGAGCAGGGTAGCCGTATCACTGCTGCTAACATCATCGACAGAAAGCGCCACCGTTGGCACAGCAGTCGTCGTTGCACCACCATCTTTACTCCAGTAGACTTTACCCGTCAGGTGATAGCCATTTGGTACAATGCCACTGGCTTGTAGTTTCGGTGTTTCTGTATCAGGCGCCGTTATGATAGCAGTCGCTAAACTTGATGTCAATGTCTGCCCGATTGTTGGTTGATTTGGTGATAAAGTATCACTTGAGGCTAGTTTGCTGGTATTAGTTGTATCGACAACACCACTGGTCTCAATAATACCNTAATTAACAGTGACATTATCCGCTGTATAATTGACCGTAAAGGGTTGAGGGGAAACATCGTTTTTTACATAGCCATTTGTTGTATCATCAAATGTTGGATTGTCTGCTACCGCTTCGGCTAAAGTATCATAAGTTCTGCCATTTGGTCCTGTGACTGTATAGGTATAGCCCGACACGCTCAGAGTTGCATCCGTTGAGGTAAAGGCAATCGGTTGATTTGTTGCACCAGAATAATCGGTATCGATTTGTTGGCAAATTGACAGGCACAGGCACACCTGCAGTCTTAGACACAGCAGAAAGTGGGGCAGCTTGGTAATCGCCTTGATATTGGATATTCATCGTATTACCTGGAACTGTTACCCCATTGCTGATGGTATCAGAGCCGACTGTTACATCAGCTGTCCCATTTTTTACAAGTGAATAGCCTTGTAAACTTGGTGCCGTAAAAGCGTAAGTATCCGTATCAGCATTAGGCGAACCACCTGTTATGCCAATCGTATCAGTCGTATTGGCAATAAACTGAGTTGATGGTCGGATTGGGTTCCCTTTTTGATCTAAATAATTAACCGTTGTCGTCCCCGAACCAAGTTCTAACGTGAAATTAGTAATATGTGTGCCCATTTGGGTATAGGCTAAATTATACCCTGCCATGACCCCGACAGACATAGAGGTATTGGTCAGATTAATTGTTCTTGTAAACGTTTGAAGTGAATTTGTCGTCACCTGAATTGTTAGTGTTCCTGTGTTGTTAGCGTCATTGTAAGTATAGCTGACCGCAACAGGAGCGCTCAGATTAGGACCACCACCTGAGCCACCCCATTGGTTGTNACTATTTCCTGAACCTGTTGTTACATTATTCAAGGTAGTAATCGCTTGTTGCTGATCAGTCGTCGAATTGGCAGTATTTAAAAGTCCGTTTGCCCCAGTGCTACGCCATCCCATGACCTGATTCCCCATTTTAGAGAGCGCACCTGGATTNATACCAAGCGATGAATCACCAAATCCAACAGGTGTATAATTAGCTGAGTTAGAATCCTGAGAGGCACTATTGTTATAAAAATCAATGCCCCAGTTCAATGAGTTCGGCAAGCCATTGAGCCCTAAACCACCCCCAAATTGTTTGGCACCACCTGCACTTGCAAGTTGACTCGGTGCTGTTGGTGATAAAACTAGACCGATAAAATCACCAACACCATAACCGCTTAAAAACCCAGCAGAATTTAATCGGACAAGATCAATGTTAAAATTAAAAGACCAATCTTTCGTCATATCAATCTGCTGATTAAAAGCAACGGCACCCGTTTTCTTATTGACATCAGTTTTAGTTGGGGTAAGAATGGTATAATTTGTCCCATTGATGGTTTCGTTATGTGCCAAATCATCTGTACCAGTACCACTGACCGTAAAAACGTTTTGATAATTACTATTATCATAAGAGACAGTCCGTTGTTCATTTAAATCAGTCGCTGTGTCTTTCAAGTCGTCGATCGTTGGTGTGGGAACCGCTGCATAGGGAACGATAGTCGCCGTTTGCTTGCTTGCCTTGACTGGTGTCAATGACTGACCAAACAAAGTTGGAAAACTTGATTTAACGATACCATCGTCTGCTAGGACATCACTTTCAGCAAAAGACAAACTAGGTACAATGGTCGCAAAAATAATGCCGGTCACGACCCATCTTTTTTTCACTTTTCGAAGCACAAACCGTTTTTTATAATCGGTTTCAGCTCTCTCTAGTGTCCCTTTCTTCATGNTTACTTCCTCTTTTCTTCTGTTTCTAATTTAAGATAAAAATATTTATTACAAAGATATTTTATTCTCATTTTAAAACACTATCATCATTTATTATTTTATCATATATTTTATTTTTTCTCTATTAATTAGCATTGTTTTTAACCTACTCTTAACGCTTGGAAACACACGGCTAACAGACAATATCAAATCGTTAACAATCAAAAAAGAACTAGCCACAGTAACATCACTAGTTCTTTTTAATCTGGACTTCTGTCCCTTGCTCAACTTGGCTAGTCATCGTCACTGTCAACTCAAGTTTATCCAGAATTTCTTTAGTCAAATAGAGACCAAGTCCTGTTGATTTTTGATGATGACGCCCATTATAGCCGGTAAAGCCATGTTCAAAGAGCCGCGGTAAATCCTCAGGTAANATACCAATACCTGTATCAGCAATCGTGATGCTCTCGTCAAACTTAATCGTCACACCACCAGTCTTAGTGTATTTGACCGCATTATTAATAATTTGCTCCAAGGCGACAGTCAGCCACTTTCTATCACTCGTCAGTCGCCAAGACCCCTCAATCCTGACAGAGAGATTTTTCATAATAAACTGATTGGCATATTTTTTGATAATGTCGCGCGTGACATCTGCCACATCAAAGGTTTCAAATCGGAAATCAGTTGATGTATTTTGTAACCGCAGATAACTCAATAAAATATTGAGATAATTATCCAATTCTAATAATTGGTGCTGTACATCCGATTGTGTCAGGTTATTTGTTTGCGCCATCAAGTCGAGCGCTGCAATCGGCACTTTCATCTGATGCGTCCAAACTCTAGTTAAATCTAACAAATCCTTGTCAAATTTCAACAATTCTTGATACTTCTCCTGATGCCATTGCTCAAGCCCAATAAGTAGCTGTTGATAATCTTCACCAATTAAGCTCGTATCAGGAAAATAGGGTAAATTTTCCACACTAGTCCGTGCTAAAAACTGGTGGAGCTGAATAAAGCGTTGACAGGCAAAACTCAGATAAAGTACAAAAATCAACGTGGGTAGCAAGAAAGCGACTTTAAAAGCTACTAAATCTATGTTTTGTAGATATAAAACAAGCACAATCACGCCCTCAGTGAGCAAAAAAATGGCAATTTCGCTAAATTTCTCCTGACAAAAACGGGCAATAAGTCGTAGATAAGGCATCATTTGATAACATACCCGACGCCTCGAACGGTGTGAATGTGATCAAAGTTGACTTGCAGGAGTTTTTTGCGCAAGCGACTCATATTGACATTCAAAGTATTGTCGTCGATATAGTCATCACCCTCCCAGATTTTTTTCAGAAGATCATGTTTGTCGACAATATGCCCTGCCTGCTCTAGCAATGCTTTCAAAATAATCATCTCTGTCTTAGTCAAGCTAACTTTTTCTTGTCCATCCGAAAAATTACCATCTAAATCTAACGTGAATTGTTCAAAACTTAAATGGTTGACTTGCCCCTTTGTCCGTCTTAAAAGCGCGTTAATTTTAGCAACTAACACCTCAACAGAAAAAGGTTTGCTGACAAAATCATCTGCCCCCATATTCATTGCCATGACAGCATTCATCTCATCAGATGCCGATGAGATGAAAACAATCGGCAAATCATTGGTTTTTCGAATTTCAGTTGTCCAATAAAAGCCATTAAAATAAGGCAAAGTAATATCCATCAAGACCAAATCTGGTTGGTATTCTGAAATTTCTGCTGCTACGGCACGAAAATTCATGACACTCGTCACCAGGAATTCTTCTTGAAGTTTTTCACGTAAGAGCTTAACAATCGTCTCATCATCTTCAACGATAAAGATTTTATTTTTCATATCTTTATTTTACCAGAAAAGAGAGAGTTGTGTCAGTTATGACCAATACGATACTCNAATAAGCGATTCATCAGTTTTGGAAAAATGTCATCACCATTTTTCCACCCTCATACCACTCAATATCAATACTTAATTTATTGGCATTTTTTCCTTGCCAATGATATGACGCACTACCATCCTTGATCGTTTTCCCAACAAAACCCACAGATTTGACACTTGTTTTAACATATGTTTTAACATCCTGTCTGGATACATCGGTAAAATGAATACCGCAAGCTTTTTCATAAGTCCCCTCTCCAACATCCTCAATGATTGTATTTTCACCAACAATTTCAAATGGCGGTTCAGGAATTTGTTGTGTTTGCAAATTATTCGGCCACTCTGTTGCTGCGTACTCACCTTTTTCCTCACGTTCTCGCAAAGTACTGATTGTCGCTATCTTACCTGGGGAATCAGGTATATTTTTACCGCCACTCATCTTATATGCCGTAAAAAGTGAGGCTGCCAGTACAGGGGTTATCATCATCACAACTACTTTTTTCATCATCAATCCTCCTTAAGTTTGTGTATCACGGCGATTAAAAATTTATATCGTCTCTCTTAGTGATGTCGATTTTCAGCATCTTTAACCATATTATTCCTATTACTATTTTATCATATTTCTAATTACTTTCAAATAATACGCGAAAAAGATGATTTTTTGAAACCATACAAAAAACACCTCCAAAATCTGGAGGTGTCTATGGTAACAACTTATCTTTCAACAATGCGATAGTAAATTTTTGATGTTTTACGATAAATNAGATAATAGATTACTGAAATAACTAGAATCGTTATGCCGCTGACACTAGCAATCATGCCCATGTCAGTGATACCAAAAATATTGATTAACTTAGAAATCATCACAAAGGCTGCTGCAAAGTGAATGATGCTGACAATGATTGGCATAAAGAAGACGATTGAGACTTGTGAATCAATTGATTTTTTAACTTCTTTTTTAGTCAATCCAACTTCTTGTAGAATACGGTAGCTGCGTTTATCCTCAGCACCCTCTGAAATTTTGTTTGTAGTAGATAATCAAAGCAGCACCTAAAATAAAGGTAATTCCAAGCATAAAGCCAATGAATAGGAAGCCACCTGTGAATGCCATGATGCCCTCTCTGCTTTCTTTCTCAGTTGCAACAATGACTTGATTGATTTGGTTAGTATCATTTGTTGTCTTTTTACTTAATACCTCACGTTCTTTAGCCGGTAAGTCAATAAGGACTTCTGTGCTGATAGGTGTTGTGAAAGCATCAACATTTGGATTGTCTGAATTTTTCTTAATTGTATCTTGATTATTGAGCTCGTTCAATTTTGTAAGTTCTTGTTCATCAGAGACAACGAGTACAAAGACATCAAATACACCAGGAAATTTAGGGAGGTTTTTAAGCGACGGTACTTCTTTAACAATCTCTAAATTTTCACCAAACCAATCAACTGATTTGACATCTCTATCACCAAATGCTTTATAAAGAACTACTTGATTGGGGGCTAACTCTGGTAAATCATTACCTAATTTAACCATATCGTCACGCGTGACAAATCTTATTACTGAATAGTCATTCATTTTCGCATTCTCAGCTGGTAATACTGCTTTTTGATCAGCGCCAACACTTAAATTTGTCATAACCATAAATGTCGAATATGGTACAATTTTTGTATGATCTATGTCATTTTCTTGGATGAAGTTATCTAGGGCTGTTTTATTTTCGTCAATGCTTTTTCCTGCAAAACTAATATTTGTGTTCTTGGGATATTGGTCTGCTACGACTTTTTGAACACCGACATAGAGAGCGACAGATGTCGCAAGTGTGACAAACGTCATGGTCACGAGAATCGTGATATTGGCAAGACCAACTGCATTGGTTTTCATGCGGTAAAGCATACTACTTGTCGTGATAAAATGTTCAGGTTTGTAATAGTAGTTTTTATTGGCCTTCTGACGTTTCAAGACGAAGATAGTTACGCCGATATAGAGTAGATAAGTCCCCAAAATAACCAAGATAACTGCGATGAAAAATTTAAGTAAAGCCTCAATCGGTCCTTGAACGCTAAGCGCCAGATAATAAGCAACGGCAAGCATCAGGACACTGAGAATAGACATGATTAAACGGCCACGAGGTTCGCGCTCACTGCGTGTATTATCTTTCAGTAAGCTGATAGCTGAGTTCCGTTTAATCGTCACCATGGCAAAGCACATAAGCAAGGCAAAGATAGCTGCAAAGACAAGCAATGTTAACAAAATGGCTGTGAATGACACTTTTAAGTTAAAGTAGTTGCCACCGATAAGGTGAACAAAAATCAGATAGAGAAATTCTGAAAAAATCAAGCCCAAAACAGTNCCTGTGATAACTGTCGCAGCAAAGGTCATTAACAATTCCCAGAATGAAATCGTCGCGATATTTCGCTTGTTCAACCCCAAGATATTATAGAGTCCAAATTCTCTGGTTCTTTGCTTAAGTAAGAAACGGTAGCTATAACTCACGATGATAACTGAGAACAAGACAATAATGGCAAGTCCAAATTTCATCATCATCCTGACGGCATCAGCACCTTTTAACTGGTCCAAGCTCTCAGAAAAGGCAAGGTTTGACAAGATTAGCGTCATCGCAAACATAGATGTTGTTGCGAGTAAAAACGGTGAAAAATTAGATAAAGACTTTCGGATATTTTGAAAAGCTAGTTTAAGATAGAACATTATTCTCCTCCTAAAAGGCTTGTGATGGCTGTCGTAATATCCCGGTTAAACTCATTATTAGATTTACCAGCCCGATAGAGTTGGTGGAAGATTTGACCATCTTTGATAAATAGTACACGACTAGCATGACTAGCAGCCAAACTTGAATGCGTCACCATGAGAATTGTTTGACCTTCTGCGTTGATTTGCTCAAATAATTCAAGCAAGCCATCTGAATTTTTAGAGTCAAGTGCAGCTGTTGGTTCATCCGCTAAAATTAATTTTGGATTTGTAATCAGGGCACGCGCAACAGCCACACGCTGTTTTTGACCACCAGACAACTCAAAAGGTTGTTTGTCTAGTAAATCTGAAATATTGAGCTTAGGTGCTAAAACTTCCAAACGTTTAGCCATTTCATCATATTTATAACGCCCCAAAACAAGTGGTAAGAAAATATTATCCCGCACGCTCAGCGTATCAAGCAAGTTGAAATCTTGNAAAACAAACCCCAAGTGGTCACGACGGAACTCTGCTAACTGTTGCTCCTTAATCGTGCTAATTTTTTTNCCCTCTAAAACGATTTCACCACTACTGGGTTTTTCTAAAGTAGCTAAAATATTCAACAGTGTTGTTTTACCACTACCACTTTCACCCATGATAGCNATGAATTCACCTTCTTCAGCAATGAAATTCACATCTCGCAAGGCTTGTGTTTTTTCTTTTGAAAAACGTGTTTGGAATGTTTTTTCTAAATGATTGACTTCTAAGAACATTAGTTGATCTCCTTTAAGATACTCGCTTTAATTTCTGATTTTTTGACTTCTTTGTAACCGGTCACACCTTTAGTTTTGTTAACCGTTAATGCTAAGTANGCACCTTTTCTAAGATTGTGGTCTGCCGTAAACTTAGTTGCTTTCTTAACGTTACGTTTATTAACAGCAGGTAGCTCATAGTTATACGTTGTATAAACACGACCACTACTGTCTGAGTCTTGTGTCGTTACACCATCTTGTGTAATCTTCACATAGTAAGTATCGCCCCCATAACTCTTTTTATAAACCATGTAGAGCCCACCGCCGATAAGCGCAAGCACTGCAAAAACTGCTAATAATTTTTTCATTGTAACTCCTTTGATTTCAAGTTTTGAAACTCAGTCATTTTCCTCTTGACACTCTTATTATCGCACACTTCACCATCACCTNCCTTACACCTCACTATTTCTTTCTTACGAAAATGTAAGTNAGAGGAATTTTAAGCATTGCTATTAAAAAAAACTAACAGATAATGAAAGCTCTGCTAGTTTATATGTTTGTTATGACATCTTATAGACTTTATATTTACCCAAACGCTTAACTGTAATGCCAAGCTTTTCGAGCGCGTGAATCAAATAAAGATAGTTCTCAGAAAACTGGGCATCGATAAGAAAGAAATACTCTCCTAGGAAAGTTTTTAGCGGTCGAGATTCAATTTTGGTTAAATTAATCCCGAAGTCTGCAAAAATTTGCAAGGCTTTATAAAGTGCACCCGGTAGATTATCCGAAAGTGTCAAGGCTAATGTCATCTTTTCTGTTTCAACTGGCAGCGGAATTTTCGGTGTCGTATGTCCCAATAACCAAAACCTTGTGAAATTTTCATCAATTTCTTGAATGTCTTGAGCTATAATCGTCAACCCATACTCCAAGCTACTGGCAGTGGGCGCAATTGCCGCATAATTTTTCTCGGGATGTTCCGAGACAAACTTTGCCGCATAAGCTGTGCTATCAGTACTTTCGATTTTTGCGTCAGGAAAATGGCACTGCAAATATTTCAGCGATTGCGCAATCGCTTGGGGATGAGAAAAGATTTTTTCAATCTTTTTATCCGCACTTGTCGCCATAAGCTGTTGCTTGATTGGTTGGACGATTTCAGCCTGAGCTCGAGTGTCATCCGATTGTAAAAAGAGATAATCAACAGTCTGGTGGACACTACCTTCAATCGAATTTTCAACAGGAACAATTGCATAGTCAACTAAGTCTTGCTCATAACTTCTAATGACCTCAGTAATCGAGTCAAAGGCAATGAGTTGATGGCTACTATCTGGAAATGCCGCACGAGCTGCCGCGTAAGTGAAGGACGCTTTAGGACCCAAAAAACCAATTTTCATCGTCTAATTTCCTTTATAATTTCCTCAGGTGTTCTCCCTGAAATAGTAATAATTTGAGTCGCAATAGCTTCATACAAGGGGGCACGAGTTTCAAATATTTCTTGGAGTTCCTCTCGTGATTTATCGATAAATAACGGTCTAACATTCGTCGTATCCGCAGAAATTCGCTGATAAAGGGTGTCAAAATCTGATTTTAAGTAAATGATTTCTGCATCAGCATTACCTAAAATACGGCGATTATCTTCAGACATGACAATCCCCCCCCCTGTCGCAATCACACCTTCGTTTTGTGACAATTCTTCTAAGACCTGTGATTCAATTTCTCGAAAAGCATCTTCACCTACCTCAGCAAAAAAAGTCGAAATCGGCATACCGATACGCTTAACGATAACATCATCCATATCAATAAAGTCTTCTGCTAATAATTTGGCAATGGTCGTCTTGCCCGACCCCATAAAGCCTATTAAAAATGTTGTCATCTATCTCAGTTTCCATTCTGTCTTAGCTATACCTTATTTTTATCATGCTTGGCACACCACAATATTATTGAATATAGGTCTTACTTTTTCTTCTTCTTGCCCTTTTTCATTTTCTTCTGGGCACGTTTCATAGCAGCGGTCATCGCCATTTTTCCAACCTTACCTTTTAGACCACCACCAAACATGGCGCTCATATCTGGCATACCTGCACCGCCCATATCACCAATCGTACTCATATCTGGCATACCACCTGGCATATTTGGCATTTGACCACCCATACCACCGAGCATGGCGCCCATATCACCATTCATCAAGCCACTCATCATCTTTTTAGACTCATTAAATTGCTTGATGAGTTTATTAACTTCGATAAAAGTATTACCTGAGCCAGCAGCAATTCTACGACGACGTGACGGTGATAAAATATCAGGATTGGCACGTTCTTCTGGTGTCATGGATAAGACTGCCGCACGTTTTCTAGCAATATCTTTTTCATCTACCTTGATATTGGCAGCGCCTGGAATCTCAGACATGCCTGGAATCATTTTCATGATTTCATCCAAAGGACCCATTGATTGGACTTGGTCTAATTGCTCGATAAAATCGTTAAAATCAAAGGAATTTTCACGCATTTTTTCTGCCATCTTAGCAGATTGCGCCTCATCAAATTGACTTTGTGCTTTCTCGATTAAAGTCAGCATATCACCCATGCCAAGAATGCGTGAGCTCATCCGGTCAGGATAGAAAACTTCTAAGTCAGTTAACTTCTCACCCGTCCCGACAAATTTAATCGGCTTACCTGTGATTTCTCGGATAGATAATGCAGCACCGCCACGCGTGTCACCATCCAATTTAGTAATGATAACACCAGTAATTTCCAATGTTTCNTTGAATTTCTTNGCGACATCAGCTGCGACTTGACCGGTCATAGCATCNACAACNAATAGAATTTCAGTCGGTTGTGCCAAATCTTTGATTTGTACCAACTCGTTCATCAATTTTTCATCGATTTCAAGTCGACCAGCCGTATCAATTAA
>Ga0065701_1010796_pt1 | contig 16709 bp, 11 predicted proteins | sample Biomet1_FD_59088 | JGI IMG/M metagenome (GOLD analysis project Ga0065701, IMG submission 59088) | Microbial communities from bioreactor (seeded with anoxic lake sediment) at LBNL, California, USA - Biofuel metagenome 1 version 3... | ecosystem: Engineered > Bioreactor > Anaerobic > Unclassified ...
ATTCAGGTAAAAAAGCCGCCCATCACTTATTCTTTTAAAGTTCTGCAAACAATAGAAAAGCGAGTTGGCGCAAAGCTTGTTCCGGAATACATGCAGAATGTTACTACACCTGACCAATACGAACTGCTTGAAATGAGTAAAATTAGTGGTTTTGTGGACAGAGCACGAGGAACCGGACGACCAACTAAAAAAGATCGTCGGGAAATAGAAGATTTCACAGAACCAGAGTTCTTAGATGGTTTTGATTTCGAGTTTGATTTTAATTCAGAAGACTAAGAAAGCAACTTATAAAGGCTGGCATTCTTTACAATAGTAAATACTACCGCCTAGATAGTTTTCTTTCACAATTATAGTACCACATTTATCGCAAGGCTTTCCTGATGTATTTCTGGAAAGCTTTGTTTTATATTTCCCATAGACTCCAAACAAATCTCTTTCTGTATCAGGCCCTCCCAGTTCACAAACTTCAGAAATAGTATTCTTAATGGAGAAAAACAATTGTTCCTTCTGTTGTTCACTTAAATCCTGTGCTTTTTTCTTTGGTATGTATTCCTGACATTAAAAAGTATATCCTGCAGTATTCCATTNCCAAGTCCGGGAATACGTTGCNCGGTAGCCAGCAAAGCTTTNGCAGATTTATTTTTAANANCTTGATCAGAGATAAGATTCATAAAATAATCCTTGCTAAACATTTCGGATAAGACGAATGGTTTTTCTCCCGCAACAAGATAATATGGATTATCAAGAGTGTCTTTTGGAAAAGCCCACAAGCCGGCATACATCTGCACCGAGACAGTAAGAAAAGAGTTATCATCAAAAGTTATAAGAAGCTGATGCTTCTCAGGCCATTTACTTCCCGGGGTAAGATAGCTGAGATTAGCTCCATCACTGAAAACAATCCGAGTTTTTTCAGTACAGACTTCAACCATTCCTCCTCTAGGATGAGATTCATTCACCCTTTCTCCTACTAATAAAGAAGCATAATTCTGAGGGTCTCCACAGAAAAATGCAAACTTATGAGGAGAAAAACCAGCAACAACATCAGTTATAACTTTCCCTTTAATGGTTTTATTCAACTGATGAGATAACACAATAGCTTCAGGTATTTCAATCATAGCAGTGAATATTAAGTAAGATAGAAACAAAGTTATTCTTTTACAAATAAAAAACAATAAAAATAGCTGATATTATAAATATTACAAAAAGGGCCACCTATCAGCAGGCAGCCCTCATTAAAATCAAATACAAATTCTATGCGATTACAAATTAGCTTTCACAGCATCAATCAGTTCCTGATATTCTGCATCACTTAGATACACTTTACCAGGATTCATAGTAAATGTTCCACCAAAATCAGGACCATCCACATATTTAGGAGCAAGGTGGAAGTGTAAATGAGACAACTTATCTGAATAAGCACCATAGTTAATCTTTGCAGGATGGAAAGCTTTATCCATGGCACGAGTTACTTTTGCTACGTCGGCCATAAATGCATTGCGATCTTCATCACTCAATTCAAAAAGATCGTTTACGTGATCTTTATATGCAACCAGGCAACGTCCACGATAAGTTTGTTCCTTAAAAAGAAAAACTCTTGATACGTTTAACTGTGCAATTTCAATCATCAAATCGTGTAGGGTCTGATTATTTTGGCAATACAGACAATCTTTTGGATCACTCATGTTTTTTATATATTTATATGTTAATGACGTAAAAGTAGAAATAATTTCTCAAATTATTGTGGAATTATTAGTTCTTTTGACTAACTAATTGGTACACATCTTCTTTTTCCCCTACAATCCATACCACGTCACCTTCCTGAAAAGGAATATTTACATCCGGAGTTCTAAGGGAATTCCCGTCACGTTCCAGTCCCACAATCAGACATTTATAATTATCGCGTATGCCCGATTCACGGATTGATTTGCCTACAAAGCCAGAAGTTGAATCAATCATAAACTGTTTCAAAGTCATTATGCTTTTTTCTATATCTCTATTCTCAGCTAACTCATCCACTTTCATCATGTGCTCACTGAATATATTAAGCTGTTCATCCGTTCCTATTGCCTGAATCTTGTCTAAAGGAAAGAGTCTGACAGAAGCTCCCGGGATGTTTATACGTTGTTTTCCCCGAAGAATAGAAACGACATGTACACCATACTTCTTTCCTAGATTAAGTTCTGAAAGTGTTTTCCCTGCCCAAACTGATTCACCGGGTATTTCAAAATCGGCAAGGTGAATATCACGAGTTAGTAAACTACCGGCATATGCAGGTTTCTTATTCCCCATATATTCGGCATGCACATCACGTAACCGCAGATTCTGAAGAAACCTCCGTTCAATAAGAATAGATTGTTTTTTTAGTACCCTGGAATAGATCATAACAAATACAAGAATTACAGCCACTCCAAGTGCAATTCCCACGGAAGCTTTGAAAAAGTGAGCTATAACAAACGTCACATAAACTACTGCTATAACCACCCGCAAAACAATGGTTGAAACCAGCGGGCCACGATTCACATGGCTATCTTCCCATAAAGTTGTAAACTCCTCCGAATGATTCTTTTTCACAACTATTGCTCTCAGAAATGGAGAAATACAAAGAACAGTAAACAATGATCCAACTAATGAGCTCCAGAAATGAGGCAAATGGCTTTCGAACAGTGGAGCCACAAAACGGAAAGATAATAAAATAATCGCAATGGTAATAATGGAATAAATAACAATATTACGTCCCATTGCTATAAGCAATTTCTTCCAGTTGCTCTCATAGTTCACTGTTTGCGACCCGGAAGAATAACGATCAAGGAATCGTTTCCAGGAACGGGGCAAGGAATGCTCAACCCGGTCAGAAGCCGGTTCGGCCAAACGAATCATATAAGGTGTAAGGAAAGTTGTAATTACTGATACTGCTACTACTATAGGATACAAGAAATGACTCGTTACCTTCAAACTTACACCTAACGAAGCTATAATAAAGGCAAACTCACCTATTTGTGTTAAACTGAAACCACATTGCATTGCAGTCTTCAATGGCTGACCGGACAGGACTACACCAAAGGTTCCAAAAACAGACTGGCCCAAAATGACTATAAGCGAAATTACTGCGATTGGTAGAGCATATTCCACAATCATAGTGGGATCTACCATCATACCTACAGAAACAAAGAAGACTGCTCCAAAAAGATCTTTTACAGGTTTCACTAAATGTTCTATATGTTCCGCTTCAATTGTTTCTGCTAATATAGAGCCCATAATGAATGCACCAAAGGCTGGAGAGAAACCTACTTGTGAAGCAAGCACAACCATTCCGAAACACATACCCAAAGCAACGATTAAAAGTGTTTCATCACTCATTAAGTTACGGGCTCTTTTCAGGAAGCCGGGGATAAGGAATATTCCCACCACAAACCAAAGAACAAGGAAGAATACTAATTTCCCTATACTACTAACCAAATCGCTTCCTTCAAAATTATTGCTCACCGCCATTGTAGAAAGCACTACCATAAGAACAATGGCTAAAATATCCTCCAGAATCAATATGCCAAGCACAAGTCCTGCAAATTTCTTTTTCCTCAATCCAAGGTCATCAAAGGCTTTATATATAATGGTTGTAGAAGACATTGCAATCATTCCTCCAAGGAAAATGCAGTCCATCCGTTGCCATCCAAAGCCAATGCCGACAACTATACCCACCATAATCATGCAAAACATAATGGTACAGGCGGCAATAATGGCCGACCCACCTACTTTCAGTATTTTCTTGAAACTAAATTCAAGTCCAAGAGCAAAGAGGAGGAAGATTACGCCTATATCGGCCCAGGTTTGTATATTGGCCGTGTCAACTATAGTTGGAGTCATAAACGTATGCGGACCAGTCAAGAATCCGGCAACGATGTATCCAAGGACTAGCGGTTGCTTCAATTTTTTAAATATCAACGTGATAATCCCGGCTGATATAAGAATTAGCGCTAAGTCAGCTATAAGATCCGGTAAATGTGACATTGTATTTTATAATTAGTTTCTACAAAAATACATTTTTCCTAGTAGAAAGTCAAGTCATAGACACATAAAAAAGCGATATTATAGCATTTAGGCCACAATACCGCTTATATATTTCCCTTTAGTCAGAGACTAAGGTTATTTTCTGAAAGGCGGTTTTACAACCACTGCTTTAATCCCTTTTCCACGAATACTGATAAAGATTTCTGTTCCCAGTTGTGAATAAGCAGCCTGCACGTATCCCATGCCAATACCTATTTTACGAATAGGCGACATAGTTCCGGAGGTTACTTCACCAATCTTTTCACCTTCTGCATTTACCAACTCATATCCGTGACGAGGAATGCCGCGGTCTATCAATTCAAAGGCTACCAGCTTGCGGTTCACACCTTCTGTTTTTTGTTTTTCCAGAAATGCACGGTTGGTAAAGTCCTTTCCTTCCACAAACTTGGTGATCCATCCCAATCCTGCTTCCAGGGGAGAAGTAGAATCGCTCAGATCATTTCCGTAAAGACAGAATCCCATTTCCAAACGCAATGTATCGCGAGCACCTAAACCAATTGGCTTAATACCAAACTCAGCTCCGGCTTCAAAAACTGCATCCCATATTTTCATTGCACAATCGGGGTAGAAGTAAAGTTCAAAGCCTCCTGCTCCGGTATATCCTGTGTTAGATATAATCACATTCTTCTGCCCGGCAAACTCACCCGTAGTAAAAGCATAATAAGGTATTTCGGAGAGATTTACAGAAGTAAGCTTTTGTAAAGCATTAATAGCCTTTGGCCCCTGAATAGCCAGCTGAGCCATTTTATCGGAAGCATTTTCCAGCTCTGCTCCTACTGTATTGTGACTTACGCACCAATTCCAATCCTTTTCAATATTAGAGGCATTAACCACCAACAAGTATTTTTCCGGTTCATAGTAATACACCAACAAATCGTCTACAATACCACCTTCTTCATTTGGGAAACAAGTATATTGTGCTTTACCAATGGTGAGAGATGCCACGTTATTAGAAGTTACCTTCTGAAGGAAAGCAAGCGCATTAGGCCCTTTTACCCAGAATTCTCCCATGTGAGATACGTCAAACACCCCTACTCCGTTACAAACGGTAAGGTGTTCATCAATAATTCCGGTGTATTCAATAGGCATATTATAGCCTGCAAATTCGTGCATCTTTGCACCTAAAGCAATGTGTTTATCTGTAAATGGTGTGTTTTTCATAGTATTAGAATATATTGTTTTTACTTGCTTGCTACTAACTCAGCAATCTTCACAATTACTTTTGTTGCTTTCTCCAATGATTGAACAGGAGCAAACTCAAAGCGACCGTGAAAATTCAATCCTCCGGCAAAGATGTTTGGACATGGCAAACCTTTGAATGAAAGTTGTGCCCCATCCGTTCCTCCACGAATGGCTTTTACCTTTGGCTCTACTCCCGCAGCCTTCATCGCAGCAAAGGCAACATCAATAATATGCATAACCGGTTCTATTTTTTCACGCATATTATAATACTGATCCTTCATTTCAAGAGTTGCTGTTCCTTCACCAAATTCAGAGTTTATCTTGCGAACCAAGTGTTCTACTTCTACCTTGCGGTTTTCAAATTTAGCACGATCATGGTCACGGATAATATAAGAAACGGTTGTTCGCTCTACATCTCCTGTGATGCCAATCAGGTGATAGAATCCTTCATAACCTTCAGTATGTTCGGGTGATTCGTGGCGTGGGAACATTGAAACAAACTGATTGGCAATACGAATAGAGTTAATCATTTTATGTTTAGCGTATCCCGGATGAACATTACGTCCTTTAAAGGTGATCTTAGCAGAAGCAGCGTTAAAGTTCTCAAATTCCAGTTCGCCCAGCTCACCACCATCCATGGTGTAAGCCCAGTCGCATCCAAATTTCTCCACGTCAAACTTATGAGCCCCCTCACCAATTTCTTCATCGGGATTAAATCCGATACGAATCTTTCCGTGTTTAATTTCGGGATGTGCCTTCAGGTAAGCAATGGCAGTTATTATTTCTGCAATACCAGCCTTGTCATCTGCTCCAAGAAGTGTCTTTCCATCAGTTACAATAAGGTCTTCTCCTTTGTGATCCAACAGTTCGGGAAACTGAGCCGGAGAAAGGATTACGTTATCTTCCTGGCAAAGAACGATGTCTTTTCCATCATATTTTTCTACTATACGTGGGTTCACGTGCTTACCTGTCATATCAGGACTTGTATCCAAATGGGCAATAAATCCGATGGTAGGCACTTTTTTGTCAATGTTTGCAGGAAGTGTAGCAAAAAGATAACCATAGTTATCCAATGTAATCTCTTCCAAGCCTAAGGCTTCCAACTCTGTTTTAAGATATTCTGCGAAAATCATCTGTCCCGGAGTACTTGGGGTAAGACCGGTTAACTCATCCGATTGGGTGTCAAAACTGACATATTTAAAAAAACGTTCGATTAATGTCATATAATTAAATTTTTATGTTGTTTTTATACTGCTGGTAAAGGTAAAAAAAGAGCTACAAATTACAAAGTAATCCGCAGCTCTTTTTTATTTTTTAGCCAACAGCCTGTTTTCCTTTCGTTTTTTAGCGGGCAGAACTGATTATATAACTATAACTTTACTCCATTTTGTGTCAATCATTAAGTAGAGTATTCAACTATCATTGCCGGAAGATTTTATCATAGACCCGGGTGTACGTAGCATTATGATATATATCAAACGTATATTTAGATATATATCAAAGCATACGTTTGATATATATCTAAACAAAAAGATTCCTAGAGTAATTTGTTATTTAGACTGTTCATCTTCTTTTTTCATCTTGTAGAAATTCTGCAAAACATAAAACGCTTTTTTCTTCAATCCCCTTTCGGAGATAATTCCCTTACGGTTAAAGAAATCCTGTATGCCATTTAGTTGGCGGCGGGTAGAGCGGAAATCCATGAGTATCCATGGAGAAGTTCCTGCAAATCCATCTACGCGGTTATACATATCAAGTGTATTCTTATAAAGTTCCTCTTGATATTCTTCTGTCCAGCGTTCATCTTTGTCGCCGTGCTTGCCTTGCAACGCTCCTCCTCCGAATTCACTGATGAAGAATGGTTTGTCGTATGGAATATTCCATTGGCGGGTTTTGCAATCGTCAGGCGTACCACCGTACCATCCCAGGTAATTGTTGAAGCTGATAATGTCGACATACTTGCTCATATAGTCTTTTACCTCACTCACATTTCCTTTTGTTCCGGTTACCTCCATGGCCATGCTCAGCAAGCGAGTGTTATCTTTTGCCCTAACCTGTGCGGCCAGATCGGCAAGGAACTTATCGCGTGCATCACTGTGCGGAGTTTCATTGGCAACGGACCAGATTATAATGCCGCAACGATTCTTATCGCGTTCCATCATATCGTTTAGTTGTGTGGAAGCATTCTTATAAGTATCCGGATTACTCCAATGAATAGTCCAGTAAACAGGAATTTCGCTCCAAACCATCAAGCCCATCTCCTCGGCTGCACGAACCATAAATTCATTGTGCGGGTAATGCGCCAGGCGAACAAAGTTACACCCCAGTTCTTTTGCCCAGCTAAGAAGCGTAACAGATTCCTCTTTCGAGAATACACGTCCTTGTCGGTAGGGTGCTTCTTCGTGAATGGATATTCCACGAAGGAAAGTCTTTTTCCCGTTCAACAAAATACTTTTTCCTTGTGTCTCTATCTGACGGAATCCAATCTTATCTTTTAGCACCTCTTCTCCGTTGCGAATCACCACATCATATAGTTTAGGAGAGTTGGGCGACCAGAGTTTTGGTTTGGTTTTGCACGTAAAAGTTGCTTTTCCCTCGACATCCGTAATCAGTTTCTTTTGAAGTTTCAGTTCGGGAATCTCTAAAGAAACCTCTACTCCGGCCATCTTTTCATTTAACTGAACGTATCCTTCCAAGCGGTCATAGCTTCCTTTGGGAAGTTGAACAAGATAATCGTCCACAAAAACGTTGGGAGTTTCAACTAACATCACGTCACGAGTAATTCCACCATAGTTCCACCAGTCGGAATTCACCGTAGGCACACCTTCGGGCTTACGTTCATTGTTCACACGAAGAATCACAAAGTTATTTCCTTCTTTAAGTTTGTTGGTTACATCGAAGTGAAAGGGAGTAAATCCACCTTCGTGTGTGCCTATTACCTCGCCATTCAGGTAAACATTAGCCAGATAGTTAACCGCTCCGAAGTATAAAAACGTCCGTGTTCCCTGCTTAGGTATATAGTTAAAATCCTTCTTATACCAAACACTCCCTTCATAATAGAACAGTTTATCATCCTGCGTATTCCAGTCTCCCGGAACTTTCATAAGCGGAGCTGTATCAAAATTATACTCTACCAGATCCGATTTGGATTTAGCCTTCTGATTTTTGAAAAAGCCGTTGTTACTTACATTAAGGCGATAGTCATAATAGCCATTGTCAAAAGGATCAACAATACAGTTCCACGCTCCATTAAGTGTTTGTGTGTGGCGTGCATAAACATTATTGAGCACTGTGTCGGCCTTTACTTGAGACAGAACAGACAGACAAGCAAATAAAATCATCATTATTCTTCCCATAATCTATACTTTTATTTGAGTAATTTCAAATTAACAACATCTATAATACAGATTACCCGTGACGATTCATAGTATCTAAGGTTCTGACTTCAAAGATTTGTGGAGCAAAGATATATTTTAAAAAACAATCTTTACTCCACAAATAATGCAAAAGAGTCTACATTATGACGTATTCTTTCATTTTTATTTAAAAATAGCAATAAATTGACATCACAGAGAATAATGATGACATTCCAAATTTATCTAAATCTCAGAAAAAAGGTTGTGAATATACCCTCTTAAGAAACTATTGACTGCTAAATATGCTTAAACAATAAAGAAAGAGCACCCCTTATAAGAACTTTTACTTATCTATTAGTGTTTTTCCTATAATAAAGATAAATAGTTATATAATCTATTATCTTTGTATTGACAACTTAAATTTTGATAAACAATGAAAATAGAAAAAATTGTAGGAAGAGAGATTCTCGATTCAAGAGGTAACCCAACTGTAGAAGTAGATGTTTTATTAGAATCTGGTATTGTAGGCAGAGCCTCTGTTCCTTCTGGAGCATCCACTGGCGAAAATGAAGCAATAGAACTACGTGATGGAGTGAAAACCCGTTATGGAGGTAAAGGAGTACAGAAAGCTGTTGAAAATATAAATAAAATAATAGCTCCAAAGCTTATTGGAAGATCGGTACTTGACCAAAGAGGTATTGATGAAACAATGATCGAGCTGGACGAGACAAAAACAAAATCAAGACTAGGGGCAAATGCCATTCTTGGAGTATCACTTGCTGTAGCAAAAGCCGGAGCTGCTTATCTGGACCTGCCATTATACCAATATATTGGTGGAGTTAATACTTATGTATTGCCTATTCCAATGATGAATATTATAAACGGCGGATCTCATTCTGATGCCCCAATTGCTTTTCAGGAATTTATGATTCGCCCTATTGGTGCACCTTCCTTTAAAGAAGGATTACGAATGGGAGCTGAAGTTTTCCATGCATTAAAGAAAGTTCTTAAAGACCGGGGATTAAGTACTGCCGTTGGCGACGAAGGTGGATTTGCTCCAACTTTGGAAGGTACGGAAGACGCCCTCAACTCTATTATTGCAGCCATTAAAGCTGCAGGATATATCCCTGGCAAGCACATTACCATTGCCTTGGATTGTGCTTCTTCAGAGTTTTACCATGATGGAGTTTACGACTACACCAAGTTTGAAGGTGCAAAAGGTAAAAAAAGAACTTCTGAGGAACAAGCTCTATATCTGGAAGAATTAATCAAAGGATTCCCTATTGATTCAATTGAAGATGGAATGAGTGAAAACGACTGGGAAGGATGGAAACTATTAACTGACAAAATTGGAGATAAATGTCAGCTTGTAGGTGACGATCTATTTGTGACAAATGTAGACTTTCTTTCAAAAGGTATTAAACAAGGATGTGCTAACTCCATTTTGATCAAGGTAAATCAAATTGGTACACTGACTGAAACTCTAAATGCAATTGAAATGGCCCATCGCCATGGATACACAACGGTAACCTCACACCGTTCTGGTGAAACGGAAGATGCTACAATAGCAGATATTGCTGTAGCTACGAATTCCGGACAAATAAAAACAGGTTCATTAAGCCGTTCTGATCGTATGGCCAAATATAATCAGCTGCTCCGTATTGAAGAAGAATTGGGAAATTTAGCTGTTTATGGGTATAAACGAGTGAAATGAAAATTCTAAGGGAAAACTAAAGAATCTTCCCTGAAACCAAAAACGCCTCAAAACTTTTAGAAAATTTTGAGGCGTTTATTTTTTAGTTTATTGGAGTATATTCTCTTTATTATGAGACAAAGATTCAAGGAACTTTTCTTTCCACAACTTTAATAGATTCAAATCAGAGATTTCAATTTCTGTCCTTCGAAGAATTACTAAACCTTCCTTTTCCAAATTATTCAGATACTTAGAAACAGAAAGTCGGGTTTCACCTATGATTAAAGCAAAATCCTCCATTTTAATTTTCAACAACTTCTTACCAAAAGGTCTTTCGCAACGAGCCAATAAGAAATCAACTATTTTTGTTTCCAAACAAGAATAATTACTCTGCCATAGTTTTTCGTGAAGTTGTTGTGCACGATTAGAAAGAATATTACGAAAGTTCAAACGAAAAATTTCATACTTATCAAGTTCCATTAATACAAATGACTTATCAATAGATATCAGATCAACATCTGTTTCCGCCGTATAAGTAGAAAAATAATTAGTGTAGAGTCCGAAAAGAGAAAAAAGTTCAACAAGATCAGGAGCCTCTTCAAATTCCTTCAAAACGAAGTTATTATCTGTATCAGTAGACTCTAGCATTAATTCTCCTTTTAATAAAAAAGTAAGATTATTACAGGAATCTCCGCTCCTGAAAATTACGCTTCCAGCCTTATATTTCTGAAAGTGGAGCTTCACTTTACCAATAATTTTTGTGATTTCATCTTCACCTAATCCTTGGAAAAGAGGCATTTGCAGTAAAGTCTCATACATGGTTTCCATAACAACCTTTTTTGGTATTACAGTTAAAGTCAACCTAATTTCAGTTCAATACAAATATATTGATTATATTTGATTATATTCATTTACACGCCCTACTTTTTGTGTTTTTTATTATTTCTTAAACATGATTGTTTTCTATTGTATGAATAGTTGTAAAATGCATAAAAATTTAATATCTTTGCAATAAAAAAGGAGGATATATGTTATCGGCATTTGACTTTCAAGATATGATTAGTGCATTTATTGTACTATTTGCAGTTATAGATATAATTGGTTCTATTCCAATTATCATAAATCTCAGAGAAAAAGGTCGGGATGTAAACGCAGTTAAAGCAACTGTTTACTCGGCAGCTCTGTTAGTGGGTTTCTTTTATGCTGGTCATCTATTGCTGAGTCTCTTCCGTGTAGACATTGAATCTTTTGCAATAGCAGGTGCGCTCATTATATTTTTTATGGCATTGGAAATGATTCTTGATGTGGAAATATTTAAAAACGCCGGTCCCATAAAAGAAGCCACACTAGTCCCTTTGGTGTTTCCATTATTGGCTGGAGCTGGTGCATTTACTACATTATTATCACTTCGGGCTGAATATGCAAGTATCAATATCATGATTGCATTGGCACTCAACATGATTTGGGTATATATCGTTTTAAGACTGACTGAGAAAATAGAAAAACTACTTGGAAAAGGAGGAATTTATGTTATCCGAAAATTCTTCGGAATCATTTTGCTTGCTATTTCTGTAAAACTATTCACAGCAAATATCACAAATTTAATAGCATTCCTTCAAAACGGTGTTGCATAAAAAACCGCTGTTTCTTTTTAAAATTACATCATATAAAAAGCGCTTTCGGTACAATAAACGAAAGTGCTTTTTCTTTTATATGCCCATCTAAAATCATAATTATTTAGGCCAAAATGCAAAAATAATGCAGCTAAACTATGTTCACTTATTACAAGATTTACTATATTTGAGGACGACAATTATTAATCTTGTCAAAAAATAAATATTAAACCTTTTAAAAGCCAATATAACTATGAGTTATCTGCGATTTGACAAAACTCTCATGATTAATCTTGAAGAATCTTTACCAAGAGAGATTCTTCGGACAAACAAATCGGGAGCATATCATTGTACAACGATAGTAGATTGCAACACAAGGAAATATCATGGATTGTTAGTAATTCCCGTCCCAGAACTGGGTGATGAAAATCAGGTACTGCTCTCGTCTTTGGATGAAACAGTTATTCAACACGGTGCAGAGTTCAACCTTGGTCTACACAAATATCAAGGAGACAATTATTCCCCCAAAGGACATAAATATATCCGTGAATTCGATTGTGAAAAAGTCCCTATTACAACTTACCGCGTTGGTGGAGTGATACTTACAAAAGAGAAAATCTTTGTACACTATGAGAACAGAATATTGATAAAATACACATTAGTAGATGCACATTCTGCAACAACTCTTCGCCTACGTCCACTTCTAGCTTTCAGAAGTGTACGTCAATATACTCATGAAAACCAACAAGCGAATAAAGAATATCAGGAAGTAGAAAATGGAATAAAAACCTGTATGTATCCGGGATACCCCGAATTATTTATGCAGTTTAATAAAAAAAATGAATTCCATTTTGAACCCTACTGGTATAAAGGTATTGAATATACTAAAGAACAAGAACGAGGATATGATTTTAATGAAGACTTGTATGTTCCTGGATATTTCGAGATAAACATTCAAAAAGGTGAAAGCATAATTTTCTCAGCAGGTATATCTGAAGCTTCTACTTCCAACATGATTGACACATTTAATGAAGAAGCAGCCGACCGGGTTCCACGTGATAGCTTTTACAATTGCCTAAAAAACTCTGCTCACCAATTTCACAATAAACAGGAAGATAAACATTACATTCTAGCAGGTTATCCTTGGTTTAAGTGCCGTGCCCGTGATATGTTCATATCTCTGCCTGGACTTACACTTGCCGTTGATGAAATCTCTAAATTTGAGTCTGTAATGGAAACGGCTCAAGATGCCATACGAAACTATATAAATGACCGTCCGTTAAATTGTAAGATTTATGAAATAGAAGATCCGGATGTTTTGCTTTGGGCAGTATGGGCTTTACAGCAATACGCTAAAGTAACTTCTCGTGAGCAATGTAAGCAAAAATACAGTAGTTTACTGAAAGAAATCATCGAATTTATACGTAAAGGCAAGCACGAAAATCTATTCTTACATGACAATGGCTTATTATATGCAAATGGTGCAGATAAAGCCATTACGTGGATGAACTCAACTGTAAATGGCCGCCCCGTGACTCCACGAACTGGATATATTGTTGAAATCAATTCTTTATGGTACAATGCTCTTCGATATGTAGCTGACTTGCTACGAGAAGGTGATAAAACCGACTCTTTTTTTGCCGACTCTCTTGATGAATTAGCTGCTACTACAGCTCAATCTTTTATCGAGACCTTCCGAAATGAACATGGTTACCTTATGGATTATGTAAACGGACAATCGACCGATTGGAGTGTACGCCCTAATATGATATTCACTGTAGCATTCGATTATTCACCACTAGACCGTGCACAAAAAAAACAAATACTGGATACTGTAACAAAAGAGTTACTTACGCCAAAAGGGCTTCGCACATTAAGTCCCAAGAGTATTGGGTATAATCCCAATTATGTAGGTCCACAAATACAACGCGATTATGCTTACCATCAAGGAACAGCCTGGCCATGGTTAATGGGCTTTTACATGGAAGCCTATTTACGAATTTATAAAATGAGTGGGGTTTCCTTTGTTGAGCGCCAATTAATAGGCTTTGAAGAAGAAATGACCCAACATTGTATTGGTTCAATATCAGAATTATATGACGGCAATCCTCCTTTCAAAGGAAGGGGAGCAGTATCGTTCGCAATGAATGTAGCAGAAATTTTACGTATTCTGAAGCTACTTTCTAAGTATAATTTATAAGAGGAGGAAAATAATAATGAAAGTATTAATGTTTGGATGGGAATTTCCCCCTCATATATTAGGTGGCTTAGGAACAGCCAGCTATGGACTGACAAAAGGCATGTCTACACAGGAAGATATGCAAATAACTTTTTGCATTCCTAAACCTTGGGGAGATGAAGACCAGAGTTTTTTGAAAATTATAGGAATGAACAGCACTCCTATTGTATGGAAAGATGTAAACTGGGATTACGTAAATAATCGCATTGGTGGATATATGGACCCACAGGATTACTATGATTTACGCAACCATATTTATGCTGATTTTAACTACATGCACACTAATGACCTAGGTTGCATTGAGTTTTCAGGCAGATATCCAGATAACTTACAAGAAGAGATTAATAACTACTCTATTGTAGCGGGAGTTGTAGCACGCCAACAGCAGTTTGATATCATTCACTCACATGATTGGCTGACCTACCCTGCAGGCATTCATGCTAAGCAAGTTTCTGGAAAGCCTTTAATTATCCATGTGCATGCTACAGATTTTGACCGAAGCCGTGGTAATGTAAATCCCACAGTCTATTCCATTGAAAAGAACGGAATGGATCATGCCGATCATATAATGTGTGTAAGCGAACTAACTCGTCAAACGGTTATTCATAAATATCATCAAGATCCAAAGAAAGTATCTACTGTACACAATGCAGTATCTCCATTATCCAAAGAAATCATAGACATTGAACCAAAGAATTGTACAAAAGAAAAAATTGTCACTTTTCTGGGAAGAATTACTATGCAAAAAGGGCCCGAATATTTTGTAGAAGCAGCAGCAATGGTTCTTCACAAAACAAAAAATATACGTTTTGTTATGGCCGGTAACGGAGATATGATGAATCAGATGATTCGATTAGTAGCTGAGCGGGGAATTGCAGATCGTTTTCATTTTCCTGGATTTATGAAAGGTAAACAGGTTTACGAAGTTCTCAAAGCCAGCGATGTTTACATCATGCCTTCTGTTTCGGAACCTTTTGGCATTTCGCCACTTGAAGCAATGCAAGTTAGTGTGCCTACAATTATTTCAAAGCAGTCCGGTTGTGCAGAGATTCTAAATAATTGCATCAAGACCGATTATTGGGATATACATGCAATGGCAGATGCCATTTATTCTATTTGCACTTATCCGGCTATGTATGAGTACCTGAAGGTAGAAGGCAAAAAAGAAGTGGATGAAATAAAGTGGGAAAACGTAGGCTATAGAGTACGGTCTATTTATGATAGTGTTTTACAAAATTACAGATAACAAATAAAATTACCGATATGAAAACAATCTGCTTTTACTTTGAAATACACCAAATGTTTCATCTGAAGCGATATCGTTTCTTTGACATAGGATCAGATCACTATTATTATGATGACTATTCAAATGAAACAAAAGTAAATGACATAGCCGAGCGTTCTTATAAACCAGCAATCAAAACACTGATTGAAATGGTAAAAAACTCCAATGGCGAGTTTAAAGTCGCTCTTTCCTTGTCGGGAGTTGCTATGGAACAATTAGAAATGCACGCTCCCTGTGTTATGGATGAGCTGCACGAACTGGCAGAAACAGGATGCTGTGAATTTTTAGCAGAAACTTACTCACACAGCCTTTCTTCATTAGTAGATGAAAAACGTTTCCGCAGTGAAGTTAAACGTCAATGCGAGAAAACAAAACAACTCTTTGGTAAATCGCCTAAAGTTTTTCGCAATACTAACCTTATTTATTCTGATGAAATAGGTAGTATGGTATCCAATATGGGATTTAAAGGAATGCTAACTGAGGGAGCCAAACATATATTAGGATGGAAAAGTCCACACTATGTCTACAACTGTAATCAAGCCTCTGATTTAAAGATATTATTAAGAGATTTCAAACTATCAGATGATATAAGCCTTCGTTTTTCAAACTCTCAATGGAGTGAATTCCCATTATTTGCAGATAAATATATAAGCTGGATCGACGCTTTACCACAAGAAGAACAGGTTATTAACATTTTCATGGATCTATCTGCATTGGGCATTGCCCAACCTCTTTCGTCTAATATTCTGGAATTTCTAAAGGCTATTCCAGCTTGTGCAAAAGAAAAAGGAATTACATTCTCTACCCCAACAGAGGTTATTTCTAACTTAAAGTCAATCTCTCCTATCGATGTATTATACCCTATTTCTTGGGCCGACGAGGAAAGAGATGTTAGCACATGGTTGGGAAACGTCCTTCAACGGGAAGCCTTTAATAAGCTATATAGCGTTTCGGAACGAGTAAGACTTTGTCGTGACAAAAGGATCAAGCAAGACTGGGATTATTTACAGACTAGCGACAATTTCCGATTTATGTCAACCAAACATTCAAGTATAAACATTGACAGAGACATTTACGAATCTCCGTATGATGCATTTACAAATTATATGAATATTCTAGGAGATTTTATTAATAGAGTCAATTCTCTTTATCCGGAAGATGTAGATAGTGAAGAATTTAATTCTCTGCTTACAACCATAAAGAATCAAGGAGAGGAGATTGATGCTCTGCATAATAAATTAGACAATTTAGTGGTTAAAACAAAGACTACACAGAC
>Ga0065701_1004227_pt1 | contig 16583 bp, 26 predicted proteins | sample Biomet1_FD_59088 | JGI IMG/M metagenome (GOLD analysis project Ga0065701, IMG submission 59088) | Microbial communities from bioreactor (seeded with anoxic lake sediment) at LBNL, California, USA - Biofuel metagenome 1 version 3... | ecosystem: Engineered > Bioreactor > Anaerobic > Unclassified ...
CCGATGCAGATCAAGGATGTTCGTAAACAAATCGCTCGCGTTGCGACCGAATTGAAGTTGAGAGAAAATAAACAACAATAATATTGAGCCGAATGGAAACGAGAAACTTAAGAAAAGAGAGAGTAGGGGTCGTTACCAGCAATAAGATGGATAAGACCGTTACTGTTGCCGTTAAGTGGAAAGAAAAACACCCTATCTACGGCAAGTTCGTCAACAAGACGAAGAAGTTCCATGCTCATGACGACAAAAACGACTGCGGCATTGGTGATACCGTGCGCATCATGGAAACCCGTCCGCTGAGCAAATCAAAGAATTGGAGAGTAGTTGAAATAACAGAAAGAGCTAAGTAATTATGATACAACAAGAATCCAGAATAACAGTAGCTGACAACAGCGGAGCACGCGAAGCTTTGGTTATCCGTGTATTAGGCGGTACCGGCAAACGCTATGCTTCACTGGGGGATGTTATCGTGGTAGCGGTAAAAAATGTTATCCCTTCCAGCGACATGAAAAAGGGCACCGTATCTAAAGCAGTAGTTGTTCGTACATCGAAAGAGGTTCGTCGTGCAGACGGTTCTTACATTCGTTTCGACGACAACGCTTGTGTGTTGCTCAACAATGCAGGCGAAATGCGCGGCAGCCGTATCTTCGGTCCCGTAGCACGAGAGCTTCGTGCCTCTAACATGAAAATCATTTCATTAGCGCCTGAAGTACTTTAACCCTTGTAAAACAAATAGCAATGAGTAAATTACATATTAAAAAAGGCGATACGGTGTTTGTAAACACCGGTAAGAGCAAGGGCAAAACAGGACGTGTTCTCGAAATCCTGGCAGAAAAACAACGTGCCATCGTTGAAGGTGCCAACTTCGTGTCTAAACACTCTAAGCCCAATGCAAAAGCTCCGCAAGGAGGCATTATTAAGAAAGAGGCATCGATCCACATCTCTAACCTCAACGTAGTTGATCCGAAGAGTGGAAAGCCGACCCGTATTGGTCGTCGCGAAAATGCCGAAGGTAAATTAGTGCGTTACGCTAAAAAATCAGGGGAGGAAATTAAATAATGAGTACAACCAACAGTCTTAAAAACGACTATAAGGAACGCATTGTTCCTGCTTTGATGAAGGAGTTTGGTTACAAGTCTATTATGCAGGTGCCTCATCTCGAAAAAATCGTTCTCAACCAAGGTTTGGGAATCGCTGTTGCCGATAAGAAAATTATCGATACAGCCGTTAACGAGATGACAGCAATAACCGGTCAGAAAGCTGTTGCCACACTTTCGCGCAAGGACATTTCAAACTTCAAGTTGCGTAAACAAATGCCTATCGGCGTACGTGTTACTCTTCGTAACGAAAACATGTACGAATTCTTGGAACGTTTGGTTCGCGTAGCTTTGCCTCGTATCCGTGACTTCAAAGGGATTGAAAGTAAATTGGATGGCAGTGGTAATTATACCATGGGTATTCAAGAACAGATTATTTTCCCTGAAATTAACATCGACGGCATTTCTCGCCTGTTGGGTATGAACATCACTTTTGTGACTTCGGCCAAAACAGACGAAGAAGGTTTCTCTTTGTTGAAACAGTTTGGTTTACCTTTTAAGCACAACTAATTAAAGAAGATACAATGGCAAAAGAATCAATGAAAGCCCGCGAGGTACGTAGAGCTAATTTATGTGCTAAATACGCTGCTAAGCGTGAACAACTCAAGAAAGAGGGCAACTACGAAGCTTTGCAGGCACTTCCTAAAAATGCTTCTCCTGTTCGTCAGCACAACCGTTGCAAAATTACAGGCCGTCCTAAGGGTTACATGCGCATCTTTGGAATTTCGCGTATTCAGTTCCGCGAAATGGCTTCTGCAGGCTTAATTCCAGGTGTGAAAAAAGCAAGCTGGTAACCAGTTTGCACGGCAACACGAAAGTCAGTAGTAATAAACTTGCGTTAATGTTGTCTAATTCGGGGAAAATCACTATTTTTGTGCCCCGAAATAGACGCAATGTAGGTTTATACATTCTGACTTTTTAGAGTTGCATTCAATATAAGCGTGATAAATATTGTCCGGGCAGACCGGATCAATTTAAAACAAATCAATATGACAGATCCAATAGCAGATTATTTAACGAGACTGCGGAATGCCATCAGAGCAGGCCACCGTGTGGTGGAAATTCCAGCCTCAAACTTGAAAAAAGAAATCACTAAGATTCTTTTAGAAAAAGGGTACATTTTGAACTTCAAATTTGTTGAAGAAGGTCCTCAGGGATCCATCAAAATTGCCTTAAAGTATGACCCTGTGCACAAGGTCAATGCAATCAAACAACTCGTGCGTATCTCGTCTCCGGGTTTACGTCAGTATGTAGGTCACAAAGAGTTGCCCCGCGTATTGAACGGATTAGGCATCGCCATCCTCTCTACATCGAAAGGTGTTATGACAGACAAAGAAGCACGCGATTTGAATATCGGCGGCGAAGTATTATGTTATGTTTATTAATTAAGAGGAGGATTTACAGATGTCAAGAATTGGAAAATTACCTATAAGCCTTCCTAAAGGAGTAACAGTTACCGTTATTGATAACGTAGTTACCGTAAAAGGACCCAAAGGAGAACTCTCTCAAGAAATTAATCCTATCATCACTGTGGCTCAAGAAGACGATCAGATCGTTGTAACACGCCCTAATGATGAAAAGGAAAGCCGCGCAATGCACGGTCTATATCGTTCGCTGATCCACAACATGGTTGTTGGAGTGTCGGAAGGTTACAGCAAAAAACTCGAACTGGTTGGTGTTGGTTACCGTGTTTCAAACAATGGAAATCTCCTTGAGTTTGCTCTGGGATATACACACAACATTCACATGATGTTGCCTCCCGAAATTAAAGTGGAGACCAAGAGCGAACGTAACCAAAATCCATTGCTTATGCTGGAAAGCTGCGACAAGCAATTGATCGGTCAGATTTGTGCAAAAATCCGNTCGTTCCGTAAACCTGAACCATACAAGGGAAAAGGTATTAAGTTTGTAGGCGAAGTTATTCGTCGTAAAGCTGGTAAATCGGCAGGTGCAAAATAATTTTTTGAAATAAAAAAGAGTTATGATTAAGAAAATTCAACGTAGAATCAAGATAAAAGCACATATCCGCAGTAAAATTGCCGGAACTGCCGAAAGACCCCGTTTGTCGGTGTTCAGAAGCAACAAGCAAATCTATGTGCAAGTTATAGATGACAAATCAGGTAAAACCCTTGCTGCCGCTTCNTCATTAGCAATTGCTGAGAAACTGGCAAAAAAGGAACAAGCCGCAAAAGTGGGCGAATTGATCGCAAAGAGTGCTCAGGCAGCCGGAGTTACAAATGTAATCTTCGACCGTAACGGCTATCTATACCACGGTAGAGTAAAAGAATTGGCTGAAGCCGCTCGTAACGCAGGACTTAAATTTTAATCACTATGGCAGGAATAAATAACAAAGTTAAATCAACCAACGATTTAGAATTAAAAGACAGATTAGTTGCCATCAACCGTGTAACTAAAGTTACCAAAGGTGGTCGTGCATTTAGTTTCGCGGCGATCGTGGTAGTTGGCAATGAAGATGGTATTGTTGGTTGGGGCTTGGGAAAAGCCAGCGAAGTAACAGCTGCCATTGCGAAAGGGGTAGAAGCTGCAAAGAAAAACCTGATTAAAGTGCCTGTGTTGAAAGGAACCATTCCTCATCAACAACTTGCTAAATTTGGTGGTGCAGAAGTTTACATTCAGCCGGCATCTCACGGTACCGGAGTAAAAGCTGGTGGTGCTATGCGTGCCGTACTCGAAAGCGTTGGTATTACCGACGTCTTAGCAAAATCGAAAGGTTCGTCGAACCCTCACAACCTTGTGAAAGCAACGATAGAAGCTCTGGGCGAGTTGCGTGATGCAGCTACCGTAGCAACCAATCGTGGTATTTCACTTGAAAAAGTATTCAAAGGCTAAAAACGTACTACTATGGCAACTATTAAAATAAAACAAGTTAAGAGTAAAATTAAATGTCCCAAAGTTCAGAAACTGACTCTGGCGGCCTTGGGTTTGAAAAAAGTGAATGCCGTTGTCGAGCATGAAGATACCCCTTCCATTTTGGGAATGGTAAACAAAGTGAGACATTTGGTAGTAGTAGAGAAATAATTGTTTAATACGCTTAATATAACATACATATATGGATTTAAGTAATTTAAAACCTGCAAAAGGATCCGTTAAGGTAAGAAAAAGAATAGGTCGTGGTACCGGTTCCGGTTTAGGCGGTACAGCTACCCGTGGTCTTAACGGTGCTCAATCTCGTTCAGGTTACAAGAAAAAAATCGGTTTTGAAGGAGGCCAAATGCCTTTGCAACGCCGTTTGCCCAAATTTGGGTTCAAAAATATAAGTCGCGTTGAATACAAACCGATTAACCTTGCTACTTTACAAACTTTAGCTGAAGCTACCAAGCTGACCAAAATTGGTGTTGCCGAATTGCTTCAGGCTGGATTTATGGGAAAGAATGACCTTGTGAAGATTTTGGGCAATGGTACATTGAGTGCAAAACTTCAGGTAGAAGCAAATGCATTTTCAAAATCGGCAGAAGAAGCTATCGTAGCAGCAGGTGGAACAGTGGTAAAATTGTAATCCGATGAAACGTTTTATTGAAACACTCCAAAATATTTGGAAAATAGAAGACCTTAGGAAACGCCTGATAACCACAATATTGTTTATATTGGTTTATCGTTTTGGGTCATACATAGTATTACCGGGAATTAACCCCGCCAATCTGGAAGCTCTGCAAAATCAAACCTCAGGTGGTTTGCTCGGCTTGTTGGATATGTTTTCGGGGGGCGCATTTTCTCACGCTTCTATTTTTTGCTTTGGGGATCATGCCTTACATTTCTGCATCCATTGTGGTACAGCTGTTGGGTATCGCAGTTCCTTATTTCCAAAAAATGCAACGTGAAGGCGAGAGTGGAAGAAAGAAAATGAATCAGATCACACGTTATCTGACGGTTTTGATTCTTTTGTTCCAATCTCCGGCCTATTTGGTCAACCTTAGCGTTCAACTGGGACAGGTTGGAGCCGCTCTTCCACAAAGCTTCTGGTTTCAAATTACATCAGTCATCATTTTAACTGCCGGCAGTATGTTTGTCATGTGGTTGGGAGAAAGAATTACCGACAAAGGCGTTGGTAATGGTATTTCTTTCATCATTATGATTGGTATTATTGCACGTTTCCCGACCTCTATCGTACAGGAATTCGCTTCTCGATTGGGCGATGCAGCCGGTGGGTTGGTGATGTTTATTGGAGAAATAGTTTGTCTATTGTTCGTTATCGCACTGTGTATTTTACTTGTTCAGGGAACTCGTAAAGTGCCTGTTCAATATGCAAAACGTGTTGTCGGAAACAAACAATATGGTGGTGTTCGCCAGTACATTCCTCTGAAGGTGAATGCAGCTAACGTAATGCCGATTATTTTTGCTCAGGCAATCATGTTTATTCCAATTACCTTGGTAGGTTTTGCGCATTCAGAAGCTGCAAGTGGGATGGTAAGTGCCTTTACCGATAGTTCGGGATTCTGGTACAACTTTGTATTTGCTGTGCTGATTATTGCGTTTACCTATTTTTATACTGCTATTACCATCAATCCGACTCAAATGGCCGAAGAGATGAAACGTAATAACGGTTTTATTCCGGGTGTTAAGCCTGGTAAGAAAACAGCAGAATACCTTGATGAAATAATGTCGCGCATTACTTTACCCGGTTCATTCTTCCTTGCTTTGGTAGCTATTTTACCGGCATTTGCAAGAATTGCTGGAGTAAGTACCGGTTTTGCACAGTTTTATGGAGGAACCTCATTGTTGATCTTGGTAGGTGTTGTTTTGGATACACTACAACAAATTGAAAGCCGCTTGTTGATGCGTCATTATGACGGTTTGATGAAATCGGGCAGAATAAAAGGACGCGCTGGCAACATTTCGGCTTATTAATCATAAGCAAGAGATGATATATCTCAAAACAGAGGAAGAAATAGAGCTACTTCGTCAAAGTAACTTGATTGTATCAAGAACTTTGGCTGAAGTAGCTAAGTTAATTACTCCGGGCGTGTCAACCCTGGAGCTCGATAAAGTGGCAGAGGCCTGCATCAGAGATCACGGTGCAATACCAACATTTCTGGGTTATGCCGGTTTTCCAAACACTTTATGTACTTCGGTCAACGATCAGGTCGTACATGGAATCCCTTCGAAAGAGGCTATCTTGAAAGAGGGAGATATTATTTCGGTCGATTGTGGCGCAACAAAGAATGGATTTGTGGGTGATTCGGCCTACACATTTTGTGTTGGTGAAGTTGCCGAAGATGTAAAGCAATTATTGAGAGTGACAAAAGAGTCGCTTTATCTGGGTATTGAACAAGCTATCAACGGCAATCGTCTGGGTGATGTTGGGTATGCTATCCAGTCACATTGTGAGAAACATGGTTACGGAGTGATTCGTGAAATGGTTGGTCATGGCGTGGGAAAGGAGATGCACGAAGATCCTCAGGTGCCCAATACAGGGCGCAGAGGTAACGGTGTTCGCCTCAAAAACGGAATGACAATTGCCATTGAACCGATGATCGCAATGGGCTCATATAGGCTCTTTTTTGAAAAAGATGGTTGGACAACCCGAACCATCGATGGTAAATATGCAGCACATTTCGAACACTCGATAGCTATCCGTGATGGAAAAGCTGACATTCTTTCTACCTTTGATTATGTAGAAGAAGTTGTAGGTAAACTGTAAAAACATTAGATTAAATAGACGTTTTATGCCTAAACAATCTGCTATTGAGCAAGATGGAACAATAACCGAAGCATTGTCGAATGCAATGTTTCGTGTAGAACTCGAAAACGGACATGTTATCACCGCTCATATTTCCGGAAAGATGCGCATGCATTACATTAAAATTTTGCCGGGTGATAGAGTACGTGTAGAGATGTCACCGTATGATTTATCGAAAGGAAGAATTTCATTCAGGTATAAATAAACCTGATCCTGTAGCAACAGCAAACATTGCAAATATTTATACAACATGAAAGTAAAAGCATCCATTAAAAAACGCACGCCCGAATGTAAAATCGTGAGACGCAAAGGGCGTTTGTATGTAATCAACAAAAAAAATCCTAAGTTTAAACAACGTCAGGGATAATATTTTAATTTTAAGTATATGGCTATAAGAATCGTTGGAGTAGATTTGCCTCANAACAAAAGAGGCGAAGTTGGACTGACTTATATCTACGGAGTAGGTCGCAGTAGCGCGAAACAAATTTTGGAAGAAGCCGGTGTTGATTTAGACACTAAGGTGAAGGATTGGACTGACGACCAAGCAGCTAAAATCCGTGAAATAATCGGAGCTAAGTTCAAAGTAGAAGGTGACCTTCGTTCTGAAGTTCAGCTGAACATCAAACGCTTAATGGATATCGGATGCTACCGTGGCGTGCGTCATCGTCTAGGCTTACCTTTGAGAGGACAGAGCACTAAAAATAATGCCCGTACTCGTAAAGGAAAGAAGAAAACTGTTGCCAACAAGAAGAAAGCAACAAAGTAAGGTAATTAACTTAGCAAATATTTTTAGGATATGGCAAAGAAAACAGTTGCAACCAAAAAGAGAGTGGTTAAAGTTGACGGCGTAGGCCAGTTGCACGTACACTCTTCATTCAATAATATTATTGTAACCCTTGCAAACGGTGATGGTCAGGTGATCTCTTGGTCTTCTGCCGGTAAAATGGGTTTCAGAGGTTCTAAAAAGAACACTCCGTATGCTGCTCAGATGGCAGCTCAAGATTGTGCTAAAGTTGCTTTTGACCTCGGTCTGAGAAAAGTAAAGGCGTATGTAAAAGGTCCGGGTAATGGTCGCGAATCAGCAATCAGAACCATTCACGGTGCCGGTATCGAAGTAACCGAAATTGTTGACGTTACTCCATTGCCACACAACGGATGTCGCCCAGCTAAACGCAGAAGAGTATAATAATCACCAACTTGTTCATTACCCGGCTAAAAGTGGATAAAGATTACAATTCTAACCTCTCTGTAATCGCGGCTGCACGGTAAGTCGAGTGTGATATAAGCAATAATAATCACAAAAACTTTGAAATAATGGCAAGATATACAGGCCCAAAAACAAGAATTTCACGTAAGTTTGGTGAGCCCATTTTTGGCCCCGATAAAACGTTATCGAAGAAAAACTATCCTCCCGGACAACATGGCAACAACCGCCACAAAAAAACGTCGGAGTATGGTATTCAGCTTCGTGAAAAACAAAAAGCAAAATATACTTATGGCGTGTTGGAACGTCAGTTCCGTTTGTTGTTTGAAAAAGCACAGCGTGCCAAAGGTATCACGGGTGAAATTCTGCTTCAATTGCTCGAAACTTCGTTTGGATAACGTAGTTTTCCGCTTGGGTATGGCTCCTACACGTGCTGCTGCTCGTCAGTTGGTAGGCCACCGTCACATTACAGTTGATGGCGCCGTAGTGAACATTCCTTCTTATCAGATTAAAGCCGGACAGGTTATCGGTGTTCGTGAAAAAGATAAATCGATGACTGTGATAACTGAAGCGTTGAACGGATTCAATCACAGTAAATATCCTTGGATGGAGTGGGATAAAGCCACTATGTCAGGTAAATTCCTGCACCAACCCGAACGTTCAGACATTCCTGAAAACATTAAGGAACAATTAATCGTCGAATTGTATTCAAAATAATCCATTTATCCATGTCTATATTAGCATTCCAAAAACCCGATAAGGTTATCATGCTTGAATCAGATGCTCAAAAAGGGATTTTTGAATTCCGTCCGCTTGAGCCTGGTTTTGGCATCACTATCGGAAATGCGTTGCGTCGTATTCTTCTTTCTTCGCTGGAAGGTTTCGCCATCACATCTATCAAAATAGATGGAGTTGAACACGAATTTGCTACCGTTCCGGGAGTAATGGAAGATGTGACAAATATTATCCTTAACCTGAAAAAGGTTCGTTTCAAACGTTGCGTGGATGATGTTGAAAACGAAAAGGTAAGCATTGTTGTTTCCGGAAAAAGTACATTTACTGCTGGAGATATCGGACGCTATTTGACTGGCTTCGTGGTTCTAAATCCTGATTTATTGATTTGCCGAATTGATCCGAATCATACAATGCAGATCGACCTGACAAGTCAATAAAGGAAGAGGTTATGTTCCGGCAGAAGAAAACAAAGTAGCAGGTTCGGAGGTAGATGTAATTCCTATTGATGCTATTTTTACGCCAATCGTAAATGTAAAATATGCAATTGAAAACTACCGTGTAGAACAAAAAACCGACTACGAAAAACTGGTTTTTGAGGTTTCGACAGACGGTTCTATTAATCCTAAGGATGCCCTTCGCGAGTCGGCTAAAATCTTGATTCAACACTTTATGTTGTTCTCAGACGAAAAAATTTCGCTGGAATCGACAGAAGAGAGTGTGGACGAAGAATTTGATGAAGAAGCATTGCGTATGCGTCAGTTGTTGAAAACCAAAATGGTTGATTTAGACCTTTTCGGTTCGTGCTTTGAACTGCCTGAAGGCTGCCGATGTGGAAACATTGGGTCAATTGTGTGCTTTCAATCGCAATGATTTATTGAAATTCCGCAATTTTGGTAAGAAATCCCTGAACGAATTGGATGAGAAGCTGGAATCGCTGAAACTTTCGTTCGGTATGGATTTGGCAAAGTATAAATTAGATAAAGAATAACAGAAATGAGACATAATAAGAAATTCAACCATTTAGGTCGTACGTCTTCGCACAGAAAAGCTATGTTGGCAAATATGGCTTGTTCGCTTATCAAACACAAACGTATTGCAACTACAACAGCTAAAGCAAAGGCTCTCCGGGGTTATATCGAACCGTTGTTGACAAAATCGAAAGATGACAATACTCACTCTCGTCGTATTGTTTTCTCTTACTTGCAAAACAAGGAAGTCGTAACAGAATTGTTCCGCGATGTTGCACAAAAAATTGCAAACCGTCCGGGTGGTTATACACGTATCCTGAAAACAGGATTCCGTTTGGGTGATGCTGCCGAAATGTGTATCATCGAGCTGGTCGACTACAATGAAAATATGTTGAAAACCAAAGAGGTTAAAAAGGCTACTCGTACTCGTCGTACAAGTAAAAAAGCTGTTGCACCTGCTACAGAAGCAGCACCTGCAGCCGAAGCAAAAGAAGAAGCCGCTGCCGAATAAGCTTGGTTTTCCCATCAAAAAAGAAGCCGCTCGAAAATATTTCGAGCGGCTTCTTTTTTNANGGGNACNGAAGAACGATTATTCAAAATAACCCTTCATGATGCCACGGGGAGAGTTGCGGATAAAAAGTAAGATTTCATCACGTTCCTTGGTGGCGGGCATTTCAGCTTCNATGTGTTCGATAGCCATNGTCGTATTCATGTGAGATAAATAGATATATCGGTATATCTCCTGTATGTCGCGTATTTGCTCTATTTGCAAAGCCTCTGCGGCGAAGTCCCACCGAATTGATGCCACAGTAGGAAACAGGCTCGCGAGCGGCTTTTACGTAAGGAGGAATGTCTTTGTTGACTTTGCTTCCACCCATAACCATTACGTGAGGGCCAACGTGAGTAAACTGGTGAATCATGGTACCACCACCGATGACAGCCCAATCGCCAACAACAACTTCACCTGCAAGCTGTGTTACATTCGACATAATGACATTTATTGCCTACAGTACAATCGTGAGCAATGTGGCAATAGGCCATTATCAGGCAGTTGTCGCCAATCGATGTGCTTCCTTTCGACGCAGTGCCTCTGTTTACCGTTACACATTCGCGTAACGTAGTATTATCGCCAATAATGGCTAAGCTGTCTTCTCCTTTGAATTTCAAGTCTTGTGGAATGGCACTAATTACTGCTCCCGGAAAAATCTTGCAGTTCTTCCCGATGCGGGCTCCTTCCATGATAGTCACATTGGAGCCGATATGAGTTCCTTCTCCGATAACGACATTTTTGTCGATAGTAACAAATGGTTCTATTACTACATTGGAAGCAATTTTGGCCTCCGGATGTATGTATGCTAACGGTTGCTTCATACGTAAATGATTGGTTTTATTAATGACTGTGAAAAGATTACAGAGGGTAACTCAAAAATGAGTGTAGAGCTGTCTCTTTCATCACAGAATCGTTTTGCTGTTTGTTATGGGTTACTTGTTTTTTACTATCTGAGCCATGAATTCGGCTTCTGTCACTATCTTATCGCCAACAAAAGCATATCCTTTCATTGTGGCACAGCCGCGTCGTATCGGACTGATTAGTTCCAACCGGAAAATAACAGTGTCGCCAGGTACAACTTTGTGTCTGAATTTGACATTGTCGATTTTCATGAAATAAGTCGANTATAGTTCCGGATTTTCTACCTGATGCAATATCAGCAATCCTCCGGTTTGTGCCATTGCCTCCACCAACAAAACACCCGGCATAACGGGTTCGTTGGGGAAATGTCCCATAAAAAAGGTTTCGTTGCTGGTTACATTCTTCAGCCCGATCACCACCGAATGGGTGATGTCGATTACCTTGTCTACCATTAAAAAAGGCCAACGGTGAGGCAACATTCTTTTTTATCTGGTTGATGTTCAGTACAGGTTCCTTGTTTGGGTCGTATACTGGAATAGAAACTTCCTGACGCTTAATATCTTTACGAATGGCTTTTGCCAATGCGGTATTTACCTTATGACCCGGACGAGTTGCTATTACTTTTCCTTTTATCGGCTTTCCGATTAGGGCAAGGTCGCCCATTACATCCAATAGCTTGTGTCGGGCCGGTTCATTCTCAAACTGAAGCGGGGTCAGATAACCCAACTCCTCCACTTTCTTGTGTGGATGGTTGAGCAAATCGGCAATACGGTCGAGCTCGGCTTGCTGTATCGGTTCGTCGTAGATGACCAAAGCATTTTCGAGGTCACCTCCTTTGATGAGATTCATCTTCAAAAGCTGTTCCAGTTCGCGTACAAAAACAAAAGTACGGCAAGCGGCAATATCGGTGGCAAAATCTTCCAATTGATTCAGTACCGCGTACTGATTACTTAAAATGGACGATTTGAAGCCAATCATGGTTTGAATGCTGAAATGATCGTCCGGCAATATGACGATAGACGAGTTGGTTGCCGGATCGTTGTACTCGATCTTCTTTTTTACAATAAAAAAGTCTTTATCGGCATCTTGTTCTACAAAACCAACCGATTCAATCATTTCTACGAAAGGTTTAGCACTCCCATCCAAAATAGGAAACTCAGGGGCATTCACTTCCATCAGGCAGTTGTCGATCTCAAACGAGAATAACGCTGCCATGGCGTGTTCAATCGTACTTACCTGAGCGTCTCCATTTGCCAAAACAGTTCCGCGAGTGGTCTGTGTTACATATTCAGCTAATGCTGGGATTGTAGGTTGTCCTTCTAAGTCAATGCGTTTTATGATGCATCCGTGATTTTCGGGTGCTGGAAAAAATGAGAGCTGGATGTCAACTCCTGTGTGAAGCCCCTTCCCTTGCAAGGTAAAGGATCCGTTAAGGGTTCTTTGTTTTGGCATCTTGGTTTGTTAGTTAGTCTGCTTTTATTTGTTGTCTTAGCGCGTCAATCTCTTTCTGAAGCGAATCGATTGTTTTTGCTAATTCGGGAAGTCTCTTAAAATAGATGTACGATTTCTGAAACTGCATTATTGGTATTGCCGGAGATCCAAGTAACACGGAATTCTCCTTGACATTTCCTGTGATTCCAGCTTGCGCGGATATTTTTACGCCGTTTTCGACATGTAAGTGCCCGGGAATGCCTACTTGACCGCCAAACATGCAATTCTCACCGATTTTGGAGGATCCGGCGATGCCCGTTTGGGCCGCAATCACGGTGTTGGCTCCCACCTGTACGTTGTGGGCAATCATGATGAGATTATCGAGTTTTACTCCTTTGTGAATGATGGTCGATCCCATGGTTGCCCGGTCGATAGTGGTGTTGGCGCCAATTTCGACATCATCTTCCAATATCACATTCCCAATTTGAGGAATCTTGTTGTAGCTGCCGTCTTCGGTGGGGGCAAAGCCGAACCCATCGGCTCCGATCACCGCACCGGAATGGATTACGCAACGATTGCCAATAACACAATCGGCATAAATTCTGGCTCCGGCATAAATAGTAACATCGTTTCCGATTGTAACGTTATCGCCGATAAAACTCTGGGGATAAATTTTTGCGTTTTCGCCTATCTTTACATTATCGCCGATGTAGCTGAACGCTCCGATATAGGGCGAAGCTCCGATTTCAGCGGTAGCCGATACGTAAGATAGGGGTTCTATGCCGGTTTTATTTGTCTTGAAGCTATTGACTAATTGAAGCAGCGATGCTAACGATTGATAGGCGTTGTCGACCTTGATGAGTGTGGCTGCTATCNGTTTCTCGGGGATAAAATCTTTGTTGACAAGAATAATAGCAGCTTTGCAATCGTATGCGAAATGGCTGTATTTGGGATTGGATAAAAAAGTGAGTGTGCCTGAAATACTTTCGTCTATTTTGGAAAGGTTATTGACTTTGACTTCGGGATTNCCAACCACTTCTCCGTGTAAGAAATCGGCAATTTGTTGCGCAGAAAATTCCATTCGTATGAGTTTTTGTTGTGTTTGAATTTAGTTCGGTCAGAACCGTCTTCTTTTGAAATTAGATCACAGTATATTTTTAATAAGATGCGATCGATAGATGATTCGTTGCATTGTTATCCGAAATTTACCTGTTTTTTATTGCTGTGGAATAAGAAATTCTCTTGGGTTTCGGTAAGCAATGGGCAAAAGCAGACGGAATAGGAACCAACTCAAGTTAAAATAAAACGTGCAAAGATATAAACATTAATTGAAACCAACTATCTTTTTTTTGTAAATGTATGAATAAAATACTGGAAATTAGTTGTGTATGACAATTATATCGCGGTAAAAAGGCGTTCTTTTGGTTACCTATAAATAAAAACAAAACAGGCTATTGGGTCTACAGCCGAGTAATATGATAATTGAATTCGGGCGTGAAGCCGGAAAATAATGAAAACGGGAGATAAGAAAAGACCCCGGGAGTGGAGTTCTTAACGGAAAAATAGCTACTTTTGCAGGATAAAACACATACTTTCTTAACACTATGGATAAGAAGCACTTTTCTCAGTTTCTCGATTTTTTAAAAGGGAGTTTGATCCTGAAAAATATATTGTATGCATCCGCAATTGTAGTTACCTTGTTGTTATTCGTCCTCTTCATGTTGCAATTTTATACTCACCATGGAGAGTCCGAAACGGTGCCTAACTTGTGCGGATTACAAATTGGAGACGCAGAAAAGATGCTGGATGGCAGAGGAATGCAATATCAGGTGATCGATTCCGTGTATAAACCCGACAAAGCTCCCGGCATGGTGATGGAACAATCTCCTGTGGCCGGATCTAAAATAAAATCGTATCGGAGCATTTACTTGACCATTAATGCAAAAATGCCTCCGGGAATTTCTCTTCCGGATGTGCGCGACCTTTCGTTGCGTCATGCCCAATCGTTGTTGGAGAGCATGGGGGTTAAAGTTATCGGCATAGAATACGTACCGTCCGAATTCAGCGACTTGGTTCGGGATATTAAATTCAACGGGCAAACCTTAATCCCGGGTCAGAAAATACCGGCCGGAAGTGGAGTGGTGCTGGTGGTGGGTCGGACTTCGACCGATGAAGACGGAAGCCAGCTGATGCCCGATGTTCAATCTCTTTCGCTGGATCAGGCGACGAAGTTAATAGACAGTCATATGCTTACAATAGGGGCGACCAATTTTGACGTGGAACCCGCGAATGAGCAGGATAAGAGTAACTATGTGGTGTATAAACAGACACCGGCAGCTAGTGACTCGGTTCCGGCAGGGAAGGCGATTACCCTGTGGCTGACCAAAGATAAGAGTAAAGTTGTTGTCAACGACGAAGTAGCAGCTCCTGCTCCTACAAAATCATCGCCCGCGACAGCTCCGAAAAAAGAAGAAAAAAAGAAAAAGAAAGAGGATATTGAGAAATTCTTCTGATAACAACAGACCCGCATCCCAGGTTATGATCGATGGCTTTGACGCAGATCAGGAAGAACTGGATGATCTGGACGGAACTCCGGAACAAGAACTTTTTGAGCATTTTCGTTTTGTGGCAGATAAAGGCCAGACATTGTTGCGTATCGATAAGTTCTTGGTCGACAGGATTCAGAATGTATCGCGTAACCGCATTCAGGAGGCTGCTGCAGCCGAAGCCATTTTAGTTAATGGAGTTGCTGTAAAATCGAATTATAGGGTCAAGCCCAACGACGTGGTCTCTATTATGATGACCTATCCACCTCGTGAGACGGAAATTCTTCCCGAAAACATTCCTTTAAATATTGTGTACGAAGACGATTCTTTGCTGATTATCAATAAACCGGCAGGGTTGGTCGTACACCCCGGGCATGGCAATTTCGACGGAACGTTGCTCAATGCGTTGGCATATTATTTGAAAGACGAACCCAAGTTTAATCCCAATGATCCCCGGTTGGGTCTGGTGCACCGCATCGATAAGGATACCTCCGGGCTTTTGGTGATTGCCAAAACGGAAGAGGCCAAAACCTATTTGGGCAAACAGTTTTTTAATAAAACAACCAAGCGCCTGTACAGGGCACTTGTATGGGGAACCGTTGAACAGGACGAGGGAACCATTGAGGGGCATATCGGCCGAAGTCTGAAAGATCGTCAGAAAATGACTGTGTTTCCGGATGGTGACTATGGCAAACACGCGGTGACGCATTACCGGGTGCTCGAACGGTTGGGTTATGTGACGTTGGTAGAGTGTCGGTTGGAAACGGGACGGACGCACCAAATTCGGGCNCATATGAAATATATTGGGCATCCGCTTTTTAACGATGAACGNTATGGCGGGCATGAAATTCTGAAAGGAACACAATTTGCTAAATACAAGCAGTTTGTGAAAAACTGTTTTGAGGTTTGCCCGAGGCAGGCGCTCCATGCCAAAACCTTGGGATTCGTACACCCAGTGACCCACGAAGAGCTCTATTTCGATAGCGAAATTCCTGACGATATGACNCAGTTGTTGAATAAATGGCGGGGATATATTGCNGGNAGAGATTCGGTATAGCCGTGTATAGAGAAAGAGTCTGGCTTATTTGTTTACGATTATGAGAAACAAGCGTAAAATAATTAACGATCCGGTATTCGGATTTATCAATATTCCTACCGAATTCCTGTATGACCTGATTCAGCATCCGTATATGCAACGTCTTACACGGATCAAGCAGTTGGGCATGTCGTCGTTTGTTTATCCCGGCACGCAACACACCCGTTTCCAGCACTCGTTGGGAGCCATGCACCTGATGGGCGAAGCCATTGCCCAGTTGCGCATGTTGGGCTACGATATCAGTAAAGAGGATTGCGAAGGGGCATTGGCTGCCATTTTGTTGCACGACATCGGACATGCGCCGTTCTCGCACGTGCTGGAGCATAGCTTGGTGTCGAATATTTCGCACGAGGAGATCTCTTTGCTGATGATGCAGCAGATCAATAAGGAAGAAAAA
>Ga0065701_1012720_pt1 | contig 16472 bp, 21 predicted proteins | sample Biomet1_FD_59088 | JGI IMG/M metagenome (GOLD analysis project Ga0065701, IMG submission 59088) | Microbial communities from bioreactor (seeded with anoxic lake sediment) at LBNL, California, USA - Biofuel metagenome 1 version 3... | ecosystem: Engineered > Bioreactor > Anaerobic > Unclassified ...
GGCGCCGATGACCACATCGCCCACGCCCACCTTGCAGCCGCCGTAGCTCTGGCGGTGGTATCCGGCAAAGCGCTCCACCATCATGCCAGCAAACTCATATTCGCCGTTGAGGAAGAGGTACTCGTTGGGAATGAACACGTGATCCAGAACCACCAGAGCCTCCTGACCGCCGAACTTGGCGTTGCCAAGGTCAATGTCGGCGTTTTTCTCCAGCTTGCGGGTGTCGCAGGACTGGCGTCCGTAGATCATATACATGCCTTCGGCGTCGGTAGGGCAGGCGAAGGACACGGCCCAGTCCTTATCCTCCGGGCTCATGGCGATGGTGGGCATGAAGATATGCCAGTGAGAGTTGACGGAGCCGGTTTGGTGGCACTTGGCCCCGCAGACCACGATGCCGTCTTTCCGGCGCTCCACCACGTGGAGGAACATATCCGGGTCCGCCTGCTGGTGGGGGGCTTTGGACCGGTCACCCTTGGGATCCGTCATGGCGCCGTCCACCGTCAGGTCCTCGTTCTGCACCATAATGAGGAACTTCTTGAAATTTTCGTGATAGTGGGTACCGTGGGCTTCGTCGGTTTCAAACGTCGTGGAAAACACAGCGTTGAAGGCATCCATCCCCACGCAGCGCTGGAAACAAGAGGCGGTCTTCTGACCCAGTAAACGCTGCATCTTCACCTTGTTGATCAGATCCTCTGCGGACTGATGCAGATGGGTGAAGCGGTTGATGGTGTGGCCGGTCAGGCTGGACTTCACGGTCATGAGCTCTGCGTACTTGGGATCCTGTGCCAGTGCGTAAGTCATGGAAACACAGTTGATGCTGGGCCGTATCATGGGGTGGTCCACCCAGTTGTCGATCTTCTCACCAAACATATAAACGCGAGTATTTAGCTTGCGCAGGGAGTCGATGTACTCCTTTGCTGTCATAAGTGCCATTCTTGTTTCCTCCTGTAATAAGTCGGGTTTGGCATGTGTGCGGTCAGTCGTTCTTAAGCCCCATCAGCTCGTCTTTAAAGATACGCTCATCCATGAGCTTGAGATCTTCCGAAATTTTTGGCATAAAGTCCATCTGATCGAGAATTTGAGTTTGTAGGTCAATGCCAGGGGCAATCTCAATGAGGGTCACGCCCTCGGGCTGCAGTTCAAACACGGCGCGCTCGGTGATGTATAAAACAGGCTGTCTGACCCTGACGGCATATTTGCCAGAGAAAGTGATGTGCTCCACTTCCTTGACAAACTTCTTCTTGGTGCCCTCCTGAGTGATAACCAGCTTGCCGTCACTGCATTTGGTTTTGAGACCCTTGGCGGTAAAGGCGCCGCAGTAGCAGACCTTTTTGGCGTTCTGGGTGATGTCGATGAAACCACCGGCTCCGGCCAGACGGGTACCAAACTTTGAGACGTTCAAGTCGCCGTTGGGAGCAGTCTCGGCCAGGCCCAAGAAGGCAATGTCCAGGCCGCCGCCCTGATAGAAGTCGAACTGCACGTTATGGGGTAAAATCGACATGGAGTTGGCTGCTGCACCGAACTGCGTGCCGCCGTATGGTACACCGGCAATGCTACCAGCCTCCACCGTCAGGGTCATCTTGTCGGAGATGCCCTCCTCGGCTGCCACATTGGCGATCTTCTCGGGAGCGCCGGTGCCCAGATTCACAATAGCGTCCTGTGGAAGTTCCATAGCCGCCCGGCGGGCGATGATCTTCTTGGCGTCCAGCGGGATGGCGGGGATGGCGTCCACGGGGATACGGAACTCGCCGGTCAACGCGCCGTCGTACGGCATACCAAGGCACTGTTCGTTATCCTCAATGGAGCCTACCACAACTGAGTCCACATAGATGCCGGGAATTGCAACCAGCTTTGGGTCCAGCGAGCCGCCCTGTACGATTTTTTCCACCTGCACGATCACTTTTCCGCCGGAATTCTTACAGGCCTGCGCCATGGCGGTGACGTCGATGGGGCCGATCTCCCGATGAACGGTGCAGTTGCCGTATTCATCGGCGTAGCTTGCCCGCAGAAAGACCACATTAATGGGAAAGCTTTTATAAAGGAGAAGCTCCTTGCCGTCAATATTGACGACTTCGACCAAATCCTCCTTGGTGCAGTCATTTAACTTACCACCACCGTTGCGGGGATCAGCAAACGTATAGAGTCCCACGGTGGTGATGGTGCCGATGTTGTGAGCGGCAATATCTCGATACATATGGGAAATTACGCCCTGAGGAAGATTATAGGCCTCAATCTTGTCTGCCAGAGCCAGATCGCCCAGTTTGGGCGCACGGTCCCAGTGACCGCCGATTACCCGCCTGATCATGCCCTCGTGTCCGTAATGATCTCCTCCTGTGCCGTCCCGATGACCCTGGCCGGCCGCGAAAAAGAGGGTCAGGTCTCTGGGATGCCCGGTCTCCAGAAAACGGTTTTCCAGGGCTTTGGACAATGCCTCCGGGCAAGCGCAGGAGACAAAACCGCCAGTGGCAATGGTATCGCCGTCCTGAACGAAAGCCGCCGCCTCTTGTGCAGAGAGAATCCTTACTTTTTTCATGTTGCCAAGTCTCCTCTTATTTGTTCTGGAACTGGGCCGCGCGTTTCTCTAGGAATGCCGTCATGCCTTCCTTTTGATCCGTCGTGCCGAAGCACATTGCAAAAAGCTCATTTTCCACGGCAATGCCGTCGTCAATGTCCATCTGCATACCGCGGTCAATGCAGGCCTTGGCGTATTTCACAGCAATGGGTGCATTCTTGGTAAAGGACTTAGCCATCGCTTCGGCGGAGCTCATCAGCTCTTCAGGAGCGTAAACAGCGTTCACAAGGCCAATCTCTTTGGCCTCATCTGCCCGGACCATTCTGCCGGAGAAGATCAGCTCTTTGGCCTTTGCCGTGCCAACCCGGCGAGGCAGACGCTGCGTGCCGGAAAAGCCCGGGGTAATGCCCAGCGTCACTTCCGGCTGGCCGAATTTGGCCTTTTCGGAGGCCAGGATGATGTCGCAGGACATGGCCAGCTCGCAGCCACCGCCCAGCGCAAAGCCGTTGACCGCCGCGATGGTGGGAATTGCCAGACGCTCGATGCGGCGCATCAGAGCGCTGCCGCACTGGCCCCAGGCACGTCCGCCAACCAGATCCAGCTGGCACTGCTCGCCGATGTCGGCCCCGGCCACAAAGGAGCGGCCTTCGCCAATGATGATGAGCGCGCCAAGAGTTTTGTCGGTCTCCACCTCACCGATCACTTGATCCAGCTCGGTAATCACAGTGGAATTCAGCGCATTGAGCGCCTCCGGGCGGCTGATGGTAATAATGGCAATATTCTCTTGCTTTTCATATTTGATTGTCTGATACATGGTGAAATTCTCCTTTAACCTTTGAAGCATACCTTTGCCCTAAATGTATTTTCTTGGACATGATCATGGTGTTGGTATTGGCGGCGTCAATGTATTCCTGTACGCCACAGGGGCCATAGCGCAGGCGCGAACACTGGGAGACAGGCCCCACACACCATTGGGCGTATATTTCACATAGGAGGCCAGATCCCGGGCTTTCTGAGGGGTGTCCACATTGGGCACCTGCACGCCGGCATAGCCCAAATCCGGATTCTGCAGGATCTCCACCTAATTGTTTTCCCGCACGCGAACGATAGGCGTGATTCCCGCCGCATCGGCGGCCCGCACGATATTGCTCAGCTGCTCCCGGTCCACCGCCACATGCTCGTTGTCCAGAACAAAGAAATCGAAGCCGGCCAGCGCCAAAATTTCCGGCATAGCCGGGTTCACCAGCTTGACAAAGGTGCCGATGGCACTTTCTCCGTTTTTGATTCGTTTCTTAAGGTTATTCTCTCACATGATAAGCCTCCACAATTATGTTTTTCGCCTTGCCGCTCAGAAGCATCAGGCCCTAAACAGCAGGGATTTTGCAATAGTGCTGACGCCGCCCAGCAGGAACGTCACCACAGCGCATTTCTGCATAAGCATTGCTTTTGTAGAAATATATAGCAACTTTTGTGCCAGTTTTGCTGATTCTCCATTTTTCACTGATTTTTAGATGATTCTAACAATGCATCCATTCTCGTTTTGGCGAATCTGTGCAGAGAATTCTTTCGTTTTCCCTCTCTTTCTGCCATAGCCCATAAAAAATAGGGCCGTACTTTTCAAAGTGTATGCGTGTGCGCATCTGTGCTGCATATATGCAACACGTCGGCTAAAAAAAGAGGAGAATGGCGATTCTTTACTTTTGGAATTCCCGCACCTGTATCTCAGAGTCAGGACGTCTACTGCTTATAATGATGCGGGAATGAGTCTGATGATATTGCAAAATTGATAAGGCAGTTGTCTGACTTTGGCCGCTGTCGCAGGAAGCAAGGAGTTAAAAAAATAAAAATAGAGATTTTTTCCAAAATGAGGACTGTCGTCTATCTTTTAGGTTAAAAATATATTCTGTCGCCCACATAATTGAAAAGCATTTTGACGTATTTCCACCGTTTTCGTGCAGACTCTGTTCTTCATGAATATAACTCGTCTGTTCCAAATCCCGCAGTGCCCGTTTTGCGGTGCTGCGGGAAGGTGGCGGTCATCGATCTGCGGAACCCCCACCCAATCGGACGGCTTCAACTTTCTGCAAGATCGCCCTTGGTGTCAAGCGCCAGAAAGCTCATACCGATGGCGCAGGCGTATTCCGGATTTGGATACAGGAAATACGCCGTCTTGCCGACGCCGGACGTGCCGATTATGAGGCAGTGGACGTCGTCGATGTCCACAAGCGCCACAAAATCTCCGGGGACTTTGACGCAGCCGAGCACGATACCCTACACCTTCGGACGGGTCTTGGCGTCCTTCCGCCATAGCCCCGGCTGATACGGAACGTGGCGATAGGTTTTCTGAATTTCCTTCTTCGTGGCCCAGCGGGCGGTTCCGTACTGCCCGTTGCCCACCGACTTGCTCTTGATCCCGTTGCCCTTGCCCTTGCTGCGGCGCACTGCAGAGGAGATCTCCATGAATGTAGCGTATCGGTGGTTTCTGGGCTATACGCTGCAGGAGGAAACGCCGCACTTCTCCACTGTCAGCTATAATTTCCGCCATAGGTTCGCGACAAAAAACTTGTTTGCTCCCGTTTTTCTGAAATGGAAACTTGTTCACCAGCAGATACTGAACGGATTATGAACAAATATGCATCCAATGACTATTTCTGGGAAGGCGTCTATCCCTTTATGGATCAAAAAGACGCCGGTGTGGTTATGGAGACCCTGAAAGAAACCCTGTCCAACACGTAGCACAGACAGGACATGTTTGTAGCAAAAAAAGGCTTCGATGAAAAAGTCTGGGTAATGAGTATGGGACAGTTTATGGGGCTTTTGATAGGGAATTTCTGAGTATGCGCAGAACCTACAAGATGCAGCACCTGCAATACACTGAGTTTTCCTGCGTAGAGTACGGGAAAATCACCCAACCGCCATGTTTGGGGATTTAATCGGCTTTATGAACGAATCCGGCATTTACCCACTTGTGCCGGAAACGGGACACTATTTTGCCTATCCAGGGTCTGGAGATTTTTGAGCGCACCGCAGATATCTACAATCCAAAAATTGACCAGCGGACTGAAGGGTCCTGCTCTCGGGAAGTTATTTGACAAAAGGGAACGCCTGTTGAAGAGAGACACTACCTCTAATTTAGAGGAGGTGATCTTCAACAGGCGCCTTTTTTACGCACAGGTGATTGAAAATATTACAAAAGACAGATCGGTTCCCGCGTTGGTCCATGATCGTGGATTGCACGGATTCACCGAAATCGGAGCACTTTTTTGCTTCAGAAAAAAGCACTGTTCAGTTATTGGTAATCTGCGGGTTGCAGATGGATGCAGTACGGTCAAAAATCTCCAGACCCTGCTCGTGCAGCCAGTAGGGCAGATCAATGAAACACCAGTTCTCGGAGATTTTGCCATCTTTGCAGTAATAGATGTCAATGTCGCCGCGCAGATGGGCACTGTTTTTGCCACCGGGAAGTCCCAGCCAGCCGCCGTCAGGCGTAACATCCATGCTGGAGTAGAAGCATACAAAATCGCCCTCGGCAAAATAAGCCTTCAGTTCATTTTCACGCTTGTCAGAGAGATTTGTACGGAAGGGAATCTGATGCTGCAGCTGGTATCTAGGAATGGTATAGCTGGCGCCAATTCCACTGGGACCGTACCAGATCATATCCTCAGACCAGGTTTCGTGGAGCATATCCTGAGGTGTGGATTTACCGCCATTGATGGAAAACAGGCCGTGCACCATTTTTTCAACAATTGCCATAGACTGCCTGCTCTTTTTTTCAGGCTGATCTTCAAACAGAAGACCGTTATGATCGCGGGGGCCGGGGTATACGAAATAGTGGCCTGTCTCGGGAGGCAGGGGGTGCACACCAGCTTCATTCATAGTAGCCCAGCAGATCGACAAACATGGCGGTATGAGTAGTCTTTCCGTTTTCCACGCAGGAGTATTCGGCATACTGCAGATGATGCATTTTGCAGGTGGTACGGATCCCGAGATACTCGTGATCGAAAAGACCCATAAACTGGCCCATGCTCATGACCCAGATCTTGGCGTCTGTGGCCCGGCCTCCCATAAAGACGTCCTGGCGTCTTTGCATGTGAACCGACTTCCTGATCAATTACGTTCCCAATGGCCTGCTGGGCGTTCTGCTGGCTGCAACATTTGCCGCTGCCATGTCCTCCATTGACTCGGTACTCAATTCGCTTACCGCCGTGTTCACAAAGGATATTTACGAGCCCTATATTTCCAAAAAGGAAAATACTCCGCTGGCCAAGAACATGATTTTCTCCGTAATCTTCGGCATTTTAATTATTCTGTTTGTTTATCTGTATCTGGGTGATAACACAACTTCCATTCTGTCTACCATCGCTGCCTATGTTGCTCCCTTTGGCTCACTGCTGACCGGCATCATGATATGCTGCATCTTCATTCCCAGCATCAACGACAACGGCTGTTTCTACGGAAGTATCGCAGTTGCAATTGTCTCTTACTACATCAGTCTGCAACTGCCCAGCGCACACTGGCTGTGGATCTATTTTTACGGAGCGGTTCTGTGCATCCTGTTCTCATGGATTGCTAGTAAGCTCTTCAAAACAACAGATGAACAGAAAGGGCGAGCACAGAAATACTGCATTTATGGTACGATTGCCCGTGTCAAAGGAAAGACGGACGATACCGGTTGCTCTGTGGAGCCGCTGAAGATGGACAAATACGGCTGGATTATGATTGGCATTCTAGTCGTTCAGTGCATCATCTTGGCCGTTCTGCAGTAACAGGAACATTGCCATAGGGCGGCATCCATCAAAAGAGACTGCAAGGTTTTTTGGCGGACGAACCTTTTTACCACAAAAGAAACGACAAAACAGAGGTAGGAATTGCTCCATTAAGCAATTCCTACCTCTGTTTTATGCTGCGGAGAAAAGAAAGGCGGCTTGTATAAATCCACCCGCATTCTGCACGTTTACTCTGCGTACGCCTTTGTGCTGTGAATTTCCCCAGCAATTTGGGAGACAGCAGGTTCGCAATGAGCAAAGCGGTGACTCCCGCTGCCAGCTTTGCGAGAATTACCGGAAACACCATCTCCTGATTTACGCCTGCGGTGAAGCCCAAATGATTGCCGAATGTGAATGCGGCGGAAACGGTAACCGCCACATTCAAAAGCTTGCCCTTTGGGGCCATCTCGTCCAGAATACTGAACATGGCGATGCTGTTTGCTGTATTTGTAACCTTGACGGCAGATGCCTTGGCGTTAATTCCCACAAGAACTCCAACCGTTTGCAGGGCTGTTCCAAACGTGCCCGTAATTCATTTTACCATCGGAAACGCGCCGATCAGTACAATGCCAATTTGACCGCAGGTTACAAGGCGGAGTCAAGAGGAGTAAGACCAGTCTTTGCATCGGGAGTCGCCATCGCATCCAGTAGCCGGAGGCATATTCCAACATTGGGGAGAATACAGCGATCAGCCAGCTGATTGACGTGACTCCATTTGTGGACTATTTCATCAGCAACGTCTATAATCAAATCCGCTTGGACGAGGCCAGGCCGAACACAATGCAGTCCTTTCAGCAACTGCTCCATGCCGGAAAATCACGACAAAAGAAACAGACCCGTGGAACTTCGTTCTGTCAGCCTACGGCACAGATTTATTCTCCACCAAACAGTTGGAGCGCGATTTTGGGAACGCAGCTTACGCCACCATCCGCAGCTTCGTGCTTAAGTTTGAGTCTTTAGGCCTGTTGGTGTGGCAGAAGTACACCAACAAGGTCAAGTATCACGTCTTCTGAGTAGGCCTATATTTATACTAGACTTCTTGAAATTGAGTTCTGTGCGATAGCTGCTCTAGCGCACTGCCTATCTCATCTAAATAAACGCGCAGCAAGGGAATTATAAATTCCCTTGCTGCACGTTTATTATATCATTTTGGGTGCCTGCTTTCGATGCCATAGAAGCGTTTAATCTGCTCCACGGCACTGTCTGCGGAAATGCGGCCCTCGGTAATCATCTCACAAAGGCGGATGACCCTTCGACTGGGTGTCACTTTCTCTATCGCAAGGGTTGCGAGGGTGTATTTTAAGCTTTCTTCTGCTTTCGGTGTCATAACATCCGCCCCCAATCTGTTTTTGTATTGTATCACAGTTCCAGTACTATTATCAAGATATCCCGGCACAGCATGCAACATAATGCTCGTTATAAACAGCTGTTATTATAAGGCCTTCCCCAGTATGGCGCAGTCCCCGTCTTCCTTAAAATTAAGAGTTTCCATGTCCAAAACCCGGGGATGATACCTGCGGCTTTGATGATTTCGCTCCACCTTTTCCACTTGCCCCAAGACACAGGACAGCGTATGAATCAGGTTAGCGTATTTTTTTCCGTGCAGCACCGTCACAATTGGCGCATAGCTTTCCACCATATCCTTGTAGATACGGCGTTCCAGCAAGCACATTTTGAGCTTGGCTGCCGTCCTTGCGCGTGCCGTGGCGTCGTTATCATACAGCTCAAGGCTATGCAGCAGGTCGTTTCTGGCCTTATCGCATAGGCTCAGCCTGCTGCTTGCATATTCAAAATTCGCAATGCTCTGTTCCAAAATGGAAATACATTCTGAAAGCTGTTGAAATGCAGAATTCGCTTCGTTGTTTTCATTCATGCCAAAGTCCTCCTTTACGCAGCCGATTATGCTGAAATCCTCCGGTGTGTCAGGACACCAATTTTCTCATAGAGGTGCGTATTGCGGAACGGCATGGGCTGCTGAACCGCATCCCGCAGCACTCGCTCATCCCCCACAAGAATGACACCCTTTCGCGCTCTAGATACTGCTGTGTAAATCATGTTGCAGTACCAGCTGCGCCGATGCTGGGAAACCAGTGGCAGAATCACATAATCATATTCGCTGCCCTGCGCTTTGTGGATGGTCAGAGCCCATGCGTGGTCCAGCAGGGAATCTCTCCGAATGGTTTCTTCCCTATATGGGACAGTTCCGACATCATCAAAATCAATGGTCACGATTTTCTGCTGAGAGCCGTCAGGGGCATGGCAAAGGCGAATACTCAGAATCGTTCCCACATCGCCGTTTTTGGCATGCTCATTGTTTTTGAGCTGCACAACCCGGTCTCGGGCGTGGAATACCCTGCCTGAGATTTGAAGCGTCAGCTCTCCATGAGTGGGCGGGTTTAGCAGCTGCTGGGCCATCGCATTGAGGGTATCACTGCTGCACAGCTTCGTTTTGCGAACAGGGGAGAGCATCTGCACGTTTGCCCCTTCCCGGAGCAACGCAATATATTCCCGCAGCATCACCTGCTCAACATCCCAAGGGCTGCTGGTTGGCAGCAGACAAAAGCCTGCGCCGTAGACGATGCCGTCCGCATCCATTCTGCGGATTGCCTCGGTACTCTGCACCAGAGCCTCCGGGCTCTCCAACTGGCGAAAATTATCGGTCAGGCGATATGTCCGGAGTCCGCTGTCGATGATGTCACACAGCAGATGGCCGGGGCCAATGGAGGGTAGCTGTGCCGGGTCGCCAACCAAAATCATCTGCTTGCCGCGCCCCAAATGCCGGATGATATCATATAGCAAGCTCACGTCAATCATGGAGGACTCGTCCACAATGATGAGGTCGGCACAGTAAGTACCGTCCGGCTGAAAACAAGGAGGGAAAGAAGAATACAGTGCGGAATGGATGGTGCAGGCTGGGTGACATGCCTGTTTTGCCATTCTGCGTGCTGCCTTACCCGTGGGAGCCATCATGAGGACGGGAACATCGGCTTCCTTCATGACATGGCTGATTGTTTTCAACAAGGTGGTTTTTCCACTGCCGGCACCGCCGGAAATGACGCTGATGCGGCAGCTCAGACTGCCGACCGCCGCCGCACGCTGCGATTCCGACAGCCGAATATGTAACTCTGCTTCTGCTTGGGCGACGGCTCTGCACTGGGCTGCATAAATCTCGTCATCTTCCTGTTCCTCCAGAATGCACCTGGCAAAGAAGGCCGCCAAGGTACTCTCCTGCGCTCTGGTGGTCCGAAAGGCGCAGAGCTCCTGCTGAATATCCAGGGTCTTCTCCTGCGCCAAATGGGCAATGGCAACTTCCACCAAAGCCTGTTTCATGTAAGGGTGTTCTGCACGGCAGTCCCGGGTGAGTTCCGAGCGCGTCAAAAATACATTCCCGTTTGTCTCGGCACGAAGCATCATAATGCAGACTGCATGACAGGCGTCCCGAAGCTCCTTGGGAATCGGACGGGGCATCAAGCTGTCATCCGGGGAAATGAAAGAGTCCAGACTTTTCATGACTCAGGCCCCCTTCCGATGCTCAGCAGCTTCAGAGAATTGCACCTTTCTATTGGCCAATTCGGCCAGCATCCTTTTGCAGTGACGGCGTTCCGCCAAACACATCCGAATGTCCCAGGCAGCCTGCGCACGTACGGCGGCAATGCCAGAATGCTGGCTCAGGGTGCGCATGACAGCGTCAAGTGTCTCGTTCACCTTAGCCAAACGGTTGGCATAGTCGCTGGCGGAAAATGCCGTCTCGGTCTCATGGATAACCGGATACCGGCCCTGACGAACAATTTCTTCCGCATACAGCGCAAATGCTTGCGGTAGGGAGTCCCCGCCGTTCGACCGCACGATGTCCTCTGCCTGACGCAGCGTGGGGATGTCAAAGGTATTGCTGCTATCTTTGTTCATAATGGTTCCTCCTCATAATAGGTATAATCTACCCGTAGTGTAGGGACAGCTGTTGTGCCAGTACACGCCGTCATGTCCAGCTGCACAACCAGCGCATGGTGCAGAGCCAACTGGTCCAAACCAGCATTAACCTCAACCAGCCGCTTGACTTGACAGGATTTATTCAATCCCATTATCTGTTTACAGCAGGCAACGCTCCTGCACCGAAGACCTCCACAGCACAGTAGCACATGGGTGGGAAACTGGCCTCTATGCGTATTTAAAGTCAGCGGGACCGTGGTGATGACAGGACTGTGAGTGTTGACAAAATCGTTGGAAAACGATGACGGAAGAGTACCATGCTGCACGTGACCGAGCGTATTCGGTAGCGCAGCCATCTGAATTTTCTAAATACCAGCATAATGAATGTCCCCCTGTTTGCATTGCATTCCATTTAAGGTGAGTGTAATCATTTGGATTGTGGTGGTCAAAGAATCAGAGAGATCGGAACTATACTCAATTCGTTTGAGTTCGGCCAGGACGTTTTCTAACTGCAATTTGAGGGCTTTGTAAACGCGCGGATTTCCATAGACAATAATATCTTTCTGCTGGCAACGGAGGATGATGTAGTCCTGCTTTGTTAGACCTGACAGCTGCACGCGCAAATTAATGTCGTTGTTCTCCTCAGGCGAAACGCGAAAGGCGATGGTCTTATTCCTCCAGCGGTTCTTTTCATCGCGGTTTTTGCAAGACATTAAAGGTCCTCCTTTCGAATTTGATCCAATTGATCAGCCATCTGCGATTGGACAGACGGGAACAGGTGAGCATATCGATATGTGATATCGATGCTCTCGTGACCCATGCGGTCGGCGATTGCAACTGCGCTGAAGCCCATGTTGATGAGCAGAGACACATGGGAGTGGCGAAGATCGTGAACGCGGATCCGATGCAGGCCAGCTCGTTTTGCACCCGAAACGATGTTGTTGTAAAGGAGGCTCTTTGTGACGGGGAATGCTCGATCCGTTGCGCGCAGTTTATAACACATCTGAAAGTAATCCTGAATTTCTTCACAGAGAAAGTCCGGCATTTTAACAATGCGGCGGCTTTTAGGAGTCTTTGGATCAGTAATGATGTCTTTTCCCTTGATGCGCTGAAAAGTCTTCGTAATTGAGACAGTTTTGGCTGCAAAATTGAAATCCTTTTCCGTGAGAGCCATCAATTCACCTTCGCGTACTTCCGCACCAATAGAGCATTTCAAAGGAATAATAGATGAGAGACTTATCCATCATTTCCTCTGCAAAACGGAGATATTCAGCCGTAGTCCAGAAGTGCATCTCGGTTCCTTTTTCGGAACCCATATTCCCGGCAGTTCTGGCAGGATTGCTGGCCAGCTTGTAAAAGCGGACTGCGTGATTAAAGATTGCACTCAGCTGATTATGCACAGTTTTCAGATAAACGGGAGAATAGCTTTTTTTGTTTTCTGGATTCCGATATTTCAGCAGATTGTTTTGCCACTGCACGATGTCGGATGGAGAAACGTCGCAGAGCCTTTTCTCCTTAAAATAAGGGAGAATCTTGGTGTCAACGATGTTTTCCTTCGTTGCCCATGTGCTTTCCTTCAAACGGGGCTGTTTGTCCTTTTTGTATATTTGGATGAAATCTTCAAAAGACATATCCAGATTTCCAGCTTGCTGGGCCAGATAATCAGTTTCCCATTGAAGTGCATTCCGTTTGGTGTTGAAACCGCGTTTGGTGATCCACTTTACATGATTCGTCCAGTCCTTGCATCTGAATTTGACGTACCAGGTGTTTTTCGAGGAATCCTTATATGCAGACATGACTTCCCTCCTCAAGCAATCTGGCAGCCAAAGCTTTTCTGGCAAAAGAAAGCCTTGCTGACACGGCCTGCCACCGTGATATAGCCCTCGGCAGCCAGTTCATCGTTTAGTCGCCGGATGATTTTGTAGGCCATCGGAATAGAAATTCCCATATAGCTTGCAACATCCTGAACATTCATAAAATTCTTGTTTTCCATTTTTGATACTCCTTTGTTTTGTAATAGAAAACGAAACACCGTGCAGGCTGTGGAGCCTACACGGTGTCATAGATGTGACATGGGAACGGAAAGTCATGCAACCGACAGAATGTTTTCCCCTTGCGCATCAAAGCTAAAAAGGGTATACTAATTCTGCGGTGTGGGCTTGACCCGTTGTGTAGGTGCTGATATCACCTGCGCAGGTGTAAGGGAGCGCCAACTCCTTTACACTGCCGCTGTTTTATTTTCTATCTGTATTATACAGTATCAGGCGCCATATATCAAGTGGCGAAATGCCCAAGATCTTGTGGCATATTCTGTTGAAATGTATGGGGCCTGATATTTCTTGACAGTATACAGACTGCTTAATATAATGTAAGAAAAAGAAAGCTGGAGGGGCCGCGAATGGCGAGTTCAGAGGCATTAAAGCGTGCAAGCAAAAAATACGATGAAGAAAAGATTGACCGAATCCCTATGCGTGTACCGAAGGGGAAGAAAGAAATTATTCAGAAGCATGCTGCCGAACGTGGAGAGTCGGTTAATGCATTTTTGAATCGTGCAGTAGATGAGACCATGGAACATGATAAAAAATAGAAAAATTATGACTATCCGCGCACAATAATGGGATAGATTAATAATCCACAAAAAGTTAGCGATTACAGATTTTTGTATGTCTGCAACGTTTAACATTGAACAAATTATTAAAAATCTCTAATTTAATTCCGGATAAAGTAGAGAATAATTTTGGAATTGATAAGAAATGTCAAGGTGTTATAATGATATTATGAAATAGTATGCACAAGCCCGTGCCGTAAGTAGCACGGGCTTGTGCATACTCATGACCGATATATTATCAGCGTTGGGGTTGAAGAAAAAATTTTCTCCATCCCCAACGCTTCTTTTGCCTTGAATATCAAGGCAGTATGGTGGATGTACTCCAGGTCCGGCTCAAAATATTTTTCCTCTCCGGTCCCGTCCTTTGGCGAATACATGGCCGAGCCCAACTGCTTTGCCGTCATCTCCACAGGATATGTGATGCCGATCGCTTTCGCTTTCGACAGGATTCCGGATACGGTCCTTAACGAGCAGCCTGTTGCCGCAGCCCTTTCTTGCATTTTATCACTGGCGATGACAGTATCTCTTTTGCCTTTTCCATGTCGGTCCTCCTCATTGCTGTGCCTCCCGCTATTTTCTTCTATAACGACAAGCTCAACATCATGCCATCGTTAATATTAAGGGCGACAAACCAATCTGAAAGGGAACAGTAGTATGATGGCACGAAACTGAATTATTAAACAGAAAGACTAAACATAGCAGGCCGGACCAAAAATTCCAATTCACAGTACGAAAATCTTCTTTCTTTACCTGATGTAAAATACTTGACAACATAAAAAAATCGGTTTACTATAATGAAAAATGTTAGTTTTTACCCCAAAAGTTGGTGCGAATGGGCATTTGCGCCAGCATGCTGACAGCAGTCGAACGCTGTCATAAGTATCTGGTATCACGATCCTGCCAATGCACGGCCCCAGACTTTTTGTCTGCAAGTATGCAGGAGAGGAGATATCTGTGCTGAGGGGGTAGTTTGCCTAAAACCACAAAAATCCCCCAGCACGTCTGTGCTGGGGGGTTTTTGCATTGAGTTGATACTGGCTTTATTTGAAATTGCGAAAATAGGGTAATTATAGAAAGGATGAAGCATAATGCCTAATTTTGGTTATATCAATGCACCCGGTGGAAAAAGAGTCATGACTGCAGTAGGTTATGATCCGGATCATGATGGCCCCATCAGCTGTAAGTGTGGTATACCAATGTTCAGGAGTAAGTCAGGTAGGGGTACTGCATATCTGTCCGCATATCACGGCAATGGACATAAGCCTGACTGCATCTATGGTTGTCCAAGTCTTGCAGCCAAAAATTATGTGGATCGTGCCGAATTTGGTGACTACCTCATGGATAGCATGATGAGAATCTTAAGTGGTGCGCACAGTGTCAATGCTGACGAGGGCGAACATAACGGGCAAAATGTTGCATTCAGATATAGGCTAACAGTACGCAAGCTATACGGCTTCTTCAAATTTCACGCTGCTGAAGAAAAGGTCTGTGGTTGTCAGATTGGAACATATTATCTTATTGACGACCGCAGTCTACTATCGGAAATACATGTGTTGCTGAAACCCACGTTCGTCGAGGCTAAGTGCGTAGCATATTTTTATGATAAACCTGCGCAGACACTCAATCTTGAGATTAATAATGAATCTGGAAGGATTAGGTTTGTGGCCGAAGTTCCAGAGAAGGAACTTTTTCATGAAGTGATAAATGAAGTGTTTTTGCACCGCGGCGAGCGAGATGACAAGGGCAACTATGAAGCAGAAGTAGCTTTGGTCGTGCTGTCTACATGGCAGGTAGATCCATGCAGTAGCGTATTAACATTCCAAGGTCAAATTAGCCGGCGTAATCTATGCTTAATCATTCGGCGCCCAAAGATAGGCCATACTAGTATATTTGGCTTGGCTCGTAAAAAGTCAAGCGATTCAAAAGGATATACAAGAAGATGAGACCCAAACGAACTATGATTTTTACGCGGGCAGATAGGACAACTGCACTTGGACATCAAATTTTTGCTACATAATGTCAACTGAACAATCCGTATTCCTCCCGAAGCCGCTTCACATACCGCGAGGCAGTGCGTTCTCTGAAATCCTCGCTGTAATGCTCTTTTAGCCAGTCGCAGACCTGCGCGGAGGAAAGTGTTGGATAAGCCCTCAACCAATACAGAATCTGGTCGCGGTAGTCATCCAAGCTGCTCCAACGCTTTAAGGCCTGCTGTTGAGCCTCGTATTCATCTGCCGTCATTGTCCAGTACCTGTCCACTGTACGGCGATTGATTTGAAGCTGTGCCGCCACGGCGGCTCGCTTAAAACCCATGTCTTTTAATTGCTGAATAGAATTGTACACTCGATACCCCTTCATTTCTCACCACCTCCCGCTCGAGTTGGCTTCATTTTACCAACTTCGCTGAAGATGTGCAGTCGTGGCTAAAAACTGTGCACTTTATATGGCGAAAAACTGTGCAATTCTATTGGCTGTAAAGTGTGTACTTTATCTTACCATTTACAACAGCTGCTTCTGAAAAAAGGCACCATCGTAGATTCTACGATTATTGAGCCCCTTCCTCTACAAAAAATAAAGAGAAGCAGCGGGATCCGGATGCCCATCAGGCAAAGAAGGGTAACACATGGCACTTCGGCTATAAAGCACACATCGGTGTGGA